>Ga0208951_1000011_pt1 | contig 64645 bp, 60 predicted proteins | sample GreLakmeMI27MSRF_FD_187702 | JGI IMG/M metagenome (GOLD analysis project Ga0208951, IMG submission 187702) | Freshwater lentic microbial communities from great Laurentian Lakes, MI, USA - Great Lakes metaG MI27MSRF (SPAdes) | ecosystem: Environmental > Aquatic > Freshwater > Lake | place: Great...
TTATATTAAAATATTACAATTATATTAAAATATTACAATTATATTAAAATATTACAATTATATTAAAATATTACAATTATATTAAAATATTACAATTATATTAAAATATTACAATTATATTAAAATATTACAATTATATTAAAATAATAAAATTATATTATAATAAAATTATAATATAATTATGTCTAATAAAAATGAATGGTTAGAATTTATTAGTTTCGCTGAACGTGCGCTTGAACAATCGGATCCAATTTTATTAAGCATAAAGCGAAATAGTGTTACAAACAATGGAACCAAGTCTGTAGCGGCTTATTATAAAGATTCTTTGGGAACACGAGCCACATTTAGTAAAAATTTGTCATTAAAACAATTATTAAAAAATCCAAATTTTACATTAGAAGTTCTTGGTAAATCAGTAGATGATATTACAACATGGACTGAAATATATAACAATGCTAATTGGACAATAAAAACATATGGCAATCCTGAAGACAATATATATATTAAATGTAATCCTGTTGATGAAAATAATATAGTAATTAATTCGACCAATAATTCAAGTATAGAAGATACTAGTACACAAGATGTGCTAAAAGAAGCAAATAATTTATTTGCTCCAGAGAAAATTTTGGATAATATAGGTTTACAAATAATTGTTGGAATTATTTTTTTAGCAATTGCCTACTTTCTTGGAAACTATATATTTATTATGTATCCTAGAATTGTTATAGCAAAAGAGCAAACAAATATTAATACTAATTAATTTAATTGTGAAGCATCGTGTGCATCACACATGACTGGATGATATGTATTTTGATTAACAATATTATCAGGTTGTCTATCAATTTGCCCCACCATTTCTTCTTCAAGAGTTTTTATAGTTAAATGTGAATTTAAATTTTCCATTGTTGCAGTTTTATTAGCATTGCTTGGCGCCATAACCATGTGATCTACACTTTTGGAACGCTGTAGAAAAATTAAAGCAACAAAAGCAAATAATAGTGCTATTAACGGTTTAGTATTTAGTGAAAGTAAAATAACAATAGCAAATAACGATACATACATGTATACATTATTTATATGCGGTGCTAAATCATATGGTGTAGAAACATTACTTACTAAATATAAAATTAATACTACAACAAAAGCTATTTCAAAAGATTTCATGTTTTTTAGTTGCAATACTTTAGTTTTAAAATTGTTTACTAAATTCATTATACACTATTTAAATATTAAAATAATAAAATATTCAAATATTTTATTATTTTATTAAAAATTGAAAATAGTATTAAAATATTGAAATTGCTATTTATAAAGTATAACTTTTAATTACTAATTATGTTAAAGTTAAAAAAAGTAAGCCCTAAAAATAGAGAGACTTATTTAGAAATTGCTGATACAATTGAAAATTTAAAAAATAACAATGCAATAAACAGCTATTTAGGCAACAAAGGGTATTCTATTTATAAAACATGTTTAACTACTAAAATTATTGATTTTATTAAAGACGAATTAACATTAAAACCTGTTTTAATTAATTCATTAGTAGAATCTAAATCTTTTCCGGCATATCAAGAGTCTGAAAAAAAATTATATGTTCCACGTTATTGGGGTATAAATATATTTGGCTATCCAAAAACTATAAAAATTCAATATGGTACTACTATTAATCTGAAATTTAATGGGGATTTGAGAGATTATCAGCAAAAAGTGTTAAATGAATACTTAAAAGCTATTGATTTTGTTAGTGATAATACAAAAGATAATACAAAAGATAATACAGAAAATATTACAAATAATAAAGGTAATGGGTCTGCTCTTATTGAGTTATGGACTGGTGCAGGAAAAACTGTATTAGGCCTTAAAATTATTGAAGTGTTGCGCAAAAAAACAATTATTTTTGTTCATAAGTCTTTCCTAAAGAATCAATGGGTAGAGAGAATAACACAATATTTGCCTAATGCCAAAATTGGATTTATACAAGGACCAATTGTTGATATAGAGAATAAAGATATTGTGTTAGCAATGATTCAGTCTGTAAGTATGAAAACTTATCAAGACACATTATTTGATAGTTTTGGTCTAAGTATATATGATGAATGTTTTAAAGGGTCTACACTAATTTATACAAGTGGAGGCTGTGTAAAAATATCAAATCTCTATAAATTGTGGAAACAAAACAGAGCAGCACAAATTCGCAGCTACAATAAAATCTTAAAAACGTTTGAATATAAACCACTCACATATGCTTGGAAGAAAAAGAGCAATCAATTTGTAAAATTAACATTAAATAATGAACATAACACTTTTGAATGTACCATTGAATGTACTTTAAATCATAAAATATTGACACCTAATGACTATGTAGAAGCCCATAAATTAAATAGTGGGTCACAAATTCTTAGCAAAAGCGGTTCTTCAAATGAACTGGTGTTATTAGAAGTAGTAAAACAAGAATTTATATTAACTGATGATTTAATAGATGTATATGATATTGAAGTTGCCGACAATCATAACTATATATTAGCAAATATAGTGACTGATGACAAAATAACAATAAGATGTAGCCCTATTGTGAGTAATTGTCATCATATGTCAAGTGAAGTATTTAGCAATTGTTTAAAAAAATGCAATACATTATACGGTCTTGGACTAAGTGCTACAATGGACAGGAAAGACGGATTAACAAAACTGTTTAAAATGCATTTAGGAGAAATATGCTATAAACCACCTAAAAATAGTTCTCAAGATAATGTATTGGTAAAGGCAATTGATTATATTGTTGAAAATGATGATGACTATAATGAAGTTGAACGAGATTATAGAGGAAATGTCAAATATTCAACAATGGTAAGTAAAGTGTCTAATTATAATAACAGAAGCGATTTTATAGTATATATATTAGAAAGCGAATTGTTAATTAACCCAACCCAACAATTTATTGTGTTATCTCAAACAAAAAACTTATTAAATTATTTGTTTGACTCATTAACTCATAAAAAAATAGCATCGGTTGGCTATTATATTGGTGGAATGAAAATGGAAGAATTAAAAAAAAGCGAATCAAAACAAATCATATTGGCAACGTATAGTATGGCAGCTGAAGCACTGGATATTAAATCGTTAACAAGTCTATTTTTAGCAAGCCCAAAATCTGATATTATTCAAGCTGTTGGCCGCATTTTGAGAGAAAAACACGCTAACCCGCTTGTAATTGATTTAATAGATAATCATGATGTATTTCTAAATCAATTTAATAAACGGCGCGCATTTTATAACGAAAAAAATTATAAAATTATTCGCTCAAATAATCAAAAATATAATGATTATATAAACCATTTAAAAACATTAGCCCCAAAAAATGAAACAACTACATTATTAGAAGTTACACAAGAAATGTTAGAAAGTAATGCATCTTGTAATTATTGGAACATATTAGTACCAAATAGTCGCAAAAAAAAAGGATTAATTAACGCTACTAGCATTAATGATGCTAACGATGACACAATAAATAAATGTTTAATTACAATAAACTAAGCATGCTAATATATTTTAATATATATTAAATATATATTAAATATATACCAATGAGCTATCATACTTTATTAACATTAGCGGTTGGTGCTATAATTGTAGAGAGCATAGGATTAATTTTAATCTATTTTAGTGCATTAACTAGAAAAACTATTAGGCAATGGTATAATGAATTTACACTAGGTGCTTATACGGTAGATATAACATCAGTATTAATTGGAACCTATTTAGCTACATTATTTACTCCTAATTTTTATTTACAACTATTATGTGTTGCTATTATAGGAATAGTACATGATACTTCTTTTGGAATGTTTTTAAATTCTATTAATACAAAAAGCAGTAAAATATTAGAGTTCTTCAAAAAATATGCAAAAGAATATGGAAAAAAAATATTGCTTGTTGATGCGGTAATATTAATATCAACATTATTAGTATCAAATTTTTTATTAAACCATTTATCAAATGCTAATATAATATTTATAGGACTACTATCAATATATGTAAGTCTTTTATTTGTATATTCATTTTAATATGTTGTAATTATTTTTTTGTTTTACTCTTGGGTTTGTTACTACTCTTGTGTGTAGTACTACGTTTCTTTGTGCTACTTTTGTATCTACTACTACGTTTGTATCTACTACTACGTTTGTATCTACTACTGCGTTTAGTTTTTCCAAACATATTTTTATATGTAAATCCACCAAGCATTTTTAATATAATATATTATAGTTATATTAAAAATTGTCTAAAAAACTAAAAAACTAAAAAACTAAAAAAGTATTATATTTAATATCTACGCGAACGTCTGCGTCTTCTTCCGCCTTCCATTCTGCGACGACGAGTGCGACGACCACCCGACGAACGTCTACGTCTACGTCTACCGCCTTGCTGCCAATCCGCTTCGCCACCAACTTGAACAATCTCGTTTTGTAAAGTCTCCAACATTCTTTTTATATACTAAATAAATATTTTATTTTTTTTAATAATTAAATTAATTTTATTATAATTAATAATACTATTATTAATTGCTAAATTAATTGGAATCCATTTTTTAAATTTTTTATTATAACTACATTCAATAATATGTGATTTATCTAAATTTACAAATTTTGATATATCAATATTTTCAAATTCTTCTTCACAATCACTTTCTTCTAATAAATCCAAATTGTTATTTTCTTTAATAGTTCTAAATAAACGATTCATAAAAACGCTAGTTTTATAACTATCAATTAACGCATAATCGTAAAATACTTCTTTATTATTTTCCAAAACAAATAATTTGTAAATGTCTTGGCTAACGCAAGCACGCACTTTAAAATTTACAGGAAGAGATTTATCTAAAGTGCTAGTATTGTTAATAATAAAGTTGCCTAAAAAGCGATTATTAGTATAACAAGCAATACTATATAGTTTATAATCCAATTTATATATATATTTAAAGATAGAGTTATAATTATCTAAAATTATTCCTAAATAAATGTTATAATTATTATTCACTAATAGTGATAAAACTTGTTTATATAAATTTAATTTACATCTAAAATCATTATATTCATTAGGTACTAATTTTTCTAAATTATAACAATTATAATTCATTACATTATCTAGTATAAAACAGTGTTGAATTAATTTATTTGTATTATTATAAAAATAAATACCATTTAATACTACATTATTGTAACACAAGCGCTTATCGTAATTAATATTATAATAATAAAACTCATTTGCTTCATCATAAATATTAGAATCTTTATTAAGAAATAGTAATAAACATAACAAGTCTTTTTTGTAATAAGTAAACCATAAATAAGACTTTCTTCCTTTTGGTTTTAATACATAATAGTTGGCATTATCTATTAAATTCGGAATAGTAAAACTTGTATTATATTGTTTATAACTAGGAAATCTATGAATAATATGCTTAGCATCATTAAATAATTGTAAACCATTTTTGTGTTTACTATCCATAATAGTTGATAATATTGTGTTTTATAGTAATAATTTATTTCAGTTTTATATATTAATAAATTAATAAATTAATAAATTAATAAATTAATAAATTATTTTTATAGTTTAATTTTTTGCAAAAATTCATTTAATTCATTTTTCATTGTATCATTACTTACATTATTTTGTAAGTTATCTAAAGAAGTGGATGAAATATTTATTTTATCAAATAATAAATTATTGCTATTGCTATTGCTATTGCTATTGCTATTGCTATTGCTAATAACATTATTATCTTTTTCTATAGAAAAAGTATTATAATAATCTTTTATTTTAGTATTAGTCAAATTACTTTTGAAAAACAAATATAAATTATGCATCAGAAAAATTAATATACTATAAAGTAAAGTCCATTTTATAATATATAAAATCATCTAGTTTGTATATTAGTTAAAAAATTAATATTTAATTAAAACTTATTAATTAAATATAACAAACTACCATTAATACTTAATATATTATATATTATATATAATAATATTAATACTTAAAAAGTTATTATTATGTATTAATTAATTAATACATTGTGCAGCAAATTAATGTTATATTGTATTACATTAAAAAATACATGCTTTAAAGAAATAAAAGTCAAAAATATTGATACCGAAAATATATATAAAAAATGCGGTTATAAATCTAAAAACAATTTTAAAAAATTGTTTGAATGGGATTGTCCGCCAAATTGTATTGAATTATGGTCTAAAGAAGATAATCATATTAAAACGACTAATAATCATCCATTATTAGTTAAATATAATATAAAAGTAAATATTAATAATAAATGTATTTTTATAATGAAAAATGGGAGTAATTTTATTAATTTGGAAAGTACATTTTTCTCCAAATTTTTTAACTTACCAGAAACAATAGAGTTTAATACTAATGAAGACAATATTGAAGACCAAAATAACCAAAATAATGATAACAACATTGAAGAAAATGCTCCATTACACGAACTATTAAATACAAACAAAAATAAAAATGATGAATTAGTTGATACTACAAGTGATACTAATTCTGAATTAAGTTATGAATTATACTGCTATTCAGATGAGGAGCCATAAACTATAAAATATAAACTATAAAATATAAACTATAAAATATAAACTATAAAATATAAACTATAAAATTGATATAACAATAATATAATAAATTAGTTATTATATTATTATGAGTAAATTTTACAGAAAAATTAATGACCCTGAATCTTTTAGAGCAAATGTAGTTGTTAAATTAAATGCTATTATTAAAAATGACAAAATTAGTGAAAATTTAGAAAAAGGTATTTATAATTATGCTCTAACAGTATGTGAAGAAAAAAATTTATTAAAAAAATGGAGTAATGAATCTTTTGTATTGCTATATATAGAAAAATTAAGAACACTTATTATAAATCTTAAAGACAGTAATTTGTTGACTAATATATTGGCAAAATCACTTAAAGCACATGAATTTGTATATATGACTCATCAAGAATTGCAACCAGCATTATGGGAAAGATTAATAGAAGAAAAAAAAATTAAAGATGAAAATAAATATACACCAAAAATTGAGGCATCAACAGACAACTTTATTTGTGGAAAATGTAAATCTAAAAAATGTACTTATTATCAACTACAAACACGCAGCGCAGATGAGCCAATGACAACATTTGTTACGTGCTTAGATTGTGGAAATAGATTTAAGCGATAAATGTTAAAAGACATTGTTATAAAATATCTAAATCTTCTAGTTTCCAATATTCAAAAGTATTATTGGGTAAAGGACGTTGAATAATAAAAGGTAACACTTTTTGCTCCAATTCCATTAATACAATTATATTATTATCTAATATTTTTTCATTAATACTAATATATGGACTGCAACCACTGTTTAATTGTTTTAAACGCATTCCTAATATTTTTGTTTTTTCATATTTAGTTAATAATGGTATTGTTTTGTGCAATTCATCTACAATTATTCCGTCTTTATTTCTCGAGACTTTACATAACTCTTTAATTTCATTAAAATTTTTATATAAACACTCATTGTGATAATTTAATATATGATTTTTTTTATAATCATCGTTAAATTTATTGAAATCACTTTCATCTAAGTCTTCAACATCATGGTCGTATTTGGTATATGCCATTTTTTCACTATTAAAAATATTTTTTGCACTAATTTTATCATCTACCTCAAGTTTTTTGCTATCAAGTGATTGTTTATACATATTGGGTTCTTCATCGTCCTCGTCATCGTCCTCATTGTCATCATCATCATCATCATCCAGCGTAGTCGATGCGTCATCACCACTATTGTCTTGTTCTATATCGAGATCAGTGTCTTGTTCTAAGTCTTGTTCTGGCTCTTGGTCTGGTTCTGTTGAATCTGGTTCAGCAAGAACTTTGTCACTCATTTTATATAAATTACATATAAATATTAAAAAATATTTATATCAATTATATTTTTTAATAGTTAATAAAATAGTTTAAAATAGCTTAAAATAGCTTAAAATAGCTTAAAATAGCTTAATTAGTTTTCCAAGTAAAATCACAATGACTACATAAATATAAATATTTCATAGAAGTATTATCATACCTAATATAAATAATCTCTTTTTTACTTGGGTCAAACTCTGCACTATTTGTTTGACATAAACTGTTAGGACATTTAATAGTATTGATTCGTGGCAAAGTAATATCTAATTTTGTATATTTATTAATATGAACATTGTATTTATCTTCCGTTTTATTAATATTTTCTTCTAATATACATTTATTTACATCCAAAATTTTATCATCTACATTGCCACAATTTCTACAATAATAAACAATTTTATCACATTCTTCTTCTTCTAATTTAATATAATACATATTATTGCAATTTGTACAAAAATTCATTGTTAGCGTCTTATAGTATATAATATATACTATTTAAATAATTAAAAATAACAATCAATTTTACACATTAAATAATTTTCATATTTTTATATTAATATATATTAATATATATTAATATGTCTACTAGAAGAAGAAGTTCCGTATTAAATTATGTTAAAGATTCAATATTACAACGATTAGGGATTACAAGAAAAGTAAGGACACCAGTTACAAGTTCTACAAGTTCTACAAGTTCTACAAGGAGAGCAAAATCAAAATTTTCACAAACTTCAAGAACACATTCTAAGGAAATAACTCCAGCATCAGTAAGAAAAGGAGTAGCAATTATAAAACCATTATTTGCTAAAAGTAAGATTGCTAAAACCCTAAAAAGAAAATTTAAACAACGTCAGCTATCTAAATTTTTAGATGATGACCCAACGTGTGCTATATGTTTGATGGATATACAAGACATAAATGACGGAACTCGAACATCTTGTAACCATATATTTCATAGTTCATGTCTACAACAATGGTTAGACCGACCAATTTCAAAAAATAAATGTCCTGAGTGCAGACGGGATATCACAAAACTGAGCAACCTAATCGAAAGCGGTCTAGCATTATCACAAATAGAAGAGTTACGCACAGAGACACAACATATTACTCCAGCAATGCGTGCTATATTAATTACAAAATTGCACGACTCCCATAAAAGAATGAAGACACATATTGAAATAATAAAATGGATTTGTAACAATTTTCCACAACTACAAGGAGAAATAACAACTAGTCTATGTCAACAAATAACACAATTTGAAGAAATAAGCTCACAATTAAAAAAAACCATTATATTATTTATTGATGTGTTTCCAAGCACAAGTCAAATATATTATGATCTAAAGCCTAATGATGTTGAATCTAATTTATACAGGATTACTTTACGACTTAAAAATATGACAAAAACGAATATAATAGATGAGTTTTTACAAAGTAATAAAGCAAACGAAAAAGCATATACAGAGCTAACTGAAAACGAGCACATAAAACTCTTTATGAATGTTGCCTCTTTATATATTAACAATCAATTAAATGTTTAAAATTAAATCATATAATTTGTTATAATTAAGATTATAATTTAAATTATAAACCCCTATTTCAAAAGGATTTTTCATAGTAATAAAGTTACTATATTTGATTTTATTAGTATTTATTAATTCCAATATCTGTGTTTTATTATTTTGGAAAGTGCTATTAATAATGGTCTTAAATTTACGCATAATCTCAATATTATGATGAGTTAATTTTTTAGGAACATTATGCTCTACAGGAAACTCATTTATTAAACATAGTAAGGTGGCTACTGAAAATTCCAGATTTTTATAAAACACTAAATAATTATATTTATTTAATTCACTATGGTCTTCTTTCACTCCTGGTTCATTTAATAGTGGATTGTCGCACAATATTGTTACTAATGTAAATAATATTGAATGTATTGATTGACATGAACTCCAACTCTCACCAGACCACGTATTTAATATGGATAAACAGACTTTTCCGTTTGAATATAAATTGGGATTAAATCGCATAGAACCATCATTTGTCAAATATTTAACCACTGGAGGCGCAAAAGGATAATTATCAGGAAACGTAAATTCAAAAAAATAATAGCCATATGCATATGGTGTGCACTTATTCCCAACAATTAAAGCATAACCCTTAAACACATTTTCTTCATCATGTTTATAATATATATTTTCACTACTTAAAGACTCTTCATTTGTTATAATATATTTAACATCTTTTGCTATTCGCTTAATGGCGCTATTATTTATATACATAATAGTAATACTATTAATATATTAGTTTTAATATTAGTTTTAATATTATTTTATAATAGTATTATAATTTATAAAATAATATTATAAAAATTGAAATAAAAATATATTATACTATAATAATAATACATAAGTATGACAAGTAATAACACAAATACTAAAAATTTTGCATCCAAATGGGATGAATATTTGGCTTCTAATAAGTCAGAAAAAGGCGGTATTATAACACATACAAAAATAGGCAGCAAAGAGTCAAACATATATGCTGGTAGTTATAATATTACAAATATGCCCGAATTTTGGACTAATTACTATAGTCATGTTTTTGAGAAAAAAAACAAAGAATATTTGACAGAAAAACAATTAATTGAGGACGGACCGTTGTTGGTAGATATTGATTTGCGCTATATTAGTACTATTAACACACGACAACATAATAAAAATCATATTATAGATTTGATTGTATTATATGCCAATAAATTGAACTTAATATATGCTATACCAAATAAATCTACTATAAGTGTATATGTATTAGAAAAACCAGATGTAAATATATGTGAAGACAAAGTAAAAGATGGAATTCATCTTATATTTGCTATTAAAATGGACAAATCCCACCAATGTGTGTTACGAAAAATGATTATTGAAGAAATTGGAAATATTTGGGATAATATACAAAACACAAATTCGTATGAAGAAATATTTGATGAAGGCGTGACAAAAGGGTTTGTTAATTGGCAAGTGTATGGTTCAAGAAAACCTGACCATAAAGCATATGGTCTAACATATTTTTATGAACTAACCTATTTAAAACAAGATGATGAAGCAGACCAAGAAGAAACATGGGATTTCAAAGAAATTCCTGTATCAAAAATTAACATTAAAGAACACTTGCCTTTAATGAGTGCGCGTTACAATGAACATCAAAAATTTGAGCTTAATGAAAATATTGAATTATTAAAAAAAGTAGAATATGAAAAACAGCAACTACATGTAAAACAACGTAAACCAACTATAAACGTTGTTACATCCAAAATAGACATCAACATGTATGATTTTGGTAAAATTGATAGTGTAAAAACACTAGATAGTTTACTTGAGTGTTTTCTTGAGGAAATAGCAAATAGTGATTATGAAATAAAAGAAACACATGAATTTACAATGATTTTGCCTAAAAATTATTACGGAGCTGGTTCATACAATAAGTGGATTAGAGTTGGTTGGGCATTAAAAAACACCCACGAAAAACTGTTTTTAACTTGGCTTAAATTTAGTTCCCAATGTGATAGTTTTAAATTTACACAAACAGAAGTGTATGAACTATATAGTTTATGGAAAAATTTTGATGTAAAAAATAGCGATGGCCTAACTAATCGCTCGATTATGTTTTGGGCAAAAACGGATAATTATGCGGAATATGATAAAATTCGCAGAGAAACAATAACTTATTACATAGAGCAAACACTTCAAACAATGATTTTAAAAGATAAAGTAGCAGAATTTGATTTGGCAGTTGTATTATATCAACTATTTAAAGACCAATTTGTGTGTGTAAGTGTTAAAAATAATGAGTGGTATGAATATAAAAATCACAAGTGGAACGAAATTGATTCAGGCAGCACATTAAGATTATTAATATCTAAAAAGATGCACGATATTTACTCTAAAAAATCGCATGAATTAATTGAAACAATTACAAAAAAAGAAAATAATGATGAAAATACGGAAACTTTGAAAACACGTGCTTTAAAATTAGGTGATATATGTATATTACTAAAAACAACAAGTTGGAAAAACAATATTATGAAAGAAGCAAAAGAGCTATTTTATGACAAAAACTTTATGAACAAATTAGACGCAAATCCCTATTTAATGTGTTTTAACAATTATGTAATCGATTTTAAATCAAAAACTCACAGAAAAGGTAAACCAGACGATTATATTTCTAAATCAACTAATATTGATTATATTCCATATGACAGTTTAAATACAAACAACAATTATTCAATTATTCAAGAAATAAATAAGTTTATTGACGAATTATTTCCAGATAAAGAACTTCGTCGTTATATGTGGGAGCATTTAGCTTCTATTTTAATTGGTAAAAATGACAATCAAACATTTAACATTTATACAGGTAGTGGATGCAATGGTAAATCTAAATTGGTTGAACTAATGAGCAGATGCTTAGGAGATTATAAAGCAACTGTTCCAATTACATTAATTACACAATCTCGTAATTCAATTGGTTCTACTTCATCAGAAGTAGTAGCGCTAATGGGTGTTCGGTATGCTGTTATGCAAGAACCAAGTAAAGGTGATGTTATTAATGAAGGTATTATGAAAGAAATTACTGGTGGTGACCCTATTCAAGCACGAGCACTATTTAAAGATAGCGTAACATTTACACCACAATTTAAATTGGTTGTCTGCACAAATGTGCTATTTGATATTAATACAAATGATGATGGTACTTGGCGGCGCATTCGCATTTGCGATTTTATGTCAAAATTTACAGATGCGCCTTATGAAAATGAGGATAAATTTCCAAAAGCGAATTTTCCATATCAATATTTAATTGACCAAAAAATAGATGAAAAATTCACATTGTGGGCTCCATTATTAATGTCTAAATTAGTTGATTTGGCATATAAAACAGAAGGTAAAGTGGTAGATGCTAAAATAGTTACTTCGGTTAGTGATAACTATCGCGAAGCACAGGATTATTTAACTGAGTTTGCTAAAGAGAAAATAACTCGAATGCGCGAAGGAATAGTTAAAAAAACAGAACTAATGGAAGAGTTTAAAACATGGTATACAATGAATTATGGTCGGGCATCTTTACCAAATGGAAAAGAAATAACAGACTATATGGATAAACAATATGGAAAAAATAAGCGTGGTAAATGGTATAACGTTATTATAAATTATAATAATGAAAGCGATAGTGAAGAACAAATAGTAGAACAAGATTAAATCAAGATTATATCAAGATTATATCAAGATTATATCAAGATTATATCAAGATTATATCAAGATTAAATAATAATAAAACTTTTATATTATTATTATTATTATTAGTTTCTTTTAATACCTTTTATTTTTACTTTCTATTTTTTACTGTTTGCCTTTTCAGTTGTTTACGTCTTAATGTATGCCTTTTTAGTTGTTTACGTCTTAATGTATGCCGTTGCTTTTGCTGTTGCCTTTGTCGTAGTGTTCTACGTTTTCCGTAACCTAGAAAGCCTTTAAACTGTGACTTTAGTCGTGTAACAAAATCAGGAGTATGTTGAAAAGTGAGTTGTCTATTATTACTTTGCCAGAAGGTTTCTCCATTGTTATTGTTTCTAAGAGCAGCTATTAGAGAGAGTTCTTTTTGTTTATCTTCATTATAAAATAAAACATAATGACTATCATTAAATATTATTGATGTATTGTCAGCTATTTTTTCTATTGTATTTGCTTGGTTATTTATAGTATAATCATTATATTTAATATCACCATAGGTACACCTTCTACTCGTATTCCCCCTTCTTTCATAAAATAAAAATATAAAACTATGTTTAAACTTATATGCTAAAAATTGTAAAAATAACGCCTCCACATCACCTTTACGTATTAATAACTTAATTGTACCTATTTTTGCTTCTTTAAGCTTGTCATTTTCAAAATCTGTTATCATATTTATTCCAAACATTTCATCACTATCGTCAATTGCTGTCATTGGTTCTTTGCTCATTGAGTCCAATAACGGTCTAATTTTGTTTTTTATAATATTATTAATTTGAGGGTTTTTCAAATCTTTATATATTTTGAAAAGTACACGTCTGTATTCTGTAATTCCGTCAATAATATAATTTATTATTAATTCCTTTTTAGGACAATACTCGGTTATATTACTAACAAGATGATTTGGTAACAATTGTCGCGCTATATTAATTGCATGCAAACCGCAAAATCCATCTCCTGGTGGATCTATAACCTTCCAATTATCATTAGAATCAAATATTTGTTCTATTTTATATTTTACAAATGCATCGCTGATGTTCGCAAACCGAGAATTTGTCCAGGTATGAAGATGCATAGGATTAATTACAGGAGGTATATAACTAATTGCACGAGGTATATGACTAATTGGAGGAGATATATAAGTATTTTGAGGAGCTAATTTTAATTTTTGCATATCGGCTATTCTTTTTAATTCTTCAAGTTGTCTGTATTGTTCTATTTGTTTATCTACCTCTTTTTGACTTCTATATGAAAGTTTTCCATCTTTAAAAAGATGAGTATAATTACTTTTATACCTAGACGTTTTATATAATAACTATATATTTATATAATAACTATATAAATATATATTCATAAATTACAAAATAATAAGTAAAAAGTATAATAAAGAAAACACCAATAATACTAATAATACTAGTAATACAAATATCACATTTTTTCTATTATTGAACTATAGGTTTGTGTATCATCTTTTATATTATAAAATTCTAAAAAATAAACATATCCATCATATGTTAAATTTATTAAATAAGATAAAATTATTGGTATAATTAAATAAATAAATAATATTAAAAGCATTACTTTATTAGTATATTGTTTTTCAGGTATAAATTTTGAAAATATTAAATACAATACAAATAAACTATAATATACAATTATGTAATAAAAATAGACAGTTTTATATATATCATAATTTGAAACTAAATAATTATTGTTTCTATCATCCATATGTAATGACGTTTTGTAATTGTCTATTTTTTTTTGTATTTCTTGCAACATAGCAACTTTATTACTAATAATATCTGTCATAGAACCTCTATCCAGTAATAATGTTTTGTGGTCGGCAATAAATGTTGTATAATATTTATATAAACTATTTAAATCATTCAGTTCAGCTGTTAAAAATGTTTTTATTGAATTTGTAGCATTAGATTTGCAGTCCTGAGCAAATTGAGGTGAATCGTTAAATGCTCTATGTCTTGATTCTAGCGACTGCCTTACAAATTTATACAACCCATAATCTTCATAAGGTTCAATGGTTGTTCCTCGTGTTGAACCAAAATATTTTGTTATCCAATTATTAGTGTCACTTGATGTTTCGGAACTAGTTAATACTTCAGCGGGGTCGCGTGGCCACTCACCGCCAATAATAGTGCCAGCACTAGCAATACCATCAAAAATATCAGCATTTTCATCTATTATGTCAGCAATAGTATTTGCAGCTCTTTCTGCACCTTCATTACATTTTGCAATAGCTTTCTGTGCAGCATTATCACAGTTACAATAATTTGAATATTTTAAATCTTGTTCTGTGGTGGCGCGGGGATTTGATCGAAGAACAAATGGCTCAATATTATTAGCATTTGATGTAACTACATTTTCTATATAATCATTATAAGTAGTTTGCCAATCATTTTTATTTATCACGCCAGATACTAAATCTGCGTTTGGACCAAGTATACCACCAACGGCTGATATAAATGTATTTTCAACACCACTACTAACTGATTCACAACATGCTTTTATAACTTGTGGCATAACACGTTCACAATTGCAGTCTATAGGCAACAACATAGGTTGTTGTGATTGTGATTGATTATTTCCCATCCTTTATTATAATTAATATAAAACAATATATTATTGTTTTAAATTAATTTTTTAACACTAAATGAAATAAATCATTCTTTTCTTTAAATTGTTAATATTGTAATATGTTAAAAACTAGTAGTTGGTGCATCCAACGGAATATTAAATAAAATATCGTTTGAGAAGTTCAATGACTTACGAATAAGAAAATCTTTAGAGCATGTCCCAAATGCTTCTATGCCGCTAGTCTTATTGTTATTCTTATTGTTATTCTTATTGTTATTGTTATTGTTATTCTTATTTTGGTAATTTTCAAAATAATTATTAAAATTTTCAGTCATTAAACACTTATTTTTAGCATAATCATATACCATAGAACCATCGCAACAATCTTGTCCTACACATGTCAATGTCAATGATGTCAATGGATTCTTCTTTCTAGTAAGTAAACCGGATTTTTCTAATTGTGTTGCAGTTCTATCATATGGAATACGAATTTTGTCAAAGTCCATATTATCTCTCATATAAATATCTACAACTTTATAAAAAATATAAACACTTGCCAAAAATAACAATGTGACCAACAATATTAGTGTTACATTATTTGGCAATAAACTATTTTTGTTAGCAATTGCAATGGGAATAATTATAATACAAACAAAAATAATGATTAAAATTATGTTTAAATATTCTTTATTCAATTTATCATCATAATTTATTATATCAATATGCCTAAGTTTATTTTGATTTGATTGATTTAGTTTATCATACACATTTTTAATAGTAGACTCTTGTCCGTGTTCATTATTTATCATATAATCACTTAATACATTTGTAAAAACATTATCCTTTTTTATTAAAAATTCACCAACAGCATTATTAATTTCTGTTTGCACTAAATCAGGTTCAGTATACACTTCTGCCTTATTTAATATATCTATTAATAAATCATTATTAATTTGTACATTTGACATTTTATATACTTATTATAACATTATAAAATAAGGTATATAAAATAAGGTATATTAAATATGTAATTTTCTTAGTAAAACTAGAACCATTAAAATAAAAATTACAACCAATATAGAGTATATTGAAAAAATTATATTGTTTGAAACACTAGTTTTTTGAACACTTTTCAATCTCTCTTCATATAACATAGTATTTTGTTTTAATTTGTTAATATGATTGTTAGCATAACTTATTTCAGTAACTTTTCCTAAAGGGTCTACATATAACATAGTATTTTATATTTTTACAATATTATTTATAAATACTATTAGTAATATAACAAAAATAAAATAACTAAATAATATAAATTCACTTATAATACTTGCATTGTATAATATTAGTAATACAATTGTTAATATCATTATAATTAATAAAATTAAATATACAGCGTTAATAGAGTTTTGATTAGTTAATAATATATTTTGTTTGTTATTTAATAAATTGGTGTTATTATTTGTAGTTATTGAATTATTTATTAAATTAATAAATGACATATCTCTCGGTTGCGTAAGCAATATATTAGCACTAATTTCATTATGACTTAAAGAATGATTAAATAAATCAGTAAATAATACATTTTTACTATTGTTAAATATACGACTATTTACATCATTAATAGTATTTAAAATATTATTGTATGCATTAATTTTTTGAGATTCTAAATAATCATAAAAATTTTTACCATTTATATTAGTTAAATCTAGCTTGCTTGCTTTTTTATTTAAATAACTTATATAAGATAAATCGTCAATAATATATTCGGTTTCTTCTAAATAGCGGTCAATATATTTAAATCCATTGCTATTATCTTGAAAATAGTTTTTATTTACAAATCCATAACCATTGTATACTCCATAGTCGCTTTGTGGCAATATATTAGATTCACAATTTAAAGTCAAAGATATGTCATATGCACCTTCAATATCATTAAATAAACTGCATGTTTTCATAGTTGAATTACTTAAATCTTTTAACAAAAATATTTCACAATTGCCTTCACTACATAATATTTCACATTCAGAATTACTCGAAACACTAAAAGCATTAGACAATTTTGACCTTTTAAGATTATAAAAATGTGTTTTACGATTTTTACATATATCATGATACTTTTCTATATCAAAATTCTCTATTATATTATGCTGCATGCTTGAGCTTAAGCTTGAGATTAAGCTTGACCTTGAAGTATACAAAATCAGACCTAATAAATAAATATTTAATCCAATAATAATAATAAAAAATAATAAATACAATATGTTTTTTATCTTAGAATTAGATTTAAAATTTAGACCAGTTTTAGTAGTAAAATAAGTAAATTTATTATGCAATTTATTGTTCATTTATACTTAATATGTTAATATATTTTATTTAATTGTTTAAAATATATTAAGACACTTATAACATAGTACTTATAACATAGTACTTATAACACACTACTTATAACATAGTAGTAATATACATTTTATAAAAAATATAAATTAATGTAATTCCTAAACAATGTATTAAATAATAAGGTGCTTTATTATATACAATATGTATAATTAATATTAATATTAATACTATAAATAAAAAGTCAATCAATTTGGATATAAAATTGTTAGCATTATTACCATTATTACCATTATTACCATTGTTACCATTGTTACGATTGTTAATGTTATTACCATTATTACCATTCTTATTTGGACAATTACAAGGCTCGTTGTCTTTACATTTACATTCAATTTTACTACAATTTCCATTAATACATCCTAAATAGTCAATAGAATCAACAATAGACATATAAGAAACATCATTTTCACTAGTTTGAGTTGTTTTTAATGTGTTTTTGTTACTTGTTAAAGAATTATTTTGATGAACGTCAAAAAATAATTCATCTTCACTTATAGAAGTTAATTCTGTAGTATTCATAGTAAGTATTAATTAATATAATAAAATATTATATTAAATAATTCTATTTTTAATAATTCTATTTTTAATAATTCTTTTTAACACTAGTTAGTTATTAATTTAATCAGTAACTTTATTTGTTGTGCTACTAGATGTTGTACCCATGCTTTTGCTTCTATCTGTATTTGTGTTTATACCCATAATTGCATTTATATTGTTTATATTACTAGTTTTTAAATTCCTAGTTTTATAATACATAACACACGCTATTATTATTATTAATAATAATAATCCATTTTCTACTATCTTAAATTGTGTTAGAAATATATTATCACTTAATCTACCATTGTTAGCCCCACCTGAACCCAATAAATTAGTTAGCTCTTGTTTTTTACTAGCTATTCTGGCATTTAATGCCATAATTGTATTGTTGTCGCCAGTTTTTAAATAATTTATATTTGATAAATCAACACTAATGTCATCTAAATGATTAATTAAAGAACTATATTTGGCTTTTAAATTTGTTAGTTGAATATCAAATAATCTCTCATTTTCTTGAGTAGGATTGCAAATAAAATTTTTAAATGTATTATAAATAGGACCACTAGCAGTAAGATTTATTTCATTAATATACAATAAATCTTTATAAGATGCTAATTGAGCCAATTTTACGGGGTCGCTATAATAACTTGTGGGTCGTGTTTGAATACTCGTTGCCAATGCTAAATTAGCTTCATTTAATATTGGCTTTTTGTAATAAGCAACTTTATTTTTCGGAGCATACACCTGATTATCCAATGTATATTTAAAACATTTTTGGCTTTCGGGTGGACTGCTAGGAGTCCTTCTAAATATCATATTATTGCAAATATCGTTCACACTTATTTTAGTTGTTGTAAATAAACTACTAAATAACTGCATCATACTATTTTCACCTAATAATGACCCTACGTTTTCACTCAATGATTTTGGGACATAGCATTCACTATTATTATTTGTTGCACTTGTTGAGGAAATATCATTCATAAAAAAATAATTAGCATTTTTTTTTATAGCTTCTGCTTGACACTCAGCAACACTTAAAACTACTGACTTATAAAATAATGAATTTAAAGAAGCGTCAAAATTAGGAGTACTAGGTTTGCTATAACATCCATCAAATTCATAAAAATTTACATTAGCATCAGCATTCATCCTTAATACTATATAATAATATATACTATAATATATTAACTTTATTTAATATATTTTACAAATTCTATAAAAGTCAGAGTTTATAGATGTGCGACTAGCTCTCTCAATTTTAACAATATCATTTGGACGAAGTCCAATAACAATTGATACAGGACTAAAATAGGATATATCAGGAATTTGTGAATTGTCTAATATATTATATTTTTTAATAAAGAGTTCTCTCTCATTTTCATTTAATATTGTATGCTTTGGGACTAAAGTATGTTTTAATATATTAAATTGTAGTCTTTTTATATTTACTAATGAAATATAAATATTTTCAGTAACCCAAATATCTTTAATATTTTCTAATAATGTATCATTAGGCTCATCTTTAATAACAATCATTAAGTCATCTTTTTTTTCTAATATTGATTCTAAATGAAATAAATCTTCTACAATATCATAAATATTTTGTGGTTTAATTAATTTTGTTACATAATATTTAACATATATTTTTTTATTAGAACTTGCATTTTCTAGCAACATATCCAATTGATTATTTTCTGCTAAAATACCAACATCAGTAATACTAAAATTAGAATAATTTGCTACAGCAAATCCACGCTCTTCTAATATTTCTAATAAATTTTTGCGTGAATTATAAATACTAATTATAGTACTATTTGACATAGTGTTACTATTTATAATATACTATTAAATTTTATTATTATATCAATTATATTTTAAATCATTTTTTAAATTTTTAAATTTTTTAAATTTTTAAATTATTGCCCTTCAAATTTTATTGTTTTACGCTTAATAGTATCATCTTTTTCTTCAGTATTAACTTTAGATTCTAAATTTTGCTGTATAATTGAATCAGTAACTTCTTCTAATTTTGGTTCCATAGTTTGTTGTATTTTTTGCGTTGTTGTGCTTGTTGTGCTTGTTGTGTTTGTTGGATTAGTTGGAGTAACCGGAATAGTTATAACATCTTCTAATTCGGGCGGCGCCGCGTCACTAGTATCAACACTAATAGGAGGATTATAATTCGTTTCATCATCATCTTCATCATCAATAGCTTCGGCTGCTAAATAATTTTGATATGCTTCTTCTGCAACTCTAGTAGCTTCTAATGACACAGGGTCAATAGAAGACTCATCCGAATCATCCTCATCATCATCATCATTACCAGGAGCCTTAGTTTTTGCTGCTTCATCATCTATAAGTTTGGCTTTTTCTTGTTGAACAACACTTTCAGTGCTACTAGCGGGTATTAATAAAGGCTTCTCATAGCGTTTTACAAATTCACTACTTTCTTTTGCTGTTAATTGTGTTAATTTTATATTTTCAATTGTTTTAGAATAGTTCATAGAAGTTAATTGGTCAATATTATCTTCTGTAATAATACGCATTTGAATATTCATTACTTGTAGTTCTTGCATCAATAATTTAAAACTGTATGGTACTCGTACAATACTAAATGATTTACCATATTTGCTAATTACTTGTAAATTCATCGAATTTTCCATGGAATCTGCAAATTTAAGTGGACCATCCGCAAAAGGACTAATAAAGACATTTTTAGACTCATTATAAATTGCAATTGTACCACTATTATTACATATTGCAATATAATAATCATCACCGCGTGTTAACATTGACTCTTTCAAAAAACTAGTTGCTCCATGTGCAATAATACTATCGCGCTCCATTTCACCAATACGAAGACCACCATCGTTTGCTCTGCCTTGTACTGTTTGTCGCGTTAGCGCTGTTCGTGGACCTTGTGCGCGATAATTTATTTTGTCTTTAACCATGTGTTTAAGGCGCAAATAATAACAAGGACCAACAAAAAACTCCATACTTATTTGTTCTCCTGTTTCACCATTATAAAATAACTCATTTCCACTTGAATGATATCCAATATTTCGCAATAATGAGCCAAATATTTCATGCTTCGGTCCCTTATTTACAAAAGCAGTACAGTCACCAAATCCACCATAATGTGCACACGCTTTGCCCATTAATGTTTCAACTAACTGACCAATTGTCATACGACTAGGTAACGCATGTGGATTAATTATTAAGTCGGGTCTTATTCCTTCACTTGTAAAAGGCATATTTTCTTCTGGAATAATTAAACCAAGTGTACCTTTTTGTCCACATCTACTGCAAAATTTATCACCTTGTGCTGGTATTCGTTCTTCGCGTATTCTAATTTTAGCAATTCTAAACCCTTCTTCCCCTTCTGTAATAAATGCTTTGTCCACAAACCCTAGTTGGCCTTTTTTTGGTGTAATTGAAGCGTCGCTAAATATATCAGGATTTGCCAAATTATTTGTAACCTTTCCTATTACCACTTTTTTATCATCTAATGGTGTATTTTCACTTATTAATCCGTTACTATCTAAATGTGAATATTCATAACCTGGTTTTTTTCCAATAACATTTAGTGTTTCAATATTTACAAATTTAGAGTCTACATTAGAACCCGCTACTTTTGTGCTTTCTTCATATGCTTCATACATATTAAAATAAGTTGTATTAAACATTCCACGCTTGATTGAACCTTCATTAAATAATATTGAGTCTTCAACATTATAACTACCATAACATCCAATTGCTACTATTGCATTTACACCATACGCATGCTCTTCATTATAAATATACTTTAAATAACGACTCTTTACAAGCGGTATTTGGCCATTATTTAAAACAACCCCCATTTTATCAATACGATTTTGATAATTTGTATTGTACAAACTTACACCTTGCTTACTTTGACCGCAAGAAAATAAATCACGTGGCAATTGATTGTTTTCAGGAAACACAATTTGATTGCCCATAATTCCTAAAACTAAAGAAGGATGTATTTCAATATGAGTAGTAAACTTATTAATAGATTGAACATCCATTGCAATTAAGGATGTTTCCGTCTCAGATGTATCTAAAAAGTCAATAATTCCTGCTTTTTCTATTAATTCATCCAATGAGTCGGGAAGACTTCCAGATTTATCATATACATCTTTGTAATGGAAAAAAACCTTATTTAATTTTATAAAATCATTTAAGTTGATTGTTAGCTCTATTTTATCTTTAGTCAATAGTTTTAATGGATTAAAACCAATTAATAATTCGTTAAAATTAAAATCCCGCGCTATTAATTTAGAATAAATAAATTTATTTTGATATGAAATAGCTCCATTTTTTAAATAAAACACAGGTCTTGTTAATCTACCAGAGTCACTATAAATATAAATACTATCTTCTTTAATAGACCAACTTATGCTTGTATAAATAGGTAGCAGTCCAATTCTACGATAATTTTTCAATAATTCTAGTACTTCAACTGGTTTGGTTATAATACCAACCCATGCACCATTTACAAATACTTTTGTACATTGCGCAATATATTCGATTGTACATTCTGTCAACAATTCCATAAAAAAAACTGTACGCAATAATTCAATAATTGGTTTGCTTGAATATCCACTTGTTATACAACATCCTATTGACATATGTTTATGTAATCCCACATTACCACCATCAGGAGTATCTACTGGGTCAATAATACCCCACTGTGTAGAATGTAATAAACGCGGTCCTATTATTTTTGCACTTGAATCAAGAGGCAAATTTAATTTGCGCAAATGAGACAAAAAAGAATTGTACGATAAACGGTTTAAATCTTGAACAACTTCTAAGCGCTTAGTATGCGCTTCAGCTCCCCAATTTCCTTTAAATGCTTTTTTAAAACCAATTTCCAAAATGCGCTCTTTAAAATACTCAAAATAATTATTCTCAATTAGACCTACAAAGTCATTTTGATAAAGTCCCTTTTTATAATAATATTCTTTGTCTATTTTTTGAAATATGTGTTTTTGCTGTAAGCTATAATATTCTTTGAACAAATCATATATAAGAGTTCCCGCTAATTCTACTCTTTTAAATTTAAAACTATCGCGATCTGTTGAAGTTTTATCATTTTTATACACTTGTAATAATTCTTTAACCATATAACCCAAAAAGAACGCTTTATTAATAAAATTATTTTCCCCAATATGAGGTAGTAAATAATCCATCAAAATTTCCAAAACATGTGCAATGGTTTTACCCTTTGTAAATGTTGCTAAATATTTAAGCGCAACTTCTTGATTAAAAATATTGCCTGCATCATGTATTGATGGAATAAAAAGCGCAACATAATTTGCGTATTTTTCTAAATCTAATAAACACATTTTAATAATTTCTTTGTCGCTTAAAACACCTAATGCGCGCATTAAAATAAATAATGGCACGGGTTTTCGTATGTTAGGAACATTGACTAATATTTGATTATTGCTATATTTAGTATCAGGTCGCAATATTCTAATGCTTAATGTTCGTATTGGTTTAGAAGCGTCTTCTGAAACCGACCTTATTTCTGCTGAGTGACTATATAACTCATTAAAATCGGCTTTAACATAAAGCATATTATCGGCAAACTTTTCCTGACTTATTAACACTTTTTCTTTACCATCAATAATAAAATAACCACCATAATCATTTCTACATTCACCCATATTAAATTTAACTAATGGGTCAAGAGTATTTAAAATGCACAAATCAGAGTTTAACATAACAGGAAATTTTCCTAAATATATTTTTTCTAATACATTTGTAGTTTCTTTAAGTTCACCTTCTTCGTTGACCATTTTATAAATTACTTCAACATCAACATGGATTGTTATAGCATATGTCATATTTCTTAAACGTGCTTCATTTGGAAACATAAAATGCTCTCTGTGTTCATCATATATTATTGGTTTTCCATAATATATACGTTTTCCATCAACCCCTCCAATGTATAACTCTGCTTTATAATTATATTCTTTTGTGGTGTCATTTTGTTCTTTCATAATTAATATTGGATTTTTTTCTTTGAAAATATTGTGAATCTTATTATTGAAAAAATCATTATATGACTCTAAATGATGCTTGACTAATATAGTTGGATCATTTGCGAAAAACTTATCAATCACTAACCAGCCTAATTCTTCATGATTAAATGTATCACTACTTTCATTATTGTATACTTTCTTAGTTTTGCTAACTGTGTTTTTTTTTGTTATTGGTTCAGGTGCTAATGGTTCGGGCGCCAATGGTTCGGGTGCTAATGGTTCGGGTGCTATTGTATCCATTTTATTTATTGATTTAGGTGTTATTTTTTTTATTTTATCCATTTTATCCATTGATTCAGGCACCATTTCATCCATTGATTCAGTTACTATTGGTTCGGGTGCCATTGATAGTTTTTTTATTCGGGGTGCCTTAGTTGACATTAATATTAGTAGTATTAATTAATATTAATATTTTATATGTTAATTAATACATATATAAATAATTTACAAATTTACAAATTTACAAATAAAATACTAACTAGTTAAGTTAATATGCTAATCCTATTTTACTATAAGAAACTATTACTAACCCTAATATAATAAACATTAGTATAAAAGGTAATAATACTAAAAACCATGAAACCTCTTTATATCCGGCTTTACATAATGAATTTAATATAAAAGTCCAAAATAAAATATAAACAGCTTTAAATATAAACATTATATAAGTATTTGGTAAACTACACTCATAATTACCTACACAATATTTGGTTGTATTACCAAAATTTTGAACAGCAATTACAATAAAAACTATTACCGATATAGCTAAATATATAAATGCGGGGGTGCACAAATTCCTAAAATCTTTTGCAAATTTGTCATAATACGCCATTTTTATATAAATATAAAAATATAATAAAAATCTATAAAAATCTATAAAAATCTATAAAAATCTAATTAATAGTGTTTATGATAAGTACGGTTGTTCACTCATATTACTGCTTGGTTGTGGTGAGTAACCAAATAAAGTATTGTATGCATTAGTAGCACTACCATATGTGCTATAATTTAAATTATCAAGAGGTTGACTAATAGGATTTACACCACCGCCCATCATAACTTTGTCCCTCTTATTTGAACACCCAATTTGTAATCTTTTTGTGAAATTATAATCTCTAAGTTTTCTAATGTTTTTTCTATGTTTTGTTTTTTTATGTTTTGTTTTTTTATGTTTTGTTTTTTTATAATTCTTAGAACGCGGTGTTCTATTATTTACCATAATTTATTAATATAATAAACTATAGTAATATTTTAAATAAGTAAATTAAATAAGTAAATTAAATAAGTAAATTAAATAAGTAAATTAAATAACAAAATTGATATTATTTATAATATTATTATAAATAATAACTATTAATATATATTATTATATATAGTATGATTGCTAATCCATCAGTTAATGAATCAGATGACAATAAAAAAGCTAAATTAAGCAACCAATTTATTAGCTATATTGATACTTATTTATCAACGTTTTCAAAACTAAGTGAAAAAAACATTCCAGAATTTGAAATCCGTTTTGGAACAAAAAAAATTAAAAATATTAACAAAGTAGATTTTTACAATATTATAAAAAGTTTGCTAAATTATAATTTTAAATTAAATAATGAAAACTATTTTTTGAAAATTATAAATAACACATCAATTAGAACTCAAATAACTGGACTACCAAATATTCAAAGTTATTGCAAACTAGATAATTTGTCTGGAATCGTAGATGAGCATAATCTTAGTTTTATTGAAAAAGAGTATTTTAAAAATGGCGAAACTCAGTTAATGCCGTTAGATTTTGATGATTATAATTTTCGTGTAAGCTATCAAGTAGAAAAAGGCTATTCAAGAAACAATCCATTAATTGAAGAACTGTATAGTCAATGGAATTCTACAAAAAAGATTTTTAGATATATTAAACGTTATGAATATACTCATCCAACATATCCATTTTTAATTCATTGTTCTATTGTTAAAACATCTAAAACAAATAATGGACGATTTATAGAACAATTTAATATTAAAGACGCAGAAGTTTTTAGTTCGTTGGAAAACTTTGAAGTAGAAATTGAACTTAATAATACTATTATTAACGCTAATAAAAGTATGTATAACAAAGAATATTTGCACACTAATTTACGAAACGTTATTAAATATATATTGATTGGTCTTCAAGAAACAAATTATCCTATTGGTTTAAGTGAGAAAAACAGTGTATATACTGAATATTTAATGTTAATTAAAGGAGCCGAATTCAAACAATATGCTACACACAATCCAAACATGAAAGTTAATATTAAAGATTTTATTGGACCTTCATCAAGTACTTTGCAAATGATAAATATTTTACCCGAATCAGAAATAAATGAGACAAATAATTCAATACCAAATATTAGACAAAATTATACTGTTACAGATAAAGCGGACGGTACTAGAAAATTGTTATATATTTCATCAAATGGTAAACTATATTTTATTGCTACAACTATGAGTTTACAATTTACTGGTTGTATTAGTACAAAAAAGGAATTATATAATTCAATTATTGATGGAGAACACATTTTACATGATAAAAAAGGCACCTATGTAAATACTTTTGCGTGTTTTGATGTATACTATTTTGGAGGAAAAGATGTAACTGGCTTAGCATTTATTAATTTAGACCAAAAAGAACAACCAGAACAAAAAGAACAAAAAGAACAAAAAGAACAAAAAGACGATGAAGAAGATACACCAAAACGCGAAAAAGAAACTATTAAAAAAGATTATCGTCTAGTATTATTAAAAAGTATAATAGCATCATTAGAGTTAAAAACATTTAGTGGTTCTAAAACACTACCGCTTAAAATAACTGTAAAAAAATTTTATGGACATCATATATTTAATGGTTGTGCTACAATTTTAAATAATATTAACTCTGGTCTTTATGAATATAATACAGATGGTTTAATTTTTACACCAGCAAATACAGGTGTAAACTCTAAAACTACGAATGTTAAAGCACCGAATTATAAAACCACTTGGAATGAATCCTTTAAATGGAAACCACCACGCTATAATAGTATTGACTTCCTTGTTAGGTTTAAGAAAAACGAATTTGGCGAAAAGTATATTGGTTCGTTAAATAATGAAGGTATAAATTTAGAGGATTATAACCAAGTAAATAATTATTACACTCTAATTTTAAACGTTGGGTTTGATGAAAAGAAACATGGCTACATTAATCCATATAATAATATTTTAAATAATGAAATTAAAAGGGATTTAAAAGAAAGTTATGCTAATAGTTATAAACCGTGTCGATTTTACCCAACAAGTCCAAGCGACATTAATGCCGGACTATGTAATATATTAGGAAAATACGACCATTCAAACAATTTTAAAATTTATACTTTAGAAGGTGAAGAAATAGAAGATGATACTATTGTAGAATTTGCTTATAATATTGATAAACCAGAATTGTGGAGATGGGAACCGCTACGTGTTCGTTTTGATAAAACATCTGAATTACGCTCAGGAGTTAAAAATTTCGGCAATGCTTATCATACAGCAAACGCAAATTGGCAATCAATTCATAATCCAATAAGCGAAGAAATTTTAATATCAGGAAACGGAGTGTCAATAAATAATGATGATGATGTTTATTATAATAAAATTTCTAAAACATCTGAAACCCAAGCACTTCGCGATTTTCATAATTTATATGTAAAAAATATGTTAATTACTAATGTTTCTAAATCGGGATATACACTAATAGATTATGCTGTGGGTAAAGGTGGCGATTTACCAAAATGGATTGGTGCAAACTTAAATTTTGTACTGGGCTTGGATATAAGTAAAGACAACATTGAAAATAGATTAGATGGAGTATGCGCGCGTTATTTAAATTATGCACAACGGTTTAACGTAATACCAAAAGCGTTATTTTTACATGCAAATAGTGCAAAAAATATTAAAAGTGGTTCTGCTTTTTATGATGATAAAACAAAACAAATAATGAAAGCGCTTTATGGTGAAGGAACAAAGAATGAAATTTTGCTAGGAAAAGGCGTATATAACAATTATGGAATAGCAAAAAATGGTTTTAACATTAGTTCTATACAATTTGCACTTCATTATATGTTTGAAAGCGAATCAATATTACATGAATTTATTAACAATTTAAAACATTCAACTCTGTTGGAAGGTTATTTCATTGGAACTTGTTATGATGGACAAAAAATATTTAACATGCTAAACTCAACCAACCCTGATGACTCGCTAAGTATATTTAAAAATAGTAAAAAAATTTGGCAAATTACTAAAAAATATGATTTGCAAGAGTTTAAAGACGATGAGTCTAGTTTAGGCTATGCTATTGACATTTATCAAGAAACAATTAATAAAACATTTAGAGAATATTTGGTAAATTTCAAGTACTTTATATATATTATGGAAAAAAACGGGTTTGTGCTATTAACAGAAACAGAATACAAACAATTAAATATGCCGAATAGTTATGGTTCATTTGAACAATTATATAATTTTATGACAACAGAATTGAAAAAAAATAATCAATTGTTGAAAAAAATAGGAACGGCAAATGCGTTAAGCGACGAAGAAAAACAGATTTCATTTTTAAATAATTATTTTATATTTAAAAAAATTCGCAATGTAAGTGATGCGCAAGAAAACATTGAATTAGAAGAACAAGAAATTGCAGAAAATACAATTGATGAGTTTCAAGAACTGGATAAAGAATTGGAAACTAAACAAGCAATAAAACTAAGTGAAAAGTCTAAAAAACTGGCCGAAAAATATTTGCTTGAAAGTCAAGACTTAGAAAATAAAATGGAAAAGTCCTTACCAGACATTCCAAATAGTAGTAAATCTATAAACCAAATAAAATTAGCAGTTGATGAAAAAATTAGAATAGCAGAAGAAAAGAAAAAATTAAAACTTGAAGAAAAATTAAAGTCTCAACAAGAAAAGAAAGCATTAAAAGAAGCAGAAAAAACTAAGAAGTTAGAAGCAAAAAGCAAAAAATTATAAGAGTATTACAATAAGAGTATTACAATAAGAGTATTACAATAAGAGTATTACAATAAGAGTATTACAATAAGAGTAATATAATAAGAGTATTACAATAAGAGTAATATAAATGTATTATTTCAATTAATAATTAATACTTTTATTATAAACATTTAAACCTATAAAGCTATAAATTAATAGTAGCAAAAACAAGTAAATGACTTATTTAAATTTACCGAATCTAAATAATAGTAATTTAGATTTTAATATATTATATAAGCATCAACTCACAAATAGTGAAAACAATCATTGCAATGTTACTATTATATGTCCTTCATTATATAATTATTTAACAACATTAAAACAAGTAATTAATAGTTACTCTGAATATTGGGATATTGTTAAAAAATTAACAAATCCATATGAATATATACATACTTGTGTTCCTAATTACAAATTTTCTTTATGTAAATACAAACCGCTATCTCGCGCTTTTTTTAAAATGATAGAAATAGTAGACACATTTAGTTTTTTAACGGAAAAAACAAAAATAAAATCATTTCATTTGGCGGAAGGACCCGGTGGATTTATTGAAGCGTTTAACTATATAAGACATAACAAAGAAGACTTATATTATGGTATGACATTATTAAGTGATGACTTAAATATTCCATCTTGGAAAAGAGCATCACAATTGCTTAATAATAATCCAAATATTATTATTGAATATGGTGCTTCTAAAACGGGCGATTTGTTTTTGAAAGAAAATTTAATTTATTGTTACAAAAAATATTATAATTCAATGGATTACATTACTGGAGATGGGGGATTTGATTTTTCAATTGATTTTAATAATCAAGAAGACATATCTTTTAAGTTAATAGTGTCGCAAGTGTTTTTTGCTCTAATAATGCAAAAAACAGGAGGTAATTTTATATTAAAAATGTTTGATATTTTTAAATATAAAACATTAGAAATTATATATTTGTTATGTAATGTATATGAAAACGTGTATATATATAAACCAAATACTAGTAGAGTAGCTAATTCTGAAAAATACATAATTTGCATAAATTATAAAAATAATAACAAAAAAATTATAACAAATATTATAGAAAACTTCGATTTGATTATAAATAATATTGATTCTATTTCAAGTTTATTTAATCTACAGTTAAATAAGCATTTTCTTACGAAAATTCAAGAAATAAATGCAATTTATGGAGAACAACAATTGGAAAATATAAGTGCTACATTAAACTTAATAAAAGAATTAAAAGTATTAAATATAAAATATAACTTAATAAATAATGAATATTCTTCATTATTTAAATATTTACATATACACACTAAATATATAAATGCTAACTGTTTATTGAATGAAATAGATGATGCCTATATTGGACTTGATATATCAAGTGCTATTATATCAAAAAATAGTACAATTAAAAAGAGCATAATAGATAATACTTATTATGCAAATACAAATACAAATGCAAACGCAAACACAAACGCAAATACAAATGCAAACGCAAACGCAAATGATTATGCAAATGCTAATGATTCTACAAATGAGTATTTTACTAAATTAAATAATATTGTTATTGCTAATATTCATAAATCTATAAATTGGTGCAAAAAACATCAATTTGCAATAAATAAAGAGTTTTCATGTTATTAATTTATATTATTAATTTATATTATTAATTTATATTATTAATTTATTTTAATATAGTAATGCGTTTTCTACGTATTGTAGTAGGGTCATTTATGCAACCTACACATATTGCAGATGGATTGTTTAATAATTTTTTCATAGTAGCACATTCTTGGAGAGACATTGTAGGTGGACAATTATTAATTGACACTTTTTTGTTACAAGAAGCACCATCAATGCAACCATATTTTAAACTATATGTTCTTGCACTTGAACTAACAGGACCTTGTGTTTGAAATTTTTTGTTTGATGGATTAAAAGTAACACAATTTGCATTTGAAGCATCAAGACAATAAAATGTTCGCGTTCCATCTTTATGTTGTGATGGCAAATTTTGACTAAAAGTTTTACATTTGTTGTATAAATATTCTCTAGAAGATGAACTATAGTTATTTGATAAAACGGTTGTTGCTCTTTTAATTACTAATGCTGCTGGACACAAATCACTTGTACAATCTGTTAAAGTATCAAAATAAGTTAATATATTTAAATTTGAATTGTTTGCAAGGCTTGTGCAATCGTTTTCATTAATGTGTGAATTAATAGTTCCGCCCGGTTTGTCCATTAAGCCTATTAACGATAATTTGCTAAAAGAGGAAGGCGCATTATTAATATTAGTATATTGCTTTCTATAGTGTTTGATTGGGTTGGCATTAAATTTATATTTTTTTGTAGCACAATCAGCATTCCAAGGTGTATAATTAACACTATTGTTTGGAATATCATTTTTAATAGTTTTAGCAATAATAGTTACTTTATTGTTTGTTGTATCTTTCCAAGATTGGTAATACTTAGAAACTAGCAGTCTCATAATATAATATAATTTAATATATAAAAATATTAAATTTTATTACTTTTTCATTTTAACATAATAAAATGAAAAATACTTATAAAATTTATAATACTTATAATATTATTGTGTTATTTATATAATACAAAGTATGTTAAAGAATGCAAATTTAAATTTACATTCTCATAATAAATTACTACATTGTTTATTAAGTCGTTTCTTAATTATTTTTAAAAATATAGTCATACTATTATTTGTAGGATTACTTTTTTTTTTTTCTATTTCCCAATTTTCTAAAACAAATAACAAAATTATTGAAGGCAATTGCTGTGGAGAAGGGAGTTGGTTTGAAAGTGCTGCTTCTCGTAGGCGTAGACGTGAGGCAGAAGAAGCACGTAGACAAGCGTACATTAATAAATATTATAGTTGTTTAAATACAACATCAGAAAATTGGTACTCATGTCAAGCTCGATATTTTTTTCCAGAGAAACATTTAGAAGCAGCCGCACAAGAAACGACAAAATCTTTTGAGAGAAAACAAAATTCTAGCAAAAAACCAGATATAGGAATGACAACAACTCTTAATAATACTTTAAAACAATATTAAACAAAGTAAACAAAGTAAACAAAGTAAACAAATAGTAAACAATCGTTTTTAGCAAAGTATTTGTTAAAATATATAATATATTATAGCAATATATTATATATTAACAATATATAATATGCCACCACCACAATCGGCGCTAAACGGATTGGCAACAACAGATAAACGAAGATGTGTCATAGATGCCATGGGTGGTACTACACATAATTATAGGTATTGTATTAGACCTCCACCAACAGATTATATGACTCCTGGAGGAGCATTAAGTATGACAAATGTTGGAAGAGTATTTAATGAGTTAGGAAAGTATGTTGATTATTTATTAATAAAACCAGATGGTGCTACTAGAGAAGAATGTATTGAATATACTTCAAATAAACCATTGCTTGGAAATAAATATGTTTTAAAAACAGCATTAAAATGTATTCCTGTAAATCCGTCTAATAATAAAACAATATGCAATGCAGCCGATAATACTCCTATGGAAAAAACGTTGCATAAATATATAAATAATGTAAGTGATGGAAGTAATTTTTTAACAGGTGGTGGAGAAAATAAAGGCGGTAATGGGCTTATTCAATCTATTGCTGGAAATATTGGAACATTAGGAACAAATATAGTTGGTGTTGCTACATCATTTGCACAGGAAAGTAAACCATATTGTATGGAAGCACAAGTAAGTTGTCATATTATTTCAGGCCCCGATGCTGAAGATAATTACAGTGGTCCTAGTGATGCTACTGGTTTATTTTTTTCACTAGCTGATTTAAGAGAAATGAAAGCTGACAATTTTGCAAATGGCAATAAACCATATATTCCAAGAAAAAGTGATATTGTAAAAAGTTGTATTAGTGGTTCAACTTTTAAAAATATAAATGATAATAACAATAATGAAAATAATGAAAATAATGAAGATATTATAAATATATTAAATCAAAATATAATAAATCAAAATAGCGATAAATTTATATATCCTTCAAATATTGATGATTTTATTGATACTATTAATTTTAACGATAGCGCACTAGTTAAAACATATTATTTGGGATTATCATTACTAATGTTATTAATAATGTTCAAAATGTTATATGGAAAACAAAAATTGTAGCCTATTGTTAAGTATTTAAATAATTAAATACTAAATTATCGCTATTATTATTATTAAGTTCACCAGACAATATACTATCTTCATACATTTTGCGCAATATGGTAGTTGGAGCTTGTGAACCAAGCTTTATTAACCCTTTTTCGCGTAAATGGTTTTTAACAGTTTGAATATCTTCTTGCTTCAATTTCTCAATTTCCTTTTTAATTCTTTTTTGTGTATCTCTATTTTTAATCAATACTCCTATTTGTCTTTTGTCTTTATTTTTTCCTAATTTATATTTATATGTTTTAGTTGTAATACATAGCTTAGGAATTGCTGCAGTTTCATTATATTTAAATTCTGATGAAAGGTCTGGTGCATTATTTACAGGTTGGTCTTTTGGAGTTGTAAGATTATCAATCTCATAAGTAACTGCTTTTTTAATAGAACTAGCCTGTTTTTCTTCTAGCTCTCCTTTTTCTCCTTTTTCTCCTTTTTCTCCTTTTGCGTTATTTAATACAAAATTGCCGCTATTCAACGCAGTTACTTTATTATTAAAATTATTGGTTTCATTGTTTGAGAGAATTATACATGGAACATTGGCAATTTTTTCATTTTTTTCATTATTTTTAGTATTTTCAGGATTATGTCCTAATTCTTCTATTTCTAATTTTATAGGTTCGTCTACATTAGAAGTCGCTGTATTTGCTGTATTTTCACAATTATTATATTTACCATGAAAAGCAGCATAATCATAATACTGATTATTTTCAAGAACAATACGTAACCTGTCTTTGTCTTGTTGATTACAATTTTTCTTAGTTTTAACTAAATTTCTAAATGTTGGCTTAGAACCATTTTTCAAGCATCCGTAATTTGGTTCTATATCTTTATTAGATACATATACTAGATTATTTGTTGGTATATCAATATGAACATCTAGGTTTGAAACTTTAAGTGTTTTCTTTTTCTTCTTTTCTTTATTTTTTTTAGATAAATCATGTAAGAACGTGAGAGATTTGTTAAATTCTCTCTCAAAATCACCACTTTCTAAAGTATTTGCGTCAAATAAATTGGGGGCTTGTGCTTCTAATACTTTTGCTTCGTTTATTTTTTCAACTTCTTTGTTTTTTTGATAATCTTTCACCTTTTTTAATAACTCCTTTTTTAATTTATTAGTGTTGGCTGCATTATTTGCATCTAACACTGGTTTTGTTTTTCTCTCTTTTAATGTTTTTTTTTTCCCAGGAAATTTAAAAGCATCTGGGTTGATTGTTATTATTTTTTGAGTAGACATAATAATAATAAACTAATATTTAAAAAATAGTATATAAACATATTTAAACAACAATTTGTTTATTTTTGTTTTTTATTTTTTGTTTTTTGTTTTTTGTTTTTGTTTTTTATTTTTTGTTTTTTGTTTTTTATTTGTTTATTAATTTAAAAAATTGATTATTAATTTAAATTAATAAACAAATAATAAAGACAAGTTAATTAATAATAGTATGACTTCTAATTGCCACAATAATGATGAGCATGAAATTAATGATTCGGAAACACCATGGATTTTCATTGAATCATATTTCAAACAAAAACATTTAAAGCAATTAGTTAAACATCAATTAGAATCGTATAATTATTTTGTAAATAATCAAATACAAAATACTATTGAAATGTTTAATCCTTTATTAATTAGTTCCGACCATGATTATATTAAAGAGTTGAATGTGCATAGGCTCGAAATTGAAATTAATTTTGAGAAGCTTGCTATGTATCGTCCTCAAATTTATGAAAACAATGGTTCAACCAAAATTATGTTTCCACAAGAAGCTCGGTTGCGCAATTTCTCATACTCATCGGCCATGACAATTGATTTAGATATTAAATATACCTTACGCAATGGTGAAAATTATAAAAATGTTGTTACTTTTCAAAAAAAAATTAAAAACATACATATTGGAAAAATACCAATTATGCTGAAGTCAGATTTATGTGTACTAAATCAATATAAGCATTTAGATCATAATGAAACGGGTGAATGTTATATGGATCCAGGTGGGTACTTTATTATTAATGGTTCTGAAAAAACATGCATTGGTCAAGAACGTGCGGCTGAAAATCAAATTTATTGTCATAATATTGAAAAAAATAACAATAAATGGTCATGGATGGCTGAAATGAAATGTATTCCGGATTGGAAATGTATATCTCCTAAACAAATAACAATTTATATGGCATCTAAAAGTAACGGATTTGGTTTTCCACTGTATTTACAAATTCCACGTATTAAAGTCCCAATTCCATTGTTCGTAATTTTTAGAGCTTTTAATATTATTAGCGATAAAGAAATTTGCGAACTAGTGGTTTTAAATATTGAAAATGTCAATATGAAGAAAATGTTAGAAGCATTAAGAGCATCTATTATTGATTCAAATAAGTATATGACGCAAGAATGTGCTATGAAACATATTGTAAATAATGTGATTTATACTCCAATGAATATGGATAAAGAAACAGGTTCAAAGAAGAAACACAATTTTGCTATTGAAGTATTAAATAATGACATCTTTCCCCATTGTAAAACTGAAAAACAGAAAATTTACATGCTTGGTTATATGACAAATATTTTACTGCAAACTTCATTTGGTTGGTTAGAAGAAAACGACCGTGATTCGTATGTTAATAAACGTATTGATTTAACAGGGTCGTTATTAAACAATTTGCTGCGAAATTATTTTAATAAACTTGTGAAAGATATGAAAAAACAAATTATTCGTGAAATTAATAATGGTTCGTGGAAATCAACCGATGATTATGAAAATATTATTACAAAAACTAATATATACAAAATCATTAAGTCAACCACAATTGAAAATGGAATTAAACGAGCATTAGCTACGGGTGATTTTGGTATTAAACAAGTTAATAGCAACAAAGTAGGTGTAGCACAAGTGTTAAATCGTCTTACTTACATTTCTAGTTTAAGCCATTTGCGACGTATTAATACTCCTATTGATAAAAGCGGAAAATTAGTTCCACCTCGTCGTCTTCATAATTCAACGTGGGGATTTTTGTGTCCAGCTGAAACACCAGAAGGACAATCTATTGGCATTGTAAAGAACTTAGCATATTTAGCACACATTACAATTACTTCAAATAGCTCTGGGTTATATGAATACATTTTGCCTATTATTGAACCTATTGATAATTATAATGGAACCTATAAAGAATTATATGATTATGTTAAAGTATTTATTAATGGAACATGGGTTGGAATAACAAAAGAACCTGCACAAGTATATACTAACTTAAAAGAGAAAAAATATAAGGGCATTATTAACATTTACATTTCTATTATCTTTAATAGTAAATTAAAGGAACTTCGGATTTGCAATGATGCTGGGCGCATTTGCAGACCACTTTTAAAAATTAAAAATAATAAACCAATTTATAATTCTGCTATTGTTAAGCAAGTTCAAAGTGGAGAGCTAAGTTGGGATGATTTATTAATTAGCATTAAACTAGATGATTCAATTATTGAATATGTTGACTCTTATGAGCAAAATAATGCTTTAATAGCAATGAAAATCAGCGATTTAAATGATGATTTAAATAATGATACAAGTGCTATTCATCATTATAGTCATTGCGAAATTCATCCAAGCACAATATTTGGTATTTTGGCCTCATGTATTCCATTTCCTGATTCTAATCAATCTCCAAGAAATACATATCAATGTTTAGATGTTAATACACCAGTTTTAATGAAAGATAACACTTATAAGTTAATTAAGGACATTAATGTGTATGATTGCGTTCAAACATTTGATCCAATAACTATGAAAACAAGTTATACCAAAATTGTGAATCAATATGTTAGACTAACCGAAAAACAAATGTATAATGTTACAACCTATTCGGGTAAATCATTTAATGCTACATTTGACCATAAATTTATGACGTACAATGGATGGAAAGAAGTGAGTGCTATGGTTGTTGGGGTTGATACTATTGGTATTAAACCTGATGTTAGTGAATTATCAAATATTCATGCTAGCAAAGAGCTTCTATTTGATAGCAAAAACTTTAAATTAACCTTAACAAATTTAAGGGTTAATGAAAGTCTTTGCACCAAATATGTTAACATCTTAATTAAACTAGGTTTAATGCCATTGTATAATAACAATATTAAACTGCCTATTTTAGCACGTATTTTTGGATATGCATTAACAAACAGTAATTTGTCATATGATGACTATAACAACACATTTACTATTTCACTAAGCTTTAAAAGTATTTGCGATTTGGATCTGTTCGAGTTAGATGTTGAAGAATTAGGATTTGCTAAAACAAAAAGCAAAACAACTAATTTAGAACAAAACAATGATGCTAGTGCAGGAAATTTTGCAAAACCTATTACTGTATATTACAAAGGGGCGTTTGCTTGTATGTTACTAGTTTTAGGATTAAATAACACAGCACATTATTATGATACTATTCCTGAATGGATTACATATGGTTCTGATTTAGTAAAGCGCGAATTTCTTGCAGGAATTCAAGGTGGGTGTGGTAGTTCAATATTATATAACAATACTAATGTTTGTTATTGTGAACCGTTAGTATTTTATAAAAATAATATTAAACAAGATTTAGTAAAAATTATTAATTCTATTTCGCAATTGCTTAGTTATTTTGGAATTGCAAATAGTACATTTTATAAAAATCAAAATCAGAAAAGCGTTAAAGAATTGACCACTTCCATTTATTTATCCGACTATGATGAAATTGGATTACAAATAGATAATGAAGAAACAAACTTAATTAAAAATAATAGTATTATTGGTTACAAATATGCAAATTATAAAAATACTAGAAGCGCGTTAATAGTTGAATATTTGAAATATAAACAAACAGCATATTATGACTCTAATACCAGTCTAGACCTAAACAACTTTGTTTCTAAGTGTAAAATTATTAATGATGCATTATTTATTCCATTATTGACTAAGACAAAAATAGACACTGTTCTTATTTCGGATATTACAACACAATCTGAAAATCATAGCTTCTTTATTAAGGGTGGATTTATGACGCATAATAGTGCTATGGGAAAACAAGCAATTGGAGTGTATGTAACTAATTACGATAATAGAATGGATAAAACAGCATATGTGCTAACGTATCCAATGCGACCATTAGTAGAAACACGTGTAATGAATATTATTAAATTAAACAATATTCCATCTGGACAGCAAGTGATTGTAGCTATTGCTAGTCATAGTGGGTACAATCAAGAAGATTCGCTGCTCTTTAATAAGGGCGCAATTGACAGGGGACTATTTTTGGCAACTATTTACCATACAGAAAAAGATGAAGATAAAAAATTGTTTGGAAATGAAGAAATTAGGTGTAAGCCTGATAAAAATAATACAAAAAATATGAAATTTGCTAATTATGATAAGCTAGATGCAAATGGGATTATTAAAGAAAATACATTAATTGAAGACAGAGATATTATTATTGGAAAAGTGTTACCAATTAAGGAAAATAAAAATGATTTTACAAAAACTATGAAACATAGTGATGAGAGTATTTCATTTAGAACACACGAAGAAAGCTATGTTGATAAAAATTATATTGAAACAAACGGAGATGGATACAATTTTTGCAAAGTTCGTATTCGTAATTATCGTAAGCCAGTAATTGGTGACAAGTTTTCAAGCCGTCATGGACAAAAAGGCACAATTGGTAATATTATTCCAGAAGAAGATATGCCATTTACAGCAAACGGATTAAAACCCGATATTATTATTAATCCACATGCTATTCCAAGTCGCATGACCATTGCGCAATTAAAAGAAACACTATTAGGTAAAGTACTATTGCAATTAGGATTGTTTGGTGATGGAACTAGTTTTGGGGAATTTGAAATTTCAAGCATTATTGATAAATTGAATGATTTAGGATATGAATCAAAAGGAAATGAATTAATGTATAATGCATTAACCGGAGAACAACTAACAATGAATATATTTATTGGACCCGCGTTTTATCAACGTCTTAAACATATGGTAAATGATAAACAACACAGTCGCTCTATTGGACCCATGGTGAATTTAACGCGGCAACCAGCAGAAGGTCGTGCACGTGATGGTGGACTCCGGTTTGGAGAAATGGAACGCGATTGTATGATTTCACATGGTGCATCGCGCTTTACAAAAGGCAGAATATTTGATGCATCAGACGCATATAGCACATTTGTATGCTCAAAATGTGGTTCTATTGCTGCTTTTAATAACAAGGAACATATTCACTATTGTAATATGTGCTCTAATAGGAGCGATTTTAAATATGTTGAAATTCCTTATGCATGTAAGCTAATGTTTCAAGAGTTAATTACTATGAACATTGCACCTCGCATTTTATGCGAATAATATTAAGAGTTTAATAGTTAACAATTATTTAGCAATTATTTAACAATTATTTAGCAATTTTATTTATATTTTTTTTATATATTTTTTTATAACATTATATTAATTATGAGCAACGCGCCTTTAATGTTTGGTTCAATGGATGGCGGCAATGAGCGATCATTAGCAAGAAAATATTTAACAAGAGCATTTGGTAATATGAAGAATAATGGTTTAGGAGAATCCCCGTTAAAATATAACAATAATATACTAGGACCATTTAGAACAGCTTTTAATGCTGGCGATGTTATAACAAATAATATTGAAGATACAAATAGCAAATATGGAACAATACCAAATCAAGTAGGAGGAAATAATTTATCAAGACTACAAAGAAAAGGGGATGGAAAATCGGGTCAAGCAGGAAATGCTATGTATTCAGGAAATACCAAATTTGTACATGCTGGTTCGGATTATATTAGATTTAAAAAATTGCAAGCTCTTAATCAAACATATAATGATAAAAAGTTTGGTGGAGCAGAAAATAATCAAGCAACAGCAGCTTTATATAGAGTTCGTAAATAATTTAAATTTTTCTTTTTTTATTTTTTATTTTTTCTTTTTTAATCTTTTAATTAATCTATTATTTTAAGTATTATTTAAATAAAACTTAAAATAATTATTTATAATATAAATATGAGCGAGCCAACAGTTTTAGAAAGCGACACTATGATTGAAACTATTCCAGAAGTTGTTCAAGAACCAGTACAAGAAGTTGTACCAGAAGTTGTTCAAGAACCCGTTCAAGAAGTTGTATCAGAGCCTGTTCAAGAAGTTGTGCCTGAATCAGTGTTAGAAGTTGTACCGGAAGTTGTGCCAGAACCAGTACCAGAACCCATTCAAGAAGTTGTTCCAGAAGTTGCGCCTGAACCAGCGTCAGAAGTTGTGCCAGAAGTTGCGCCTGAACCCATTCAAGAAGTTGCGCCAGAAGTTGCGCCTGAACCAGCGTCAGAAGTTGCGCCTGAACCCATTCAAGAAGTTGCGCCAGAAGTTGCGCCAGAAGTTGCGCCAGAAGTTGTGCCAGAAGTTGCGCCTGAACCAACGTCAGAAATTGCGCCAGAAATTGCGCCAGAAATTGCGCCAGAAATTGCGCCAGAAATTGCGCCAGAAATTGCGCCAGAAATTGCGCCAGAAGTTGCGCCAGAAGTTGCGCCAGAAGTTGCACCTGAACCAGCGTCAGAAGTTGCGCCAGAAGTTGCGCCAGAAGTTGCGCCTGAACCAGCGCCAGAAGTTGCGCCAGAAGTTGCGCCAGAAGTTGCGCCAGAAGTTGTGCCAGAAGTTGTGCCAGAAGTTGTACCAGAAGTTGTACCAGAAGTTGCGCCAGAAGTTGCGCCTGAACCAGCGCCAGAAGTTGCGCCTGAACCAGCGCCAGAAGTTGCGCCAGAAGTTGTTCCAGAAGTTGTTCCAGAAGTTGTGCCAGAAGTTGTTCCAGAAGTTGTGCCAGAAGTTGTGCCAGAAGTTGTACCAGAAGTTGTACCAGAAGTTGTACCAGAAGTTGCGCCTGAACCCGCGTCAGAAGTTGTGCCAGAAGTTGCGCCTGAACCAGTGTCAGAAGTTGTTCCAGAAGTTGTGCCAGAAGTTGTTCCAGAAGTTGTTCCAGAAGTTGTTCCAGAAGTTGTGCCAGAAGTTGTGCCTGAACCAGCGTCAGAAGTTGCGCCAGAAGTTGCGCCAGAAGTTGTGCCTGAAGTTGTGCCTGAAGTTGTTCCAGAAGTTGCGCCAGAAGTTGCACCTGAACCAGCGTCAGAAGTTGTGCCAGAAGTTGTTCCAGAAGTTGTGCCAGAAGTTGTTCCAGAAGTTGTTCCAGAAGTTGTGCCAGAAGTTGTTCCAGAAGTTGTTCCAGAAGTTGTGCCAGAAGTTGCGCCTGAACCAGTGTCAGAAGTTGTTCCAGAAGTTGCGCCAGAAGTTGCGCCAGAAGTTGCGCCAGAAGTTGCTCCAGAAGTTGCGCATGAACCAGCGTCAGAAGTTGCGCCAGAAGTTGTTCCTGAAGTTGCGCCTGAACCAGCGTCAGAAGTTGTTCCAGAAGTTGCGCCAGAAGTTGTGCCTGAAGTTGTGCCTGAAGTTGTTCCTGAAGTTGTTCCAGAAGTTGCGCCTGAACCAGCGTCAGAAGTTGCGCCTGAAGTTGTTCCAGAAGTTGTTCCAGAAGTTGTTCCAGAAGTTGTTCCAGAAGTTGTTCCAGAAGTTGTTCCAGAAGTTGTTCCAGAAGTTGCGCCTGAACCAGCGCCTGAACCAGCGCCAGAAGTTGCGCCTGAAGTTGTTCCAGAAGTTGTTCCAGAAGTTGCGCCAGAAGTTGCGCAAGAAGTTGTATTAGAAGTTGTACCAGAAGTTGTGCCTGAAGTTGTGCCTGAAGTTTTAAATGAAGTTTTAAATGAAGTTGTATCAGAACCCGTTCAAGAAGTTGTATCAGAACCCGTTCAAGAAGTTTTAAATGAAGTTGTATTAGAAGTTGTGTCTGAAGTTTTAAATGAAGTTTTAAATGAAGTTTTAAATGAAGTTTTAAATGAAGTTGTATCAGAAGTTCTTGAAGAAATTGTTCAAGAAGTTGTATCAGAACCCGTTCAAGAAGTTGTATCAGAAGTTGTACCAATACCAATATTAGAACCATCAACTCAGGAACAAAGTCAAAAAATTATAATAAAAGAAGTGTTAAATGAAATTATAGAATCAGTTACACTACCAAAACCTAAGCCAGAAAAAAAAAAAGATAATAATCAAAAACAAACCATTTATTTTATCAATAAAATTTCAAAAATAAATATGAGATTATTTTAATTTCTACAAATTAACTTTTATAATATTATAATTAAAACTAATATTATAAACACATATTATAATAGAATGCTACAACTTTCAAAACAAATGCCTTCAAATGGTTCAAATGTTTCCGATAGAACAAGCTCGTTTACTTTAGGAAGAAATGCTTTTATTAAAAATATAAATAACACACATCTAATAAGTAATATGAATAAAAACATTAATTATAGTTCCGTATTGGGCAAACAATCGTCTATTGTTTATGGAAAACCATTAAATAATGTTAGTAATGATTTGAGAATACAAAGACTTAGATTAACAACAATTGGTGGAGCATCAATAAAACTTAAGAATGGTCTTGATAACATACATTTAAATGGAAAAAATAACGACAACAATTTTGTAAATAATGTTGTAACCCGTGTAAGAGGTGGTGGAAGTATAGCGCCAAAAAAAGGTAAATAGGCAAATAACTATTATAATTTTATAATATTATAACGTCTTTTTTAATACTAATAAAAATTCAGTATTTGTGCCGCATGTTTTCAAAGGTTTTTTATCTTTAACACTAAAACCTTTGGCCTTAGCAATTGTTATTATTTCATCAACACTAGGAATATATAAATTAATAACTTGTTTCCGCACAGCATTAGTTTGTAAATTAGTAAATTTTTCATTATAACAAGAAAAAGGCGGCTTTTCTATGGCATTTATAGTATTATTAATAATATTCTCTTCCTCGCTATTACTCGAAGTATGTGTTGCATTTTTATTATTTAATACTTGATACTCTGAAATATATTCTAATGAGTCATTAATTTTAATAACACTTATTTGTGGCTTTTTATTATCAACATCATTTTCGCTATTATATAATACTGATTTGTCATTTTGCGATATTACAAATGGTTTGAAATTGTCTCTATTTACTATATGTATTATTAGTAAACCATCAGCATTTAATAATAAATTACTTTTTTCAAAAAACAGTTCTTTGTCTTTAAAACTGTAAAATGTTTTATTTAAACATATTAAATGCGTAAAACTATTATAATCAAATAAATTATTTTGTAAATAGTCTCCAATCATAAATTCACAATTAGAATACTTTAGTTTTGCTTGACTAATCATAGCTTCTGATTTATCTAAACCAGTTACATCATATTTCATTTTGTCAAGCATATAAACATGATATCCTGTTCCACAACCTATATCTAATAATTTTACAAATTTATTATTTTTAGCAAAACTTATTATTATTTTTAACTGTTCAATATTGCATTCTTTATTGCTATGTAAATAGTCGTAATATTTTGCATAAAAAGCATCATAAATAGCATCATCATATTTACTTTCAAATTTGTTTCCAGATGTCATATCTTCATAGTTTTCATAAAGCCTATTACGACTATTATTATTTAGCATAAGTATAAAAAATAGTATTAAAAAAAACAAAAACACTTTATGCAATAAACTTAAGTTTATTAACTCTCTATTTAAGTTTATTAAAGCTTGGTAGGTTTTATTAATAATTTTATAGAATGTTTCTATTATAGAATTCATAATATTAATATAGTATATTAATATATTATTATATTAATAAAAACTATAAAACAATAAAACTATAAAACTATAAAACAATAAAACTATAAAACAATAAAACTATAAACTATAAAACAAATCTATTATGTTTTTTTTGTAAAAAAATAACATAATCTTTAATTAAAGTACTATGGAAAAATCCTTATTAGACAATTCCTTAATAAATGATGCTCGTAGTTCTTTTAAAAATATTACATTTTCAAAATTTCAAAAATCAAAAGCACGCTATGAGTTAATTAAAAGTTTGATTGATGAAAAAATAGAAAATGCATGCTATTGGAGTGCTGAGTTTATATGTAGTGGACACTATTTAGAATTATGGGATATAATACTATATTATGTATATAAATATATACATAATGGTAATCCTAAATTAGCATTATATTTAAATATGCGTTATAACAATTTTGAAACACTAATAAATAATGGTTATGGCCAAAATATATTAGTATTGCGAAACAATGATAAAATAAGAAAATTATTTTGCGAAATAATATGTGTATTATGTTATTCATTAAAGAAAAATGTTATATGCGATATAAAGCTAGATAAACATGAGTCTTTTGATATAACATCTATGAGCGAACGATTTAAAGCACCAAATGTAACTTATATAGAATATGTGATAAAAGAAGATGACCCAAAAGAGTTAATAATTCCTATAAATGAATTAGTTTATAATTTAATAAATAAAAATATAATTAATGTATATTATTGGTTTGAGTGGATAATAGAATATGAAAATATTTGTAAAAAAAAGAAGAAAAAATGCGCTTGTGAAAATAGGAGTTTTGCACCAAAAGGACACACACATGATATAATATGGATAATATGGGATATTTTACTATATTACGGTAATCCATCAATTACTAATAGAACATATAATATTATTAATGATACACAAAGTTCTTCGACTAATAGTGAAATTAAATATAAAATTATAACAAGTCTATTGGACTTATTTGTTATAAAATATAATAATAGTGTTAAAAAGAAGAGAAAATATATAATATATTATGCTTTTGCATTGTTAATAGAGCATAATGCTACAAATATTGCAATTATTACATATCCTGAAAAAATAGAAGCAATTGTATCAAAAATAGATAGTATTTATAAAGAAATTAAAAAGAATGAAATCTCTCCAAAAACTGATTATTTGTTTACAAATTTAAATAAAACAAATATGGAAAAAACAATAGAAAAAATAGAACTGCTAAATGCTATTTAATGCTATGTTATGCTATGTTATGCTATGTTATGCTATTATTATGTTCTATAATAAAACAATATTTTGTATCCTCTTGTAAAATTATATACTTCAGGTTCATATTTTGGATTTTCTTTAAAATACCAATCTTTATTACTATTTATTAACTTAATCCAGTTAAATGGTTCCAATTTAGATGTGCTACTACCATCGTATTTATAACTTTTTTTATTAATAGTTAATACACTTACAAAATGACTATTTTCTTTTGGGTTAAAATGCTCTTTATTTGTTAATATTATTGAATCCAATACATAATTGTATTTTTGTTTATTTACATCAATAAAGGTATAGTTTGTTTCAAAAATAGTGCCACTTTCAAAATCTTCAAGAATTAGTAAATCCGGAATGTTATTAAGAGACAATTTATTAAAATTATTTTGAATTACTAGTGTTATGTCATTTTTATTTACAAATTTATGCTTCATAAACTTTAATGTGTTATAGTTTAAATATTTTAAAATTTCTTCGTAATAACTAAGTGGATTACCTGCTTCATTAATATTTGGTACATCATACATTTTATTATTATTAGTAATTAATATGTTTGGATTAATAGAATTAGTATCTCTCTTTAATATTTTATAAATGTGGTAAATAAAAAAATTTGTGTTCATTTTATTTGATAAACTTGTTATTTTATTGTAAAAAGTATGTGATTTTGATGTTTGATTGTAGGATGCTTCAATAAATAAATTTAATATAAACAATAATTTTGCAATTGTATTTGATATTGGACTATTGTCTACTTTCTTTCCAATTATCATTAGCTCTCTAAAAAATCTGAAAAATTTTCTTCCTTTGTCGCTAAAAAAAAAGGTTACATACATTGTATTAAACCAACAATTAGACAATAGTTGAATAGGCGGAATAAATCTTGAAACATTTAAATGTTTAGTAGCTTTCAAATTATACAATAATAATTTTTTAACTGCATTATCATTATAATTTTTACATACATATTTATCATTTATTTTAATATTTATTGTAAGCAAATCATCACATAATTTAAGAGTTTGTGGTGTTAATGTTTTCAATGAATGAATAATTAATTTGTTATTAATTGTTGGACTATAAGACTTAATTTTAAGTGTTTTTTTATAACCCTTACTAGTTTTATAACCCTTACTAGTTTTATAACTCTTACTAGTTTTAGTACTACTAGTTAATTTTATCATATATATAATTCAATATTATATAATATAATATTATTTTATGTATTATATTATATATAATGAATAATTATAGTTCAACTATAAACAATGGGTTAGAAAAAATAGTAAGTTCGCCGCTAAAAAATGTTGGCTCAAATATAAATAACAACTTGAATAAATATGTAAATACACCAATTAAAGACATTGGTTCTAAAATAAACTCTAAAGTATTATACAATAGTGATTCTGATATTGACTATAATTATAGTTCAAATTATGAAAACACAGGTTCAAGTAGTTTCTTCAAAAAAATATTATTTTGGATAGCTCTGATTTTATTATTAGCATTTTTAGGGTTTAATATATTTACATATTTAGCGCAAGGAACAGATATTGTTGCATCACTATTAGCTCCATTTACTTATATAATTGCTTATTTTACAGGTGAAACAGCAAAAACAACATTAAAACATACATCGCAAGGAACACAAACAATAGTGAACGAATCTTCAACATTTTTACAAATATTTCTAAAATTTATTACCGACTTATTTAATAACACATTAGTATTTGTAACAACAAATACTACTTCAGCAATTGATTATTTACAATCAAATATTAAGAAAGATAAAACAACAGATGTAAAACCACAAGCACAAGCACAAGCACAAGCTAAAAAAGAAACACCAGAATCAGAAGAATCACCAGAATCAGAAGAATCACCAGAATCAGAAGAATCAGAAAATTCAACTATGTTGAAAGAAGATAGAAAAGTAGAAAATAGAGTTCAAAGTGTATCAGATGACATTAAAAAGTTAATAATTAAAAAAGAAAGTAGAGAGCCAGAACCTGTCCAAAGTGATTCGCAACAACATGGTTATTGTTACATTGGTAAAATAAATAACTCAAGATATTGTGCCAAAGTATTGTCAAAAGACAATTGTATGTCGGGAGATATATTTCCAACAATGGCAGTTTGTATTAATCCAAATTTAAGAACATAATGTTATTTTTATTACTATTCCTATTCCTAGTTTTAGTTTTACTTCTAGTTTCTCCTAAAAGTTTTACTAAGGCTTTTTCTTAAAAGTTTAGGATTATATATGCTACTTTTTTGAAGTTTATGTGTTTTCTTTACATGTTTGTTTTTCTTTAAATTGGTTTTTAAAGATTTATGTAAATATAACTTAAAGAACTTCATAAATTCTAACGCAGTTCTCTCATTATTATATTTAATAATTTTGTTTTTTTTAATAATAAATAAACTAGGAAAACCATTCACATTATTAGTTATTAATGAATTAGTTAGTGATGATACAATAGACGAGTCTATTTCTAAAATTAAGCCCTGTAAATTTGAATAATTAGACATTGCTAGTTTTTTAAACTTTAACCATTCTGGTTTCATGCTTACACAATAATGACAATTCTTGCTAAAAACACCAACAAATAGTGTATTAGTTTGTATTAATTTATTTATTTCATCATTGTTTACATTATTTTGCAATACTTTTACCAACATATTATATAATATACTTATATTATATTATAGTATATTATAGTATATTATATACTATTATAGTATAATGTATTTTTTGTATAATATTATATTTATATAATATTATATAAATATAATAAGTATGACATTTAAAATAAATTATGAGTCTGGTAAGCTATTATTAATAGGTTGTTTTACATTATTGGGGTTATATTATTATATAAATTCATACAAATATTATGAGACTATGGAAAATAATACCAGTTCATCTAGTTCAATTTCTAAACATAGATGTCCAAATATGTTAATTGAAAAAGATGGAGCCTATTATTTATATAATTCTAATTTAGCAGTTGTTCCTGGTGTAAATCCAATTCAATTTAAAAGTTTAGAAGACTATAGTGAGTTTATAGAGTGGCAAAATAGTCAAAATATAAATTGTCCAGTCTTATATTTACAATATAGTACTGATACTCAAAATAACGAACTAATTCAAGTAAAACCATCTATTTTTGAAAATCAAGGAGGATTACCTTCTATTAGCAAAGATCCATTGACAAAAAATTCTGAACATTATATTGAAGAAAATAAAATTTTAGATGCTACAAAAGATAATAATGATGAATTTAATAAAAACAGTTATCATGGAATAGATGTTCACAATCAAGATATTGGGTTAGACAATCCAATTGATAAAATGTTTAACAGCACTGAAAGTAAAAGCGTAAATCCAATGGATCCTAATTGGGGTGGTAAACAATATACTGAAAAAGCAGTTGAAAATTGTGAATTTAAAGACCGATATGTATATAAAAATCCACCGCTTTCGCTAAAACAATAGTTTATAATAGTTAATGCTTTTTACTTTTACTTCGTTTACCACCATATCCGTCATTCTCTAAACTTGCACATTTTTGCCCACCAAAAATAAAATGCAACAAATTAAATTCATCACCATATTGACTTTTTTGATAATATATATAATTTATAAAGCCATAAAACAAGGAAGCAACAGATATTACACTTAATATATAGATGCTATTAATCATAACACTATTACCAGTTACACTAATCATATTACGAGCACTCCAATAATTCCGCTGAGCAGTTATTACATATAATAAAAATAGTGAGCCTAAAAATATTAAATTTGGAACTAACTGACTCTTACTACTTATTAAAAAAATAATATATATTGTGAAAGCCATAATTAATGAATCTATGGCATTTCCACTGCTCCAACTATTAGACGCCAATTTATCTGTTGTTGAATCAAAACTCCATCCACCAAGACCCATTATAAAAAAAAAGATCATTAATAATGCTAAATAATGTCTTGCATACATATTAGTAGTGAGCATATATCTAAATTGACAACTTAACAATTCGCTAATATATGTAGATGTTATAATAGTAAATAGAAAAATTAAAAAATAACCTACTCTAGGCAAAAAGGTTTCATAACTACTTACTAAACCAACTACAGTTTTATCTTTTTTTTCATCACTAATTTTAATATTGGAAAGTTGAGCTCTGTCTTTTCTTGCATCTTCATAACTATTTGCTATGTTCATATATAATATTATATATATATAATATTATATAGTCTAATATATAGTAAATTATACATTATAAATTATAGTAAATTATAGTAAATTATAGTAAATTATAGTAAATTATAGTAAATTATACATTATAAATTATTAATAATACTATCAATTGATTTAGACAGTTCTGTATATTTTCTACATTTTAAACAGTTTTCATTAGTTTCATCACTCATTATATTTTCTAAATCAATTGTTTTGAGAGATTTTTGTTCACTAATCATGGTTGTCATACATTTAGCACATTCTAAATCACATATTTTTTTAGTAGAAGTTAGTAATTTTTTTGTTTCAGTATTGCCTTCTTCGCCCCCTAGTTCTTGCATCAACCCTTTCAATTTATTATCAATAATTTTAAAAAGCGATTCTGTTTCCACTTTTGATGCATTATTTGTTACTTTATTTTCGCTATTATTAAAACTAAAACCTTCTTTAATATTAGTAGCATTTGAATTTTGATTTGTTAATGATCTAAAAGAATAATTTTGAGCTGTTTTAAATTTATACTTAAAACTAAGAGAGAATATAAATATTATTAATATGCTTAATAAAGCATATCCAATAAAAGTAAAATTGTTGCTGTTGTCACTCTTCATTTTATTAATATTATATATTAAAAATATTATATAATATTTTATAAACTAGTATATAATATTATATAAACTAGTATATAATATTTTATAAACTAGTATTTTAATTTACTGCCCTTTTAATAGTTTGAAATCTTTATAGCTAATATGTTTTATATTAGCTTGTGGAGGTTTGTTCTTTATTTTTCTATTACGGTCTTGAGCCTCTATTTTTGCCTTAGTTTTTAAAGCACTGTCAACATACATTTCTTTTAAATGTTTCCCAACTAAATAGGAACCTTCGTGTTGGTCTAATTCGCCGTCTTCTATTTTTTTTAATATATTTAGAAATCTCTCTAATATTTTCAAATCTAAATTATCATTTTTAATTTTATTATATAATTCAGTATAATTGTTAAATAAAAAAGCACATTGCTTTATGCAAATAGCATCAAATTCATTTGGATTCGATTTACGTAATCTCTCATATTTATTCTTTAAAAAAACAAGATGGGCAACATCAGTTTTAATAGCAATGCTTTGCCTTTTTTCTCGGATTTCTTCAGTGCAATCTGTTGTTGAATTAGCTTTTATCATTGATGCTAAATCAAGCTTTTGTTGTGAATTTAAAATATTAGAACTAGTCATATTAGTCTTATATATAATTAACTTTTATATATTAAATTATATATTATTTTATATTAAATAATATATATATATGATAGTTAAAATATATAACAATAATTATTATAAATTACTTATATATGCATTAATAATAGTGCTATTATTAATGCTGTATTTAGGAAGCACTAATTTAATATTAATAGAAGGTAATACTTGCATGGATGATATGAGTTCTAGTGGGTTATTAAATATTATAAGTTGCACAAATAATAATAATAATAATCCAAGTACTTTAAATAATACAACCTTTACAGATATTAGTTCTGTATGTACTAATAATAGAGAAAAAACAGTAACTAATATTGTTAGGTCGGGTGGATTAGGAAATCAAGCTAGTAATTTATATAGTTCAACAGGACAACTTTTATCTAATGCTGCTAATGCTAGTGGTTTATGTTAATATATTTATGTTTTTTAATTATATTTGAAGTATTATTACTATAATTATATTATTAATATACTATAATAATTAATGGGACTAGGAGACCTTGGTAATGCTTTTTTAATAGTATTAATTTTTACATTAATTCAATTATTTATAACAATTCTTACCTCATTAGCACAATTTAAAAAAGTTTGGAATGCTTATAAATGTAATCCAGCAATAATGCCTTTTGCTAGTTTAATGGGGTATGACCCAACTGTTGTATTTGAAGAATGTACCAGAGAAACACAATCATCATATATGTCAGTATTCTTAGACCCAATATATTCATCGCTTGAAAGTTTTAGTGAAAGTGGAAACATTTTTCTTGGAATATTAGATTCATTGCAAATAGGACTAAATAGTCAACAAGGTGAATCACTAAATATTGTAGGAAATATTGGTGCTCGTGTAAATGTATTTAGCACAAATCTGAATAAAACATTTATAACAGTAGCTGATACAGTTTCTAAAATAGGTGGTTTTATGACCATTATTTTTTATTTATTACAAACAAGTGTTGATATAGGAAAGGCTTTAGACCGAGATGCACCTGGATACATATTACGCACATTAAAGGTATTGCCTTAATAATAAAATGCCCTTGTACTAGATTATTATAATGTTAAATATATTATTATTTTTATAATAATAATATATAATTTTTAATATAATATGGTAGAGTTAGTAACTCCAAATATATCAATAGATAAAAAGATAAACATTATAAATGATAATGCTAGTTATTATGAATTATTTAATAATGATATTTGGTTGACAATAATTATTTTTATTATTGTATTTTTTATTGCTTCTTATTTTTACATAAAATCAACATTACGTTCATATAAAGCAGAATGGGATAAAAATAAATGTAATCCAACACTAATGCCATTTGCTTCAATAATAAATCCTGAATTAGCTAATGGAGACGGTTTTGGTTACACATTAAATAATTTTACAGACTGTTTAGATATGTTAAATGCTGAATTAGCTACAGATATGACAAAACCAATCGATGAAATAAAAAACAATTTAGGTGATTTTTTTACTACTTTAAATGGTGTAGCAGATACAACATATGAATATCTTGTGGCTTTATTTAATTTAATAAGACAATTTGCTTCAATATTTTTGGAAAAAATATTAAATTTTGTTCTACATAGTCAACTAGTGTTTATTACTATTAATGATTTTTTTGCCAAAATATTATCCGTTTTTACTGTAATTTATTATACTTTGATTTTATTATTAGGTGCATATAAACTTGTATTTGTTTTAGCAGTTATGGGCTTTTTAATAGCTTTTGTTATTCCTTCGGGAGTAGTAGTTACTATCCAAATAATTCTTTTAGTGACTGGTTGTGTTCGGCTATCAGTTTTAGGCGCATTGCTTCCTTGGTCTCTTGGTCTTTTTATTCCCGCATTAATACTTCTTATTATTGGTATAGTAACTTTTATATTTGCTTTACTATTTTTTATAATTATGACACTATTTTATGTGATGTTTCTCAGTTTTGTATCTGAAATACGTATGGACTAATATAATAAAACAATAAAACAATCAAATCTTCCAAATTCAAAAGTCTTCTCCAAATTCAAAAGTCTTCTCCAAATTCAAAAGTATTTAATTTAGAATTTTTTGTTGTGAGAGAATATTCACTAACACGATCTTCAAAAAAGTTGGTTTTAGTTTCAATACTTATATTTTCCATCCACTCAAATGGGTTTTTACTTTCATAAATTTTGTCACCTCCTAATTGTAAACTTAGACGATCTGCTACAAATTCTATATATTGTTTCATTAATACTTGGTTCATTCCAATTAATCTACACGGAAGAGCATCATTTATAAATTCCAACTCAATTGACACTGCTTCACTAATAATTTCATGAATTTTCTGTTTTTTCAATGGTTTTTCTAATTTATTATGTAATAATACAGCAAACTCTGTGTGCAATGCTTCGTCTCGTGATATTAATTCATTAGAAAAAGTGAGGCCGGGCATTAAACCTCGCTTTTTTAACCAATAAATAGCGCAAAATGCTCCAGAAAAGAATATGCCTTCAACACATGCAAAAGCAACTAAACGTGTAGCAAAATTGGATTTTTTATCATTAATCCATTTAATAGCCCAGTCTCCTTTTTTCTTAATACAATCATATTCATGTAAAGCATTAAATAATTTTTCTTTTTGTGATTTGTCTTTAATATATGTATCAATTAATGTTGAATATGTAATAGAATGAATATTTTCCATAGCTATTTGAAGTCCGTAAAATGCTCGCGCTTCGCTTAATTGTACTTCATTCATAAAACGAACGCCTAAATTTTCTAATACAATACCATCGCTTGCAGCAAAAAATGCTAAAATCATTGAAACAAAATGTTTTTCATCATCAGTTAACGTTTCCCAATCTTTATTATCTTTGCTCAAATCAATTTCTTCTGCTCTCCAAAATAAATCTTCTTGTTTTTTATACATTTTCCAAATGTCTTTATCTTTAATTGGAAACATTACGTAACGATTAGGGTCTTCTTGTAATAATGGTTCAATAATATTTTTACTCATCCTATATTATATAATAGTATAATATTTATATTTTTTTAAAATATATTATATTTTTACAAATATTGTTATTTTTTAAATAGTTTATAAAATAGTTATCATTTTAACATTTTATATTATTTTTATATTATTTTTATATAATATAAAATGTTTAAGTTTAGAGTATCACAAAAAACAACGCTCAATGTGTTATATTTAATTGTACTTGCTTTAGCTGTAAGTTATATTATTAATAAACAAACAACGGCTTTAGTATCATTAATATTTATAAGCGGAGTAACATACTTACTTACCAAAAATATGGTTGTATCACTCGGATTATCTATTGTTGTTACTAATCTATTATTATCAATGAATTATTTTGTCGAAGGCTTAAGTATGATGCCAAATAAGAAAGAGGGACATAAAGAAGGAATGGCAGAAGGACATAAAGAAGGGATGAAAGAAAGACATAAAGAAGGGATGAAAGAAAGACATAAAGAAGGGATGAAGAAAAAGATGCAATAAATTAGTAATTAATGTAATTAATTAATATTTAATTATAGTAATACTATGACAAGTTTAGGATGTAATATTGCCAGTAAAGATACACTAGTTAATGTACTATTTAAAAAAAGCATAGAAAAAGAAGAAGAATACATTCACCAATATAGTCAATTAAAAAAATTATATCCACGATGTAAAGATTCAAGTATTAAAACAGAATTAGAAAAAATACTTACACTTAAAAAAGAGAGTTTGGAATATATGCTACAATCAAAAGAAAAACAACATAGTGCTTTACATAAAATTTTAGATTATTTAAATAGTTTAGAAGAAAAAAAAGTAAAAACAGATACTCAAGAAATATTACAAGAAATGTCTTTATTAGAAACAAAGATTATTAAATTACAAAATGTAATTTAATTTTTAATATATTATAATTTGTATTTTATTTAAATTTATTATTTTGTAATATTATATAAACAATGAAAAAAAATAGTAATATAGTAACATCAACATTAAACAAGCTATTTAACGCTAAAATATTTAGCAATAAAATTTTTACTAATAAAATAACGTTATATGTCGTATTTGCTATAGCATTTATATCACTATACAGACATATAATATTATATGAATTTAGTGCGGTATTATTGTTCTTTGTTGTTGGAGCACTGGCATACAATTTTACAAAAAATATGACAATTGTTTTAGGAAGTGCATTTTTATCAACTATTGTTGTTAGTATGTTTAAAGGAGTATTAGGATTTAAAGAAGGTGCTGAAAATATGGAAAAATCAGAAAATAAATCAGAAAATAAATCAGAAAATAAATCAGAAAGTAAATCAGAAAATGCATCAGAAAATGCATCAGAAAGTAAACCAGCAAAAAAAACTGATGCGTCGTCAATAGCAATGAAAGCAGATATGAAAGATGCTGAAAAATTACTTAATTCTATAAATCCATTAGAAGGAGGAATAAAAAAAAGCGGCTATGAAAATCAAATTCCACTAACACCAGGATTATACAATATGCCAAACAAAGAACAAATGACGAAACAATTAGGAAAAGCATCAGAAACAGAACAAGCATACGATAATTTAGAAAAAATAATGGGTTCAAAAAATATTCAAACAATGTCAAGCGACACAAAAGATTTGATTAAACAACAAAATGACTTAATTAAACAATTAAAAGCTATGACACCGGCTCTAAATGAGGCAATGACAGCATTAGGAGGACTTGATTTAAGTAAACTAACAAACATGTTTAATAAACATGAACTAAAAGCAGAATAAAAGAATTAATTAGTGCATTATATAATAACATATAATTTTACATTATATAATAGCATATAATTTTACATTATATAATAGCATATAATATATTATATTATATATAATATGCTAAGGCAAATACAAAAAATAAATAATAAAATTAAAAGTAATAATTATTATTTTTATTGCTTTATATTAGCAGTTTGCTATAATTATTATAGTTTATATAATTATTTGCTTGATAAAAACTATAATTTATTACTATTATATTTTATTTATTTATTTTTGTTATATAGTTTCTTTAACCTCTTTAGCTATTTTATTACATTTGTTACACTTAGCATTTTTCAGTTATTAACTATTGATACTTACATTAAAAATAGTTATATTGTTGAAAATCATGAACCAGATTCGGTGCGAAACTATAGAATACAACGCAGACAACAAGCGCGTCAACAACAGCGTCAACAAGCGCGTCGACGACAGCAATATCGCCCACGAAATAGTAGTTATCAAGGAAGTATTGCTAACAATGAAGCAGGTGAAGAGTCATTAGGAGATAGAGTACAAAGTGCAGCCGATAATAAAGGCAGAGCAATAGAAGATGAAGCTCGCGGAGCTTCAGCAAATGAAGGTGAGAAACCGGATCCTGCATATCAATATATAATAGCACATTTACCAGATTGCGGTAAAGAAATGTTATCTTTAACATCTTTACCAGATAAAATGATAGTAGACAAGAAAAAAAGTAATAACCTAAATTAGTTAGTCACAAAATAATAATTATTTCAAAAAATAAACAATAAATAATTTATGTTAAACTATAAATTATTTATATATATATATATAAATACATGGTAAATAGAAAAAAACAAGGAATTGTTATTAATTATTATAGTATTTTTAATTATTATAGTATATTTATTTTTATAATACTATTTGCTGTATCATATTTTGCATATTTTGCTTACTACAAATTTAATACACTAGTACCTAATAATAACAATAATAATAATAATCAAAATACATTAGCGTTAATACCATTAATGAACAATTCATGCAAAAGAGAAAATGATGTATTGCTAAATCCATATGATGCACCATTGCGAGATGAAAGAGTGTTTAATAACTATAATAATGTAAAAATACCAATAAATATTCCCACACAATCAGTTAATTCTAATTACAGACAGCTAGGTATTCTAACACGAGTAAATAGAGACGATACAATATTGCCATTAATGGGTCGACCACTAATAGTAAATAGGGACAAGTGGAATTATTATACTATGAATGATAAAAATAATATGATAAAACTACCTATTAGTTTTAAAAATAAAAGTTGCACATCTGAAATAGGATGTGATAGTGTTTATAATGGTGATACAGTTTATGTAGAAGGATATTCTGATTTATTTAGAGTTACATTATATGATAATGCTAGTATGGAATATATTCCATATTTGTAAACCTAAACATTGTAAACCTAAACATTGTAAACCTAAACATTGTAAACCTAAACATTGTAAACCTAAACATTGTAAACCTAAACATTGTAAACCTAAACATTGTAAACCTAAACATTGTAAACCTAAAAATCGGGCTCATTTGTAAAAGCACTTAGCACAGTTTTTGGATTGTCTAATATATCAAAATTATTTAATTGTTCTAAAGCAAGAACGGACGCCAAACCGCATAAAAATACTACTAGTCCATCCTTGACAACAGGTTTTAATGAGAGCTCTTCTTTTGATATATATTTCATATCTATTATTTTATAAATCATATAAAATATACTAGCAACCAGTGGAATTATAACAAAATTCATTTATTATAATAAACTAAATGAATTTTGTTAATATAACGAATTTTAATTAACTAATTAGTTAATTAACTAATTAACTAAATATTGAATTTAATTTAAATCTTGAATATCTAAAGACAACTCATCTTCTTCGCTTATGTTAGATTTTAATTCTAATATATCTAAATCCAACTTTGCAGGATCATCTAGAGACTCAATATTTAATGCTGCTTTTTCTATATTATCTTTAACTGTGTCTATTTTTAATAAATAATTATTTTCTGTATCCGATTCATAATCAGAATTATTGGCCGAATTATTGGCTGAATTATTGGCTGAATTATTAGCTGAATTATTAGCAGAATTATTAGCAGAATTATTGGCATAATCAATAACACTTTCATTATCAGAATCTTGCTCAACATCACTACTTGTAGTTGTTTGTTTGTTTTTTTGTTTTTGTATTGTACTATTAGATAAAGAAGATTCGCTATTTTCACTATTTAAATCTTTGTTAGCATTAATTATAGATTTAGCCAAGTTAATTTTGCTTTCTTTTTTCAATGTTTCTTGTGTTTCGCGCTTAATTTTTTCTAACTCTTTTTTCTCCATAATCTTCTTATTTTTTTCAATGGCTTCTTTATCTGGAACAATTTCCTTCTTTTCTTCAATAACAACATCTGTTTCTTGTGTTTCATCCAAATACATTCGCAATATTTGTTCAATAGGAATACTCTCTCGTATTGTGTTTAAAATGCACTCTTTTATTAATATTTCTAACTCTCTGTTATTTTTTTGTATTTGTAATGGTTTAATATCTCTTTCAAATAAATAAATATTAACATATACTTTTCTTGCTATATTAATATACGCTTTATGAATAAATTTATTTAAATCAGGTATATCAATGTTTATTTTTTTTTGTTGTAATCCAACACGAGAAGTAGTTAATGATTTTAATCTATTAATATATACACAAGATATTAAATCTTCAAGATAATTACAAGCACTTGATATAATAATTCGCTGTTTCTCATTTTCTACAATTTCTGAACTCCATTTTGGAATGTTATTTAAAAAATTTTGAAATGTCATTAAATACTTACTTTCTTCATCGTTTTCAATACACATATTATATGCTTCCTTAAAAATTGAACGAAATCCTTCTATAAAACAAGGGGTTAACGTATACATTAACTGTGCACATAATTCATTTTTTGTATCTATAATATTTGATAGAGTATAATCGTCCATTTATTTTATAAAAATAACATTTATTTTTATAAAATAAATTAAACTAAATTTTGATATTTAATAGCCAAAGTTTATTTAATTAGTATTAAATAGTATTAAATAAACAAAAGTTAAATTTGTTATTTATTTTATAATAATATAGAATTATAAAAATTAAAAATAATTCAATACGTACTTCTTTTTTATAAATATCATAGCAAAATATAAATTTATAATATTCTGAATTGTCTAGATGGCTATTCTTAAAATAATCAATTAAATTATTAGCACTTATTCCTTTATTATAAATTAATATACAATAATGCAAGACTAGCTTATTTTTTTCATAGCTAATAATTTCATTACTTAATTGTGTCAATGCTAAATCATTGAATTTAGCATCAAGTTCCTTTATAATAACTACAATCTTATTATATTGATTATTAACATTATTTATTTTTGTTAATGATTTATATATTTTACACATGTTAGTTTCATTACAAAAAATATTACTAAATCTAGATAAAATGGGTTTTATTAATTTATTTCTACTATCAGTAATTATAAAAAATTTACTATGACCACACAATTCTATAGAGCGTCGTAATGCGGATTGTGCATCCAATGTAAGTTTATCAGCATTTAATAAAACAATTGATTTAAAAGTGCTTATTGTTTTATGTGTTATTGTATTTGCAAAAAATTTTAGATTTTCTCGTATAAATTTAATATTGCCTTTTCCGAGAGAACAATTCAATATTAAAGTGTTATTTTCTATATTTTCATATGTTTTGTAAATATACAATAATAAATGTTCTAATAAAGTTTTTTTTCCTAACAAATTATTTCCATATAATAATAAATTTGGTAATTTATTAGTGTCATATAAATTTATTAAATAGTCTAACATATTATAATCTATATTAGTCTATAATAGAGTTATAAATACATATAGTTTTATATATATATAAGTATACAATTATATTAGTATACAATTATACTAATATACAATTATATTAGTATACAATTATATTAGTATGTTATTATGCTATTATTTGCTAAATAGTTTGTTAAATAGTGTTATTATTAACAAAAGTAATAGTATTAGTTTTAGTAATACTATATACACTATTAAAGAATTAGTAGCGCATAGCAATACACTCTATAAAAATAGTATAAACATAAATTATGAACATAGGATAAAATCTAAAGAGCGAATTATTGAAAAAATTACTAAGCGACGCATTCCACATGATATATATGGCTTGCGAATTATATATAAAGATAGTTCAAATATTAACAATATTGAAACCGCATATGCTATAAAAAATATACTTTATACTAATTTTTGCACACTTGATTGTTTTTATGATGATTATATACAATATCCTAAAATAAATAATTATCAAAGTTTACATATATATATAGTTACTAATATACTAATAGAAGTTCAAATACGTAATAGTTTAATGAATTTTAATGCTATAAATGGAACAGCATCTAACTATTATTAATTATTATTTATTAATCATTATTTATTATTAATTATTATTAATTATAAGTAATTATATTAATCAATAATACTAATGAGCTCCGCTTTATTAGATAATAAGCTTAAAAAATCACTTACTTTGCTTGACCTAGTATTCTTTGGTTTAGGCAATGTTACTGGTGCTGGTGTATTTGTGTTAATTACTAAAACAATATTATATAGCGGCAAATATGTATTACCAGTATTTATTTTAGTAACAATTATTTCTTGTATAATGGGATTAGTTTATTTGGAAATATTTAATCGCTATAAATCACCTATATGTGAATACTTAATTGTGAAAGAAACATTGGGAGACACTTATTCGCATGTATTAATATATGTTATTTATTTGTTTGTCGTGTTTTCAGCATTAACTATTATTATTGCGTTGTCAAAGTACATTGGAACAATTCCCTATTTTTATTTTCTAAATAATTATACTTCACAGGTATCAATGAGTATTGGTTTAATAATATTAATGTCATTTATAAATTATTGCGGTATAGAAGTTAGTAAATTGGTAGGCAATACTATTGCAGTAGGTTTATTGTTATTTTTATGTGGAATTATATTATCAAGTATCAAATTTTTTTCATTAAAAAAAATAGTACAAGGTCCTGTTGTTCCTTTTGACTCTATAGTTTTATCAGCAATTATTGGGTTTTTTCTTTTTAACGGATTTGATGCTATTGTAAAAATAAGTACAGAAGTAATTGATGATAAAAATGTGTTTTATGGATTAATTATTACTTTATTAGTAAGCTCTATTATTTATATTTTAATTATTATTTCATGTTTGTGTGTAATGGGATTTAAAAATACGGTTAATAGCGAATCACCATTAACAAAAATGTATGAGCTATTATATAACCCAAGAGTTGGATTTTTTGCATATATTGTTGGAATAATTATTATGTTTAATACCGCATTTTTATCGGCATTAACAGCAACACGTTTTATGTATTCTTGTGCTAATGAAAATCATATTATGTTTTCTGAGTTTTGGAAAACGTTAAATTCAAATAAAGTTCCTAGTAATGCTATAATAGTTACTGCACTTATAGCGATTGTGTTTTCATTATTTAATAATGAAGTTATTTTAGCTATTTTTACTAATTTTTCGCTATTTATTATATTAATATCATTATGTGCATCACTTTTAATTGTTCGATGGAATGAACGCGCTAATATAGAGAAACAAAAAACAGCGAATTACATATGGGGTAATGTTAATAACATACCACTATTAGTAGTAATTCAAATTGTTATTCTAGTATATTTGTTTTATAAAATTTTAATTAATAAATTTTATTTTAATTATATGCAATAATTATTAATATTTAATACTTTATTATTATATACAAAATCTAGTACTATGCCTATAACTGGTGAATTAAGCAGTTCTAGAGGCTATATTACGTATGCAAAAACCAATCCTGGAACATATGAAGAAAGAAGAAACATTATTAGTGATTTAATAGCAAGTCATAATGATTTAAGTGCAAGCCATTATGATTTAAGTGCCAGCCATTATGATTTAAGCAGAAACCATCTTACTCTAAAGAACACTGTAAGCGATTTGAGTACTAGCCATTATGATTTAAGCAGAAACCATCTTACACTAAAGAACACTGTGGGAGATTTAAGTAGTAGCCATTATGATTTAAGCAGAAACCATCTTACGCTAAAGACTACAGTGGGAGATTTAAGTGCAAGCCATTATGATTTAAGCAGAAACCATCTTACGCTAAAGACTACAGTGGGAGATTTAAGTGCAAGCCATTATGATTTAAGCAGAAACCATCTTACACTAAAGAACACTGTAGGCGATTTGAGTAGTAGCCATTATGATTTAAGCAGAAACCATCTTACACTAAAAACTACTGTAGGCGATTTGAGTAGTAGCCATTATGATTTAAGCAGAAACCATCTTACGCTAAAGACCACAGTAGGAGATTTGAGTAGTAGCCATTATGATTTAAGCAGAAACCATCTTACGCTAAAGACTACAGTGGGAGATTTAAGTGCAAGCCATTATGATTTAAGCAGAAACCATCTTACACTAAAAACTACTGTAGGCGATTTGAGTGCAAGCCATTATGATTTAAGCAGAAACCATCTTACACTAAAGAACACTGTGGGAGATTTAAGCACAAATAACAATATTCGTTTCAATAATATAGATAGTTCATTGGGTCAAGTATACACAAAAACAGAATCAGATAATTTATATGTTAACAAGTCTAATATCGATCTTTCAAATTTAAGTACTAATATAATTCCTTCTACAAACAATGAGTTTATATTAGGAGATGTAAGTAAAAATTGGCGCAATGCTTATATAAAAGATATAAGCGCTACAAATATTGATATAAGTAATAACTTAAATGTTCTTGGTCCAACGCAATTAGCTAATACATTAAACGTAACTGGTAATGTAACATTAAATGGTTCTACATTATATGCTCCTTCAGCATTTACAATTGACCCTTACGGGCACGGAGACAATACAGGAACATTATTTATTAATGGTAATTTAACAGTGCAAGGATTAACAACAACTATTAATTCAAGTGTTGTAGATATTAGTGATAAAATGATAGTTTTGGCTTCTAATGCTAAAAATTCAATTGAAGCAACTGGTGCTGGATTAGAAATATCAGGAGCAAATGTAAAATTTATATATGATTACACAAGTAGCGCTTTCAGATCATCTATAGGAATTAGTATTTCGGGAAATGTAGTTCCGGCAAGTAATAGTGTTGTAAGTTTAGGTGAACCCGCTAACAAATGGGACATTGCTCATATTCGCGAATTAAATGTAACTAGTTTTACTAATGCTATTAATGGTTCTAACATAACCCAGGGAACTATTACAACCACTCAAATAGCAAATAATACTATTATAGATGGGGACATATCAGCTAATGCATCTATAGCATTTAGCAAAATAAATGCTTCACTTGCTATAACCAATTCACATATATCACTTAGTGCTGATATTAGTGGTTCTAAAATTGCCAGTGGAACTATAAATTCTGATAGATTAACAACCGCTGCTATTACTTCTTTACAAATAACACCAACAAATTCTATTAATGCCAATCATATACAAGATGGAACTATTACAACCACTGAAATAGCAAGTAATACTATTGTAGATGGTGACATATCGGCTAACGCAGCTATTTCGGGGTCTAAACTTGCTAGTGGAACTATAAATTCTGATAGATTAACAACAGCTGCTATTACTTCTTTACAAATAACACCAACAAATACTATTAATTCAACTCATATACAAGCGGGAACTATAACTTCTGATAGATTAACACCAGATGCTATTACTACTTTACAAATAACACCATCAAATTCTATTAATGCAAGTCATATACAAAATGGAACAATAACAACCAATGAAATGACAAATAACGCTATTACTTCTTTACAAACAACACCAGACGATTCTATTAATGCAAGTCATATACAAGCGGGAACTATTACAACCACTCAAATAGCAAGTAATACTATTATAAATGGGGACATATCAGCTAACGCAGCTATAGCATTTAGCAAAATAAATGCTTCACTTGCTATAATCAATTCACAGATATCACTTAGTGCTGATATTAGCGGTTCTAAAATAGCTAGTGGAA
>Ga0208951_1000012_pt1 | contig 64179 bp, 51 predicted proteins | sample GreLakmeMI27MSRF_FD_187702 | JGI IMG/M metagenome (GOLD analysis project Ga0208951, IMG submission 187702) | Freshwater lentic microbial communities from great Laurentian Lakes, MI, USA - Great Lakes metaG MI27MSRF (SPAdes) | ecosystem: Environmental > Aquatic > Freshwater > Lake | place: Great...
CTATATAGTCATTTTGAAATACGAAAGAATTTGACGTACCATCATCTTCATCATAAATACCAACCGGAGTATCGTTCCAAAGGCTCTCAACATATACGTTATCATCTTCATTAATAACTTCTAAAGCTCTAATCATTAAATTCGGAGAAGAATCGTAATCTGATAGACCAAAATCTGATCTACTAAAGTCATATCTTCCAACCATAAAGCTTGACTCGTTATTTAATAGGGTGTAATCTACGGTTGAATTTGCCGAAACAACTCCTTGGTCACTAATGTAATATTCTATATCGCCTATATAATTAGCAGTAAACTCTTCCCAGGTCAAATAGTTGAACGGATAATTTTCATTATCATTTGAAGATATTCTTAATTGATTTGGAGTTGCTGAAAATGGAAATTTAATATTTGTAAAATAATAATTTACAGTAGAACCTACAGTGTTAATGTAGTTCTGGTGTTGTTCTGGAGTAGCAAAGTTAGGGTTGATAAAACTAAATAGTATATTTGGCACTGAAGGGACTAGGTATGTTTTATTTTGATCCCTATTTTTAGATATACCACCATAGCCTTGGTATGGAGATGCCGACAAATCTATATCGTAGCTATCTTCAATTATATTTTCTATATGAACATAGAGCGGTGTAGCACCGTAGGGTATGATAAAGTTTCTAATTATATCCTGAGGAGTAAATGTGACTACAGACTGTTTAGTAATGTCATTAGAATTATTGATCTTATTAGAAAAACGATCTGATCTAATCTTTGGTGTATTAACAAGTCTTCTTTTTTTGGCATTGTAGATCTCTGAATTTATCTTTAGTTTTGTAGCATACGGTGAATCGTTTATTTGGGCTTCTGTTTTAATTATATTTTTGCTTGTATTTTTTGCGTATGTATTTGGAGTTGCATCCAAAAATCCAATAGTTGCATAGTTGCCTGTTGCACCGCTTGGACCACTAGAGCTGATATAGCTAACTGTTGCTGCGTCTACGGAGTATAGCGGTATTTCGCTAAACGTGTACGACTCTGTGGCTGAAACGCTAAACGTATTAATGTAAGGTGTTCCACCTTGGTTGTAATAAACAGAATCTCCCGTAGTGAATCCAGAAGGATTAAATATAGATCTTACAATATATTCCGGAGATGAAGTCTGATCGTATGTGTTCTTTATGTAGTCTTTAAAGCTTGCCGTATAGACAGCATCGTTTGGTATGTCGCCATGTAGATTCAACAAGAGCTTTACGTCATAGGTGATTGTTGCCATGTCATTTTCTACATAGTCTTCATAGTAGGAAATATAACTGTCGTACTTTACGTCTATTGGCTCATAAGCTGGTTCAGTGTTTTCATACTTGATTCCAGAAACTCTAAGACTAAAAGATGATTTACTAATTTCTCTATCTAGTTTTTCTAATTTAAGTCTTGCGTCTTCAAAATCGCCAATACCTGGCTGGTAGTAATCCGAATAAGCTTCAGGAGTTGCTGAGTCTAAGATCGATGGTATCGAAGATATACCTTCTTGATACTTTCCAGCGTAATCCCAGTACGCTTCTCCCCACTTAATGTAGCCATAGTTACTTGGATACTTGACGTTAATGTATTCTACAAAATCAAAAAATTGTTTAGTTGGAATTCCATCTTTAGAAAAGTATTTTGACATTGTTTCTAAATCTGATATTTCTATAATTTCAGGAGTTGCTCCAACATATGTAGATTCTGGTGTTGCGCCAACAGCTCTCCATATGTCTAGCTCTCTTCTTAGGGTTAGCTTTAACCCCTCTGCATTAATGGCAGGAGGATTTTTGTAAACGTCTAAAATTCTTTTAGAGAAATTTGAATTTGATTCAAGGTACAATCTTTGTAGACCTACCTTAACTCCAAACTCGTCAAAACTATTAAAACTCTGTATTGTGATTTGATCCACTAATGTATTATCTACTTTTAGCGTTGTAAATTTTCTTAGAGAATACAATTCTAATGTAGAAAAATTATAATAGAAAACATAATCAGTAGCTCTTGCTTCTATCAATTCTTTCATTGTTGAAACTCTAGCTAGTTCGGTATTATCTCCAATGATCTTTACAAAACCAGGACTAACGTTAGTTGACACATACATCCAGGCAGTTTCCGAAAGTGTTGCAGAACCAATGTAGGAGTCTAATTCTATTCTAGAGATTAATTCGTCCACTTTATCTAGGTCATCACCAATTAGCGCATTGATCATCTTTCCAGCGGTTGTTTCTGGCAATGCTAATGAAGGAGTTGCTCTGTCTAACGAATCTCCATATATTTTAGTCCATGAAGGAAATCTTGCAAGAACGCTTCTTGTATGGTCTGATATAACAGGTACAGCAATTTCGTCTACCTGAGTCTGGACCAGCAAAAGGAAGTTTGAATTTTCAAGCGAAGAGCTAGATGAAATTAATACTTCAAACTTACAGTACCTCTTGACATCTCTTATAAAGAGCAAGGATGTACTTTGGTTTACATACGCAACCTGAAGCCACTCAGAGTCCTCTGCGTCTTCCTTATCAGAAGTGTAGACCTTAACCTCTACAGTCGGCTGTTCAGTCCCAGGAAGATTAGCAAATGCATGCTTGTAACCTATGATGTCTACCCTGCTTGTGGTATCAACAAACCTGTAAACTAACTGGGACTCATAGTCTGGGCCCATGACCCAAAATGGTGAAGACTGAACTAGGTCAAAGATGTACCTTCCATCCTGATAATTATCAGAATTAAAAAAGCCGTATTCTCCAATAGTCTCTTCAAGGATTATTTCGCCATAGTTGGTTACCTTGGTTGTTGAATCAAGCGTTGGAGTAGCATGTGGTCTTAACTCAGTTCCAACAAAAGTATAATCCCCTAGCTCGTTTAATCCATGCTGTGATCTAAGGGTTGAGAAGTTGGTGTAGAATCTATTTGAATATAGGTCGATGACATTGGACGTCCAAGTGTTGCCGCTGATACTAAAATCAGAGTTATTTAATGCAAGGAAGTATGTCTTCATCTAACCTTAATCCTATTAAACTTCGTCAAGCCATATTGAATATTCTGAGGTAACTCCGTGTTCTGGATGTACAAACATCAAGTGCTGACATGGTCTGCTCATCGAGTGGAAGTACTCTTGAGCATAAGTGTTATAGCTTTCTGGTGAACCAGATATTCTTAAAGTTGAGCTGCCTAGAGTCATTTTAGCCTGCTGGTGATAATGACCCATGAATACATCTTGGAACTCTTCTGGAATTGCACCGTCTTTCCAACCCATTACCTTCCTATAGTAACTAGTAATCGAGTTAGGCGAAGGCATTTGATCACCATGAATTAAAAGAGTTGAATAGTCACCGATCTGATCTACGGCGTACCAGTGTCTTTCACCTCTTCCATCTGGAATATTAAAGTTAATTCTTGGATTACTAGCAAAGATTAGGCTGGTAATCTTATACAGAAGTCTGTCCATATTAGATTCTGGATCATACATCTTTCTGTTTCTGCCACCAACAGATCCATGGTTTCCAATAACCGCAGTAACATTTACCTGGTTAAAGTTTTCAAGACTCGTAGCAAAGAACTTACTTAAGATTTCTGGTCCATTGACACCAACTTGTCTATAGATCCCTGAGTCAATTAAGTGACTCTGTCCAGGAAATATCTCTTCTCCTTCAACGATGTCGCCCAGCATCCATACGTGTAGGTTGTCAATAGGGTGATCTGCTCTTTGTATTTCTACAATTTCTAGCATCTTTTGTGTATACAGTTCAATTCTTTTTGCGGTTACTTCTGAATTGTAATCAGGCGTTACCTTGCCAAGTTGCCAGTCAGCAAAGACTACTACTGCAGTTTCGGGAGTTCCCTTGCCTGGTTTTCTTACATCTTTTCTTATAAGTGTTGGTAATTCAAAGTTAGAAAAGACATCGTGTGCTGCTCTATAGATGGTGTCAGAAGCCTGATCACTTATGTTCTTATACTTGTCCGCAGAACGAGCAAGTCTTTTGTTTTCCGATCTCAAAAAGTCTATAGTTGCTGACGGTACTGAAGAGGCGTAGTTCGGACTTATGCTTACGGTCTCATAGCTATCTCCATCTATCTCATCTACTGTATCGTAAAATGAGTTTTGTCCAGTCGAAAAATAATGAGAGGCTTGCTCTTCATCTACCTCTTTAGCAAAGATATTGTCAACTAGCAAATCGCCAGGAACATCTTCGTCGCCCTCAATAATGCTGCGAGCATGCTTCATATTTTTAGCTTTGACTATATGAGTCTTCGTGACAAGAAATAGCTTGTCTGACATGTGGGTACCACTCTTTCAGTTCTAATAACCTTGTGAAGACATTATAACAGAAAAAATCGATGCAGTTCCGGCTATCATGTACTCTCTTTCGGTATTTAGTCTAAAAATCCCTTTAGGTATTTCTTGCCCCTTTGAGGTGACACTCAAAACGTTTACGCTTTTAATGAATTCAGAAGATGCCCTAATCTGACCTTCGATGTCTGAGTACGAGATAGAGCTTCCTATTGTCATAGAGTTTAAATATCTTCTAACAAACAAATTAGCCTGGTTTTCTATAGCTGAAATAGCTGTTGTACTAAGCCCCTGTGGCAATACTATATTGGCAACAATGTTAATCCCAACTCTATCTGCAATTCTTATATTAAGTTTTATACCCACAGGTTTTCTACCAGACAAATTACTTGCAACATTTTGGACAAAGCTAGGGTCTATTCTCTGAGATTCTGGGACAATAATAATGTCACAAGAGCCAAGACCGTATGACGATTCTCTAATTCTTACGTCTCTAACGCCTGGAAGTGAGAGGGCGTTGAGTCTTAGTGACTCTGCTGTGCCATGGGATCTTTCTTTGATTGAAAGGCTAATTCTACGACGATAATTTTCGTCACTTTCCATACCAGAAGTAGAGTAAACCTCTTTTGGATTTGAACAATACACAATTGTTCCATCTGGTGCAGCGAAGTTATGCTTTGTTAAGCTTCCTTTAGTGGCAGTAAAGTCTGCGCTACTAAAAGATGGTTTAATCCTTCCATAAGCTTTAGTGGTTCCAGCTATGATGGTTACATCAGACTCTAGCTGATACTGATACTGTCTAGATGCAAAATCGGTAACATCATTATAGATAGAAGTTCCTTTAGTGACAACAATGTCTGATGAAGAAGGAGAGCTAATAAAAAACTCTATATTATAGCTTGATCTTTCTTGTTCTGCGTCTGGAGAAACGACCTTTCTTCCAACACCATAAAGCTCACCAATCAAATCAAGCGACCTACCAGAAGCTGTCGACATTGCCGTTTGGTCAACTGCAAACTTTAAAGCCTCATATAAATCGCCTACTTCTGTAGCAACTGCTTCAGCAAATGCTCTAGCAATAGCTCCAGGATATGTTGCCGTAATGCCAGCATTTTTTTCTAATGCCAAAAGCATCCTGCCTAGGATCTCTGGTTTACTTTTACTATATACTATCGGCATTTTTGCTCCTTATTAAAGGTTTTGTGTGACCGACAGAGTTATCGGTTCAACACTATTATCTTCTATATGTACATCAAATCTAATTGAATCAGCAGATGTTGGTATGGCATCTATTGTTATAAATCTACCTTTAAATATACCACCTACAGTTTCATCCATGAGCGCATTTCTTATAATTCTCTTACCTAATTCACCAGTAATTTTACTTTGTGGCATCCCGTAAAGCATTGAAAGGTCACAACCAAGCCTTGGATATACGGTAAAGTCATTTGGTTCTGTCATAAGTCTTATGTATATCTGCTGGATATCTTTTCTAGACCCATCTCCTATAACAGCTATATCTTTATTAGGAGAAATTTTAATATCGCCACTAAGATCAAAATAGAAATCACTCATTATTTATCCAAATCATTATCTATCCAAGGGAAATTTTCCATATTACTTGGTTCATTAAAATCACTTGTTTCCACCTTGGAAACTGAGTCTTGATAAGAGTATCCCATTTTAATAAACTCTTGCAATTTGGTTACTTCGGATTCAGTATGAGTTTTTGAATAAGCTTCTATTAAAGAAACTTGCTCAAAAGTGAATCCATTTGGATCCACCGTAACCTCTGAGCCTTGCTGATTATTCAGACCTAATCCGTAGTTGCCTATTATAGTAATAGGTGTTACCACCTGTTCCTGTTCATAATTTTCTAAATTATTTAAAAACTGCCCAGTTCTGTAATATGCTGGATTATTTAAAAAGTCTCCAGTCTTTAAAAGGGCAGGCTCGTTATATACATCTGCGGCTGGATTAAAGGACTTATCATTCCATCTTAAACCATCATCATCTTTGCAGTACATTTTAATGGAGTCTGCAAATATGGATATACTTCTAGTGTTTGGATTGATAACTAAGCCAACACCAGGAGCTCCAAATATCTCTATTTCACCCATGTCTGTTATCCTAATAAAGGCTTTATTGTCTGGGTGAGTCAATCCCACTTCTCTATGTGAGAATTCTTTTCTTCTCTTTATTTCTGCTGTTTCATTAAAAACAGGAGACTCTTTAAACTCTTCGTTATTTATATTTAACATAATAATTAGACCATAAACTTTGGTATGCCGGTGTCTATAGAGGTGTTTCTAGTACCTTTATGAGACTGAATGTCATTAAAGTACATTAAGATATATGGCTTTTTTTCTTCTGCATCTCTAAACCCCACCATGCAGCGTGTCCCCGGAGCAGGAGCAACTGTTTGGATACCATATACAAATGGGCACGGTACGTTAGGAAGCATATTACCTATAAGATCAGAATACTTTTCGTCGACCATAACTGTTGCAGTATTTTGCGCTGAGTTGTAAGCCATTATTGTACCTGGTCTATTCTTTGATTGCTTAAAAGAAGCTTCATCTATTCTATCAGTAATTCTTTTATCAAACTTTGGATAATTTAATGCCATAATATTTCCTCCTACAATACGTTTCCATCTTTATCGTACACAGAACCACCCATCCATCCTTCTATGTATGAATAGGCTCTTGATTTCTGTGGTATGTTTGTTCTAATCCATTTTCTTAAATTAGCATCTGTTCCGCCTCTATTCAAATAAACTGACAATGCGGTAGAGAATTTTGTTTTAAATATAAAACCTGGGACAAAATCATCGCCGTAGTCTCCCCATGGACGAAAGCAGTATTCGTCGATTGGTTCATTCCTTTTAATTACTTTAGCAACTCTTGCAGGTTCAGTAGCTGTAACAGCCAGCATCAATGCTTGGTTATAGGGTATCCAAACCCTTTTATCTACAGTAGCTCGTGTTGCTTGATTCTGCACTTTTACAGCCAATGTCTTTGGGTCATTGTCTGAGTCAATTGAATAAGCTAATTTGTAACCTAAAGCGGTGCTATCTTCTGGCTGTCCAGATGCATTATACTTTAGGTAAAATGTTTTGGGGCCGTTCGCATTTGGCAGTAAGTTTATTTGGAATAAGCCAACAGAAAAGTCACCAGTACTGCGATCTGTATTAATGGCACCTGGACTAATGTTTGCCTCTCTTTGAGCAATTGCCGTAAATATCGCAGAAACTTCAAGACTAAATAATCCAGATGTTGACAATAGTGCCATCAACTCATCTGTAGACAAAGAACCTGCAACATCATTTGCAAAGTTCTGTTTAAATCTATCCATGCTTATTCCGCTTTGTGCATCTTGTCCAGTAAAGCTAACGCCAGTTATTGCAGTAGCTATTTCTGGAGTTATAAATGACCCAGCTCTCTGTGGAGAAAAGCTAACATGTATGTGATCTCTATGGCTTGAGTCAACTGCAAAGTTAACAAACCTACCTAGGTTTGGATATTTTGTCCTAACTGCCGCGTTGGCTCCTTCTAAACCATTTTCAGCTATTCCTAACTCAGCCATCAATTGATCATGTACGACTATTAGATCTGGATGCAAATCTTGCGTTAGGCCATTTAATGTAGTTAACAATAGATGCAACCCTTTTCTATATGTATCTATATTTTTAGACAATAGATCTGCTACAGTAACAGAATTACCAACAGCCATAATATCAAAACCTCTACCAAATGCATGGTCGCTTACGCTGTTATTTTCTGCGGTAAGCAGAGAAAAATTTGGACCAACTAAAGTTCTGACACCAGTTCCTCCTTGTATAAAAATTTTGTTAGTCACTTGAAGCATCATCTCTATTAGAGCTGCTGAAATATTACATTTTTTACTCCCACTACCCAAAAGACTTGGATCAACAGGTAGAGCTTGCATAGAACCAGATATATAACTTGGCTCTTGATTAATTGCAAAACCAAGAGTTGAAAGATTTTGTCCTTCTTTATTTGTATTAAAATCTATAGTAAATGCACTAACTGAACCCTTAAAGTTTGCTTTGTTATTTAGCTCAGCTACCTTAGTTACGTATACTTCTTTTTCTTGATCGCTTAGTATTGAATCTAATGCAATTGCCCTAGAGCCACCATTCAAAACCATTCCCGGTTCCATAGAGGGAATGTATCCTGAAGTTTTTTCTGCTACAGTAGCTCCCATTTCACTGGTCACATATGCTATATCTGAACTTGTTGGCTGCACAGTGCTATTAATAATATCGTTATTTAATGCTTTAATCGATTCAGAAAAACCACTAGGAGCATATCCCGTTGTCAACATTGAGTTTTTAGCTATTTCCATCTTTGCCGCTGCACCAGTTAAGGGAGTGCCTCTTGGATCATTTGGATCAGAAATTTTTACGTCATCACCTAGATCAGACATCGATGCAATTATCCCGTGCATTGCCGATTGAGTGCTCTGCGCGTATGCGTTGATCGCAAAAGCTGGATTCCTATAGAGGCCATCACCTTGAATTAATTTTATTGGGTCAGAGCTTCTTAGGGTTCTATCTTGATATGGCTGTTGCGACATTGTTGTGCCAGTTATCACAACCTCTCCATTTGGATAGAATGATTCACTTATCTTATTTGCAATACTTGCTGTACTGGATAAGTCTGAAGAATTTATTCCTGTGTCTGACATATTACCTACTTAGTAGCGTCTTTAAAAGTTGGAACCATTGTATTTGTGCCAACCAGTGCTGGTCCGCTATTTAAACTTAATGAAGCTGTATATACTTTACCTAATCCATTTATAATTAATTCCCAGTTAAGTGTTACTGGAGTACCGTCTTCATAGTACTCGTCCCATTCAGTCATTGGCCATTCTGAAGCTTTATTATAAACTTTTAATAGTATTAACATATCGACAAGAGCATCATAAGTTCTTATTTCTATGTTACTTAAATTATTTAGTGGATCGGTTTGTCCACTTGTTTCAAAGTGAATTGCAGTTCTTGGCGAGCTATAGACAGGAAGAGAGTCTAACATAAGACTTTGCGCATATAAAGCAGCCTCGTACAGTTGATCAAACCTGGTGTAAATTACAGATTCTGGGCTTATTAATTCTTTTGCTTTATCTTTTACGTACGCAAGAGTATTGTTTGTTGTTTCTGGTATTGTCAAGAATATTGATCTTATTTGATTCTTAATGCCGACATAGCTTTCTGCATCCGTCTTGTAGAATACAGATGCCATATATCTTTCAGGTCCGGTATTACCCCATTTTTCACTTTTTCTTGACGCTGCGTAATTAACTCTATTGTTTACTAGCGCACCTGCTTCTAAATCATCTGCAGTGAGTATCATCGCAGAATTGTTAGGACTCACTCTCAGAACCACTAGTCTGCCTTCTAGTGCTGCTTTCGTAAAGAACATACCTTTTGAAGCTGTTGAATTAACATCTATTATTCCAACATCTTTTGAAACACCATTCTTTTGTAATTCCGATGTGTCGACTCCATCAAATCTTATTCTATACTCACGATATTTTTCATCAGATCCACTTAATACGTCTATCACGTCGACGGTGTCACCGTCAATTACATGTTTTACATAAACAATAGTTTTGAAGTATTGATTAAGACCTGTTTTTTCTGGCCCTAGTCCAGAATACTTTAGTAGTTGAGAGTGAACAATGGCGTTCTCCAAGCTTATGTATCTAACAAGGTCGCTTATTTCTTTTTCTTTCCAACCCATGTTCTTCAACAAATCATCTGATCTTATGTAGGCGTTTCCTTCAAGCGATTTAGTTTTTTGTCTTACACCAAGTAAGCTAGGAAGAAGCTTGACTGAATGATACTTGCCAACAATCATGCCTTGGAAGTTTGACAACCCTGCATCCATTGGTTGTCCGTTCTTTGACAAGTATTGAATATAGCAGCCGTGTTGGTCAAGAACATTGTCTCTTACCCACTTCCAAGCATTCCAGGCACCGTCAGTTGCCAAAGACAAGGTCGCTGCAACGGCTGCTCCAGCTAATGGGGTTCCGAACACTGTTGCTGCTGCTGTTGCGCCAGCAGTGATTGCGGGCATTACCAGGCCGGCAAATATTGCTGCACCCATGGCTCCTTCTTGTCTACCAGTACTTGCTGCAATCATCGCTTTCATTTTTTCAGCGCTTTCGGGCATTGAGTCAGCCAAAGCGTTTGATTGTATATCTTTCAATAATGCAGAATGACCGTGAGTATATTGCATGCCTCCAACCATTTGATGTTTAAGCATGTCCCCTAATCTGTCCACTGATACATCGCCATTTATAGTCAGTCTAGAGTTATTTGATTTGCTAGCTAATATTAATCTTGTTTCATTTCTTAGGGTTTGCATATTTAATTGCGATGCCATCCAAGATGATAAGAACCATCTAGATGGGTCGTTTACTGTAACAAAAGCATTTGGAGTAATGCTAGTAACGAATCCAGTTTCTGGAGTAAAGTGATGTACTACTTGTTCTACTTCAAATATTCCATACATTCTTTCGTAAACATCTGCAAGATAAACTATGTCGTGTGGTCTTATGTCTGCGTTACCTATGACTATTATTTCGCCACCATATATATCCTTTAAAGATTCTTTAAGATAGGAAAGTGCAACTCTTCTTGCAGTCAACTCATCCGGATCTCCTTGAGCTGACTTTGCGATTCCACGTGCTGTTTGAAGTGGGTGAAATACTGGATGCAATATGCCCCATACACCTTCTCCCTTAACGTTGTCAAAATATAGTCCAGTCTCAACAGTTTTTTCAACTTGTCTTTCTGGTGGAGCAGCTTTGTCCAAGGAAACTGTTACTGGATATTTCCCATCTGAAACAGCTGTTATTTGTGTAGCTACACCATTAAAGTTCTCTTTGATATTATTTTTTAATATGTTAGTAAATGAACTAATATAATGTATTCTCTGGAAAGGCTCTCTAATTTCTACGACAGGCTCTCCATATTCTCTAGTAAATGGATTGTCAACCGCCCTAAGCAAGGTCCCCTCCCTACCAAGGGAATAATAAATTGAATCGTTGTAGGCCTTGTTCAGAATGTTTGCTTGCTTAGTAAAGTTTTCTAATTCATTTAATCCATAACCCATTTGGGCCATAGACATTCTAAACATGTTTAAAAGATTACCCAGTGCTGCATCGAACGCAGTAAAAATTGGTCCTATATTTCTATCCCAAAAACTATCAACATCTTCCAAGACTCCAGTTAACCAGTTTCCCGCATTGCTTCCTTCTTTTGCATTTGCCTTGAGTAACTTTATTAAGGATTGTGGGTTTGTTGCGTATTCGGCGTTGTAGTCAATAAACGCATTAAATATTTTATCTAATGATCTAAAGCTCCATTGATCATCTTCATCACTATTAACGTTAAATAAAACATTTCCTGAAAGTGTGTTTGAATTGAATCGTTTTTTGTCTGGCCTTAATACGACCCAAGCTCTTGCGTATGGATCTGCCCATAGTTTTTGTCTAAATATTCCAACTAATAATAAGAACAACTGTTTTGGAGTTTTTATACTTTCTAGTAATACTTTTGCTTTATCTTCTGGCTTTTTTCCTAAAGATAATTTACTTAAAACATCAGCTAAGATTGACTCATTGCCCAAATTGCCTTTATCTGTTTTTGGATCTTTTGGATTAGGATCTGGTGGTGGAGTTCCATATTCATATGTTTCAAAATGTCCTTTAACAAGATTTCTAATTCCAGATACTTTTTTATAAACAAGTGCGTTATAGGCATCGATAATGCCCTTATCTTTGTTTATAATTTTCATATTATTTTCATCAAATCCATCAAAGCCACCGTCAATATATTCATCTACAGCTATATCAATAGCTGATTGTTTTGCAGCTGTTTGAGCACTGAGCGCGCTAGTCCAGTCTGCTCCAAGTAAGGTTGAAAACTCTGAGCTTCTAGAATCTGCTCCAAATTCTTCAAACGTTTGAATTCCGGTTCCCTTAAGAAGCTCGAACAAAGGGTCCTGAGATTCAGATTCATCATTTGGGTCAAGATTAAACATCTTATAAAATATATCTTTTACTGAATCATAATTATGATAACCGTATCTAAATTGATCCCAAATTTGTTGAGCCTCGTACACTCTTCTTCCATTGCCAGCAATAGTTTTGATTGTATTATCAAATTTTTCATCATAGAAACCTCTTGCTGTGACGCTTACTGAATCTATTGGATCATATACTTTGAGAAAATTATCAAAGGTTTTGGCTTCTTTATCTTGCTCTAATTGATCTATTAATTTATCTTGCTTTAAACTTTCGTAATCTCCAGCTTGAATGTTGTCGTAGTATTTAAGAAAGTTCCCACCTTTACTCCATTCTACTTGCCAATCATTTGATGTCTTGAGAGAAATATCATCATTAAATGTGTAACCATCTGCAAGAACTCCGGAATGATTACTGGTTCTCAAAGAAGGGTGCCCAGCAGTTGTTGAGTCATAAGACTTAGCCGGTAAGAATCCACCCCTTATAACATCTTCCAAGTTTTTTCCTTCGTCAGCAGGTTTAAATGCTCCAAATCCAATAAGGAAAGTGTCATTGTCGGGTATGATACCGTCCATTCCGTAAGTAAATTTACTTGCTGGGTTATAGTCGCTTGTCACAACTCCTACTGGAGTGCTGTCTGGCACAAATGTAAACATACACTCTTTGAGACTTTGCTCTGCCATTCCAAGGCCTTCCCATTGTCCAGCTGTTGTGGCGGTTCCTTTGCCATCAGCTTGATCACTAGTTACTATGCCTATCTGTTCTAATGGCGAAAGAATTTGACCCTTATCGTTAATCAAAAGATGAAGGAAGTATGCAGCGTCTGGCGACACTATCGCATCAATCTTATTACTTCCACCCCCTTCTGCTTCAGTTTCCCCCCACAAGAAATAAGCTGGAGTACAGACAACTGCCACTCTCTTTTCGGGATTATATACAAGTACTTTTCTTTTCTTATATTCATCTGGGTTACCGACTAAATCTTCTTCTTTCATATTATACATTTTCAAAAAATCTTGCAGTAGTTGCTGCTTAACATCTACTGATGCTAATCTGTCAAATTTAGGACCAAGTGCTGCTCTAGATTCCAATGGGTTATATGGCCATCTCATGGCAATATAAAATTGTTCATCTTCTGCCGACTTTGGCATCCCCCATTCGGTAAAGTCTAACATAGCTCCTCCCGCCCTGTACTTATCTTGCAGAGCGTATGCCGGATCTAGATCATCATAATACTTTTCAAACTTCTCTAAGAGTACGGTTTGACCTCCACTTGTTTGTATATCAGTTTGAGACTGCATATCCAAAACTGGCAATGGCATTCTGACGGTAGGTGATGCTGTTATAATTCCGAGGTTTCCCTTTGGATCATAAATACCGGATGGGTCAAATGCTGCTGTATTGTTTAGAATTTGATCTAAGTTAAGAAATGGAAGTTTACTTGCAAAATTAAAATTAAAATCTAAAGTAGGTTCATCACTGCCTGGCTTCTTAGTTACAAGGGCTGTTGAATCCGAATCTTTATCTTTACTTACTAAAGATTTTTCTAATAAAGAAATTTGAACTATGTTAGAAATAATTTTTGGTATCTCTTCACCTGTAGCGCTTTTGACAATTTTATCGTAATCCAATGAAGGTAGAGTGCCACTTGCTCTGTTAGAGAAAAATGGATAACGGAATCTTATAGGAAGTTGATCAATTTGCTTGTGATCTTGAAGTTGAAGTGGAGCGTCAATTTGAGTTGCTGCCCTTTGTCTATCATCTTCTATACTTTTTAAAGTTGGTGTCAATAAAGATGCGCTAGCAAAAGGTAAGTGAAAACCTACTTGAACTTTTCCTTTATTAACTGGTAGTCTAGATACTATCTTATTATTATAATAGTATTTTTGTCTTTCTGTATCAGCAAAATTTATTACTTTTCCACGTAATTTTCCACCTGCAGCAAAGATTCCTGTTCCAGAAATTATATCTTTTGACATAGCAGCCATGTTGTCTGCCACTGTACTTTCTCCACTATTTAAAGCAGACATGGCATCAGCTATAGGACCAGTATTTTTGTTTACAGAAGAAAGAATTTCATTCAAAGTATCGTCAGGATTTATATAGCCGGGTGTATTGATGCCATTTGTTTTTGCGTTCTCTTCGTTTGGAAACCCTGTTGAAACTGGGAATACGCCTGATGTGTAAAGCCAATGTGGCTTTCCATAGAATATGGTTGACCTATCTTCAAATGGCCTAACGGCAACGATATAGTTAGGCAGTAGTCTTGCGCACAATTGGAACATATCCCAGATGCTTCTCATATAAGTTTGTGCTCTGAAAGAAACTTCATCATAAATATCATCATCTAGGTCTGAAACAAGACCCATTGTCTTCATGATATTGCTGAGCCCTCTTCCGTTCATCGAACGCAAAAGCCCAGAACCCAGAGCTGCACCAGCTAGTGGTGAAACAAAATATCCCACAGCTAAGGCGGCTGTTCCGGCTATTACTTGAGAAGTTCCTATTGCATGACTTGAATCTATTAATTTATTATTTGCGGTTACTTTATCTAATACGTCGTACGCATCTGCAATGCCTTTTTGAGACTGATCAATTAATCCTGTCCAAGAATTATTACTTAATCTATCTAAGTAACCAAACTTTTCCTGGTCTATCATAGTAGTATCTATGCTTGCCATAGTTGCCCAACCGTCATCTAAGTCTCCACCAAGGAACTGAGCAACGCCAACACCATTGCCTGGATAAATGTTTCTCTTGAATATTTCAAGATCTCTTTGAGTGCTAAAATTAGCCCATAGTGTTTGCATCGCTCCAACCACTGGCGTTCTAACGCTCCCACCGGCGCTCTCAAGGCCAGCGTAACCAATTGGAGAGCTTCCTGTAGCTATATTGATTCCCGTGTTTAATGCTTGTGCTGTGCCGCCTGTGGCTATATTCACTGCGGAGTTCAATCCAAGGCCAAGAGTTCCACTAACTGGATTTTTTGCTATTGAATTAAATGCATTGACCACACTGGCCTTATACTGCATTGCTTTTTGTTCTTCTTCTGGTGATAGTGGGGCATATAGTATCGATCCAAAATGTCTAATTCCAAATTTGTTTTCAGAGAATACTGCGCCACGTGTTGCGTGCGCAAAAGCTTCCCTCATTCTAGATGCACCCATGGAAAGCAGTCTTATCATTAGGTCTCTTGGTTCAGACATCCAAAGACCAGTATTTATACCGCCGTCAATTTTGCCGCTGTCGCCCTTTTTCTTGGTGCTATTGATAATAGGGCTTAGTTCAATTGCATCCGATTGAGCTATTATAGTCATGATTTCGCCATGTTCTACTTCTGCGATAACACCATTAAATATAGTTTGAAGTGAGTTTGGATTTGATCCATATCCAGCTCTTAGGTGAACTCTTACTCCTGGCTTTAATCTCATATTCTCTATTTCAGTAACATACTTAGAACTCATATGAGATTTAATGTTCATTGATCTATTTAATAAAGTTTGAACGACTGCAGCTGTTCCCTGTGAAAGGTTTGTCGCTACTGATGCCATTTCTTTATTTGTTATTCCATTACTTAAAACACCCTCAGTATTAATAATGCTATTTAGTGTTAATTCTGGTCTAGACAATTTTGAATATGTATTAGATAGCCTAAGCATCAGTGTGTCACCGAGGATGTCCTCTGACTGAACGATTGAAAAATCAATTATTGATTGGAGTCCGTAGAAATTATCAAACAATTTAACACCAGCAAAAAAATTACTATCATCGATCAGCCATAGCATGTAAGTCGGAAATGCTCTAATCATTCTTCCACCAACATCTCTATATCTGGTATCTAACATCATTTTTTGCCAGTGCTTTGCAACACCTTTGTGGCTACCACCAGTAGAAACTGCTTGAGAAGCGTCAACATTATCAGTTCCATAGGCGTTCATATATGAGTCTAGAGACTTTGCTGTTGGAACCCCAGTATGAGAATTTTGAGAATCTCTTTCTGGTGATTGTGTATCTGAGATTTGAGTGACTTTTGATGTTGCAATCATTTTTCCATTAGCATCTATTTTAAGATAATCTTGAGCTACGTAGAATCTTCCATCTTCTTTATGTTGGTAGCCTAAAACATAACCGCCATCTGGTGTTTGATATATCGCTGGTAGCTTTCCAGTTTGCCCAGAGTCTGAAGCTGGTATAAAGTGCATTAAACCGAAGTGATCAACATCATCTGGATCAAAAGATGGTAATTCCTTTCCATCAGCCTCCTCTATACTGTCTGCTATAAGCTTATCAAACTTAGCTACTTCTTCCTTGGAGCCAGAAACTACATCTCCTATTTTTAATTCACCATATCTAGTTCCAAATTTTACGTCTTCAAAAGCATATTCTATATTATCTTCATCTTTGAATAGATCTATCATATCTTTCCAAATAGTTGGATACTTATTAGCTATAAATCTACTTGCCTGCAATGGTGTTTCAAATTCTGGTTCATTCATTTGATCAAAAATAGCTATTCTAAAAATCTTCATAGCTTCAGTTGAAGGAAGTTTTGATTGATCTATTAAATATTCTTTTACTTTATTAATATCTCCATTGTTTTCTATGAGTATTTTTTTAGTAAAATAAACAAAAGATTTTCCTCTGTCGTTAAGACTATTTTTTTCACTTGCATTTCCAGTAGGAAGTGTATATTTTGATGGATCAATAATGCTCTTTATAACATCATCATCATACATTTCAAATGATCTAAAATAGAAATCTGGATCTAATGTTCCAACCATATCTTTTGAGTCGGCGTCGATAAGATCAAGCGGAAGATCGGGGTATGCGTTTATCATATCCCACCTTTGCTTCAATCTTAAAAACGGATTTCTTTTACTTCCAAATTCTTTAATAAATGCTGCTTGCTGTTGAGAGCTTATGTTTTCTCTCTTTTGCTGAAAGATATCAAAATCGACTAGCATTAGCTGAACGTTGTACACGTGTGGAAAACCTTCGACTGTTTGAACAGAGAAGTTCATTGGTAGAACATATTTAACTCCAGCCAAAGCTGTGATAATATTCTTAATTCCCATAAATCCAATAACGCCTGCTGCGTGCTCAAGTCTTGCCAAACCACTCAAGAAGTCAAACATCTTTTTAATTTTCTTAAGTTCGTTCTCCCCAAAGATGGTCATAGATATACTGATCATAGTATCTTTGGAGCCGATGTACTGGAACGTTGGTTCCTCTTGCATTTGCAGCTGCATTCTAGCTAAGTTGTTGCCCATGCTTAAGCTTACCGAGTTTACTATAACTGAACTAGGATCAAGATCTATTTTCATCATAGGGATTTCCCATTCCCTAATAGTGAATGCGGATATGTTTGTTCCATCAGTCCTGTTAACATTTTCCGCGTCTCTTATTGCGCCAATGTTTAAGAGACTTTTAATGCTTTCATCTTGAAAAGTTCTCTCGTATAGGGTAACCATAAAAGAATCAACAAATTTTTTCTCTTCTATTGCCCTGGTACTTGCCCAGTCTTTGGAGTTTTTATCTATATCAATTTTCTTTTTTTTCAAAATTGCTTCTGAATTACTATCAATCTTATAGGCCAACATACCCTTGACGCTTTGTGAAGATAAATAAAGTTCCCATTTTTTATCTTTTAGCTCTTGAGTTTTTTCGGGATCTCCTAAGTTAGGAGTTTGAAGTTCGTTTGGAGTTTTTCTATTTTTTAAATAGTCTATTACAGAAAGATTGGTAATTTTTTCCGTGTTGATATACTCAATCACTTGGGCATCATAAACCATTTCATAAACGTTTTTAGCATTGGCGCCAGCTAAAGCTACATTCACTATCTTTTCAGCGACACTTTTTTGGTACAAACTACTGGTCATTTGTGTGCTATTGATAACAACAGTGTCTAAGTTTCTATACAAAGTTTCGTCTGTTACGTTAATACCAAATTTAAATAATAAATTTTGCCAGAATGCTCTACCAAATTCTTGTACAGCTTTTTCTTCGTCACTTCTAAATGAAGCAGTATCTGGACTAAATATCTTAGACTGAACTGATTCTGGAACGTACAAAGTTATGCCATTACCATTTGTCCAATCTCTATACACATTGGTTGTTAAGACGCCATTATTGTACGGCTTTAGGTCTACTGGCATTGCGCCATAAGGACTTGTCTGATAGGCATCATAGCCGCCATCCAAGCCTGGGTTTTCTATTAGGCCGGTAACTGCGGCATTTTCTGCTTCTTCTTTTCCTGGAACGCTAGGTTCCGTTGGTGCAGTTGTTAGGAATTCTGCGCTTACACTGTTAGCTAATGCTCCCGCAGCTCTGCCCATATAATGCCTATACTTACCCCAGTGAACTGCCTGATTAAAATCTTTGATCATTGGCAAGAATGGTTTATGGTTAAATTGAAAAAGTTCTAAATCAACTTCTAGGGTAAACGGGAAACCCGGAACTGTAGACACCGTCATCGATGACAAAGCTACTCCAGTAATGTCAAACACCGAATTAAGATAATGATTTTTAATTGGTATAATTGGTGCATACTTAAAAGAAGCTACAAGTCCTCTTAGTGAAGATAAAAACTTATCAATTTTTTGTTCATGTGCTGGATCTTTAAAGTCTATGTGAAAGTTTGAATTAAGACTAATCTTTGTTGCGTCATCTATTGTTATTCCCCATATTTCTTCATAATTAGGGAAATATAATTTCAAGCTAATAGTTGTGTCTTTGTAACCTGTATTAAATTTAGGAGATGCTTTTTGTCTTATAGCTCCACCGGTTAAGCTTCCAGTTTGAAAACCAGTATTAACATTTATAGATATAGGAGGAACATAAAAGTTTGAAGCGCCAAGTCTTAAATGGAATAAGTCTGGACTTGCTGGGGCGTTTGATGTATTCCAGCCCATTTCTTTTATTACTTTGTCTATTTTTTGTGATGTTAAAAAATTATCTATTGCCCAAATAGGTTGGAATACCGCGTTTCCCTCTTGATCGGTGCCAAATGACTTGAACATATTTTCCATAATTTGCTTATGGTTATTCAATGGATCATCAGTTATATCATGACCATAATCTCCAGTTGCTGCTAACGCAGTTATAAACAGCCTATAGAGATTAGGAAAGTATTTATATACTGTTGTAAGAGCTAATGGATCTTGATAAAAATAATTCTTAACTTGTATTAGTTTTTCAAGCCATAAAGTATCTCTTACTGGATCATTAAACTTGGCTGCCGATGCTCTTAGTGTTTCAGCATTTTGAAACCTGAGTTTTGCAAACTCTCTAATACCACCAGCCATTTCAGCTAGCTGGATTAACCCTGATTGATATATTTTTTCAAATATTAAAGTTCTGGCATTCTGATCTTTCAGATGACTCATCTCAGATTTTCTATAGCTAGTTAATTTAACAAATAGATCATTTGAATCGCCATCAAAATTTTCTCGACTTAAACCTATTTCTCCAAGGTCTTTGTTTACTTCATTGTAACTACCTTTAAATCCCTCATTTAAAAACAAAAGACTTGTTCCACCAGTAACAATTGCCGCACTAAGGTCTATTCCTAAAGTAATACCAGTACCAACTTGTGACCAAAATGACCTGTCTTTGCCCATCTCCCCAAATAGGGACGTCATTGGAGCAAGGTCAGAGTCCGCATACAGATTTTGAGACGCTTGGTCTGAAGTTATATCTATATCATTATTATTGGTCATGTTTACCTAAATAAATTATCTGTTTTAATATGATCACTTAGCTTGGCAGCTGTACTATCTGAATGAAAACTTGAACTATGATTAGTAATTATACCACTGTTTTTAATTGAACTTGATAGTTTATTACCTATATTTTGACTAGCTGCAATTGCGGTTATTTGCTGCTTATTGTTTCTGGCGTGTTGGAAATCTGGGTTATCATAACCGTCTCCATTGCCTTGAATCATTGTAGTCACGCCATTAGAATAGCCCTCCATAGAACCCTTCATCGGATCTGGTTTCATCTTAGACATAACTGATCTAGAATTGACTGTAACATTATTCCTAGCAGAGCTATCATTCTTGCTGGTTGCTATTCTGGCAGCAAAAGCGTTGGAAGTTTTGGTCCTTGGAGATGTGTCTATTCGTTTAGAGGCGGCTTCTTTTAAGTTTTTATTTTGTGAATCTGCACCTAAAATCATATTTTACATACCTAAAAGTTAGAGGCTATATCAGAGTAAGGATCTTTGCCGACAGATGGCATTCCGTTATACATAGTACTGTTTATTGGCCCATCAACAACACCCCCAAGTAAGCTTCTTAGGTTATTTAAGTCTCCCATAGATCCGGTAGTGTTAACTTGGTATTGCATTCCATATCCCTGGCTCTGCATCTGTGCTGATTGCAGGGCCATATCCCTGGTTGGGGGTCTACCATCATATGCGCTACCACCAGGCAATAGTGGGGGTCCTGCGACATCTTGCTCTGTTAAGTCTTTCTTTTTATTCCTTTGATATAAAAAGCTTGCTCCAATTAAAGCTAATAGTGCAACTCCTGATGTTTTAACAGTTTTGTTTTCAAGAAGTTTTTTTAATTCACCACCTTGAAATGATTGAGTTATTCTTTTATAGGGGCTCTTAGCAATACTCCCTGGGGTTGGATACATGTCCGCAACTGCATCGCCTAATTCATCTTTTAGATTTGTGACCCTGTCTGTTACTAGCCCAGCAGGGAAAGCAGGCGATGCAGCTTCGGCTTCTATTTGCGCAAGCCTGTTCATAGCCTGATGTTGACCAAAAGCTTCTTGTGCAGATTCTTCAACAACTTGTCGCATGGCGCTTCTTTGAGTCCCTGGTGAGGAAACCATTTCCATGAAAGATAAAAGAGTTTTATCTACTCTTTCTCCCGGATTCTTTTTATGAAAAGTTACAAATTGTGCTGCTTGTTCTGCGTCAACTTTTAATAAATCTGCTGCTCCACTACCATGATGATCTCGATATAGCTGCTGCACAAGATCAAAATGCCTTGCATCATATGCTTGTGAACGAAGTCTCCTTCTTTCTTTGGCTAAGTTGAATATATCCATCATTGCATCTTCAGCTCCCTCCTCACCCAAGGCGCTAAATATACTGCTACCTCCTTCTCCATACATTGAAGCCATTTCTGATTGGAGCGTATCAATCATATCTAGAACATTACCAGAAGCAGATATTTCTTTCATTGCCCTTAAACCTTCAGCCATTTGAATACTTATTAAACTTTTAATTTTATCTACTTGAGCCTTAACTGGTTGTGACATTGTTGCCCCACGGAGACTTAATTCTATATCTTTTAATTCGCCAAATGAACTAGACACATCTGGTGATCGTAAAAGAGCTCTTGATATATCTCTGTACTCTGCTACAGCTATAGGTCTCTCTAATCTTCGCGCCATGTTGCTGGCTATAACATCTTGAGCACGGTTGACCTGTTCTTGTTGCACTGAGATATCTCTAGCCATTGCTGATGTTGCAAACCTTTCATATGCTGGTGTTCCGGGCTTTAGTGTTATAGCTTCTTCGTAGCCTTTTGCATCTAGGGAACTAAGTTTTTTTATATCTTCTTCTACTTTTGATCTTTGTATTGGATCAAGTGTTGCATCTGCTAGAAAATCTCGAAGACCTGAAATTTTTGAAGCTCGTTCAGCAATTCTGTCTGTTGTAATATTTAATCTTTCTGCATAGGCAACAGGGTCATACCCTGGTAAATCTCCTTCTGCTTTTCCTGCAGCGATAGCTGCGCCTCTTGTCCAGCCAAGGAATGCAGCTGCTTTTTCAATTTGTGCTTCTAAAACATCTCCAATTTCGGTTTGAAATTTGTGTAGATTATCAGCTGTAACTAGTGTTCCACTGCTTCTTGTTCTATTGATCACTGATGCGATTGAATCATACGCGCTTCTAATCATCTGCTGTTCAGCAAGGTCGCTTGTTGAAGCAAGCACTTGGTCTAACGGCCTTATTGAATTTCCTCCGCTTAATTGCTTAACTATGTCAACTACGTTTGATGGAGGGATAGCTCCAATACCATATCTTTTTTGTGCAGCTGGAATTAATGAACCAAATTGATCAAGTATTGATTGGTCTTCCAATGTTTGTTGAACCATGTTAAGTGATCCTGCTGAAAACGATCCTCTATTAGACGAAACTCCAATAGTATTCCTTAACTTTTGATTCAGTGCTGCCTGCATTACTGAAGTGGTGCTAAGCTCTTGTATGGCAGATCCACCAATTTCTAATGCTTGTTCTTCAGATACGCCCGGTATAAGTAAGCGCCCCTTTACAAAATCGTGCAATTGGTCAACAGTTAACATTTGCCCTGAAGGTAATTTTCGGTTTACAATTTCCAATACCTCATTTCCAACCTCCTCTGATTTTAGTGGGTCAAGAAATATTTCCCCAAAGTTTGCTATGCTGTAACGTCCGCCTTGTTCAGCGGTTAAATTATTTGCTGCTTGCGCTGTCATTAAGCCATCTGCTGTTTGAACCAAGGCACCTCTTGCTCTAGGCGAAGCAGCTTGAACATCTATCATTTGCCTGAGTGCTTTGTCAGACATTTCTGGTATTTGACCGCCTACTGATTCAGCTGCGTTTATTGTCATTTGTTCAAATATTTCTAATTCATTTCCTGAATTAAAGTGTTTTCTGCCAACTGTTGTTCTGTGAGTAAATTGGCCTGTTCCATTTCTTTTCAATATACTTTTAGCTTGTTCTAGTGTTCTGACTATTTCATCTATCCCGTAGCCTTGGTCTATTAAATTTTGGTATTCTTGATTTCCAAAATTAGAAAAATAATCTACCGCGCCTTGTTGATTCCCAATAATTTTTTGAACTGATTCGGCGGACTGTAGGTTTGCCCTGAACGCAAATAGCTCTTCAATGCCTTTAGGATCTCTTCTTGCGTTTATAGCTAGCCTTCTTCGACCATTACCGTCTACAAATGTTCTTAAGCTACTAACAGATGAGTCGTCTAAGTCATAGCCAGACAAGACTCCCTTCATAGAGGAAGCAACGGGGCCAGTAGTCATCATCTTATCACCCTTCAATGATACCTGCACAAATGGGACACGTCCCTTTGTACCGTCTTTTAGCATAACTTGTTGTACGTCATATCCATCAGGCGTAACTCCAGGTATTGCTTCAAGTGACGATTCGTATGTTCTAATATCATGTCTTGAGTCAAATGGAAGAGCTACATTAACCTGTCCGTCCTTCATTCTAAAAGCGCCTTTAGCGTAGTAATCTCTTATTCTATTGACAATGCTTGGAATTTTTCTTGGATCCTGATTAGATTCAAGCGCTTTTAATATATCTTCAATTTCTGCTCTATTTCTTTTAGCTAAACCTCTTGCTGTTGCGTCTAACGATGTTTCTGGAATATTAGTCCCAGGAATCATAGGTACATCAAACCTCATTCCCGTTTTTCTATCTACTAAGCCTAATGCCTGGGCTTGAAATTGTATGTCTTTTAGAACTTGATCTGGCACTTGCCCTGTATCGAAAAAGGACTCAACGAGTGCATTTGTTTCTTGTAAATTTCGTTGAACACTTTGTCTAACCTGTGGACCAAAATAATCTGGATCAGTCAATAAACCCATAGGTTCTGCAAATACAATTTTGTCACTCTTTGTGGAAACATTCATTGTAATAAATGCTCCTTTAGAAGATCCTAACTCAGACTTTAAGTTAGTGGTTGGTGATATGATTAAATATTGTTCTAATTCTTCTGCTCCAGCCTGAATGATTTGTAAAGCATTTAGCCTTTTAGATAATGTAATGATTTCATCTGGACTTGCTGATATAAGTTTTGCTTCAATATCTTTTATTCGTTCTTTTATTGATATGCCTATTTTTTTATGACCAGTAAAAGAAGTTCCTGGGATAACTGCATTTACCGTATGATCTAATCTGGATAATCCTCCTTCAGCTTTAAATGACCCATCTGCTGTTCCTGCGGTAAACGGATTTTCTTCTAATGAAGGATTCTCTATTGCTCGTACTATTTTTTCCATTTCACCTTCAAGTTCTGATACTTCTTTTAATGTATCAGAACTAATGGTGCCAGTGGTACTTTGACCCATAGAACCTTTTAGCGCGTTAATAGGATCTCTTTTTCCTTGTAATAATTCTCTAAATGGCCCATCCATAATACGCAATGAACCATCGTTTGCTGGAGTTATATCATCTTTTAGGTTGTTAAGCCTTTCGCCTAAAATTCGTGTTCTAGGATCTGTGCTTTCCATTAAAGCTTTTATATCGTTATTTTCTGCTATGGCTTGATATAGCGGCATTTTCGGGTCAATTGAATCATCTCTATATTGTAAAGAGTCTATTAAGATCTGTTTTATGTCTGATGCAACGTCTAATGGATCTACATCTGCTGTTGGATGTCTCAATCCGGAATATTGCAAAACCTGCTCAAAAGCTTCGTCGGCACTTAATAATATATCCTCTCTTATAATTCCACCAGTGGGCGCTAGTAAAAGTTCTTCAGCTGGAGTCATGACATCTCCTGCTGCTTTCCTTAACAACATATCTACGTGATTAGGAGTATATGCTAATTTTCCTGGTAAGCCTGTGCTAGTTCTAAATCTTGATAAAGCTCTTTCGATTTCACCAGCATCAAAACCAACTTCTCTAGGCGCTAAATTTCTGCTTTGTCTTTTAGGTAATTTTCCTAGTCTCCCTGCAACTCCGGCATTATTTCCTGCTGATATATCTTCAAAAAAATCTTCAACAAAACTTTTTCTAAATGTTGGAACACCTGCTAATGATTTAATTTTAGATTGCTGATCCAACGTGAGTGGTAGTCCTGTTGCAGATATCGAATGGCTAACCCTCATTATACCTTCGTCTGTTATAACAGAAATCCCCGGATATCGTATTTGACTTGGTGATGTTGGATCTGTTAATAAATTCAATGATTGTTTATTTCCACCCCAATTATATTGAAGGTAAGCAGAATCCAACTGTTGACCAAATAAATTACCAAGACCGTTATCATCTAATTCTGCCTGTGAAGCTGATCTTAAATAAGTATTAAGTGCAAATAATTCAGACTGTAACGCTGCATCTCCGATGCTTTGACCCATCGAAAATGCGTCTGAGCCTATTTTTCTAAAGTCAACCATTTGATAAGCCGACAAGTCTGCTACGGCATCTTGTATATTATCGTAGGATACGCCAGTAGCTTTATTAAGAATCTTGCCAGTTGCGTCTACAACTTCCATCATACCAAATGCTGGAGTTCTGCTTAGAACTCTCCTGGTGGCTTCTAACCTTGGATTAAACGTGCTCGGCATATAGTTAGATCAATGTGGCTATTCCGGCTAAGCCAGAGGATATGTTGATTCCGGAGCCACCACCATTATTTCTGACTGGTGTCACTGATCCGTTTATTCCATTTCTAGACATCATAAGCCTTAATTGTGCAGACACATTTCTTGGGTCCTGAGAAGACTGGTAGTTTGGATACGATGGATTAACCAAATTTGCTTCACGTATCTGTTGTGGATAGTAACCCATTTGTGACATGTTTATGCCTGAATTATTACCCATTTTTATTTTAACTTGTTCCATACTGGTATTTGGATGCCACCCCTCCCATCCTAAATCTGGAAGTTCATGTCTCGAAAAGAACTCTGTAAGGTCTGGCTTTTCTTCAACTGGCCTACCCCATGCTGCTTGATAGATTCTTCTTTCTAGCCTTGGAGCCGTCGAAAGAATTGCATCTCTTTCTTCTTCTGGCGCTGCTATCATTGCTTTAAAATGTTCCCTTTTTCTTTTTGGTATAGATAAAGATAATGTGTCTATACTATTTCCGTATGAATCAGCGGGCATATCGTTATTAAATAGGTCTGCTCCATACATTGTTCTCTTTGCTGCTAGTGAAAATTGAGCAGCTGATGCGCTGTCCCCTGCTTGTGCGGCTTCGTTTGATAACTTTCTGTTCTTTACATAAGAAAGAATATCCGTGTACTCTTCAAGGGCTAGTTGTTTTTTTCTTTCCTTTGGTATAAATCTTTCACCAGTAAGTTTTTGCTTTATATTATGGTAGCTTCCATATGCAATACCTGTTGCAAATCCTATAGTTGATGCTATCATCTTTGGGCCTGGTTTTTTAGCAAACAGTGAAGCAATTCCTGCTGTTAATAATCCAGCTGTTAAAGGATTTCTTTGAGTTGATTTATCATAAATTGGCTTAATAAAACTATCTATTGGTTTTTGCCATTCTGGAAATGTTGCTCCATAAACATTTCTTCTTTCCCAATCTTCTTGTGCTGTTCTGCTGCCTGACAATTTTGTGTTAATGAACGTATCTCTATGGGCAATATATTCACCAAATTTACCAATATTTTTTTTAGTTTGACTTATTCCAAGTTCTTCCGCACTACCATACTTATACCTATATGGTTTAAATGTATTTTTTCTTGTTGTTTCATCTACTTGAGCTCTTATTTTTTCTGCTTCAATTCTATCGGCAGGTGAAAGCATTCCGTTTGTTAACTGTCTATCGAGTGCCCTGTATTGCCTAGAGTATGGAGCAACATCTCCAAGAATATCTAATTGAGTTATGGGATTCGTGTAATCTTTTTTAGTTGGGTTTAATCTTTCATATGCTACACCAGGTAATCTTAATTCGCCTTCTTGTATTTTTGTAAACGGATCGCCTGTTTGAAAATTTGTAAAATAATCTGAGCCTGGAAGAAATGGATATTTTTGTCCCATCGTATTTTTGATAGGATTTAAATATGTTATATCTGTTCTTTCTTTTGGAATAAATCTTCTAGTTATTTCAGAAAGTTCTAATCCACTAAAACCATTTTCCATTCCAAGTGGAACGTCACCTAAGCCGCCAAGATTAAGATCCCAAAATGATCTTCCCATTCCATAGCTTTTAGACGCCGACTGTAATACAGCTCTATTTGGTTGGAAATCTGATCTGCCAAATCCAAATCCTTCTCTAAGATTGGCAAAACTAAATCCATAGATACCAGCCATTTCCTGTGCTCTATAGCCAAATTCTGAAGCTTGGAAATTTGCGCCGCCCATCTGAATTGGTTTGCCTACTGGAACAATTGAAGGTGGTATAAACCCGGGGACTGGTGGGGGGCCATATTGGCTAGATTCCAAATAGCCTTGGTTAACGGTTGATATTGTATTGAGTGATATATTTTTTGCTGTGTTTAGCGGAGCATACGATGCGCTTACTAGTGAACTATTATAATTTCCAATTTGCGCACCTGAAACCACCGGAGAAGATCTTAGGTTATTACTTTGTCCACCAACGTATCCAGAAACTCCACCACCAGTCATTGTCAAACGTCCAGATGACATTATTCCAGTTGGATCATAAGCCCCTTGTGCGCCGGCTGGGACATACTGACTTAGTGCATTAGCAACTTCTTGTTGATGCATTCTTACTTGCGGTTTTAATATTTTTCCAACAGTTAAGTTTAAAGCTGGCGTAACCGGACCAAATGGACCAGTAAAATAATCTCCACTTAACGGAGTTGGTCTATCATAATAATTTTCTCTTTCAAATCTATATGGGTCAAAGGGTCTAAGCGGGGAAAAATCATAACCAAATGCCAATCTTTCCATTGGTGAGTCGAATGCATCTGAAGTGTACGTCCCACCTGCTTGCATTCTTCTGTAATACGAAGGTCTGTAATATGAAACTTTTCCGCCTTTAAACGGCGTCACTCCAAGTGACCAAAATCTGCCCTGTCTTACTGCTACTTCGCCTTCTAGTAATTGCTCTTTCTTTTCGCCATACCCCATACCACCAGGAGTTATACCAGAAGCAATTGATTGTGCTTCCACGACACCTCTTGCAATCTTTGTTCCAAAGTATGGAGAATATACTCTTTCACCTCTGTCATCTTTTGGCTGTGTATATCCACCTATGGTTCTGTCGACAGCTAATGCTGTTGTGCCAGCTGCAAAAATTGGGAGTACTCTTTTAGTTACTAATCCTTTAAGGAAAAATGATGCAGGACTTCCATAATTTTCTGCAGTCAGCCCTAACCCAATCGTGCCAGGATATCTATTTAATCTATCACTAAGATGTATTGATGGAATTGAGGCTGCACTAAAACTGCCTGGATCAGAATAACTATTTATACCTAAAACATTTTTAGCTACTTTAGTAAATGAAGTTTCTCCACTGACTGCCCTGTCTAATACTGTTCCAAAAGTAGGTACGAACGTTAGACCCTCATTGCCCAACGGGTTTTCAGCATTGTCTTCCAGCTGGTATGGTGATACGCTAGTTAACTTTTTAAATGCTGGTCTAACCAAAGAGGTGTATCTAGTAAAGCCAACAGCACCTACGTTAGATATAGATTGAGAAACATATGGTTGAACTAATTTTCTTAACGACTGCCTAAATGGATCATTATTGTTTCTTTCTCTAGTCAGATAACCCAGAGCTGCTCCGGCATTTGCCCCGTTTTGCGCAGATGCTCTGAAGTTTTTAAATGAAGCAATATTTAGTACTGTTGACAGACCTGCTGCTCTTGCTTCTGATAACTGAGTTCCAGATATCAAACCTTCTTTTGATAGTTTAACCAATGCTTCTTCGAGCTTAATAGCTAACTGTGTAGGATTGCCTGCCATATTTTCGTAGGCGTGCATCTCAACAAGAGTTCTATGTAAAACATTTCTTAAATAGTCAGCTCTACTTGTAATTGAGGGAGAAGCGCTTTTTATTTGTTGACTAGATAAAACATCTGCACTTTCTGCAAGACTGGTAAGTCTATTTACTTGTCTTGTTAAGCCCTCTGTTTCTACTCCCCTATATCTTAATCTGCCTTTAAGATCTTCGGCTTTTATCTTTGTATCTTTTGCCGCCGCAACAAGATCTTGTGCTGTATTTATTTCACTTGCAGAAGCTTTTCTTCCACCACCAATATCTAATTGTGGCAATCCGAATTTTTCTTCATTTGCTCTCATTACCCTACGAGGAGTTGCACTCTTTTCAGTTTGCGCTCTGAAAGCATCAAACGCTTTTAAAACATCTGTATGTGTATGGGTTTGTTTTCCAGATTGATCTATTATACTAAACTCGCTACTTGCTTCATCTTGTACTAATTGAATCGATCTTTTTGTTATTGGATTTGTAACTTTTCCATCAGAAATAAGCTGACCCATTATCTGTGGGTTATCTATATCTCTGTATCTCTTACCTAGTCTTCCTGCGTACCTAAAAATAGAGTTTGGTTGTTCTTCATCTATGTCAAATTTTCTTTTGAATTTTTCTATTCTTGTTAATGGACTTCCATCTATTTCGGATTTTCTTACCGATTCCCTATTTGATGCAAGACGCGCTGCTCTTGCGTACAGATCAGTTTCAATAGAAGAAAATCTCTTATATTCTCCAGGCAATAGTTCTGCGCCTGCTCCTTCAGATATGCCATATAATTTTCCGACACCACCATACAGTCTGTTAGATTTTTTTGCCCAAGCATATACATCTGGAGCACTTCCAGCACCGCCTAAGAATGCCTGCCTAGAAGTGCCTGGCATTAATTCTATTTCGTTTGTTTTGCTGACTCCTCTAGGCCCACCAAGGCCAAGCATTTGAAGTGGATTAAATCCAACAATTGGTAAACCATAATTTTCTGTTAAAGAATCTAAGAATGCCGTTGCACTCGCTCTAGCTTTTGTTGTATCAAGAATTTGACCAGATTGATTTTGGTAAACACCTCTTAATGCCGTGTAACCAAAGGTCCTTGAGACTGGATCCTTTTTTGCAATTTCAGCAAATAAACGTCTTGCTTCTAATTGTTGATCTAATGCAATATCATTAAATAAACCTCTGTCGAAAGCTTCGTCTACATTTATTTCTTTCAGACCTAAAAAGTTATAACCACCAATATCTGATGGTCTTGTCATCAATCTTTTATCTATTAATATTTGCTTTAGTTGGTCCGTGTCTGCTGAGTCAATTCCTCTCTTTGCGAGTTGATCAGCTATAAAATTTTCAGATGTTAGTGATCCATCTGATTCTACTAATTTTATTCCGTAAAGACTCAGCTACTTTTCTTGATAGAAAATTTTGTTTTGTTGCACTTATAGTTCCAGTAAAGTCTCCAAATACAGCTTTTTGTGGCCTTAGTATAGAAGCTGCCTGAGATGTATATATATCTTGTGCATCTTGGGTATATGATATGCTAGCTCTTTGTTGTAATTGTGTTCTAAAATCTTCCCCAGAAAAAATTTGATCTGTTGTTGTAAATGCTTCTTTTAAAGAATCTTCTGTAAAACCTATAGCTTTTGTACCTAAATCTTTTTTAGCTCTTGCTACTAAGTTATTAAAAAATTCATTATCATCTTTAGCTATAATTTTATTAACACCATAAGTTATTCTTTGGGAAACACTTCTTAAATCAGTTTCGTTTACTCCTGGCAATCTTTTGATTTTTAAACCAGATATAAACTCTTGTGCTGCAGATCTATTATATCCCCTTGATACCATCTGTTCTTCAAGAGTTTTGTTATATGCATTCTGTTCAAAGTTTGCTATCCATGATCCCTTTTGGGCCAAAGTTCCATCTGGATTCGCCATGCTTCGTGCAGCAGCACTGTTGCCAACTAAGTTGATAAACCTACTTGAGTGTTGTTGCCTTATTGCAGATATTGTTTTATTCAATATTTCAGAAGCTATAGTGGGATCACCACTTGCTTTTCTGAGTCCTTCGTCGAAAGATATCGCACCAGATATTACGTCATATGCATTCTTTCCTCTTTTAAATTCTCTACCAAATCCTCTTGCTGCTGAGGGCATGTTTCTAATTGCTGGTATTGTGTCAGCAAAACCCAGGAAGTCTTCGGCGGAAGGCCCAGCACCACTGTCTACGAGGCCATGGTGTCCAATCAGGAATGATTTAGCTGATTTAGCTGCGCTCCTTAGTTTGCCCTCACCTGAGAGCTCTGACGCTAGTCTGGAGGCATTGTACCCCCTTCTTGATTGACGAAGGGCAAAAACAAAACCACTTTCTTTTGTTTGTGACTCTTGTAAAGAAGTGTTAAATGCATGCGATGCCGATGCACTTATTCTAGTAGCCTGATTCATTAACTGTCCGGCGTCTTGGCCGAACGAATTAAGTATTGTCTTTATATCTGCTATTTTATGCGAAGTTTTTGATTGATTTTTAGTAACTGGTGGCGGAAAATCCATGTACCTTGCATCTGCAAGTGTTCTTAATCTGTTAACTCCAGCTCCAGCAGCAGCCGTTGGGATAATCAGATTTGTTACATTTAATGTAGATTGTTTAACAAAATCAGTTATTACGTCTACCGGGTTATACCATTTTACTTTTGGTCTATCTTGATCGTTACCAAATACTGGGCCAGTAATACCCCTTTGGACGATATAGGTGCTTGGAAGGCCTATGGCAAGTGTTCTGGCACTCTTGACTAAACTTTGCTGGAGCTGGTCCCTGTAGGACCATATAGCTGCTGGTTCAGCACCAGTTGCTGCTGCCCTAAACTCTTTAGCCGTCATCCATTTTGTGCCGTCAGAAACATATCCTGGACCAGCTAGTTTACTAAATACCGGTTTAGCTATTGAACCATCTATTTTACTGTGCGTTAATCTAGCATATGGGTCTACGCCATCTTCAATAAATCTATTTAGACCCTCTAACTCATCTAGAGTTTTTCTTATTTGACCAGCTGTACGAACAACTCTTGAACCAAGATGAGATCCACTATCAGCTGATTTTTGAATTGTAGAAGATAGTTTTAAGCCGCCCTTTCTTAACCCGCTACTGACGATAAAGCTAGCTGCTAGTGTTGCACCTGTTGAGGTCAGAAATTTTGCTATTGGCTTATTGTCAAAAAATCTACTTATATGTCCAGCGCCGGAAGACGGACGTTGTTGTTCTCCGTCAGCAGCTGGAATGTCCCTGCTTGTTACTCCATAGCCTAAATTTTTTATTGAACCCTTATCTCTTAGCAAGACAAACTACCCTTCTACTATCTTGCACCCCAGAGCTTATGTGCAACAGGGTCATTGTATTTGGCTTCGCCTTCTTTTCTAGACTGGTTATATCTCTTAGCTTTGTCCTCTTGTTGCTCCATTACTTCTTCTGGATCGATCAATTGAAGCGTGACATTAGTGGATTCTATTCCTAGAATAGCTTGTTTGATCTCCATTATCTTTTCAGATAAAGCTACTTTTTGAGCTAGTTTAGTATAGGTAAGATTGTCTAGATCTTCAGGTGTGTATGATGTTATAGTAGCCAAAACAAAGGCTTTCATTAAGCTTCTAACTTCAGAAGCTTCTAATCTTTTTTCATCCAGTATTCTCTTTGCTTTTCCCGCAGAAGCAAAGCCAGATTCATTGAGTATCTCTTCAGCCAATGAAGAAACCATTCCTGCAGGATAATGATCTAGCCCAATATCTACCGGATAAATAACGCCTAATTTTATTATTAATTCTTCTATTTCTGCAGAAGATTCTCCAGATTTTTGGTGCTCTGTTATTTGATCAAATTCAGAGAATGTAAGTTCCCTAAATATAACTGTATCTTTTTTTAAAGATGTTTCAAAAACAGAACCATACAAAAGTTTTAGCTCATACAAAACCTCTGGATCAAGCATAATATTAAAGTTGTCTTACCTCTAGTGCCAAGAAGCCGGAAGCTTCAAGAACCTCTTGCGAGATAAGCGATGGAAGACCTGCCATTTCTGTAACAAGCGATTGCTTGTCATAGGCCGGGTAAAGAATGCAGATTTCAGTAATTGCTTCTTCATTCCAAAGATTTGCTTCACTTTGAGTCAGTTGACCTGCCTGCACAAGTTGTTCCATCTTCTTAACGAGGTTTTTGTATTCAAGTCTGTTTAAAGTTCTCCAAGCAATATGCTTGTCGTAGGTGATTGAGGTTACGTAAACATCACCATATTCTTTTTTCCACATTTTGATCTGACCAGCTGTTGGTCCACCTGGCCAAATGAGTTCGTCATCAGGTAAATCGTCTACACCCAATGGTGTTTCTTCTTCTGTTATTTGTGCTTCAGGGGTTTCGGTAAAAACCGTTACCTTATCTGCGCCTACTTCTTCTGCAATTTCTGGCTCGTCTTTTACTACAACTTTTCTAGCTTGGTTCATTTTTTTCTCCTATTAACTATAGTCACATTAAAAATTATATCACATATTTTCTATTAAGTTTTTATACTATTTTAATCTTCAAAAAATACTGCCCTATCCCTTATGGTCAAAAGCTGTTCTTCAGTAGGAGCTGCCTGCACCTTATTCGGATCTGTTTGCAAGGAGCCCTTTTGCTCATTTACGGTTAAAGTACCATTTTCTGGTTCTTTAAGTTTTCCATCTGATACGTACATATCTCTTGCCGTAAAATCGTATGATTCAACAACTAGCATACCACCCGGAGAATAGCTCGTGCTCATCGAGTTTAAGTGAACACTTTGTAAAACAATATCCATTTGAAATGGACCAGATGGATTTCTTTGTACTAGCCTGTCATTAATATCAAGAGACATTAACCTATCAAGGGTGTCGTAGTTTGAGTCACTTTGAGTACCCTCGTTTCTAGCTAGTGTAGTCATTGAACCTTCTTGGGTTCCATATTTTATAACAAAGTTAAAAGGTGGGTGAGCGCTAAAAATGTTTCTGTTATCTGAACCCCTGCCGTCTGATCCAAGTCTATCTAGCTGACTGTTAGCCCAAAACTTTTGTACATTTTTTTCATCTTCAATATCTTCTGAATCACTTCTTAGATATGATTGAATTTGAGAAGTTGGTTTATCAGAATAAAAATCAGTTCTTACTTTAGCTGCTTTAGATAAAAGATCTTTCATTCTTCCGGGGTATCTACTATGTATGGTCATTTGTCCAGACACAATTCTCGTACCAGTCATCATCACATCATAGTTATAGGACCAAAATCCATACAGTGGAGCTTTTTGTTGAGTAATTGAAAATGCAAATGCTGCTATATCTAATTCATCTCCGGCATCAAAAAGTCCATCGATGTAGACTTTAATATCTTCACCGCTAAAATAATAATCATAATAATTATTAAATTTATTTGTATCGTCTACTTTTCCTGCCCATTGCAAATCTATGTCTTCGTTCAATGGATCAAAAGATTGTGGATTAATTAAAGAAAAATCATTATTTTCTTTTGATATTTGAATCTCTGGTGGCAGATAAGAACTGAATGGCCTATACGGTTTCCTGCCTATTATTCTTCCGTAATCAATTGGTCCTGCCATAAATTACTCTGGCTTTCTTATTCTATCAATGAACGTAGTATATTCTACCATCTTATCTTCACCATAGTAATTTTTTTGTCTCTCTTTATAAACTGCGCTTTCATCTGGTCCGAGCAACATTGGGTCATGATCCATAGAAAGTAATGGCTGTATCCCCCTTGCCATAAAAGTATAAGTTTGTTCAGTTATTAAGTCATCAACGGACATAGTCTGGCCTTCGTCTACTATAGTAACACCATATATTTTCATCTTGGCACCGAGGCCGTACTCATTAAAAAATGTTAAAACAATATCAAATGGTGGAAGCATGTCTGCTAATGGAGCAAAAAATAAACCTGTTTCAGCCATTATCTGTCTATATTCTTTTATTCTATAAAAAGCATATTCGTTAAAGACTGTAAAAATTAAGGATCCAGCAATTGTTCTTCCGCCCTTAACGAAACCTCTTGGGTTTACGTGTCCTATTGTTCTAACGGGAGCGTTTTCTCTGTGTATTGAATACGAGATTGTTTGTATTTCGGCCAGCTCTAAGATATCCATGGAGCTTATTGTGCCGCCAACTCTATCTATAACTGGAATAACCATTGTAGCTGAAATATCTGTTCCAGCAAATGACATATTGGAAAACGGATCTGGCAATCCTTTTTCTGCTCTTATCTTATTTATAGCAGTTGTGTCATAAAGATTTTTGTTACTAAACGATTTAAAATCACGCTTGATTGGTAGGGGATCGATTATGTCCATGTTGTCCTATCTTTGTGTTTAAAAACAGATATGGAGGACCAGAGTTTCCCCCGTCCTCCATATCAACTTACTTTTAATTATTTAATAACTTATGGTCTAATTATCTTAGGATTGAGACCTGCGTCTGCTACCGTGTCCTTATTGATAATATCTCTTAGATCACCCGTATTAAATTTGCCATTGGCCAACTGATCAGTGGTTATTCTGTACATTGGTCCGATTTCTCTGGCAACATAAGTCATCGTTTCTTCGATAACAATGTCGTCCATCGAAGCGCCAGAACCCTCATTGAGAAGTTCAACGCCGTAGATCGAGCGAACTGCACCTTGGCCGTATTCGTTAGCAAAGGTAATTGTTATGTCGAACGGAGGAATTTGGTCAGCATAGAATGGAACCTGTGATACTATATCAGAATCCTGTGATGAGAACTCTGCAATACCACGCTTGTGTCCTACGTCGCCTGGAAGAGTATTATGTCTTCTGGTGTAGAACATTTGCGGATTGTCCTTCTGGTGGTTGGCATCAAGCATCTGGTAAAGAGCTGGACGGTCAAACACTGTAAAGATCAATGAGCCTGCGATTCCACGCTTGCCTCTTGAAAACGATCTTGGGTTTGGTGAACCCATTGTATAGATAGGAGCCTTCTCTCTCGTTACCGAGAAAGTAATTCCTGAAAGAGCTCCAATTTCGATGCCACCAAAAGTAGCTACGATATCTGCTCCTGAGAACGTAGTATAAGTATTGAGATACTTATTAACCGCGTTATCGTAATAGTCTGAACCAGCCATATTATACCCTCCAAATCGGTATATTAATTATATGATTATTATATTGTGACAGCTACTTGAACTTCAATGTTCTTGAGTTCAAATGCTGGCGTTATTACTAGGTCAACAAACGCCTTGTTTTCTGCTGGCCAGTAACTTACTGTGAAGTCACTGTCGAGCAAGGCTCCTACTTGTTGCATCCCCTTTAATGCCGAAGTAATGGCTGTTTCCATTGAGTTGCGTGTCTGCAACGTGGATGCCTCGCCAACAAACTTCGTGCAAACTTGTCTTACTAATAGAGCTGCTTCGGTAACAATTCTCATTGTTGAGATTCTTGTGTAGTCCGAAGTTGCTGCTGCCATTGTTAAACCCTCAACAAAAGTAGGAACCTTATTGAAATTTAATGCAATAAAGTTTACACCAAGTTCAGAAAGACCGTTCTGGTGTGTTCTTGTTGGGTTGTATCTTAGAGAGGCAACGTTGTAAGCAGTTTTGTTAACTGGTGAAGTGAACGAAGACATTCTGCTAATTGCCGCTGCAAATGTGGTTGCACCATTAGTGTAACCCCACGCTTCTGGATAATTAACTGGCTTGAGCTCTGAAGCAATAACTACAACGTGTCTTCCGATCTCCTTGAATAGACCGTCTCCATTTGTTCCAAACTCCGTAACTGCGTTTCTGCTAATTAAGTTAGCAGGACCAGCTGCTGAGTTGTAAATGTGTGAAGAAACTTGTGCTGGAGTCATGAATTGTGAAGTTCCAACAAATGCCTTGATGCCCATGATCGCAAAACATGCGTGTGAGTTCTCGGAAATTTGCTTTACTTTGTAAGCTATTTTTCCTGCCCAGCTATTTGCAGATGCTGCGTTGTTTGCATAAAAGCCATACTCTTCGTCGTCACCTGGAGTTGCAGGATCTTGCCACTCGCTTGAGTGAGTTCCGCGACCCCATGGAACAATAATGTCTGGCTGTGCGGCCTCTGCTGATTCAAATGCTGCGTCAAAGACGTTTCCTCCGCCTGATGCTGCATACGTTGTACTGGTGATTGAACCAGTAGTATGATTGAAAACTGAGTCTGCTGGAAGTGGAACGATATAAACCCTATTGGCTCCACCTGCTACAAGTTCAAAATATCCTCTATGGATTTGTGAATTTTCGCCAAATGCCGTGATAACGTCTTGTTCGCCAGTAGCTTCTACAACGTCAAGATCTTGAACGTTGCCCGTGGTACTGACGGTTGATCTTTTAGCAATCAAAACAATTCTCGGACCAACAGGAATATCCTGTCTAGAGATGCTATAAAATCTATCTTTAATTATTGTTCTTACACCTGGTAAAGCCATTGTACTTAAACCTCCGCTTGCAGCATTTGTGTTTTTATTTCATTGATATAGTAATGGTGGGTGATTAAAAACAAACTACATAAATACTATGAATTTGGAGTAGCACTCTGGTTTAAGTCAATTATGTTAAGAGACGTCCCATCAAAAGATGGGGTAGAGCCATTATAATACTGGTCCCATAGCTCTTTTTCGTAAGCCATATATCTTCTGACATCTACGCAAATCTCTTCAATTTTCTGAACTTCCATAGCAAAGAGCTTTTCTGTGGTTAACATGTAGCTTACGGTTCTCTTGTTAATGTCTGCGGAACCTCTATTTTCCTCAGAATCAGACATTCTTCTGGCGTAAACCAACTCTGAGGCTCCCAGTCTTTTAAAAACTGGAGTATATTCCAACATAAAGTCTTCAAAAGCTTCTATTATTTGATCAGCTACTTCTGGACCAGAAGACCTACCTACGCTGCCTCTTAATTGGGCTCCTTCAGTAGTTTCTGTAATGACAGTAAAACTAACTATGTTTTGAAATCTTTGTCCAAAAACAGCAATATCATTGCTTGGGGCCATTCTTGTTCTTGGCTTGGGCTCAGAAGAATGAGTTCTTCTTAACTCTAGCCCATAAATTATAACTGGGTATTCAGCGTAGTCGCCTGACTGTGTAGGCTTTATTTTTATCGATGGATAGGCATTTTCCCAAAGTGCTTTAACGGCTGTTATAAATTCTAGATATGTTAGATTGCCTTGAGCTTGTAGTGGGGCTCCAAACATTCTATTGTAATCAATTTCATTAATGTGTGAAGATGGAAATCTAATTTGGTTTTGTGCCATTATACACCTCTGCCTGTTGCTATGTTAAAAGATATCTGTCTTAGTGTTCTAGATGATTTTAGTGTTATATTAAGATATATTTTACCCTTAACGGTTTTGTCTGCATACAAATCTAATTGATAATCTCTTATGATATCATTCTGTGGATGTTTTAGAAATTCTAAAAGTGCTTCAACTTTTGCCTTTAATTTAGAGTAAGCAAATTTTCCTATTGAATTTTTGCCTATTGCTTGAACTTCTCCTATAACCATCGCTGCTAGTCTAACATTTGAAACGTCCTTAAAGGATTCGCTTATAGACTGTGTGTAGTCGCTACTTAGATAGACGTCATATGGTCCACCAAATTTTCTTGATCTTCCACCTCTTGTCAACGCATTAATTCCTTTTGCGTTAAGTTTCTTAACTTCATCAGTAGATAAATCGACGCCAAATATTGATAGGGCTGCAGGTATTCTTTTCTTACTTAGGCCAATGTTTACCTGCGTGGAACTAATCATGCCAGCTACTGCAGCTGCTGCAGATGCTGCGTAACTTCTTTGAATCTGCTTATGATTAAAAATCATTTCTCCATAAACTAAAATAACATGTTTACCAGTATCTTTGTAAATAATTCCAGCTAAATCAACTGTTGATTCAATTTCAAAATCTTTCACTAATAAACTTGCCGTATCAGTAGCGTTTATTCCATCTGTTCTAGAGCCGATTATTCCTATTGTTATTTCTCCGCAAGTAGCCTGTACCGCATTACAGTAGTTGGCAAGTTGTTTAACAAAATTAACTGTTCCAGTATCTATTATCGAAGTTTCTAAGGGAACAACAATATCAAAAAAATCATACTCTTTTAACATGTTGTAACATTCAGCAAGTCTATTGTAGTAAAGTTGATAAAAAGTAGCAGTAGTATTAACGGCATCTATAAACTTTGCTGAATTTCTTTCTGAAACTTTTTCTACATATTCACTCATATATCCAGCAGACATTATATATATATCTCTTGCTCCACAACTGTAAGCGTCGAACATACCTCTAAGGAGTGGTGAATTAAAATCAGCTCTTAATAAATTTATACCATCTTGAATTGAACTTATCTTTTGTATACCATACGGTTCCATAGCATCAGTGTGACCTATTAGTAATATATTATTTGTATCGAATTGACCAATTTGTCTATACTTTGATCGATTATTTACTGCAATTGTTTTTTCAGTTAATGAGTAATTGTCGAAAGAAACATCAACTGTTCCCTTAGTTTGTAGGGCTATTTCTTTTGCGTCAAGTGCGCCACCGGCCATTGCATTGATTGCAACAGTGTATTCTCCGTCAAAAATATTTGAAGGAATTTTCATATAAAGAGTATATGAACCTTCTGAATTTCTTTCTACGTAAGTTCCATTTTCAAATGTTTGAATCGTATTTGGACTAGCTGCTAGTGCCTGTGTAATGTTGTATGTATATGGCCCAAGTATTGATGCACCAGCGCTGTTATAGCCTCTTGTTAAAAAGATGGTTATGTTTGTAGTTGGGTCTACGTAATCATACCCATCCCTATATACAAATGGGATTTCTACTGTTTGGCCAGGCGATGTTACAAGCATAGTTTAACTCATCGGACTTTCTTTTGTAGCTCCAACTGTCCAGAACTCAATCTTTCCATTTTTTCCTCTAACTGGATAGCACTCTTCGATCACGTATAAGATTTGATTTTCTAAACCAGAAGAAATTTCCTCGTATATTCTATCGCCTGATTTTGGGTTGATTGCAGGTGCAAAGTAATAAATTCTGTCAGAGTTAATTATAACACCTTCTGTGGTCTCTTCTTTGGTGGAAGCCAGATATCTTGATGCCGCAGTTATGTGTCTTGTTGTGACTTTTTCAAATCTATCAGAGTATACTCCATCATCGGAGAGTCTTCTTTGGATCAGAACGTCATGACCCCATTCTCTTAATATCTTTTGAAAAGCTTTTGCGGTATTAATCATACTGTCTTAGTCTTCTATCAACTAGTGTATCGTCTTGTGTAATGTATGAACTTCCAATAGAGTACATGTCTTTGCTCGTTAGATAGATTCTCTTGCCCGTTCCCGGATCTCTTTCCGTAAGTGAGATTTTTTTATCTGGTATACCCTTTGGAAGCACACCTTTCATTGATACCTTTTTGGCAATAACTTCTCTTCTTAAAGAAGCAGCTATCTGGCACCAAGTTGTTGCATTCGATCTTGTCGCAATTTGTCTTGGTGCAGATCTGTTTACCACTTCTAGATCACCGAGCTTTAGAGAAAGCTCATCGTCTCCACCAAATCCATATGTCCTGCTAAGGTCACATGCTGCGGCTGCTTTTATATATTCCAAGACTACGAATGGAAGAGTCAGTGGATCTACATCATCTTTTAATTTATACATCTCTTTTATCTCTAGGGAGTGATGATAAATCATTTCTCCAATTTCTATCAAAGAAGCTTCTGGGAATATTGGCAGTAGTTCTTCTGGGTCTAGATAAAGCGGCAAAACATCTGGAGCAAATAGTATTGTTTCGTCTGCCCTCAATGTAACCGTTGGCTTGTAATCAGTAGCGTTATTGTTGGCGTATATGTTTGTCTGAGATGTTATGGTTTTTGGCGGACTGCTGCTTGTGGTACCGGTAAAAGTCACGGAATACGCTCCAGCTACAGTTGGGACGAATGGGTAAAACCATTCAGAAACTGATGTTGAAGTTGCATTGGCATTATTGACAATTGGGGTTTCATTTATGTCAACAATAGTTACTTTAACGCTGGTCATATTGGCATCTACTTGATTGCCGCTAGAATCTTGGTCTAAGAACTTTACTTTTATTTTGACAGTATCATTCACTAAAACATTGTTTAATGCCATATTAACTCCAATTTATCGATATATTTAATAGTACTGACTTAAGCGTTTAATGTAATCTGTCCCTGGCCAGTTGTGCTTGCGCCTACTAGGCCATCGATGGATATCTCTGCCTCTCCAGTTATACCTATCACGCTAGTGGCTAAGAGAGCCTGTACCTGGTCTGCATTGGCCTCTATACTAATTATGCCTTCTGGACTAACATCTATGCTAATAACGCTTATAGTTGTAAGGTTTGAATAATCTTGATTTGAAACAAAGAAAAAACTTATATTATTAACAATAATTGGGTTTTCTATACCTGCTACATAAATGTATAGATCACCGTTATAGGTAGTATTAGCTTGGTTATACGCAATGGATTCATTATAAAGCATTTTAAACCCTTTAGGATCAGACGGGGTTATAGTAACCGTTAAATCAGTATTCTAATCCAGCATCTTTGCGTAGGTTCGGCATCCAGATTCTTGAGTCTCCTTCAAAGTGATGCTCAGGAGTTCCATAAAGAAAAGAACCAAGGTACGCTATTCTAAGCCCCTTGGTGACGGGTGCAACCTCATGAGTACCTATAAAGTTGGTTGGGTAGATTACAGCAGAGCCAGTCTTTGGCTTGTGTGTATGCTTAGCGTGTCTATGGGTAATCTCTCCACCTAAGAAATTATATTCATTAAGCTCTTCAGGATTATCCACAGAATCATTTAAGTAAATATTAACACTTACTTTACTATGCTTTGGATATTCGCTAGCGGGAGCCTTGCCAAATTCGTGAGGTATTTGATCATCGCAGTGAGGTCCTATGTTCTGACCTTTTTCGTATGTAGCGATGTGCCCCATACCTCTCCACCAGCACACCGTAGAGGCGTCAGGGTAGTGCTTGCAGTACTCGACCAAGATTCTATACATAAGATCTTCTAGATCAGCTATGAATTGCCCTTGCTGTGGTGTAACAGTTCTATTCGCGCTCCATTTTAATAATGGATCTATAAATCTACTAGGCGCCAATACTACGCCATCAGGATCAAATTTAAAACCAGTTCTATTTATTGCGTATCGTTTACCATCTTCTTCAATATAAGTAAAGGTTTCTTCTTCAACCTCTCTTAGATAGTTGATATAATCAAAAAGGAATTTTTGGTCTACATCAATACAATCTTTTACTACACATAATCCACTACCAACATCAGTCATGTTTATTTTTGTATCTAACATATCAGCTACCGTAACTCGAAACAGTTATTCTATATTGTTCTGAAAATTTATCATATCCCCTATTAAGTAAATGATTTTGATAATCCTTTACAAACGTTGGCATGTACACGTTGGTCGAGAGTTGTGCTACCTCTGGATTCTTTAGTGGATCTTCTACGCTCTCTTTAACTTCCATATTTGGAGTTCCTTGGCTGTACCATCCTAAATAGGAGAATCTTAAACCCTTTTCTACAACCTTTACTTCGTGACCAGCTGTATAAGATGCGGGAAAGAATATGATGTCTCCTCTTTTAGGTTTGTGAGTTATATCTAAATAGTTGAAATAGTGGTCACCGCCTATAAAGTTTTTCCCATTTAACTCATCTTCATTTTCTACAGAATCATTGAAGTATATTAAGGAAGCTACAGTGCTACGCATTGCAAGTTGATCTGTAGGAGTCCAAACATCATATATGTAATCAGTACTGATGTCCGAATGAGAACCCAGATATGCTCCTTCTTTATAAGAAACAATATGGCCTTTTACCTTCCACCATATGCATTTAAACGCAAGTGGATAGGCTTCTAAGTATTTAAACAAATAGTTATCTCTAGCGGATTCTAAACCATTTAAAAATTCTATTACTTCTTTTCTTGGATCTTGATGTGCTGCTGATCCTCTGCCTGGCATCCCGTCAATACTGTCTTTGCCAAAAAAGTATCCGCTTCTATTTACGTATATCTCTTCCCCAGTCTCTGGGTCAATTCCAGGAGTATACATGGCTGCTTTTTCTCTAGCTACAATTTCACTACAAAGGTCAAAAGAATAGTCTGCATCGAACTCTATGGCAGACCTAAATATAACTACTCCGCCCCCAAGATTTTCTCCCTCTACATCTTTATTCAAAACAAAATTATTCATCGCGCATCTCCTTAACAGTGTTAGCACTATTGTACACTCTATGTGTTGCTCGTAGCAACTCGTTAATCTTTTTTGGGTCTACGTCTTTATAATTTTCATTAACAAAATCTACATAGTCTTTAACTATATTTGGCATCCATATTTGCCCTTGGGAACCAACTGGAATATCACCATGAGTTATATTAATTCCTCTTTCTAGATGGGGCGAACCTTGAGAAAAATAACCTATGTAGGCGTACCTATTCCCATCCGTACATGGATAGACTTCATGCGAACCCAGGTAGTTAGAGGGGAACATTAACATGTCTCCAGTTTTTGGCTTATATCTTATGTTTGCATAAGGAAATTCTATTTCCCCGCCTAGGTATTCGTAGTTTTTAATATCATCTACTGTTTCAACTGAATCATTAAGATAGATAATCATGCCCATAACACTTCTAGTTGCCACTTGAAGATCTGGCTCAAAACCAGGTTGATAGTTCACATCATTATCGCTATGTAAACCCATTGCACTTTCTGGTCCATAGGCCAATATGTGACCTTGCGTTCTCCACCATAAGCTTGTTAGGATCATTGGAAAAACTGTTGTATAGCTTAATGCCCCTTGATAAAAAGATTTTTCACATCCTTCAAAGAAATCAATAATTTCCTTATCGGTATTTGCGTCTACAAAGTTCATAATATGACTTGAACTTTTATATATATCCTCTACAGTGTATCTATGTCCACTTCTATTTATGGCATAGGTGGGCTGATCGTCATCATCGTAAACTATTGTATAATCTTCTTTTATTGCTTTTTCCTTTAGAGATGCAATATACGGAAGAATAATATCTTGGTCTACCTTAACGGCATTTCTAAAAAGAACTATGCCACAACCAAGGTGCTCTGGCATTAACATCACATTGACCTTATATGGCTACTGGATCAGTCCCGCATGGGCCTTCTGGAAGGCTGGCATTAGTGTCAGGTTGCTCTTGCTCTTTAACCTCTACGGCTTCATGGGTAGTGTTATACTGGGCAACATTTCTACCCTGATAAACTGGATTCCAACCAAGTTCTACTTTATACTTTTCTGGATTAGAATAAATTGAATGTGGAGACTTGCAATATAATTCATAATCATCATAGATATTATTAAGCCATACTGCTGGACACCATTCAAAACTTTTATCTGGTTCACTAATAACTACATTGGCTGGGACGTCATCGCCACCTTGACCAAAAAATGATAGATAAGAATATCTTACACCCTTCCCCATTCTCTCAACATCATGAGATGCAACAAAGTTTGTTGGGAAAAATATAATGTCTCCTCTTTGTGGCTTATAGGAAACGCCTAGGTGAACAAAACGAAGATGTCCGCCAGTAAAGTTTCTTCCATCTAATTCTTCTTCAGAGTCAACGCAATTATTTAGGTATAGCAATGATCCACATGTCTGTCTTGACGCAACCATACCTCTTGGCATATATCGCACTCCGCCGGTTACCTTATAGTTAGTATCATTGTCAGCATGGCATCCTAAGATGCCACCATCTCCATATCTTAAAACATGACCTCTATTTTTCCACCAAATACTACCAATCATCAATGGATAATTGTCAATATATTTAATCAAGCACTTGTAGTTTTGTTCCTCAAGGTAGAGAAAGAAGTCTTTAACTTCCTCTGGAGTTTCATCAGTAACAGGATGCAAAAGTCTTACTGGAGCTGTTGGGACATCTTCAAGCCTATATCTGAAACCATCTTCATTGATACCATATTCCACGCCGTCTTCTCCGGTAATATAATTCCATCTAGTTTCATGCGCTTTTTGTGCTTTAGAATCTATATACTCTAATATTAATTTTTGATCTATGTTAAAAGCATTTCTAAAAACTATAACTCCTGGAGCTAATATCTCCATTTCTATTTCAGATATCTCCTTAAGAGTATCGTGAGATATAGTTGGGGTAACTGGAAAAGGTGTACTATTTATATTTGGATCAGTTGATTGATTATTCATAATTACCCTAACATCTCATCGATAGCTTCTCTAATTGTCCATCCAGCACCCATAACTCTTGGCACCTCGTCTAGAGGCATATCTTGCCAGTTAAATCTAGCAACCATGATACCGTCTCTACTGACTAAAAATTTTTCATAGCCATGAGAAATTCTAGCAATTGCCTGTCCAGCTAGATTCTGATTGTCTACAGCTTTATCACTTTGATCGGCGGTAAAGTCGGAGTAGTTTCTTTTTTCATTGCCCTTCAACGCTGAGAATACAGGATGTTCGTTTTTACCATTGACATCTGCTTTTTGAAAAAAGGGAAAAGTTACAAAAGGATAGTTTTCTTTAATAAAAGGAATTATTTCTTCATTTGTTCCTGGTTCCATTTGGGCAAATTGATTATTGGGAAATGCCAATACGGAAAATCCTCTATCCTTAAATTGATCATGCACTTGTTGCAGTTGCCACAGCTGACGTGAAGTCCTAGCATAGGACCACACCTTAGAGCACTTAGGCTCATAACCACCAGCTTTTGTGGAGACGTTTACTATCAAGGTAAGTTTACCTTTAAACGTGGATAGATAGTTTTCTTGACCATCTATCGATGTAGCTTCTATATCATAAATTGACATTTTTTTCACCTTTGATGTCGAGTTTTGTATACTGATCTATTTCTAAGGTGCCTTCAAATTTGTCATCAACTACTTCTACATTTACGGTAAGAGTAGCTTTTATTGGGGTATCTACGGTTGCGGAAAATGTAATTGTATCGCCTGATACAACGCCATTGTCAAAATCTAAAGAACCTCTTTCTCCAACAATTGTCCCACAAACAAATGGTTCAATTGATTTAATAGTAGCACTAGAGTTGCTGGTGCCAAATGGAGTAAGTACAGAAACTTTCCAATTTCCAATTATGTTTGAAAGAATTTTATCCATGCTCTAAGTATACCACAAAAAATTTAAATAGGACGTATTTTTATTACTCATAATGATATTCCCCAGTAGACAATGCTTGCGGAGGATGATCTGCATGCCAAATATTTATTCCAAAAATAGTTTTAAAACCATCAATTATGGGTGTTGTACTATGAAGTTGGTGACCACCATCAAAAATAATCAATCGATTTGACTTACAAGCTATTCTTTCTCTTTCCTCAGGAGGGCTTGTATGTCCATTAATAGTTACCCATTCTAGTGCGTCAGGAGTATTATCTTCCATCTTAAATTTGTGTATTTCTAAAAATCCACCAGTAAAATCTTGATTAAGATGAGGATAGTAAACGCAGCCAAGTACTGTTCCTATGAATATTTTTTTATCCCTATACAAAAAACCATCTTCGTCAAAGTGAAGACCTATGAATTCGTCTTTATCATATCTTCTATTCCAATATTCAAAACCAGATATCTGATCTTTTGGTATTGGTAGATGATTTTCCCATATACTTTGAATAAGTTTTTTCCTAGTTGTGTCAGCTGGACTCTTCCACCAGCCATCCCAAAACATAAAATTACCAGTGTAAGCGCCTGCGCCTATTGATTCTGGGTAAAAACTTTGATCTGATTCTATTTCTTTTAATAGCTCAGAATCTTGTATAAAGTTATCAACTACTATCATTGTAGTATTATACTACAGTTTTACAGCAATTGTTATTCCTACGTTGGTTATATCGTGAGATACACATACGTTTTCTAAACCCTTTAAATGCTGACTTATTTCAAAATAAGGAGAATACTCTGCGTCAGTTTCGTATAGATTTCCGTTATCGTTAGCCCAAGTTATTACCATAACGCCGTTATTGGCTAACATATTGAAGTAAGAAAGAACTAATGATGGGTCATGCAATATGTCATATGAAGGTAATACTATGAAATCAAAAGGACCGGCAGCTGATGCTTCAGCATCTTGCCTAGATATGACTTGATAATTCCAGTCTTCAATTTCTGCTTCCGTTGAAATGTAATTCTCAAGAAGATTTAATTGATAATTATTTATTAGCGTAAGTTCTGATTTGCTTGCTACAGTTTTTGCAAAACCAACACTCCATACTGGAGTAGACATTAAAGTCTTAGCCGGTTTCTTAACAAGGAAAGTGGTTTCTAGTGTGCGGTCTCCATACCTGTAGCCTTCTGTGCTTTTTTGTGACGAATCATCCCTAGAGATGATATCAAAATACCATATAAAGATATCTCCACCTACTGCTATTTTTCTTTTATCTATAGGAAGAGTGTCTAAGTAGCTTTTAATCTTAGAATGAGTATCAAGCTCAAGCTGATTTACTTCAGCATTTGATCTATAAGGTTTTAGTAGGTCATTAACTCTAGCAAAAAAAGATTTTTCCATACTCATACTATGCGGCTCCTAATGCTATTTGGCGCATCCACCAAAATCTTCTAATGGTAGATACAATTGTAATTCTTTGACTTCTTAAAATCGCAATTGCTGGCTCATCTGCGTATATTCCTTCTGGCCCCGAGTTTGGAGTTTCAATAGGGCTAATTTCTTGGCTAATCAAATTAAATGTTCTTGCCTTAGAAATGATTTCATCAATAGATAGAATATCCATATCTTCTGCTGTAAGGCCAATTATATTTAATTGGAGAGCTAAGACTGATTCTATGTATTCAAGATCTTGTTCTGCGTTGTAGCTCATGGTTACTCTTCTTCGTCATTGTCGTTAATTAAAAATCCTGTAAAAGATCTTTCTTTGCTTATCTTATCTGCAGTGTTAATATTACAATTGAATTCAACTCCATCTGAGAATACAAACTTGCCAGATGCCTTAGAAAACGTTGGGACTAGGTCATCATTAGTATCGGACTCAGAACTGCCAGTAATATTCTCCGCCATAAGTTACTGCCCCAATAGTTTTAGGGAAGCTATTTGATTAAATAATGAATTAAAACTAGCAGTTGTTGAAGTTGAAAGCGTTCCACTAATTGTTGAAAGTGAAATAAGTTCACCAACGTTTGAAGCCTCAAGAGCGCTTTCTGGATTTACCGATAATAAATATGATAATGTATATATCGATTTTTCCAGGTATACTGCGGCTTTGTTTTTCATTTCTTGTTTTTGTGAATTAGTCACAGTCATTTCTTACTCCCTTAGGATAGGTCTGCTATTTTTTGTTCAACATGGGCTAAGCGCGATACTGCAAGTGAAACGCTTTTCTTAATGAAATATTCTTCATCAGATTCTGGTTCAACCGCACTTGCATCAAAGCTCCAGGTAGACATGTCAAAAGTATCAGGATTATGTCCTAATTTTGCAAGATTCTTCCAAGTCTCTGCTTGAAACTCTGCCTTAGCAGCATTTAAAGCTCTTAATTTTTCTTCTAGTGTAACTAACGAAAATGACATTGTGCCTCACTTCTTTGGTAAAATTGTATGTGGATATAGTAACTAGTTATTTGGATTGTTTAACTTTAAAAGACCAGAATTTGCTGGACCAATTTTTTCGCCTTTTTCATCTACACCAGTTCTAATGCCCTTCATCCAGGTCCACGGTTCATCTTGATTCTTCTTCATTTTTGCATCTCCGTAGGCTGCGCGTGCATTCATCAGTTCTGGCTTGTCCCAAAGATTCTCTACTTTAAATTCAACTGATTCAAGAAGATCACTTTTAAAAATGTTAAAAAACATGAACGGGGTACCTGCTTGAAACGTAACTGGTTCACCAATTTTATTAATTGCCCAATTCATTTGAAATTCATCTGGCCACCAACTACTTGGTATGATTGCACTAAGAGCAGATGCTCCGTCAATCATATAGTTCGGAGAACCGCCAATCCAAGTTTCGTAACCCTCTTCAGTTCCAAATGCCCATCCAACAGAAAATGAAACCATACCTATAATTCCACCATAGGCAAATGTTCTACCCATATATTCTTCACCGCTAAGAATCTTTACGTTATTGTTTCCACCCTCCCATTCAACCACTACATCTTGTGGGAGTATTAGTTCCCATCCATGCACATTAGCCGTAGTCATGGGAAGACATTGATACGCGTGCTTCTTATAGGTGTTATCCATCCAATCTCTTTTAACCCTAGATTGAACTATCTGTGGTGGATTTTGATGAGTCTTAGTTAAGGTAACTTGTGTCATAAATTAGATTGTATCATCCAACAATACTTCTATTGCAGCTTTAATGTTTATGAGAGCCTGTTTTGCATCAGTTTTTCTTTCCCCGGCATTGAAGGCTAAATCTAGCAGGTCAGAATTGCAAAAACGGAACATCTTTTTTCCATCTCTACCTATGATTATTTTTTCAAAATTACCTTGAATTGGGTCTTTACCATCTTGTATTAGCTTATAAAAAGCGTGCTGCTCTATTTCAGCTTTTGGTTCTGGGGCGATACCTACCAACTCACTAAATGGAAGATCTGTCTTGTATAGCTCTTTCATGTGATCTTGCATATGTTGTGGACTTGCATTCGACTCTTTAAATGCCCCGTAGGCATCCTCGCAAAAATCTGTACTTGGAACAGCTAGTACTTCGAAACCTAAGTCTTTATATTCCTTATAAAGATCTTCAATAATTGGATATTGAGCAGAATTTGCGCACTCTCCAGTTACGTTGACGATCATTGTCACCTTACCCTTATTCTTGGCAAGAACGTTTGGCTCTCCATCTAATGATGATAGTGGAATATCATACACTGATGATTCAAAGCGCTCTAAACTTGGTAATTCATTTTTTTCAAACATAATTTCTCCTTATGCTGGTTGGGGATATGCAAGAGGATGATTAGATCCTTTTGTTATGCCTTTTGTTGGATCTACTTTAGAGCCATCTCCTGCATAACCTGTCCCATACTTATGATTATTATCATTATAATCAAACATAGTAACTGCAGAATACTTAGTGCCACTAGTAACCTTTAAGGATGAATGTGCATAGATAAAAGTGGATGGGAATAGTAAGATGTCTCCAGCTTGGGGTTTAAATTTAATATCAAGATATGGAAACCATAGTTCTCCACCCTCGTAGCCGTCATTTAAATAGATCACAGAAGACACTGTGCACGTATAGGAGAAGCCGTGGTCTGCGTGGACAGCAAAGTGCTGACCTGGGTTATATCTAATAAAGTTAATGGCCTCCATATAATCCATCTTAAAATTATACAAAGATTCGTAGTGGGCAAGACACTTCTTAAGGTTAGTGTCTACATCATCATAGCACTTCTTAACCTCTTCAAATTCTGGAGTAAGGAACTGCCAGTGTGCTGGGCTCATTTTCAAGTCCACACAATCTCTGTACTCTGGCATTCTTTCGTTATAGCCAACCATTGCTTCTGACCATTTAAAGAATTCATGAGAGCTGTTACCTATGGCTGATTCTAGTCTTTCTGGAATATTAAGTTCTCTTGGTACCGCATTCCTATATAGGAATATGCCAAATTTTCTATTATCTTCTACATTGTCGCAAGAACCTACGTGAAAAAATTCCATTTTACTTTCTCCCAATTAGCTATTTTGTTTAGTGCTATACTATATCACATGAATATCTACCAGGGAGTGTTTTATGAACTTTGATTCTGATGCTAAATCGTTAATTAAGCCTGGGCACTATGGCGATTCTTCCGACAATATTATTGTAATAGAAAATTTTGTTGAACTACAAGATTTAAAAATCATTCAGGATTTCCTACCCACCATCAATGAGTGGATGGATGCTGGAGAGAACACGTATTCTGAAGATGGTACCTGCACCTACGATGCGTCCTACTGGGCTAATAGGCAATGTAGTTTTGATATTCTTTCTAGGATTAATTTAGATGTTTACAACTTAGTCGATAAGTATATTCTAAAAATGAAGTATGCTTTAGAGGATAAATTTAAGGTTAAAGTAATAGTTAGACCACCAGTAATCATTAGGTGGTTTCCAGGCCTAGAGCAGCAGCCACATGCCGATAAGCAGCTGAATGATGGATCTCCAAACCCTTTCCCTACCTATGATCTAAATTCATTAATTTATTATAATGATGATTTTGAGGGTGGGGAATTGTATTACCCCCAACATGATATTGTGATTAAGCCAAAGCCTGGTTTAGCGGTTGCCCACCCTGGAGATATCAATTATCTTCATGGCGTTAAAAAGGTTATAAGTGGAGAAAGATTTACGACTCCATCTTTTTATACTATTACAGAATTGAAATAAAATGGATAAAATTCATGTTACTAAAAATATTATAGACAAAAAAGATTTAGAACAGATTATAACATATTTAAAAAATACTCCAGTTACATTTGATAGCACTGGATATTCTCCGTTTGGAGAATATACTGCAAGTGACGATCATACCTTACCTGAAATTCTTAGTAAATATTATGATAAGTTAAAAGAAATTATTGAAACTTCTTTTAATTGCAAAGTTTATGATGAGGGATTAAATAGTGTGGTTGAGATGATTGTTGGAGATTCAATGCCAGTTCACGTAGATCACGGATCTGCTCAAAATAAAAGTGTTGGACTTAAAACTGGAGCTGGATATCCATCTAGAGATATTAGTTCAGTTTTTTATTATAATGATGATTATAAAGGTGGAGAAATATATTTTCCTAAACAAGATTTGCTTATTAAGCCAGAACCTGGAATGTTTATCTGTTTCCCATCTAAAGATGAATTCCCACACCAAGTTAAAGAAGTAAAAAGCGGATATCGTTGGTGCTCAAGTATGTTTTGGTGTATATCTAGTTAAATAAAAAACCTTCACCCTCAACCCAATCATTGTCGTTGTTGTATATTTTTGGAATTCCCTGACGCGAGGGTTTGATTTTTGGATGGAACTTGCTGCTATAGTCCCACCAAGTTCCTGCTGAATATCTTAAACCTGATTTAACCGCATTAACTTTATGAGCGTGCATAAATGATGATGGAAACAATACTATATCTCCAGCTTCTGGCTTAAATTCAAAATCCAATAATGGAAATCCCAATTCTCCACCTTCATAATCATCGTTTAAATATGCAAGTGCCGATACCACTGAAGAATAACTAGATCCAGCATCTACGTGAGTCACGAAATGATGACCTTCACCATATTTCATAAAATTTAATCCTTGTTGAAATGGAAGTTTTAAATTATACAAATCTTTATAATGAGTGATCGCACTCAGAAAACCTCGATCAATCTCTTCATAACAGTTTTTTATTTCTTCAAATTCTGGAGTTAAAAACTGCCAATAATCTGGGTGCATTTTAAGGTCAAAGCATCTTCTGTAAGTGGAAAGATCCTTACCCAGTAGATTAGTAGAATCTGCCCATTTAAATAACTCATCAGAACTATTAGCTAACACCGATTCTAATCTATTAGCTATATCCGTTCCGTTTAAAATTGCATTTTTGTATATATGAATTCCATGCGTGGGATTTTCTACTTTAATATTTTTTATTTCCATTTTTTTGAGTATAGCTTTCTTTTCTTTTGAAGAAATACTTTATAGATACATAATTTGTATAAAGCATTGGTGCTATAGGAACCCAATAAAGCACAAACCATAACACATTTCCTGATAAATTAGATTTCCATTGGACTATTGAATAAACAACAAAAAAACACAAAGGTAGAAGATAACTTAATATTGCTGGTAGTCTTAACCACTGTACATTTTTATAATATGCTTTTAGCGTGTTATAAAGCATATACGGCACACATAGACTGACGATAAATAAAAATACGAGCAGCATTTGTGCAGCTTTTGTTTGATTAAAATCAACAAAAAAAGACATCGTTCCAAAAAATATACCAGAATAATGATGGTAGGCTATATCTTTTCTAAGATAATGTTTTTTAGCTTTAATCAAACTGAGTATTTCTACCGCCACATAATTCATGGCTATTGATCTCATGGCAATATTCGGGTAATTCCCATGTCTAATGTCAGTTATATAATAATATGTTAGTGCCACTAAGGAAACAACACATTGTATTGTCTTGACTAAATTAGAGCAAGCGCCTATTTCTCCAAAATGCTTTTTACCATCTGGTCTAAGTATAGATAAAAACTTTTTACTACCATACAGATAATTCATACTTATATAGGTAAGTATGAAGAACAGTACTGGAATAGTATTATCTAATACGAAAGGATTTGTAAACATTTCTAAAAGTCTTTACTTATTTTCGTTTTTTTTCAATTCCTTGACCTGAGATGATAATTCCTGAATGGCCTTAACCATTACTGGGATCAACCTATGGTATGCAGCGTATATTGTTTCTTCATCTCTGCGATCAGTCAAACCGAATACTTCATGTGCGTTAAACATGTCTTCTACTTTGGCTAATTCTTGAGCTATGAATCCAATATCTTTTTTGCCCTGATTGTTTCCGTCTCTTTCGTTCCATTCGAAAGCAACAGGACGAAGTTCTTCGACTACATTAAGTCCAAATCCAAGATCTTCTATCTCAATCTTGTCTCTTACGTCAGACTTAAACCCTGGTGGGAAGAATGGAGGGAAGAATGGAGGGAAGAATGGTGGGAAAAACGGTGGGAAGAATGGTGGGAAGAATGGTGGGAACCATGGTGGGAAATATGGAGGGAAGAAAGGTGGGAAGAATGGCGGGAAGAATGGTGGGAAAAACGGTGGGAAATATGGAGGAAAGTAAGGTGGGAAATATGGTGGGAAATATGGTGGGAAGAAAGGCGCATGTCTGTCATAGGAGATAGCTGTACCCAAAGGGGTAACAGCAGCATCTGTTAAAGCGGTTTTAACTTGATTTAGAATAGCAGAGTTATCAGTAGCAGTATCCACTGGGGTACCGACAGTAAAGCCGGCAGCAGTTATGGTAGTGTTAGCTGCCGAGTCGGCAACTCCGTGCTGCTACTGTAGGCTTAGGGGCTTTTCTATTTTGCTTCTTACCAGTATTTTCGGCCATATTATGCTACCAAGTCTCCTAAAGCAACCCATGTATCAGTTGCGCGTTTAATAAGTGTAGCAGATGACCATTGACCACGCAACTTAAGTCCAGGAGTACCGTTTACTGTAACTCCAGCACCAGCTGTTAGTGTGCACTGACCAGCTGCTGTTTGGAGAACTGTAAGAGTAGTGCCAACAGGAAAGGCTACTGAAGAGTTAGGTGGTACTGTTAAAGTGTTGGCAGTTGCAACGCTCATTTCGACCATCTTGCCACTGTCTGCTAAGACTAAGGTGTAGCTAGCTGTTTGAGCATTAGTGACTGTATCGGTGATAATTCTCTGATAGTTAGTGCCATCATTGGTAAATTCCCAACAGTCTGTTGTTTCATTCCAACGAAGGACTACGTTTGTTGAAGTTCCGCGTTCTACTTCAATTCCGGCATTAACTGACGGAGTTCCTGCTTCATTGTTGTTCAATATAATGATGTTATCATCAACTGTTAAAGTCTCTGTATTGATGCTTGTGGTAGTTCCGCTAACCGTTAGGTTTCCTGATACTGTTACATTGTCAGCAGTAAGCGTTCCAGTAAATGTTGGGCCTGCTAATTTTGCGTATCCCTGAGTGACAACATAACTTGTAGTTGCAATCTGCGTAGTGTTTGTATCTACTGCTGCAGTTGGTGCTGCTGGCGTTCCAGTTAATGTAGGTGAAGCTAAAAGTGCATACCCAGCGGCATTAACCCAGGCTGAACCATTATATTTTAGAAGATCACCATTAGTAGCTGAAGTGATTGTTACTCCGCCGATGTCATCTATGTCATTAATTGTTGGAATAGCACCCCACTCAAGACCAGATGTAAGTGAAGAGTTAGCCTTTAGGTAATACCCATTGGTTCCAGCAGGTAGACGATCAACTGTATTGTCAGCTGTTCCGACAATAAGATCACCCTTAGCATCAACTAGTGATTTTAGAACTGCGTTGTTGCCGGCATCAGAGACAGCTATTGTTGCAGCGTTTTGCACGAATGCAGTTGTGGCTATTTGAGTGTTGCTAGTAGCATTTGCTGCTGTCGTGGATGTGGGAGTGCCTGTCAGTGCTGGGCTAGCCAAGGTTGCGTAACCAGCAAAGGAAACTGAAGATGTTTCTGTAGCAGTTATTCTTCCATATGAATCGACTGTATGAGCGCTAATAAACGAAGTAGTGCTAGCACCTGAAGTGTTTGTCTGGCTAACTGTTCCTAAATCGATACTGTCTGCGTTAATCACAATTCTTGAAGAAGAAGCAGTAACAACATCAATCACATTGCCAGTGCTCGTTAAGCCAGCACCTGCTGTGAATGTTGCAGTTCCAGTAAATTGTGCAAAGGTTAAAGAATCTGTTCCAAAAACAATTGCATCATTTGTACCAGTTCCAGTAGTGGTCAATGTAAATCCTTGGCCACCATTATTGGTTCCACTTACTACATAAACTGAATCACCAGTAGAAACTTGACCAGGAACACTATTATTAGAATCTGTACGACGAGTTAGCACAAATGGATTTGATCCATCGCCTTGTGCTGTAATTGTGTATATTCCGTTTTGTGTTGCGGTTGCTTGATCTTTTACTAAGATGCTTTTGCCAGTAGTTTGAGCAGATCCATCAACAGTTAATCTTCCGTTAGCATTACCTGTTAAGGTTGCGCCTACGCCCAATGTTCCATTGGCATATGTACAGGCTGACAAAGCTGCAGCTGTAGCAAAGGCTACTGAATCGTGCCAGTTTAAACCAGCAGATACGGTATCAACATAACCTCTTGTAGCAAGTGATGTCGAAGTAGTGCCTGCACTTGAGGCAACAACTGAGAGGACGTTCAATGTACCATCTACTGCTATGTTGCCAACGACTGTACCAGACGAGTTTTTAAATTCTGCTAATGGAGCGGTTGCCCCTGATGCTGCTTTAATTACGAAAGATTCATCGTATACTGTAATCTCAGGTGCGGTTTCAATTCTTAAGCGGGCCATGTTACTCCTAGTGTAAATTCATTAAAATCAACTAGGAATATAGTAATGCAGAAACTTAAAAGTTATTGTGTTATTCTCTTTAAAAATTCTAACATTTTTCCAACATACTTGACTCTGCCAAAGTGGGTTAGATTTATGGTTGGATCTACCCAGATTTTGCCACCCATCTTCTGCCAGTAACGACAAAAGCCATAGTCTTCAGACAGAAATCTACCATCTTCATCTACATAAGAGTTAAATAATGCATAAGCGTTTTCTGCTTCTGCACCTTGCAAGGCTCCTGTATCATCTTTGTATTTTAATTTTTTATACTTTTTAAACATTTTGTCAAATACTTGACGCTTGATAAGCATAAAGCCAGTCCCGGCTTCGTAGCATTCGATTGCTCCGTTATCAATATTTAATTGATTCTCACCTGGCTTTGTCATATGCACTACATATCTGCTGGCATATTCCATAAGATCTTGAGCTGGCATGTCTGCTTGTGCAGCTTCTTTTACTTTGTCCCAATTAATTTCTTTGATTGGATAAGAAGCAGTCATGACATCTTTATCGTGCCACAATAGTTTTAATATAGCTTCTTTGTCAAATTGAAGATCGACATCTATAAATACCATGTGGGTAAAGTCTGGACTGCCCATGAACTTGGCAACAAGGTTATTTCTTGCGCGGTTGATCAATGAGTCAGATATTGTGCAGACTGAATACTTTAAACCTATTTCTTTAAAATAAAGACAAGCTTGCAAAAAGCTCATCATAAAAGGTTCTGTTACATGTGAGTCATAACAAGGAAGTGCAAAGAATACATTCCATTGTTCGAGCTTTTCTTTAGGGATTGTTATGTTGATTTGTTGTTCTTCTACAGGCATAGAAAATATTATAGCAACTTATCACCAAGTTGTCAAAGCAGATCTTTTCCAAATGTTAGTCGCTGTGCATATGTATATGTAGTTCGAATCCCAAGCCATATCTCCAGTTACTCCACTAGAAGTAGATGTGCTTGGAACTACTGTGGATATATCACCAAAAGAAGGAGTATGTTTTTTGCCACCAATTCCAGTAAAAACTGTAACTTTTTTAGAAGAATTTTCTGGTGCAGTTGTAAAATAAACTGTCACCGTGTTTGTTGTTGTAGCTTCCCATCTTGTATCTAGTATTTGGTATGGGCTTTGTGTATTTCTAACTATAATGTTTATATCTCTTGTGCCTAAATTGTGAGTTAGAACAAAACTAGTAGAGCTGCCATCGCCAATCAAACTTGAGTATTCATATCCTTCAAGTGGCAAGAACACAGACGCTACAAGAGATCCTGCTTGTGGTGCTGTGCTAAAGTCTAAAGTAAGTTTATTTGCACTTGGTGCAAGGACTCCAACTTCAACAATTTCATAAGGAGAATCTGAATTTACGACTGTAGCGTAAACGTCTCTAGAGCCTAGATTATGAACTAGATCTATGCTAGAACTTGTTCCATCCCCTATAGTTGAAGTGTAATAACTAAGTGTTCCAGCTGAGGCTATGAAAACCCTTCTGGACGAAGCTGATACAGCTGTAGAAAAGTCTAATGTTATAGAATTATCTGTTGTAGCTTCCCATCTAACCGCAACAGTATCATAAGGGCTATTTGCGTCTTTGACTATGACAGAAATATTTTTAGTACCCAAATAATGATCTACAACATATGTAGAGTTTGTGCCATTGCCTATAGTTTGGGAGTAGGTGCTGACTACTGGATCTATATTGTCTGCAGCTGGAGCAAATTTAGATCCATCAAATTTTAAAACTTGACCAGAAGTGGCGCCAGAAGGGTCAATTTGTACGCCATTGATCGTAGCGGTGTCGCCAACGATTAAGCTGTTCTTGACTACAAAATCTTTATTCGCCACTAAAGTTCACTGTCCCTCTAGTTTAAAATTTAATTGTATTATTAAATTGTAAAACTTATATTATTATATCACACTGCTATAAGTGTTCTTGCAACTTTGACGGTAGCATTTGTTGATGCTGCGTCTGTGATTGTCACTTTTAGCAACACATTTGATGCGGAAATCGAAGTTGAGACTGTTAAAGGAATAACTGTTCCGCCCAATTCAATCACTGCATATTCTGACAAGTAGGATGTTGTTCCGTCATGGGCTAACAAAACTTCAGAAGTCGTATACTTTGAACCTTGAGTTACTTGCACAAGGTACTTAGCTGTTCTGTATACTGTCTTATCAAAGCTATCAACTGTTGTAACCGTGTTCACGGTGACAAGTTGAGTCGAAGTGTTGAGTTCACCAGTTCCAGAATCTAAGGTTATTGCTCCAGTTGCTACGCTACCAAAGGTAACCGCTGCACTGGTGGCAACGTCCTGACCAATTGAAAGGCTAATTGTATTAGCTCCATCGTTATAGGCCTTGGTTACACCCGTACCTGCCGTTATCGCGCCTTCTACGGCGTCCTGAGCTGCCTCAGTGAAGTCTGAGACCTGACTGGCAGTGATCGAGATAGACGAGTTAGAAGCTGCTGTGAGGCGTCCCTGAGCATCTACAGTGAAAGTAGCAACAGTGCCTGCTGCGCCGTAAGATCCAGCTGCTACTCCGGTGCTAGCAAGATCTAAGGTAACCGATCCAGAAGTGCCGCCACCAGTAAGACCGGTGCCTGCCGTTACTGACTCAATGTCACCTGCGTCATTTGTGAAGCTGATTACACCAGTACTAGAGTTGTAGGCAAGATCACCTGAAACACTTATTTGTGCTCTGGTATTGGCAGCAAAATCGGAAACTTGACTAGCAAGAATACTGATTGCGGTATTAGCTGCGGCTGTTAAACGGCCTTGCGCATCTACCGTGTAGTTTGGAACTGTGCTTGCGTTTCCATATGAACCAGCTGTTACAGCTGTCGAGGCCAGGCTAACGGTAACTGCACCTGAAGTGCCACCACCAGTCAATCCTGTTCCTGCAGTAACCGACTCAATATCACCGGCATCGTTTGTAAAGCTAATAACACCAGTTGAACTATTATAAGCTAGATCGCCAGATACAGAAATCGCTGCTCTTGTGTTATTGGTGAAGTCTGAAATCTTTGCTGCTGTCAAAGTTGTGAAAGTAAGATCTCCAGCACCGTTAGTCATTAATACTGCACCGTTTGCTCCATCAGCACCTACTGCTGAAATAATCGAAGCTTCGGTCGTACCAATAATTGTAGTGAAGTCTAATACTCCAGAACCATTAGTTGTGAGTGCTTGACCATTAGTTCCGTCACCACCAGCTGCTGCGATAAGAGCAGCTGCAGTTACGTCTCCAAGGTTAGCGTAGTTGGTTCCATCATTTGTGAATGTCCATTTATCCGTAGTTTCATTCCAGAGAATTGCAACATCTGTTGATGTTCCTCTATTAATTTCTACTCCAGAATTTAATGTTGGAGCACCAGTAACACCAGAGTTTAATGTAATAATATTATCTTCAACGTTCAATTGTTCCGTGTTAACAGTTGTTGTGTTACCGCTAACCGTTAAGTCTCCACCGATAACAACGTTTCCAGTTGTTGTAATTTCTGCGAATGTTACTGAAGCGCCTGTGCCTACTGCTTGACCAATAGCAATTGTTGGAGTAGCAGTCTCACCAGAATTATTGGTAAGAGTTACGCCAGTACCAGCAACCAAGGACTGAACATAATCTCCAGTTGTTTTTGTTCCAAGAGCAACTGTGTTGTCTGGTAATGTAACAGTACCAGTGAAAGTTGGTGAAGCCAAGTTTGCCTTGAGATCAAGAGCTGTTTGACCTGCGGTAGAAACCGGCTTGTTTGCGTCCGAAGTATTATCTACGTTTCCAAGACCAACACTTGATTTTGTGAGATCGGTAACTTGTGATGCAGTGATTGCAATAGCTGAGTTGGCAGCTGCTGTTAAGCGTCCCTGAGCATCAACCGTGAATGTGCCGACTGAAGATGAACTACCATAGTTACCAGCAGAAACTGCAGTTGCAGCTAGGCTGACGGTTACTGCTCCAGAAGTGCCACCACCAGTAAGTCCAGTGCCAGCTGTAACTGATTCGATATCTCCAGCGTCATTTGTGAAACTAATAACACCAGTGCTTGAGTTATAAGCAAGATCTCCAGAAACGCTAATCTGTGCTCTTGTATTAGCAGCAAAGTCTGAAACTTGGCTAGCAAGAATGCTAATTGCATTTTGTGATGCCGAAGTCAAACGACCTTGAGCATCTACAGTAAATGTAGCTGCTGTATTTGCGTTACCATAAGTTGCAGCTGTAACAGCAGTATTGTCAAGATTAATTGTAATCGTATCTGTATTAGAAGTTACTGACGTTAAACCAGTTCCACCAAAAATGCTGAGCGTATCTGAACCAGAAGTAATTGTCTTGCTTGTTCCTGAATCGCCAGCAACTTCAAATGCAGTAGCTACGTTTGCGACTAAGTTTGTAGCAAAAGTTTGTGCTGCGCTTTGAGCGCTTGAAGCTGCACCAAAAGCATCGAACGTATTAGCCGTTACTGCTATTGTTGGAGTAGAACCTTCACCAGAGTTATTTGTAAGGGTGATTGCAGTTCCAGCTACTAAGCTAGAAACATAATCTCCAATAGTATCTGTTGAAAGATTTACTGCGTCGTTAACCCAAACGGTTCCATTGTAGCGGAGGAAATCACCATTGGCAGATGAGGTTAAAGTAACGTCAGTTTGACCTGCTAGAGTAGTGTTAATTGTGCTACCAGCAACTGCTGCATAAACGCCAACTCTTACTGAGTTAGAAGCTGGTGCAGAAGAGAAATCTAAAGTAACTGTTCCAGTTGTTGTGGCTTCCCAACGGGCATCAATAACTTCGTATGGACTTGCTGCATTGCGTATAACGACAACAACGTCACGTGTTCCAAGGTTGTGAGTAACAGTAAAGCTAGTGGCACTACCATTGCCTATGGTTGAAACGCTTACCGTTCCAGCTAAACCAGTGTCTGTGCCAGGAGCAAACTTAGTTCCATCAAATTTTAGAACTTGATTGGTGGTAGCTCCATTTGTGTTAATCTCAATTCCGTCAACAAATAGAGTTGAGACATTAGCTTGAGTAGTCTGTATGGTGGATGGAAGACTTAGTGTGTAAACTCCAGAAGTTGCGTTAGCTGTTACAGAAACTTGGTTTGCAGTCCCGACAACGTTGGATATTAAATTAACTCCGTATTACAGCGTTAGCTGTTTTGTTCTTATAAAAAAGTTTACCGTCAACAACGTTAATCGCCAATTCGCCTTCAGACAGAGTGCTTGGGGCAACTCCAGTTTCGTCTGATCTCCTGAGTAGGAGTGTATTATTTACCGCAAATTTAGATCCACTATAAGCCATTAGCTACCTCTTGTTTTTCCATACTAGTTCCTAGTATATAGTAATGATATCACAATTATTAAATAGTTTAAAATCAAAAAAATATTTACTTCCTGTTTAATCAGTTTTTTATCCAAAAGAATGAGGTAGCGTATCTGTTGCCTTTTGTTATTTCTTTTACCCCATGAAAGGTTGGGTTTGCCCAATAGATTAAGGATCCTGCTTTAGGTTTAATTTCTATTTCTTCTTCAGGAAAGTATATTTCTCCACCATCAAAATCGTTTACCCAATACACGATTGAGGAAAAGTCAGGTTTGTCGTCTCTTTTTGTAAAGTCAATGTGAACTTGCTGTTTTTCTCCAACGCCAAAAGTGTCGTATTCCGTTCCGAAATAATCGTAGTCTGAAACTGTTGTGGCGAATTCTGCTTCTATTAAAGTCTTAACTCTGTTTTTTATTAATTCGTAGTCAATCATTGAACGAAAGTTCTCAAAGTTGTTTTTGTGGAGGTTGGATATGTGTTTAGCAAAAAGGTCTAATTCTTCGATGGTTAACACATCTTGTATTTGGTGGATCAGTCCCATTGGTACCACTTTACTACTGAATAGCGAATACCCATTTTTATGGGATGTACTTGATGCATGTATGGATAAGCTGAACAGAACACAATAATGTCACCTGCGTCAGGTTTTATTTTTATGTCAAACTCTTTAAATTCTAACTCCCCGCCTTCAAAATTGTCATTAAGAAACATTGAGACAGATACGATTCGTGGATAGGTTTTCGCTTCATCGAAATGGTTATGAAACATGTTTCCTGGCTCATACCTTAGAAGAACTGTATGATGTGATTCCATTTTAGGAATGCTATAACGGATTCTATAGTCTTCAACTATTTTGTTTATTCCAATTTCTAAGGATTTTTTTGCCCTTACTATTGGATCTTGTGGGTGGCAATCATCTTGTTTTTGTGACAAGAAGTAGTTGTAACAGTTTCTTGCGTTATTTTCAACGGTTGGTTTCCCGTTAATTAAAACTTCTGCTAGTTCCCACTGTTTGAACATGGCATTCTGTATTAAGCCTTTTATTGTTCGGGCTGATTGTTTGCCAGTTTTATAAAGAATAATACCAGGAGCCAATTCTTGTTTTGATTGTATTTCAATCTCAGATATTTCTGTTTCTTCTTCAAACGCATGTCCGACAATTTCGTTATATAAATTCAATGTCCCACTATAATCATGACATGAACATACTGGCTGGTTGATTAAACCGTCTGGCATAGCAAGATATCTGTTGCGGTTAAAGAACCTTATATCACCATCTTTGCCGTGTGCAATAAACCCACTCTTATCTTTTTGTATCCAATGATCAGGTTGTGTAAAATGTAAAAATAAAACTGTTGTATATTTGTCCGTATCTGTAGTTGGATAAGGTGGTCTTGAGTGGGTTTGTTGTTGGCCACCAAAAATAATTGCATCGTTGATGTTTTGCTCAAAGTATTGTTCTTCAACTATTAGACCCCAATTTGCTGTATTTTCTATTGCTATGTCAATTGTGGTTTGCGTCCCATTCTGATCAACATGCTCCCACAAGTGTGGTATGCATCCGTCTTTTATTTGGTAACGAACAGCATAGAAATAGGCCTTTTTTAAAGTGGAGTCATTAAATATTTTTTTTGCACTGCTCAAACAGTGTGCCTCAATATCGTCGTCAAATGATATTGGTGTTTCCCATCTTGCTAGCATTGTGTGAAAAATTGACTGATCTGTGCCAATGCCTGTATTGTTTATAGTTGTTTTCACTCTTGAAAACATTTCGTCCGTGAAAAAGGCTGAAAAGATTTTTGGTTGAGACAAAACATCCGGCAAGTCAAAAGATACTTTTTGAGTTATCATATTTTTGCTTAAGCTAAGATCTTTGGCAAATAGAGTCACCACTTGCCGAGTGGGCACACCGCTTCTTTAAGTTTAACTTTGAGTTTCATAAAACAACCACATTCCTTGCACTGTTTTGTTGCTTTAATTAAACTAGGGCACTCTTCGCATAAGGCAAAACGGTTCTGTGCTACATCCTCTGATGCTTGAGGGATGTTTGGGTTTAATACATCCCATGGTCGTGTTGTCCCTAGTTTCTTTTTATATTCCTGCCATGCGTTCATTTTAGAATTATATCATATTATGACGGTGGGTGAAACCCTGATTCGTCATGGGTGTATCCCGGCACGACTACATCTTTTTGCTCTTCTAAAAGAACCATAACTTTAGGGTCTGATGAAAGAGCCGCTACTTCCAAGGGCATGTATTCAGTTCGCATCGGAATGATTGTAGCCACTTCTCCATCTACAACGAAGGCAAAAAAAGTAAAATCTTCCTTGTTGAATGTTGTTGGCGCTCTTAATTCTGGCATATTTCTCCTTTGATTAAATGATTAACAATTGATTATACACTAACAACCAGGTCCATCGCAATACTGGTATGACGTATTGCACGCTGCATCTCTGTACCAGACTTGGAAACAGTTGCCTGCACCCGCATAGCATTTGAGTCCTGAGTTGTAGTATCCAGCAGTGCCTGCACACGGCGAGACTGGTGGGGTAACTGGTGGTGTAACTGGTGGGGTAACTGGTGGTGTAACTGGTGGGGTAACTGGTGGGGTAACTGGTGGGGTAACTGGTGGTGTAACTGGTGGGGTAACTGGTGGGGTAACTGGTGGGGTAACTGGTGGGGTTACGTAT
>Ga0208951_1000013_pt1 | contig 62627 bp, 55 predicted proteins | sample GreLakmeMI27MSRF_FD_187702 | JGI IMG/M metagenome (GOLD analysis project Ga0208951, IMG submission 187702) | Freshwater lentic microbial communities from great Laurentian Lakes, MI, USA - Great Lakes metaG MI27MSRF (SPAdes) | ecosystem: Environmental > Aquatic > Freshwater > Lake | place: Great...
CCGCGAGGGCTGCAGCGCGCAGGTGCGCCTCTTCAAGGCACTCGCCTCACACTGCTGCTCACTCCTCCCTCCTCGCTCCTGACCAGGGCGGCTCCTCCTTTACGCCTCGCCTGGTGCTGTTCGACCTGGCGGGCGCGATGGGCGGCGTGGCGGCGCAGCTGGGCGCCGCCGCCGGCATGCTTGGCAGCGCCGGCTCGACAGCGTCACTAGTGGTGGCCACCTGGGACGGCTCTGCGCGTCTCGTGCACCACCCTCCGGTTGCAAAGAGCCACTTCTACCGGGCGCTGGAGGAGGAGGCGGAGGAGGTGAGCTGTGGCGAGGAGGAGGAGGCGGCTGCAAAGGCTGCGGAGCCAGAGCTGGAGCTTGAGCCGGGCAGCAAACCTCCGACGGCGGCGCCCGCTGTGGAGGCGCCCCTGGAGCTGGAGGCTGCCGCGGCGGCGCTGGAGGGGTGCGTGCGCTACTGGAGCGACTTCCTCAAAGCGCCGCTGCACGCGCGCACCCCCCAGCTCCTGCACACCTCCTGGGGCGACGCCGCGCAGATGGACGGCTTCGGAGACACGCGTGCATTCACGGAGGGCGTTGCGGCGGAGGAGGCGCACGAGCGCATCCGGTGCGCGAGACGTGGAAGCTCCCTCTTTCACGCATGCTTGCCCCTCTGACGCTCTCTCATTTCTTCTCTGCAGCTTCTTTGCGGAGGAGTGCGACACGCTGGCAGGATTCCATGTGCTGGCACAGGACGGGGGCGCGTTCGGCAGCCTGACGGAAGCGCTGCTGACGCACTTGGCGGACGACTACAGCCGCGCGCCCGTGCTGCTCTACGCCACCCGAGCACCGCACGCTCGCGTGGAAGGAGACCACGCCGCCGCACGCCGACGCGCTCTGAGCGAGGCGATGGCGGCTGCGCGCTGCGCCCCGCTGGCATCCGTCTACGCACCGCTGGGCCTGCGCGCTCCCGGAGCTGCACTCCCGGGACTATCCCTGGATGACGCGCAGGTGTGTGTGTGCGCGCGCATGTGTGGTGTTTTCACCGATCTCGTCGTCATTCTGGCTCTAATGCTCCGCGTTGCCACCAGGCGTTCCATGCTAGCGCCCCGCTCGCGGTGGCCATAGACGCAGCCACGCTGCCTTGGCGTCTGTCCCACACGCCCAGCGACCACGGGTGCGGCGCGGTGGAGCTGTCGGAGGCGCTGAGGTGCCTCAACGGGGGCGTGGCTGGGCGGCCCTTCGCCGCAACCGCCCTAGCGCTGCCAGCCGCGCGCCTCCTACGCCCGCCGCCACGTCAGGGCAGCTCCGCCACGCCGCCGCTCCAGCTGGCGCAGTTGGTGTCTCTCACCGAAGGGGTGCCCTCTCCCTGCGAGGCGCCCCTGTTTGAGGCCCTTGCGATCCGCGGCTTGCGATTCACGGACGGCGCGCATGCTGACCTGCAGACCGTGCAGCTGGCCACTCACATGGCGCTGCGCACGGCACGCACGCGATGCCTGCGCTCAGTGTGTGCAGCCGTCGCACCGCTGCCTGTGCCTCTCTCATTCCCCCGCATCCTGCACGCGCGGCCGCCTCGCGGCGCCGCCGACGCGCCGCGGCCCTGCAACCCGGAGGAGGTGGCGGTCATGGCGCGCACGTGTGCCACTGAGGACTTCACGGAGGGCCTGAGGCGCACCGCTGACACCTTCCGCGTGCAGGCCGCCTCCGCGCCCGGCCGCGCCGTGCTCGCAGCCTGGGGCGTGGATGCGGAGGAGGCGGGCGACGTGCTGTGCACGCTAGCCGCAGCCTACAAGGAGGTGGACGGTGACAGCGACGACAGTTAGGGGGTGGGACTTTGGGGCACCTTGCGTGGGAACACTACTGGACTCGGACACGGCCCAGCCGCACACCTGTGAAAGCCCATGGCGCGCCTCCTTCTCCTGGCTGTGTGCACTGAGCTGGCCGGTGCGCTGGCAGCGACTGGTTTTTCGCACACCGACGCGGGGCTGGCGGCCCCGCCTTTGGGCCCGCCTTTCTGCGGCGACAAGCGCGAGCCCAGGTTCTACGCTGTGGTGTTTCCCAACTCGCCGCTGTGCGCCTGCGGCTGCGCCTCGTGCGACTGCCGGCGCTACGTCGCGTGCTGGGAGTGCAGCCCGGCGCCCTGTCGCCGGGGACGGCTGTACGAGTGCGCCGACGCGCCTTGGAGCGCCTTCAACGAGACGTCGCAGGGCTGCGAATACGCGGAGCCGCTGTTTGGGGCAGCTGCACTCGCCTGTCCGCCTACGTTGCCCAGCCCGCCGCCGCCCCGCGCGCCTGATGCGCCGCCTGCATCGCGCCCGCCGCCCGCGCGCCCGCCGCCAAAGCCGCCGCGCAGGAAGTCGCCTCCGCTGGCGCGGGCGCCGCCGGCCGCGCTGCCGGCTGCGCCGCAGGCGGCTTCACCTAACGTCATTGTAGCGCCGGCCATCATCGGACCGGTGCCATTCGTGCAGCCTGGCGCGCTCATCAACCCCCTTCTGGGCGCGGCAGCGCTGGGCGCAGGAGCTGGTCTGCTCTTCTCATCGCCGCCGCTGCGCCTGCCGCCGCCGCCCAGCCCGCCGCCGCCCAGCCCGCCGCCGCCGCCACCCGTCTTTGTGCTGCCGCCCCTGGCGCCGCTGTTCTTCCTCCCGCCACGTGCCATGCGAGACCTGCCGCCGCCGCCGCTGCCGCCGCCGCCCCTCCTCGTGGCCCTTCCGCTGCCGCCGCCGGTGGCTGTGGTGCTGCCGCAGCCGACTGGCGGGGCGGGGCGCAACTGAGGCTCTGGGCTACCGCCTGCGCCTCTTCCTGGACGAGACCGCGCGGCGCCACCAGGCAGAAAGCCACCGCTGGGCGCATCATGTTTAGCCCACACAATCGTGCACAAGCGACGAAGCGAGTCTCTCAGCTCTTCGTCTGCCCGTGCAGCGTGACAACAAGACTTCGACAGCCGCCCGAGTCTCGGTGCTCTGCGAGGTACACGCCCTGCCACGTCCCAAGCGCGAGGCGACCGTCTCTCACCGGGATGGTCACCGAGCTGCCAAAGACTGCAGCCTTGACGTGCGCTGGCATGTCGTCGTCGCCCTCGTCCGTGTGCGTCCATGGCGCGTCACGCCCTTCTGGAACCACCGTGTTAAGCCAGGTCTCCATGTCGGCGCGAACGCTGGGGTCTGCGTTCTCGTTGATTGTGAGCGAGGCGGAGGTGTGTTGGATAAAGACGTGGCACAGGCCCACCGCCAGCGTCTTCAGCTCGGTGTCCACGGCGCTCACAATGCGGTTTGTGATCAGGTGGCAGCCACGTTTTGCAGCAGGCAGTGTCACAGTTGCCTGCGTCCACACCGTGGCCATAGCGCTGCAGCGCACCGCCCGCGTGGCTCTGACTCGGCTTGGAAGTGGCGCGGCACGTCGTGAGTCGCGTATAAGCTGCTGTGGCTGCTGGCAGTATAGCATCAGCGGAGGGAAGAAGAACCAGGGGCGAGAGGACGACGAAGTGACGAGGAGGCAGCACAGTGGATGCTGACGATGAGCGGACGACGAGTTCCCAAGCCACTTTCGCCTCCGCTTGTCGCATATCGGTCACTTTGACTGTGCCGCTAGCGCAGGACCATGGCTCCTCGCGCGGCGCTCGCAAGAGTGTTGGCTGCCCTGGCGCTCCTCGCTGTCGCCCTCGCTCGCAGCCAACCGCAGCCCTTCTCGCTCTCGTTGGTTGCATCTGACACGCTGGGAGAGGAGGTGCGACCCCAGAAAGGCCCTGTGTGAGCGTGTAGCTGTGTGTGACCTGTCGCTCGCGCTGGTGCTGCAAGTCGTCGTGTGAGCGGCGTTCACTTTGCTGACGCGGCTGAATCCCGCAGTTGGACGCTGCGAGCGACTACCAGTGGAAGGCGTGCCGTACGGATGCCGCCTGGAAGCGCGGCCAGCGCGTGCTCAGCGCCCGACCTCACACGCTGCTGCTGGAGACGGAGCTGCCCACTTCCTTCTGGTGGGGCAACGTGTCGGGACTGTCTTTCCTGACCCCAGTACGGCAGCAGCACCTGCCCTCGTACTGCGGCAGTTGCTGGGCATTCGGCACCACCGTGTCCCTCTCCGACCGCCTGAAGATTGCGCGCGCTCGCGCGTGGCCAGAGATCATCCTGGCTCCCCAGGTGCTCATCAACTGCAACGGCGGCGGCTCCTGCAACGGCGGCGATCCCACCGGCGTGTACGAGTACATCGCGGAGCATGGCATCCCTGATGAGACATGCCAAGCCTACACGGCATCCAACGGCGTGTGCTCACCGCTAGGTATCTGCGACAGCTGCTCGCCGGGGCGCGATGGGGAGCCGTTCTTGCCGGGCACCTGCGCAGCCGTGCCTTCGCCCACACTGTATGGCCTCTCCGAGTACGGCAACGTGGTGGGCGAGCAGCCGTTTGGCTCCAACGCCTTCGCCATCAAGGCTGAGATCTATGCCCGGGGCCCTGTGGCCTGCGACATATCCGTCACACAGCGCTTTGAACTCTACCAGGGTGGCGTGTTCAGTCAGCAGCGTCTGCTGAGCATCCCCAATCACATCATCGCAGTCACGGGCTGGGGTGTGACGCAATACGGCACCGAATACTGGATCGCGCGCAACAGTTGGGGGAGCTCCTGGGGCGAGTCTGGCTTTGTGCGCGTTCAGATGCACAAGGACAACCTGGGAATCGAGCGGGGCTGCACCTTCGGCGTTCCCACTCTGCCATCAGATGAGCCCAAGCTGCACTTCAGCGAGGCGTCGCGCATTCCTCTTGGCGCGCTGCTGCTGCGTGGCGCCCCTCTGGCGACGGCTGCTCCTGTGCGGCATTCGCCTCGCTTGCACGACCCGGCGCACCCGTGCCTACAGCGCCGCCCGGGGCCACGCTCTGCGCACATCGTCACTCCGCTGCCGCACACTTACCTGACGATGGAGGCGTTGCCGTCCAGCTACGACATCCGTAACGTGTCTGGGATCAACTACGCGTCGGTGACGCGCAACCAGCACATACCCCACTACTGCGGGTCGTGCTGGAGCCACTCAACCGCGTCGGCGCTGTCAGACCGCATCGCACTGGTGCGCGGGAACGCATTTCCGGAGGTGGTCCTGGCGCCGCAAGTCCTGGTGGACTGCGTCCAGGAAAACTCGCACGGATGCAGCGGCGGAGACCCGAATGCCGCCTTTGAGTGGCTGATGAAGCATCCCATCACCGACGAGTCGTGCAGCCCGTACCTGGCGACAGACGACGTCTGCACACCCGCCACGCTGTGCAGCGACTGCTCACCCAACCCACTCGTGGGATGCAAGCCACGCACGCCGCAAACGTCCTTCACAGTGTCGGAGCATGGCACCGCATTCGGCGAACACCAGATGATGGCTGAGATTGCGGCGCGCGGGCCTGTGGTGTGCGGAATCTGCGTCACGGACGATTTTGAGAGCTACGCCGGCGGCGTCTTCCGGGACAACTCCCAGTGCAAGACGGAGATGCACGCCATCAGCATCGCCGGCTGGGGCGCTGACAAGGACGGAACGGCGTTCTGGGTGCTGAGGAACTCGTGGGGATCCGCGTGGGGTGAGCAGGGATGGGCCAAGCTCCAGCGCGGCGTGGACAGCCTGGGGATCGAATCCATCGGCTGCGATTGGGGTGCCGTCGGCGAGCTGCCAACGTGGAACCTGCCCGCATGAGCGGGAGAAGGAGACCCGCTCTGTCTCAGACCTGTCTCAGACCTGCTCTGTCTGCTGTTCTGCTGGCGAGCTGGCCAAAGTCGGGCTTCATGCGGCGCTCCTAGAGCTGTTCATTTGCAATTAGAGGGTTCCTAAAACGCGATTCGCGTTAGGGTTTAGTGTTAGTGGAGGCCGCTAAGCCAAGAGTTCGCTTAGTGATTGGGGTTTTCGCGACCCATAACCGCAATCGCTATGCCAACTCTTGCGTTAGCCTTCAACGCCTCTTCTGCGCGCGCGCCGACCCTGCTAGCGCTATGGAGCAGCGCGCCTGCGGCGCTCGGGGCAGTAAGCGCGCCAAGCGGGCGGCTGCGAGTCTCGACGAGTCGCCGAAGGTGCGCGGCGCGCCTGTTTGCTCAACCGGTGTCCTTCGGCGCGCCACAGGGCGCGCTGCTGACGCGCTCCTGCCCGCGGCGCGCGCGCACACAGGCTTCTCCGGTCCGGTCGCCCCGTGCGGACGTTGCACGGCTCAAGGCGGGAGCGGAAACGGCTCGTGGTGCTGCTCTGGCTGCAAAGCCTTCTCTGCTCGGGCGCCTGGCCGGCGCTGCCGGCCACTTTTTGACTGCGACGGCGCCGGCCAGCGACGCTGCTGACTCGCTGGCGCCGGTCGCGCCGCCTGGCGGGCCTGTGGACGCCGAGCAGGATGAACAAACCGACCTGGCCCAGCCTGGCACGCAGCTTGTGCTGGTGTCGGCGGCCACCAAGGCACAGCCGAAGGCTCAGCCAAAGCGCGTGCGCCTGAACGACAGGGGCGTGCCGGCTGGCACCACCCTGGACGTCAAGCTCGCTGAGTGGGTGCGTTCCCGACGCGCTGCGCTGACAACAAGCGCGCTAACTCGCGGCCCCGCAGGTCGAGGTGGGCCTGGGCTACGGCAAGGGCGACGTGGTCGACAAGTGCCACCTGGACCCGAGGCTTGCCAAGGGCAAGCGTCCGGGCGAGGGCGACATGGGCAAGCTTTTCTGTGAGGCGCTGTTTAGGGAGAACATCATCCTCGCGCCCACGACGTGGGCCACCATCGACACGCGCATCGTCTTCCTGATTGAGGAGGCGACGCGCTGGGAGAGCCACTACGGCCCCCTCGACAAGAAACCAAGGCTTGTACCAGCGATCGCGCAAGTGTTGTATGGTCCAGCGGAAAATGGCACTCGCCCTACTTCGCTTAATGCCAAATTTCTCGTTGATGCTCACCAGCGTCGCGTCTGTGGCCAGTGCGAACAATAGCACAGAAATTGCCTCGTCTGCAGTGAAGGCGTATCCTGCAGAGCGCGCCACAGCAGGCAGGTCCAGCGCAGCAATGAGGCGGGGCATGTGAGAAGCAACGAACCTAAACTGCTTGCGGAAATCGCGCTTTGCCTTGTAGTCATGCCACGTGCGCTGTGGATAGTTCTCTTCGTTCTGCGTGCTGTGGCGAGACGTGAGCGCAATCGCCACGAAGACCTTGCGCAAGTGTTCAGCGGCTAGCGCAACAAAAGCCAGACCAAAGCGCAGTAGGTGGGGAGCGGAGGCGAGCACACCAAGCACACGGACCACGCCAGCGAGCGCGTTGTTGATCAGAGCAGCCGCCAGCGCGTGCAGCAGGTGGACCTCTGTGATGGAGTAAAAGAAGCGCCGCCGTGTTGCAGCGCGCTCAGACATCCCGCCTGCGAACGGGGGGTGCGCGTTGAGGCGGGCAGCACGCGCGGCGGGAACGCATACGACGGCGCTTGCTGCCTGCCGGCCACACACGTGCCCCGCACGCTGCTGCGACGCCCGCCCCGGGTCGCCACGCGCTTCAGAAGCGGGTCGGCGCTCCCTAGCCGGCGGTGGGGTGTGCGCGCGCAAGGCGGCATGCGCTGACAAGTCTGCACGCCTTTTCTAAGACACCGACACGCGCCGAGCCGCCAGCCCCGAGACGCCCCGTCGCGCGCGCTAAAATGGTCGCCGAGAAGGTGCGCGGCACCCGTCGCGTACGCCCAAGCACGGGCGCCGTCCGCCCTGCCCAGGTTTTGGCTTACCTGTCGTCACCAAAACGCTGCCGGGGTCCCGCTGCAGCCGCGCGCGCCAAAAACGCAGCCGCAGAGGCCGTGGAATGAGGTGTTTTACAAGCCGGGGCGCTCTCTCGCACGCGCGCGGCAGCCGCAGCGACGCACAGAGCTAACCAGAAAGTAGGGCGCTGGTTTCCTAAGATTCGAGATTTCGCATAGCTAAGCCGATTCGGCTAACGCTAAACCCTAACGCGAATCGCGTTTTAGGAACCCTCTAATCAAAAGTGACCGCTGGACCAGGGTTCGGAGGAGGACCTCCTGCGGACCGACGGGCGGGGCGGTCCCGCCGCTGCCTGACACTTACACGCTCCCTATGACAACGACTCTCGCGGCGCTCAGGAACACGCGCATGCTCCTGACCAGTCGGCCAGCCTTGCGCACGCGGGTCCCCTTTTGCTACCCTCGCGCCACGATGGCAGCTCGCGCGTCCGCCTCTCCCTCGCGCCTCGCCGCCCAAGCCTCTGCGACGGTCAAGGACGCGCGTCTGGCGGGGCTGCGCGCTGAGATGGTGAGCTGAGGCGCCCTCCTGTGTGGAGTCAAGAGGGATGCTGTCCACTGACGCTGATTCCCCTTCTGGCACAGGCCTCTGCGGGTGTGGACGCGTTCGTAGTTCCATCAGAGGACCCGCACCAGAGCGAGTATGCCGCCTCGTGCTACGAGCGGCGCCAGTACTTGTCTCGCTTCACGGTGCGCGCACTCCGCGTCTTGCTCGCAGCCGCCCGTGCTCTGAGCACGGCGCCCCGGCACAGGGCTCCGCCGGCACCGTGGTGGTCACAGCCACCGAGGCGCTGCTGTGGACGGACGGGCGCTACTTCTTGCAGGCGGAGAGCGAGCTGGGGCCTGAGTGGCGTCTGCAGCGAGCGGGCCTGCCCTCCACCCCGGAGGTGCCCACGTACCTCAAGGACGCCCTGGCCTATGGCGCGCGCGTGGGCATCGACCCGCAGCTGCACAGTGCCGGGTGGGCCCGCACGCTGCGCAGCACGCTTGCGAGTGGCGGCCAGAAGCTGGTGTCTCTGCCCGAGAACCTGGTGGACCGAGTGTGGGCTGCAGAGCGCCCCGCCGCGCCCTGCGCGCCGCTGCGGGTGCACCCGCTGCGCTGGGCGGGCAGCAGCGTGGCGGAGAAGCTGGCGCGCGTGCGCGCCGAGGTGGCCAAGGCTGGCGCCGGACTGCTGGTGGTTGCGCAGCTGGACGAGGTGGCCTGGCTGTTCAACCTGCGCGGCGCTGACGTGGCATACAACCCTGTGGCGTTGGCGTACGCGCTGCTATTTGCCGACCCCAACCAGGGGGCGCTCCTCTTCTGCGACCCGGCGAAGGTCACCCCAGCCGTGGCGGCGCACCTACAGGAGGCTGGCGTCACGCTGCGCCCCTACGAGGCGGTCACCAACGCGCTGCGCGCAGCCGCAGCCGCCGGTCAGCGCGTCATGGCTGACCCCGCCAAGGTGAGCCTGGCGCTGTTCGACGCGGTGGAGGAGGCGGCGGGCGAGGGCGCAGGGGGCGGACGCGCCAGCAAGGCGCGCCGCAAGCAGGGCGCGGACAGCAAGCGAGGCGCCCCCCCGCCACCGAGCGCGCCCGAGGCTGCACGCGCGCAGCCACTGCTGGAGGCCCCTTCGCCCATCGCGCTAGCCAAGGCCCTGAAGAACGCCAGCGAGCTGGAGGGCATGCGGGAGGCCCACCTGCGCGATGCTGCCGCACTGGCCGCCTTTTTTGCCTGGCTGGAGAGTGCCGTGGCCCAGGGCGAGCACGTCACGGAGGCATCAGCCGCAGCGCACCTGCTGGCGCTGCGGGAGCAGCAGGCTGGTTTCGTGGAGCCCAGCTTCCCCACCATCGCGGGGTGCGGCCCAAACGGCGCCGTCATCCACTACCGCCCCGAGGAGGGCCTCTGCGCGGCCGTGCCGCCCGGCAGCCTGCTGCTGCTGGACAGCGGCGGTCAGTACGAGTGCGGCACGACGGACGTGACCCGCACGGTGTTTGTGGGTCCGGGAGAGCCCAGCGCGGCGCAGCGCGACGCCTTCACGCGCGTGCTGCAGGGCCACATCGCGCTGGACACGGCCGTGTTTCCGGAGGGCACCCCCGGGTTCGTGCTGGACGCCTTCGCGCGCCGCCAGCTGTGGGCGGTGGGGCTGGACTACCGCCACGGCACCGGCCACGGCGTCGGCGCAGCTCTCAACGTGCACGAGGGACCCCACGGCATTTCGCCCCGCTACGCCAACCTCACGGGCATGCAGGCGGGCATGGTGGTGAGCAACGAGCCCGGGTATTACCAGGACGGCGCCTGGGGCATCCGCATCGAGAACCTGTTGGCCGTCCGGGAGGCGCCCACCCCCGCCCGCTTCGGCGGCGTCACCTTTCTGTGCTTCGAGCGCCTCACCATGGTGCCCATGCAGGCGGCCATGCTGGCCCCGGCGCTGCTGAGCCAGGCTGAGGTGTCCTGGTGGGACGAGCACCACGCGCAGGTGTGGCGCCTCGTGTCGCCCAGGTGCACCGGCGCCGCGCTGGACTGGCTGCGCGCAAACACGCGCCCGCTGCGGGACACGCTGGCGGCTGCGCGCGCGGCGGGGGCGGGGGCGGCAGCAGTGGCGTGAGGCGTGAGAACAGCCAGGGCGATGCGGTGTAAGGACACAGGTTACTTACACGCGGCGTGAGAATTCTGCTGCGCTCGTCACGCCCACATTTCCGGGTGCTCCGCCTGGAAGGTTTTGCTGAATTCGTCGCTGGACGTGAGCGTGAACATGCGGCCGTGGATGACGAGCCTTGCGCCCACGCGGAAGTCCTTCACCGTGAAGGCTGGCCCCTCCGGCCCGCCGCCCGGCTTGCGCACCTTGATGCGATCCAGAAAGCGCCCGCCAGGCGCGCCGCGCACGGGGGGCTCGAAGATTGAGATTGTGTCGTCCTCCAGGAAGAGGGACACCACAAACTTGCGGCCCTCGTCCGAGGCGTGAAGCGGCTTTGCGGCGTCCGCGGGGCCCATCTCTGCCGTGTAGCGCAGCACGGTGGAGGAGAGGTTCATGAACTTTTCGTGCGAGCGCTCGCCGCGGCCTACCTTGGGCATGAGCACGCCCACGTTTCGCAGCGCATCCTCGGGCGCGCCGTAGCCGTTGTGAGGCGGCACCACGTGCACAGGCGCCACAGCCGGCCCCACCAGCGGCGGCAGGGCGGCGGGCTGCGCCACGCCCAGCGTGTCAGCGTACCAGGCGCGCGTGAAGGGGTCCGCGTCCGTGAGAGTCAGCTGCCGCGAGAGAAAGGGCAGCGTGGCTCCCACAATGAGATCTGCAAAGCCCACGTATGTCTCCTTTGGGTTTGACCCTACAGATGATACGCCCACGCTGCCGGAGTTGACGGGCAGCCGCTGGCGATGCAGGAGCAGTCCTGCGCCAGCCTTGTCCTTGATCTCGATGGAGAGGTCACCCAGGTAGAAGTGCACCCCCACAGCAGATACCTCCTCCCGCTCACGCACCAGCCCGTCGAAGCGCAGCACCTTGCCATCGTGCGCCAGGAACTGCATGCCACGCAGCACGGCGGCGGACTGGGACTTTGCAGTGTGCGCAGCGGCGGCGGTGGCGCGCGCGCGCTCCACGTCCAGCGGGCTCTCCGGAATCACGACGTCCGACGGTTGATCGGTGCCCTTGGCGGCGTAGAAGGCGCGCGTGAACTCGTCCACAGCACAGAGGTGCACAATGTGGCCGAAGAGGGAGATGTCCGCACCCACCCGCAGGTCACTGGCATCCAGGAAGCCTCCGTCCTTCTTGGGCACCCGCACACGCTTCAGAAAGGTGCCCTGCATGATGCCGCTGTTGGCCACGCGCGGCTGGGGGGCCAGGGAGTGCGGGGAGCGCGTCAGTGCCATGCAGCGCATCAGTGCGCGTGACGCGCAGCAGCGACGCACCTCGGATACCTCAACCGTGTCGTCTACAAGATAGAGCAGCACCTCAAGCCTGGCGGGCGGCGGGCGTGAGGGGATGCAAGCAGGGGAGACTATGTGCCACGCACTTGCGCACGCGGTAGCGCTCGTTGGCGCCGGAGCCCACGAGCCCGGGGGCGGTGAACCCCTCCGGCACCGTCTCCTCGAAAAAACCGTAGAAGCGCAGCACCTGGGCAGCGCGCCGTCAGGTCAACGGGGCTCGCTCGCTTGACCGCCCCCACCGAGCCACCCGGGCGACGCCCCGCACACGCCTTCTTGTCGTTGACCAGCCAGCTGGGCTGGTTCGAGGCAGCGGGCTCGGAGGTCTGGCGCGCAGCCGCGCAGGGGGCCTGATCTAGCACCTGCGGCGCTGCCGCGGCGCTACCCTCCCGGCTCAGCCCCACGCCCGACACGCTCAGCACAGGCGGGTCGTTCAGCGCGTAGCCGTTCTTGAAGCTCAGCGTCTGCCCGCGCGGTGCAGCAACCTGCGATATGCGGCGTGTCAGGGACACCACCATGTGGAGAGCGGCTTCGAGCAACGCACCGGCGGTGATTGGCACACCAGCCCCGGTACCAGCGGCAGTTTCACGGGCGTCGCCATGTTGCACGCGGAAGACGAGCGGCGCTGGTCTAGCATTAGCACAAGAACGCCGAGCGACGAACAAATATGACCTTGTTGAGCGTACGGAGGTGCGGTTGTACGACACACGCAGTCTGCTCGCCTTCGACGTGGCTGTGAGCAACTTCCGCACAGCAGCGCCATGGACGTGCTTGACGACGTGTGCTTTAAGCCGCTGAAGGAGTTCACAAAGGACAGCATCCGGTTGATGAAGCGCTGCACCAAGCCAGACCGGAAAGGTGAGCCTTTCCTGCCAGTGACTGAGCGCTGCTGAGCAGGCTGGGTGCTGCGCCTGAGGAGACATGCATTGTCCTCCTGCTGTGCTGCCTCCTGTGCTGCAGTCTCTCGCAGCTGTCGCCGGCTGCCGCCGCCCGGCCACCCCCGCGTTGCTGTGCCTGTGCAGTCGTAGTGCACAGCCGGGCGGCACGGCCGGCTGGCGTCGCGGCGAGCCGGAAGCATAGTCGGGGCATGAGTTTCTCCGCCGTCGCGCCCTCCTCACGCGCTCGGGTGCCCGCCTCAGAGTTCCAGAGGGTTGCGCTGCGCACGGGCTTCGGTTTCATCATCATGGGCTTGGTTGGCTTTTTCGTGAAGCTCATCTTGTGCGCTCGCACGCTCGCGCCTCCTCACGCCCACACTGACGCACGCGGGCACAGCATTCCCATCAACAACATTATCATCGGGGGCGTGTGAGGCGGCGTAGAAGCGCAGCTCTGCGGCTCTGGGCAGCTCTGGGCAGTCGAGAGGGCGGCCCGCCGGACGACGCCTAAACACTAGCAACACTGAAATAACGCGATCCATCTGCGGATAGGACAGGACACAACTTGTTCAGTATTGCAGTTGAGCGTGCGGGCCCCATGCCTTCGCCATCCAGTGCGACATGGACCGTGATGTCCGGACCGTCGAGGCCCGGTGCTTCGGTGCCCGTACGGATTCGCCAACCAAGCACGACGGACGTACCTAGTGCGGTCCATGCACTTCTTGACGAATCCGTTCAGCACCGAAGCACCGGGCCGCGACGGTACAGACATCGCAATCCATGTCGCACAGAATGGTGGATCATGCCGCGTCCCTCAGAGCTCGTTTGCGAGGAACTTGTCGGCGTCGAAGAAGTCCGCCACCACCGCCAAGCCCCCGAAGCGCCGCCCGTGCAGCGCCGTCCGCGCCCGCTGCGCCTCCTCCGTGGACGCGTAGTGCAGGTAGACGCGGCCCAGGCCGGCCGGGCGGGGCGCGGCCTCGTCTGGCGCCGGGCGCGGGATACGCAGCGCCAGCAGGGTTCCGAACTTTGCGCACTCGTCGCGCATGTCCTCCTCGATCTCCGTGAACTCAGCCTCGTTTTTCAACTCCTCCTCCGTAACCGCATTGTCCAGCACAACCACCGCCGAAAGCGGAGCGGTTGCAGCAGACGGCAAGCTGCCCAGCAGCTGCATCGCGGCAGCCTGTTGCGCAGCCAGCAGCGCAGCCGCGCCCTCCAGCTTAGGCTGCCCCATTGCGCTTGCACGGCGGACCGTCAGTTGTTTGTCGCCCATGGCCATGCCGTGCAGCCCCGCCACCGCCATGTCCGTCACGGCTGTGTCCATGTACACGCAGAAGCAGTAGCCTTTGAAGTTGCCGGTGTCTTTGTCGCGGATCACGTCCAGCGCGCGCAAAGGCCCGAAAGCAGACAACAGCTCTCGGATCTGCTCCTCCGTCAGAAAGTATGGCATGCCACCCACGAAGATGCGGTCTGGCCCGTCCGCGTTGCCCGCGCCCGGGGCCAGGCCCAGGAGGCCCAGGTTAAGCTGAGCGCTGGGCTGCGCTGGGCCCAGCACCGCCGCTGCCATCGGGTTATAGTCGTTAGGCCGGCGCACGCGGATGGGGATGCCGTCGTACAAGATGCTGCGCGGCGAGCAGAGACGCGGTCGCGTTAGGGCGGGGTAGAGTCATGCGGCGCAGACCTAAACCAGGGTACTCAAGTAGGCGCAGCGCACCCGTCCAGCGCCATCGCGTTGGAGCACTCCTCCACGCTCCTGAACTCCACGAAGGCGAACTTCTTCTCCTGGTTGATGTAGACGTTGACGACGCTGTCGCCTGCCGCGGTGACGCCGCCTATCGAGTGCATCGCCGCATTGAACAGCACAGCCAGAGGCTGCTCTTCAACCGTGGGAGGCAGGCCGCCGATGTAGATGCGGCGCGCGTGGCGCGTCGCCTGCTGCGGCAGCAGGCTGCTCTGTTGAAGCGGCATGCCAGGCATCCCAGCCAAGCCGGCCATGCCAGCCAGTTGCGGCACGGGCGCGGCCTGCTCGCCCGAGGGGCCCAGGTCGAAGCCCGTCTTGCGCTCTCGGCGCGGCGGCGCGCGGTCGCGCTCGCGGCTGCGGCTGCGGCTGCGCCGGCGCTCGCGGCTGCGGTGCTTGTCGCGCGACCGGCTGCGCTTGCGCTCGCGCTCGCGCTCGCGCGACCGGGAACGCGTGCGGTGCTTGCGCTCTCGCTCGCGCTCGCGGTCGCGCTCGCGGCTCCGGCTCCGCCGTCGCTCGCGCTCCCCCCGCCCAGACTCCTTCACTACAGCCTCCCGGCCTGCGTCGCTCATCCTCGGGCACGCGCACACCACAGCGGCCAAACAAAAAGGGAGGGCGTGAACGTGTGGAGTGGTCCCACCAGTGTCCCACAACAACAACGCCACAAGAAGACGGCTGCCCACCGTCATCACAGCAGCGCTCGCTTTTCTTCCTTTTGAGCGTGCGTCTTTGACATTGGTGTCTCCGTGGACGATGTCGGTGCGTGTGTCTCTATGAGCGTCCCGGTCACTGCGGCATGCCCAAGTCCCTGCACTTCTTGCAGGCCTTGACACATGCCCCCGGCGTGTTGCGATCGCCCACCATGTACCCCGGGTTGCTCGCGCACTCGCCCGACAGCGCCCACGCCTTGCAGGTTGGGTTCTGGTCTCTGCATCCGCCTTTGGACGGCGGCGGCGAGGGCGGGTGCCATCGAAAGGGTTCCGCGTGGATCCACTTCGTCATGGTCCACTTCTCACCCTGCACAGCGCAGAAAAGCAGTGAGCCCTAGGGGCGCAACGCGTGCGGCACACGCCTCGCGCCTTGATGACGGGGCAGCCCGCGTGCATCGATGCGGGGTCAATCTCGTTGCTTGGCGTGACGCTCCAGAAGACCAGCGCGTCCCCTGCTCGCGCGCGCACGGCCACCACCCCCTCCGCGCAATCCGACCAAGGACCCGCAGCTAGTGCGGGGTCTGCCCAGACGCTATCCGGGAACGCAGTCTCCCCTCCTTCCTCCACGTCCGTGAGATACATGAGTGCCGTCGCCACCCGATACCCACCGTCAGTTGCCAACTGTTTGCCAGACACCGTGTCGAGCTCGCCCACGTCGTGGTGTGCGTCGTACTTCTGGCCGTGCGCGTACCTACCGCGCGGCGTCCCTTAGCACTCAGTTGCTGCAGGCGACGCAGCGCGCCGTGGGCGCACTTCAAAACCTGCATGTCTTCCCCATTCTGCCAAGGCAACATGGTGTAGCGCGAGAGCCTCTCCTGCACGTGTGCTCAGCGCAGCAAAGCGCCCACCCGCGCCTCGCAGCCTCCTCGCGCGCACACCTCCAGCGTCGTGATGAGCTCGTACTGCCCGCGCCCAAGGAACGTTTGCTCGCTGCGCGGGCGCGTGAGCGCGGCTGGCTGCGCTGGTGCTGTGAAGTCGCGCCTGGTTCTGATGGGGTCCACTTTGGACTCGCCCGTGACCGAGTCCACCACGGTGGAGCGCTGCATGAAGGGCCTGGCGATCTTGACGGCCTGCACGCACTCCTCTGGGGACATGAAGTTGTGGATGAGGTACGCTCGCGGACGCCACGACAGGAGCTCCACCCAGGTTCCGCGCTCCCGGTCCTCGCGCGAGTACTGCTGTCCCTTGGTCGCCGCCCTTCCGTGGGACACCTCTAGCCTTCGCAACTCACCCTTCCACCCGGGCAGCCGGTCGTCGTCCTCAGCGACCCAGGAGAGGCGCCGTGCGGGGTGTGTGCCCCCGGCGTGCGCCGCAGCGCACAGCAGCAGCGACAGCAGCGCCGCGGCGCGCGCCATGACCAGCGCGCGGAGGCGGGAAGAGCGACACCGTGTGTTCGAGTGACGTGGCAAGAAGGCGTTTCGTTTCTCGTCTGGCCGGTACGTATCGTAACGTACTGCGCGGCGCCAGCCTTGTCTGTGCGTGTGTGGCAGCCATGTCGGAGGCCATCATGAAGAAGCGCCAGGCGGCGATCGACGAGGCGTACGAGGCGCAGTGGGATGCCGGTCGGGGCTCTCACCACCCGGACTACAACCCGGAGGCGAAGGGCGTGGACGTCGTCAAGGCGACCCGCGAGACGGAGGAGCTGCTGAACGCCATCGTGAAGGCACGCGGGTGCGCTGTGCGGCGCTCGGCGCAACGCTGACGCAGTGTCTGTTTGCACGCTGTGCGGTCTTGTCGCTGCGCAGAACGACATCCGCCTGCTCTACAAGAAGATCGAGGAGGGCGCCGACGTCAACTTCGTGTTCGGAGACGCCTACGGGTGCCCGGAGGGCTACACGCCGCTCATGGCTGCGGCGCACCGCAGTCGCCTCGAGTGTTGCAAGGCGCTCCTGCGCGCTGGCGCGGACCCCAACTTCTGCAACTCCGCCGCAGACCTGGTCATCTTCTGGGGCATCGATGGCGGCGTTGAGATTGTGAAGCTGCTGTTCGAGGTGCGCCTGTGTGGGGCGAACGTGCGAACGGCCACGCAGGGTGCCTCGCTTGCTGGGGCGGTACCGCGCGGGGACGCGCACCTGGCCGCGCGCGCTCACTGGGTGGTCCCTCCCGCTGCGCGCAGTACGGGTGCGATTTGGACGCGCACACGCCCAAGGACTGGACTCCGCTGTCCTACGCAAAGGCAAAGGGCAAGTACGGCGTGACCCACGAGAAGGGCATCTACCCGGAGGACGTGCTCAAGGTGCGGCTGCTGCTGCTGCGCGGCGCGCAATGCGCGTTGGGGCGTCTGCCTGAGGGGGTGACCACTCACCTTCCCCCCCCGTCCTCAGTACTACAGCGCTTCCAAGTACGGCACCGGCCCCCCGTGCCTGGGCAACCGCAGGCGCGTGCTGTTTCTCTGGCCTTGCGTGCTCCGGCGCGCGCTGAGGCGGCGTGCAGCCCCCGCGAGAGCTACAACCCCGAGGCTGAGAACTTCAAGCGCGACCGTGGCAGCTACCAGCAGGAGATGGAGCACCCGGTGCGTGCGCGCCGCCGCGTGCGCGCGGCACAGGCGCCTGCTCACCCTCCGCTGCGTGGCAGTGAGCGCACACACGCGTCGACAGGCGCGGCACGATAACAGAAGAGAGATCAGAATGTGTGTATTCCAGCAACACGACTTGCGTGCACAAAGCTGTCTAAACCTGAAGCGCCTGCGCGTCAGAGCGACTGCTCCGACAGGGGTGTGTGGAGCAGTGCGAATGTGCTCTTGCAAGCTGCTCTGCTGGGCGTGCGCACAGGCGCATGCCCCGCCCAGAGCCGAGTGCGCGCGCTGTGCCCTTCAGGAAAAGCGGATGAGGCCGATTCCGAACGGCCTCACGCGGTAAGAAAGAAGGGGGGCTGTGCAGCGCCGTGCCAGAGCCCCTGCTTGCCCCACACCCCACGCACCATTAACTAGCACTAGTGTTCCTGCCCCGCAGCGCAGCTATTCTACCACGTCCACACGCCCCACCCGCGCCTGACAGAGGGGGCGTGACCACGCCTGGCCACGCCCCTCTCTGTGGCCCGCTCAGGAGCGCGACGAGATTGGAAAGTCCAACTCCAGGGGACGCTCCCACTGACTGACGCCAGTATGCTGGTTGTAGTAGTAGCAGTAGCCCTCGGGTGCGGTGTGCTGCGTCCACCCGTGGTTTCCAGGCTCCGCGCTGCGCTGCGCCTAACAGCACACGCCAAGGGGGGTTGGGGGGCGAGTAAGATGTGCCGCATGGGCACGCGCCGCGGCGCGAATGTGCGCACTGAGAGGACTGGCATCGTGACTGCGTGGCCAGCAAGGAAGGAGGCGCCTGTGCACGGGCGAAGATGAGTCGCACGCAAAGAAAGCACACCACCCCATCCCAGTGGGCGGGATGGGCGTGCCCGCGCAGCCGGGCGTGGTGCGTGAAACACGAGCGTGACGCGACTGCAAGGGGGATCGCACCGTGGCCACCTCCCAGCATGCCCCCGGCGCCGCCCACGGCAGCTGCCCACCCCCCGCTGGAGTTAGAGCCCGCCCAGTGGCCTGCGTTGCCGTTGGAGCCGGAGCCCAGCTGAAGGGGGCGGCAAAAAGCGTAAAAGGGCGACGTCAGCGGATTGTACAGCTACAGCTCTCGGGCGACGCGTGAGCGGCAGACGCCGCACCCGCACCACTAGGGAGCGTGCTCCGCAGTCAGCCGGCGTGCGGCTGGAAGGGATGCGCACCTGGGCGGACCCGCCAGATGCGCCATCTGCCCCGCTACCCCACAGCCCACCCCGGCCGCCCAGCTGGCCGCTCGCGGCGCCCCTGCTGAGGCCGCTGTCTTCCTGGTAGCCTGCCAGGCGCCGGTGCGCGTGAGGCTGGCCCGCAGGAGGCACTCTGAGCGCAGCCCTAAGTTCCTCTCGCACCGTGCTGTCCGCCCCCGCGCCCCCCGAGCACCGGCGGCCCCTCAGGCCGGGGCCTGATCTCCACCGAGCCGTGCGCAAAGTTGCAGCGCTCGCCAAAGCGGCAGCCCTCCGAGGACAGGAACCTGCGGCCAGACACGTGTGGAGCGTTCTCAGACCTCAAGCCTGCTTCCCCCGCCGCCGTGCCGCACGCACCGTGTGCACAGCACGGTCTTGGCGTTTGTTTCAGTTCCCCTGAACACCATGGCGCCACGCGCCCACAGCCTACCAGGGACCGTGCGCACAGGGAAAGGCCGGCGATGCGCTCACGGAAAACTCTGCTGAAAGGGATACGCGCGCCCCGGGGGCGGAGAGGACAGAAGTCCCACCAAATTTTGATGACGGACGACAGGTGAGACGGACACTACCTGACTACGTCGTGCGTCGCGCGATCAAAGATGACATCGTGGATCGTGCGAGGATCATCCGTGTTTGGCTGGAGCCCGGGCCGCTTTTTGTGCTGAGCGCTGGTGAATTTGGGCCAGCAGGGCGGGCGTGGTCGACTCGAGAGACTCTCTACACTGGCACCACGTCACCCCCTCGCACAGTCTCCTCCTCCTCCTCCCTGCCAGCCTCCTTGGCGCCTCCCAGATCTGCGCCGGTGCCTGCGCAGAGCGCCGCTAGGCCAGGCTGGTTGAGCCTCTTGTAGACTTTGCTGAGCAGGACGTAGACGCTCGCCTCTCGGGGGGCCACGTCCTTGAGCGCCGACAGCTCCTTGAGCGCCTCCTGCAGCGCGCCCTTGGACACCAGCAGGCTGGCCCGCTCGAACCGTGCCAGCGGGTTGCGCGCGTCCGCAGCCACAGCTGCGTTGAGCTCCTGCAGCGCCTCCTCGTGCCTGCCCACCGCGTGCAGCGCCTGGCCCAGGCAGCAGCGCAGCACGGAGGAGGAGGGGTGGCAGTCCAGCGCCCGTCTGAAGTGGTACTCGGCCAGGTCGTACTTTTCCTGGCGCATGAACACCGCGCCCAGTCCGTACCAGGCGTTGTAGTGCCGCCCGTCCAGCGCCGTTGCGATGCGATAGCTGCGCTTGGCCTGCTCCCAGTCCTCCGCCGCCAGGTGCTCGTGCCCGGCCAGCGTGTAGGCGTACGTGCACTCCACATCCAGGCTGGCCGCGCGGCCAAAGGCCCTCAGCGCAGCCTCGTGCTCCCGCTGCAGGCTCAGGCAGTTGCCCACCACGCACCAGGCCACGGGCGACAGGCGGTCCAGCGCCAGCGCCTCGTGGGCCAGCTGCGCCAGCTGCGTGTCTCGCTTCAGGTGCCACAGCACGGTGCTGTAGTGCTCCAGCCCTTCCAGCTGGAAGGGGCACAGCGACCGCAGCGCGCCGAACGTGCGCTCCGCCTGGGCGTAGTCAGCGGCGTCGGCATGCGCGCGACCCAGCTGCGCCAGCACCCATGCGCTGCGGTAGTGCAGCGGCGGCAGGCGGGAGAAGGCGTCCACGGCTTCTTTGCACCGGTGCTGGCTCCGCAGGCGGTAGCCCAGGCCCAACAGACGCAGCAGATGCAGCGCCTCCTCGGCGCCCTCGGCGCTCTTGCCGCCGCCCGGCACATCCCTGGGGCATGGCATGGCATGCGTGAGGGCCGCAAAGCAGCAGCGCCCTCCTACCCAGGGAGGGAAGGCGAGCGGGGGCGGCGCACCAGCGAAGCTGTGCCACGTCCTCGTCCGCAGCTGCGACGGGGCGACGCCGTCCCTCCGCCGTCACGGGCATCGCGGAGGCGGGCGTCATCTGCGCACAGGAGGGCGATGAGAACATGTGAGTGTGGGTTGCAGGAGGGGCTTGCCTGGAGGGGCGCAGCCGACGGCGGCATCCCGGACAGCCGCGAGCTGCGCCGCAGCGACTGGGCGGGCACGGCGTCGGAGAAGAGGCGGCCGGAGACCTAAAACATGGGTGTGGGCGCGCTGATTAGCACCCGTGTGCGCGGCTACAGCCAGACTGGTGCCCTAGCCAGGGCACACCTTGCGCAGCTTGCCCTCGTCCACGAACTTGCGGCGGTGGCCGGCGTTGAGGGAGAGCAAGCTGTCGGCTACGCGCGCGAGCGGGACGGGCAGGTGAGTCTCACGACAGTGCATCATGGATGCCCTCCTCTCCAGCGCAACGCACCCTTAGGCGCCGTCGTGAAGCCGCTGGCGACGCTCTGGGGCGCGGCGCGACCGTGTGCGCCCTGCAGCCCCGTGGCTGCGTGCGGCGCATGCGAGGCGAGTGCAGCAACGCCTGGCGACGGCGTCACGAACGAGTGCCTGGGCGTCGGCGTGGACAGCTCGCTGCCAGACATGCCCATCTGCGCGTCTGCGTCGCCGGAGAGCAAGACGTGCGTGGCGGCGCCGCTGAGCGAGACCGGGGGAGTGTGAGAGGACCCACCCTCCAAAGCCCACACTTGCATGCGCTCCGTTCAGTTGCGCTCAATCTGCGGCCCGCCGGGGGCAACGCACGCACCGACCGGATCCCGGGCTGGCTGAGGCTGCGCCTGGCGGCGCGACGGGCGTGCTGAGCATGGATGCGTCCTCCTGCAGTACCCCGCCCTGGGGCGTGCTGAAGCAGGCGCCGGCCCCCACCCCCCCCTCCGCCTCGGCAGAGGGGTAGAGCGCCGCGGGACTAGAGAGGGACAAGGCACGCCCGCGGTGGCGTCAGTACGCACGGGGAGGCGTGCGCGTAGTGTGTGCGTGAAAAGCCGCACCTGGCGCCATCCAGCAGCCTGGCCGCCTCCTCCGCGTGTCCGAGGGCGCAGAGCTGCTCGTAGGCGCTCCAGCAGAAGGGGTCAGCCTCCAGTGCGGCGCACAGGTGCCGCACCGCCTGCGGCTCCTGGCTCGACTTGAGCAGCACCGTGGCAAGCAGGTAGTGGCCCGCCGCGCCGCCGGGCACCTGCGGGGAGGGAAGGGGAGTTGAGGGAGAGGGGTCAGGCCGGGAGGTGAGCTGGAGCGCGCCGTGCAGAGATGAACATTGCTGCTGCGCCCCGCACACGCGCCTCGCCGCTCTCGCTCCCGCCCGTCAGCGCCTGCTCAGCCTCCGCCAGCTTCAGCAGCTCCGCGCAGGCCACAGCCAGCAGGTAGCGACCCGCAGGCGTCTCCGCCCCTAGCGAGCGCGCAACCCGGCGTCAGGCCGGCGCGCGCATCGCGCACGCGTCTGGGCGACACAAGGCGCGTGGTGTGCACGCACACGCTGGAGTGTCCGCGGCAGGCGCTGCGGTGAGCGAGAGAACGCGCCTTTGAGAACTGCGTACGCCCGAAGCGTTTGCCGACTGCGCAAGTGGCACGTGGCCAGCAGCACCGCGTTGCCCTGCAAGCTGCGCGTCAGGCGCCGCAGCGCTCGCGAAGCTCGGGGACGCGCGCCTCGGTGGGCAAGGAGGTGTGCAGCCGCTCCGCCAGGAAGGTTGCGTTGCGGTACTGGAACGCCGCCAGAGCCTCCTGCACGCACTCCGTCAGGTGCGCCTCCATCCCGGCCTCGCCGAGCGTGCAGGAGGAGGAGAGCAGGAGACGAGAAAAGCGAACGAGAAAAGTGAACACATGAACAGTTTATAAGGAGTCGCACAGTCGACAACGAACAACGACGACAACAGTCGCTCGCTCACACACAGCAGCTGCAGGCTCGCATGTGTATGTACACGCATTCGCCTGTGCCCTCATGCCACGAGCTGGGCCGCCACGCCCGCCGCCACTGCAGCCGCGTTGTAGCAGTCTCTGCATGCGGGTTCGTACGACTCGCTGCCTCCCACCAACTCTGTGCGGCTGTCTGCGGCGAGGGGTGAGCGCGGCCACGGGGCGGGGGGCGGGGCACGCGCCGGCCACGGTGCGCAGCGAGAAGAGGGAGGCGCTGGAGCAGCGCTTGCAGCGGCCAGCCTTTTTCGTGACTTGGTCCGCGTGCGGCACCAGGAGCAAAATCTGCGGGTCAGCAGAGGCAGGACGCACGCAGTCAGAGGGGGAGCTCTCAGCGAGCGCCGGCTGCACGCGCCTGTCCAAACGGCTGCCTCCGAAAGTCGCCGTCCAGCCCCGCCACCAGCAGCGTCTTGCGGTGCTTGTCCACCGCGGTGACGCAGAATTCCCGCAGGTCCGTGAAAAACTGCGCCTGCGGGAGCGCCGGCGAAGACGCGCACATGAGCGCGGGCCCGGCCGCCGGCAAGCTGGGGGCCTCCCCGCGCGCCTCGTCCACCGCAACAACGTGCGCCTCCTGATACTCCGCCGTGTCGTACAGGCTCGACAGCGTCTGCACAGCCTGGCACGGCTGCGGGGCCGTCAGGAGGAGCACACTCGCCGCCCTCTTCGCGCACCCTTCGCAGACCGTCGTGGCTCACGACCTCAGAGGTGGAGTACCGACCGTCACGGTTGGACTTGGCCACCAGCACGCGCCGGCCCCGGCTCTGCGCGCCCAGAGTCTCAGCGCTGCGACGCTCACGGCACCTGACAAAGGGACACCAGACGCGCCTCCTCAACCCCGGCCAGCCGCAGCAGCTCCGTCGTCTTGCCGGCGAACATGGGGCCGATGATCAGGTGCAGCCTACCCTCGCCGCTGGGCGCAGTGGCCACAGGAGGACCGCCTGGGGTGGGGTCAGAGAGGCGAGGAGCGCAGCGAACAGCAGAGCCAGAGGCTACGTACGCACCCGCAGCAGCGCAAAGCACTCGTCTAGCCAGAAACGCACAGGGGAAGCGTGTGCGAGCGGCTGCAGCGCAGGGGGGCGTGTGCGCAGCAGCGCATGATGGCGGCGGCTGGGCGCCCCGCTGCAGGCTGTCGACTGCAGACCACAGCCCGCGGTTGCGAGCGCCCCGTGTCACGGGTAAAAGCAGCCGCACAGCCATGGCGAACGAGTCGCCAGCACGTCGCTCTCTAGCAGAACAACGCTCGCTCTTCCTAGCGGCCAGCAGGCGCAGCGTCTATGCACACTTGAGTCCAGCAGGCGAGTGTGCACAGGTTTGCCAGGGCGGCAGTGAGTGGTGACGTGTCATTAGCGTGATGACGATGACAGACGGCTGTCGACGAGCGAGAGACGTGCGACCGTCATACAGACCGAACGCAGACGCACATCCATTAGCAGCCATACGCTTGAATTTATGAGGGTGTCAACAGCAGTGGCATCGCTCACGCAGCCAGCTCGCCCAGGTAGATCGTCTGGTCGCTGCTGCAGCTGGCCACGATGGGCTCCTGCGGGTGGAACACAGCCTCGTTGACGCTACCCTTGTGCCCCGGCAGCTTGTACTGCAGCGCGCCATCCGCGCCCCACACGTACAGCATGCGGTCTGCACTGCCGCAGCTCACCTTGGAGCCATCCGCTGACCAGCTGCAGCGCAGCAGCAGCTTCTCAAAGTTGTGCGCGTGCGCTGTGAGCACCTTGACGCAGCGCTGAGTGGGCGCGAAGGGGCGCACGTCCCAGACGCGGAGCGTGTTGTCCATTGCGTTGCTCAACAGAAAAGAGCCGTCGGGCGACAGCGCGCAGCCGGTCACGGTGTCGCCGTGCCCCTCCAGAGTGAGCGACAGCTGGCCTGTGCGCAGGTCCCAGGCGCGCAGCAGGTTGTCGACGCCGCCCGCAAAGAGCGTCTCCGAGCCAGCCCCCAGCGCCACGCACGTCACCGGGAAGCTTCCCGGCACCTCCCCGAACTTCTGCACGCAGCGGCGCACGCGCAGGTCCCACAGCCTCGCGGTGCCGTCGTCGGAGCCGCTCACAAGCAGCGGCGTGCCGCGTCGGGCCGCGCACACGCTGTTCACGATGCCCGTGTGCTCCCCCATCTTCTTCACAGACTGCCCGGTTCCAGCGTCCCAGGCGCGAACCGTCTGCGCAAGGAGCGTGAGAGCCCAGCGAGGTATCGCAGGCGAGTGCCGAGTTCTCACCTTGTCTGCAGAGCAACTGAGCAGCTGTGAGCCGTCGGCCGTCCACTGCACCTCCAGCACCGCGTTTTTATGGCCGTGCAGCACCATGTAGTTCTGCGACGGGTTTGCCAAGGCTCGGCATGAGAACCTGCCCGGCAGCAACCCTAGCGCACGCCCGTACCTGGCAGTCTCCACGCACGTTCCACAGGCTCACAGTCTTGTCGCGCGACGCGCTGGCCAAGTGCGCGCCGTTTGGCGCAAACTTGACGCTGTAGACGGCGTCTGAGTGGCCCGTGAGCAGCATCGTGGGTGAGTCCAGAGACGACGTGCGAGGCACGCTGCCCGCGGCAAGGCCGGCCAGCGCCCTGCTGCCAGCCTCCTGCGCCACTGCCAACACGTCCTGCTCTCGCCGCGGCCGCTTGGCACTTGCTGTGAGCGCAAGATCGTGCGCATCCTCCTCGGCACCGCGTTTGCCCTCCATGCTCGCCACGCGCAGAGCTACGGCGCAGACAGGGGCACTCTAGGCACGAGGTCAGCGAGCGGGGCGCGTCGTTGCTGCGCAGGCGGGAGGGCCTCCTGCGGCGGCGGGAGGCGGCCCGCCTGGCACCTCCCCTCGTACCGCTGGTACCGCCTACCGCCGGTCCGCCGCCTGCTGCTCGGCACCCAGCCAAACTTCAGTCCCTCCGCCTCCTTTACGCGCACGCGGTGGTGAAATGGTGGCCTCTGGATCCTGGATCGCAGGCACCATCAAAGCGGTGCTGAGCGGCGACTCGCTGGTGCTGGTGGGTCGCGCGCAAAGCGGCGGCATTCCTCCAGAGCGCACCGTATCGCTGGCGGGCGTTGCTGCGCCTCGCCTGGGCCGCCGCGACGCGGCCGGCGTGCAGGGCCGCGACGAGCCTTTTGCGGCGCAGTCGCGCGAGGCGCTGCGCTTGCTCGCGATCGGAAAGGAAGTGACGTTCCGCATTGAGAACGTGGCGGGTGGTGGATCACGCGAGCAGGCCACCGTCTTCGTGGGCAGGTGCGGCCTGTGCAACTCAACGTGTGCTTCGACTGCTGACGCACTCTGCTCACGCAGCGAGAACCTGGCGCTGTCTGTGCTGACGGCCGGCTGGGCGCGCGCTCGCGAGAGGGTGCCAGAGGTGCTTACCCAGGCACAGTCGGTCGCGCAGGCTGCGCATGCGGGTATGTGGAGCCTGGATCCGCCTCCAGCGAGCCCTCCGCTCGTCGCCGCCGAGCCGGCCTCGCTGGCTGTGGGTGTTGCGCTGGAGGCGCTTGTGGAGGGCGTTTTGAACGGAGGGACACTGCGTGTGACGCGGCTGGGCAGGCACTCTGGTTCGTTTGCGACGTGCTCACTGGCTGGGGTGCAGTGCCCCAGCCTGGGCCGGGAGGCTGGCGCTCCGGAGGCGTTTGCGCGCGAGGCGCGGGCGCACACCGAGTCACGGGTGCTGCACCGGGTGGTGGCTGTGACGCCCCGAGGGGTGGACAAGTTCGGCACCCTGGTGGCCAGTGTGCGCGACGGGGAAGGGCGTGACGTGGCAGAGGAGCTGCTCTCCCTCGGCCTGGGGCGCGTTGCCGAGTGGGGCCTGGCCCTCGCTCCCTGCGACGCCCCTCGGCTGCGCGCCGCCAAAAACGGCGCCGTCAAGGAGCGCCGCGGCGTGTGGCACGCGCACGCGCCCGCACAGCCCACCCTGGCCCCCGGGCAGCGCTACTCAGCGCGCGTGGTGGAGGCTGTGAGCGGCGACGTGCTGCTGGTGGCCCACGACGCCTCGGGCGCCGAGCGGCGCCTCAGCCTTGCCAGCGTGCGCGCCCCGCGCCTGGGCAACGCGCGCAAGGGCGAGCCGCCGCAGCCGTGGGCGGCGCAGGCGAAGGAGCTGCTCCGCGCGCAGCTGGTGGGACGCAGCGTGGGCGTGGAGCTGGAGTACGCGCGCACCGTGGCACAGGGCGACGGCGGCGCCGACGGGGAGCGCACCCTGCAGTTCGCCACCATCCTGGAGGAGCGGCTGGGCGCGGACGGCGCGGTGCTCGCCCGGCGCAGCGTCGCGGAGCTGCTGGTGGCGCAGGGCCTGGCGCTGGCTGTGCGCCACCGACCGGGCGAGGAGCGTGCGGGGCGCTACGACGCGCTGCTGGCGGCGGAGGAGGCTGCCCGAGCAGCAAGGCGGGGGATGCACAGCGGCGGCGAGCCCCCGGCGGCGGCCCACCCAGCGCAGGACGTGTCGCGCGACGCTGCCCGCGCCTTCCTGCCTGCGCTGCTGCGCTGCGGGCGCACGCCCGCCGTGGTGGACTTCGTGGTCAGCGCGGGGCGCCTCAAGCTGCTGGTGGCGCGGGAGGGGCTCCTGCTGCTTTTCAGCCTGGCTGGAGTGCGCTGCCCCCGCCCCCCCGAAAAGGGCGCAGACCAGGCCGTCGCCTTCCTGCGCACCCACATCACGCAGCGCACCGTGGACGTGCAGCTGGAGGAGCTGGAGAAGGCTGGCGTCTTCACGGGCAGCCTGTTCTACGCCTCCTCCCCTGGAGGCGCCCGTGACACGGCGCTGGCAGATGCGATGGTCCACGCCGGCCTTGCGCGCGTGATGCGCAGCAACGACGGGCGCGCCGCCGGGCGCGGCCTGCGCGCCCTGGAGGCTGCTGCGCGGGAGGCTGGCCGCGGACTGTGGGAGGGCTGGGTGGAGGAGGCGTCTGCCGAGGAGGAGCCCCAGGTGAGCCCGCCTGAGAGCATGGGCGTCACTGTCACGGACGTGCGCAGCGGCGCGCTGTTTCATCTGCAGCGCCGCGACGACGAGGCGCTGCAGGCGCTGGAGGCTGGGCTGCAGCGCCTGGCGGAGTGCGAGGGCGACGCCCCGGGCGCGCCGCCCTCCGGGCCGGCCTTCTCGCCAGCCCCGGGCGCGCTGTGCCGGGCGCGCTTCAGCGTGGACGAGCGCTGGTACCGCGCCCGCGTGCTGCGCTGCGCGGACGGCCAGGCGGAGGTGCTCTACGTAGACTACGGAAACACAGAGGCGCTTGCTGTCAGCCGCCTGGCGCCACTTGACGCGGCCCTCGCCGCGCAGCCGCCGCTGGCGCTGCCCGCGTGCCTGGCGTACCTGCAGGTGCCGCCCCTGGAGCAGGAGTGTGGGCCCGAGGCTGCCGCGCTGCTCAGCAGTTTGACCGGCGGCGGGCGGCAGATGACGGCGTGCGTGGAGGCCAGGGACCGGGCCACGGGCCTGCTGCATGTCACGTTGTCGCCCGAGGAGGGGGACGAGGGCAGCGTTGCCTCGCACCTGCTACGGGAGGGCCTGGCGCGCATACAGCGCACAGGCGGTGCGCGCGCGCGCGAGGCCGTCGCGGCGCTGCAGGAACACCAGGAGCACGCGCGCTCGCGGCGCCTGGGGCTGTTCGAGTACGGGGAAGCGTTCGACAGCGACGACGACCGCTCCTGATTGCAACCACGGGCGAACCTCAGTTGAAGATTTGTGTGTGTGTGTGTGTGTGTGTTTGCAATTCCACAAGCTGCGTGAGCGCCACACTCCGGACGCATCATCTCCGCATCCCTGGCGGCAGCCCCGGGGGCGGGCGTGGCCCTGGCGGCGGCGCGGGGCGCCATCCGTCTCCGCCAATGCCCGGGATGGCCTGCGGCGGCGCGTTTCCCGTCGGGGGCGCAGGCAGCATGAGCGGCGCGCGTGTGGCTGCTGCGCTGCTCTCGGAGAAGGCTCCGTACGCTGAGCGCATCGTGTCCCGCGGGAGCTCGCCCGGCCTGTTTCTGCACCAAAACTTGGTGGTGTTGTCGTTGCTCCCGCTGCACAGCACATGGCCCAGCGGATGCCACGCCAGGCTCCACACGGCGCCCTCGTGGCCGCCGCGCACCTCCGCCTGCGGCCCCTCGTGCCCCACGGTCCAGAACAGGATGGATCCGTCGTAGCCGCCACTGACCAGCAGCTCCTCGTGGAACGGGTGCCACGCCACGGAGGTGACGTCCCGGTTGTGGCCGTGCAGCGTGGCGAGCTCGCGGAGCATGCGCAGGTCCCAGACCTTGACGCTCTGGTCTCTGGAGGCTGTGAGCAGCCAGTTGCCGTTTGCGTTCCACTTGCAGCTGGTGACCATGTTCTTGTGGCCGTGCAGGCTGGCCACCGGCACCGCGTTCTTGGCGTCCCACAGCTTCACCAGCGTGTCCTTGCTGGCGCTCGCCAGCAGCGCCTTCTGGGGGTGCCAGTCCACAGCCTTCACGTCGCCGCCGTGCCCCGCCAGCACGTGCTCCGCCTGGCAGCGCGCAAAGTCCCACACCTTGAGCGTGGTGTCGTCGGAGCAGGAGACGAACTTGAGGTCCGTGCACGAAAAAGCAAGGCCGCGCACCGGCTCCTTGTGAGCCTGCGTGGCCTTCACGTTGTTCATGTTCGGCTGCCAATACTTCACCACACCGCCGTCGTCGCCTGCAAAGGGCAGCACTCAGGCCACGTGCGCTGCTCGCACGCTGCCTGCGCACGCACCCGAGATGAGCCAGTTTTCGTTGTGGCTCCACACCAGCGCGCGGATGGCGGTGTCGTGGGCCTGCAGGATCGTCTCGAAGTTGAAAGACACGCCTGCGAGCGAAAGGGCGGGTGGGGCGGCTCAGGCTCGCTGTCTGGCCTGTGCTGAGGAGACGCACCGTTCCAAAGCGTGAACTCGCCGATCTGGGAGCCGGCCAGAAGGCGCCGCCCCTCGGGCGTCCACAAGACCACGTCGACTGCGGCACGCACCTGCAGGAGCGCGTGAGGCGCCGCCCGACTCACGGGTGCCCGGGGCGCGCACCTTGTTGGTGCTCACGTGCACGAACTTGGTGGCGAAGCTGGTGGCTGGCGTGTTGGGGTAGGCGGCAGGAGGCAGGAGCTGGTGCGAGCCGCGTCAGCGCCAGCGGTGCGCACTCGCGCGGCTCCCAGCCCCCTGCTAAACGCACGTCCAAAGCCGACCCCAGCGCAGGCGTTAGCATCTGGTCGTTCCACCCGTCGCCCTGCGCCAAGCGGAGCTGCAAATGGCGCGCAACAGGCGACGTGAAGTCCACCACTCGGCGCTGCACCGGCTTGCGCGCGCTGCGGTTGTCGTAGCCGGTGGGCAGCGCGCTCCCGTAGGCGGCCCGGTTGGGATCCACGTACACGTACGTGCTCATTCTGCAGCCAAGCTGCAGGCAAGGGGCTCACAGCCTCAAGCGCCGCTGAAGCTGCGCGCCAGCATCGCAACTGAGGAGTCAACGAGCGGACAGACGAGGCAACAGGGTGAACAGGGTGCGCGAGGGGGCCAGAGCTGGTGTGCGTTCAGTGCCCATCAATAATGGTTCAATCATCACCGACCGACGAGCGTGCGGCAGCGAGCGTTCGAATGCGTGTCATCTCGCGTGCTTGCTCGCGCGATTGATGCACCGCATTGGATGTTCACGCTGCAGCTGTGGAATAAATCAAGGCGGCGTGTGATGGTGGTTTACTCCCCGCCCTCGTCAGCTCGCACCTCTAGGCCAGCCTCGCGATGCGGTGCCGCCCCCTGTGGCTCACGCTGACTTTGCGTAGCCCTTGATGCGCTGCGCGTAATAGGCACGTGCGTCGTCCAGGCTGGCACCCTCCTGCTGCTGCACGCCCAGGCTGGCGGCCATGGCGCGGCGCACGTTGGCGGCGAAGAGCGCCGGGTCGGCCCGCTCCGCCGGCGAGGGGGTGTAGGGGGGCAGCAGCGTGACGGTGAGCTGCTTGTTGCGCTGCACAAGCAGCCGCGCAAGGTGCACCAGCTCCACCGGCCACCCGCGGAAGACCCGGCTGCGCGTCGGCCGCTCGCGCCACACCCAGCCCGCGTTCAGCGCGCCGCAGCGGTAGCGCAGCAGCAGCGGCAGCACCGGCACGCCGGCCACAAAGCAGCCCGACTTGAAGCGCAGCAGCGCGTCGCCCGTGCTGCACGTGCCCTCCGGAAACACAAGCATGGGCGGGTGCTTGCGCCAGCAGTCCGTGCGCCTGGCCCGGGCAGTCATGAGATCCGTGACGCTGCCCCCATTGGCCGTGGCCCCCCCCTCCCTGGAGCGGTCCACCGTCTGCGCGCCCCACAGGCGCAGCATGGCGCCAAAGAAGGGCCACTGGCCCACGTCGGCGCGCGTGACGGGGAAGTAGGGGCCCATCACGGCTGCACAGGCAAAGACGTCCAGGTACGAGACGTGGTTGGACACCACCACCGTGGCCGTCTTGCCCGCGAACGCGGCGCGCGCGTGCTCCGCGCCCTCCACGTGCAGGCGAAAGCCGAGGACGGCCAGAATGGCTTTGGCGGCGAGCGCGCTGGCGGATACGAGCACCGGGTAGAGCCTGAAGTTGGGCACGTCCGTGTCCTTGTTGCGCCGCTGAAGCAGCAGCAGCAACAGCAGGTAGACGGCCAGGATGGCCAGCGTCAACGCGAGGCGCAGAAAGGCGAGCGGCAGGAGCAGGAGCAGCAACGCGGCGCCTGCGTCGCTCAGCGGCGGCGTCTGGCTGTCCAGGTAGGGCATCGGAGCGTCAGGCATGGTGCGGCGGGGGGAAAGCGCTACGTCCCCGTTTTAAAACATTGATTAGAACAAATTAGAACACATTGGCCTCGAACTCGCTTTTAGGTTATGATAAAAGTCGGCATGGAATCATGCTGGGTTAGCCGCCGGGAGTTTGGTCTAGTGGTATGATCAGCGCTTTGGGCCTTCATATGAAGCATTTCTGCGTTGGGTCGTGTGCACATACTGTGCTCGATATGGTTCGATTCCCGCAACTCCCCGTCGTTTTGGGGGCTGCTGGGCTCCCTGGGTCCCTGCCTCTCTCTCTCTCCGCCCGCCTATGCCATGCATGCGCCCACCTGCTTCGCCTTCGAGGCCTTCCCCGGGCGCACACTGCGCGTGGCGCTGTTCACAGGCGTGGCAAACGGCGGGTGCGCCTCCACTCGTCTTCCCAGCACGCACGCGTCCAGGCCTGAGGCCGCCCACCACCTGCAGCGCGCTGGTGAAGCTGCTCGTGGCCGGCACGCTGTCGCCCGAGGCGGCGTTCGTGAATGCGACGATGGCACGCTCACATCACTTCTGCGCTGCGCTGCGCCTCGCGCTGACGCCTTCTCGCGCTCTGCGTGCGTCTGCGTGTGTCGCAGATTGCGGACCCTTTCCTGCTGCACCTGGCTGCGCACAAGGCGCTGGCAGCGCAGGCGGCTGGGCGACTCACCACGCACACGCTGCACAGCGAGCTGGTTTTCAACACGTCGCCCACCAACCACGTGCGCCCGCTCGCAAGTGCGTGCACCGCCGCCGCCCGCGCTGAGCCGTCGGTGCGCAGATCACGGACTCGCTGCGCCGCTTTGGAGTGAGCGAGCACAGCCGCGCGCTGCTGGTGGCGCGCTTCGACGGCAGCGAGGAGGAGGTGCGTCGCGTGCGGCGGAGCGCGTGAGAGGGCTGACGTTGCGCATACGGGCCAGATGGAGGCTGCTTGCGCAATGGTGGAGGGCACCCGCGTGCCGCTGGACCAACTGGGCAGTGTGACGGACACGGCGGCGTTGATGAAGGTGCGTGTGGAGAGGCGGCTGTGAGCTGCGTGCGTGTTGCTGAGTTGGCGACAGCTCTTTAAGCCCACGCAGGAGGAGCTGGCGTGTGGCAGCCTGGTGGATGCAATCACGTGCCGGGTGGCCTCCAAGGAGGTGCAGTGAAGGTGGTGCAGCACCATTGACACCCATGCTCTTCTGTGACTCAGCCCGACGGCCTCTCCCAGCTACTAGCTCTATGCTGCAACGTGCTCCTACCAGTCAAAGGAGCTGTCTGCTGCTGTCGGCGCCTACTGCCGGCATGCACGCACTCGGAGAGCCGCACCGGCTGCTAATAGCTTTACGCGACGCAGGCTGCCCGGCGCCTTTATCGAAGTTGAGATTGCCATCGACATCGGATGAAGACGCTGACTCACGCCTGGCGCAGCTTGCCTGGCGTGAGCTCCGCCTTGCAGCATGGGCAGACCTTCTGCAGCTTGAGCCACGGCTCGGCGCACTGCGCGTGGAAGAAGTGCCTGCAGGGCAGTGTGGCAACCTCCTCGCCCGTCTGGAACTCTTCTCGACACACCGCGCACTGCTCACCGCTCTGTCCAGCGCCCGCGTAGGCGCTCCGCGGGAGCGCCGCGATCAGCGCGGCAGCCAGGCCGCGCGACACGTGCCCAGCCGCGTCGCCCAACGCTAAGAGCTCTTCATAGCTCATCGCGTCCACGTCCACGCCGTCCTCCTCCAGCTCCTCCTCCTCGTCGGGCGGCAGGTCGCCGCCGGGCGGCACGCCCGCCAGGGCGAGCATGCGCTCGTTCCAGTCGCGCGCCTCCGCTTCAGCCAGGCCGCGCGCAAACGCCTCGTCCTCGTCCAGCTCGCCACCAGGCGCGCCGTCGCCAGCGCCGTCAACGGGTGAGCCGACGTCGCTGAAAGGGTGGATGGCGCGGGAGGGCGTGAGAAGCGGGTGTGGGAGAGGGTGCAATGCAGACTGCAAGCGGTCCAGAGCGCGGCCCAGCAGGGCGCGCGTGATGCACACCTCAGCATGCCGCCAGCGCCTGCGAAGCTCCCGCCTGCGGCGAGGTAGAAGGCCTGGCGCGGCGCAGAGCGTGAGAGGCGTGAGAGAGCTGTTGGAACGTCCTTGCTATCGCCCTGCTCCTCAACCCGTTGTTCGTGTAGCGCCGCGGCTGCGCACCCGCTCCTGCTCTGCGCAGAGGCGCGCAAAGGCCTCGTCCGCGTCCTCGCCCTCCGCCGCAAGCTGTGCCCTCGTGGGCGTGTCCATGTCACCCTTCTCGCTGGCACCCTCCTGCACCAAGTTGCCGTCCCGCAGCAGCAGCGCCTCGGCGGCGGACATGGCAGCAACGCGAGAGCGCACAAAGTGCCCTCGTGAGTGTCGTACGAGTGCCAGTTGCCACCAACTAACAAGTACCTGCGTTGCTCGCTGCGTACGTGCGCGTACGCATCGCTCAGCGCCCTCCCATCGCCTCCCGAGTGCACGGCCTCTGCTGCTCAAAGCAGCTGCTGCGCCATGGCGCGTGTGCAGTGCCTCCCGGCTACGCGTAGGCTCTGACGCAACCCCGTCTCGTCTGCACAGGAGGAGGAGGAGCCCGCGAGCCCAAGCGGCGCCGCGCCCGCCGGCGAGCAGCTGCTGAGCGTGACGGTGTCGGACCCTGTGACCCAGGGCGACCACGTATCCTACCGCGTCTCCGTGAGCACCGACCTGCCGTCCTACCGGTGGAAGCAGTTCAGCGTCATCCGCCGCTTCCGCGACTTCGCCTTCCTCCACCAGCGCCTGTGCGACCAGTACCCAGGCGCGTGTGCCACCCAGGCGGGCGCGTGCGAGCGAGCAAGCAACCCTTGACGCGCAGCGCCAATGCCTCCCTCAGGCGTCGTGGTGCCTGCGCTGCCTGAGAAGCGCTTCGCAACCAAGCTGGTTGCGATGGGTGTCGAGTTCGTGGCGGAGCGTTGCGCAGCGTTGGACGCGTTTCTGAAACGGGTCTGCGCGCATGGCGCGCTGCGTCACGCTGTGGCGCTCTCCACCTTCCTGGAAGCAAGCGAGGCCGACTGGACAGCATGGATGCAGGTGCCTGTGGAGGGCCTGACGCTGGCGAAGCAGCGGGGAGACGCGGCGTCACGATTGAAGGGGCTGGGAGCCGCTGCTGGGTGCGCCCAGGCCGCCCCGCGGCACAGCCTTGTTGCGTCTCACGCGCCTCGCTCCCTGTGCCAGCGCGCTGTTCTCGCCGCGCGCAGACGACGCAGACCTGGAGCTGGAGCGCCTGAAAACATACTTTTGCGAGCTGGAGACGCACTTGGCGGACTGCGCCGGCGCCGCTGAGACGCTGGTGCGGAGGCACGGCAAGCTGGCGGGCGCGCTGCGCGACTTTGGAGCCGCAATGTCCGCGCTGGCGCTCGGCCAACCGCCGCAAGCCGCGCTGTCGCTGACACAGCTGGGCACGTGCTGCGTTGCGCTGGGCAAGAGCAGCGCCGGCAAGGCTGGCAGCTTGACTGTTGCGTTGGAGGCTCCGATGAAGGACCTGGTGCGCTCTTTGGCGGGCGTCAAGGGCGCGCTCGCCTCCCGCGCCGCCGCGCACGCCACGCACCAGTCTCTGTGTGCTGATCTGGAGTCGCGGCGCACCAAAATAGCCAGGCAGCGGGAGAGCGGCAAAGGCGACCCGGCGCGCATCGCGGGCGAGGAGCGCGAGGCGGCTTCGCTCTCGCTCCGCGTGGAGCAGGCCAAGGCTGAGTACGACGCCGTGTGCCTGCGCATGGAGGGGGAGCTGCTGCGCGCAGACGGCACGCGGGCTGCCTCTCTGGGCGCTGTGGCCAGGGCGCTGGGGCAGGCACAGCGAGAGATTGCGGAGGAGCAAGCCAGCGCGTTCGCGCTGATGGGAGTGAGCGGCCTGGACTCATAAAACACTCCTCACATACAGCGCTGATACTACGCTCGCTTCACACTTCGCTGTTCACTCACGCCACGCCGCTTGTGTCCATCGAGGTGGCCACGCGACGCAGCAGCGGGCCAACCTCCGCCCAGCGTTCCTCCACGCACGACGCGCGCAGGCAGAAGAGAAAGGGCTCTTGATAGTGGTAGACCACCACTGCTCTGCGCTGGATGGTCGGCAGCTCATCACCGCGTGGTCCCTCGCACAGCACGGCGCCGCCTCTGCCCTCGCTGACAAGGCCGCGACACTGCTCCTGCCGCGTCTCAACCACGTAGTAGGGCGGGCCAGAGGCGTTGCTAAACGATGAAGAGTCCAGCACAGAGAAGCTGATGGTGCCCGAGCTGCTCTGCACAACGCCGGGGACATTGCCGACGGCGGTGCCAGAGGCGACTGCTGCGCGCTCGGGGGCGGTGAGCAGGCTGGCCACCTGTGCCGCGGAGAGCGAGCCGTCCAGCGAAGAGGCTGCGTCTGGGGGTGGCAGCTCGCGGCGCAAAGAGACCGTGTCGAACATCGAGAAGTCTCCCAGGAGAAGCAGCGTCTGAGGCTTGTCGCCCGCGCTCTCGCGGTCGCTGGCCACCACCCAGGCGGCAGGAACCTGCAGCCGGGCGCCGCAACGCGCTGTGAACTGCGACAGCTCCTCCGCTGCCAGGGCGGGCGAGCCGGCGGGCACTAAGAGAGGCAGAGCGACGCCTGTCAGCAGCGCCCCTCTACGGCTCAGTGAGCTGACCTCCGACGTGCAGCGGCAGACCGGCGCATCAGGGCGGGGAACGTGTCTGCGTGCACAGAGCGCCAACTTTGACGCCGCTGGCGCAGGTACGCTCCAAGACATTCACGCAGGCACGAGCCGGATTACGGGGGTTCGAAACATGTGTCAGCGAGCGTCCGTACGACAACAACGCTTTCCTCCATTCGTCGTCGTCATGGCCACCGAGAAGGACCTCAAGCCTGGCATGCTGGTCGGCTGGACGCATCGCAACGACTTCGTGCTCGGCACCATCGTCGAAACGAAGCGTGTGAACTGCATCGTCCGCCGGATGAGCGACCCGACCGGCAGCAAGCTGCACAAGATTGAAAAGCTCATCCTGGAGAGCGAGATTGGCAAAAACGACATTCAGATGGCCAAGGCGCAGGGCGGACGCAGTGCGTGCTGGGAAGAAGGAAGAAGGGAGAAGGAAGGGAGATGCGCAAAACCTTGGTCTCCGCTGACGGCCTCCCCTCCCACGCATTGCCCGCGCAGTGCCGCGCGCTGAGCTCAAGAACACCCCCAAGGCCGCGATGGAGCACGATACGTCCGAAAGGGCGGGTCGCAAGCGCACGGCGAGCAAGAAGAAGGAGGAAGCCGAGGAGGCGGAGGCGGAGGCTGAGGCGCAGCCCGAGCCGGAGACGCCTACTCCGGTGAAAAAGAAGGCCAAGAGCAAGTCCACCTGATTCCCAGCAGAGCAGCCGCAGCGCCCAGACGCACGTAGTTTGTTTTCAGGCGTGTTTCCTTCCTCCTCAACACCAGCGTTCCGCAGTGTCCCCTACCCGATGACGATCGCCTCGGGGCTGCCCGCCCCCGCGCCGCCCGGCTGCTGCTGCTGCGCGCTGAGCAGCAGGGAGCCCTGGAAGCCGCGCTCCACAGCCTGCCGCCCAGCCGCCGCCCCGCCGCCGCCAAACGCCAGCAGCCCTGCCACGTCATCCGGGTCGTGCGCGCAGCCGGCGGCGCAGAAGACGGCCGCGCTGCGCCGCACGCCCGCCTGCGCCAGGGTGCGCGCCTCGTCCGCCTCGCGCTCCCCCGCGTCGAACCTCGCGCCGTCCACGAACAGCTGCTGGTCCTCCGGGTGCACCTGGAACGTCTCCAGGATGCGCAGCTTGAGCCACCACACGCTGTGGGTGGAGGCGCAGGGCAGCTTGGCCACCCCGCCGGCGGCGCCGCTGCGGCTGCGCGCCACGCGGCGAGACGGCGGCGCGGCGCTGGCGCGGCGCGCGGCCGCCGCGGCCGCGTCGCAGGCGGCCCTGCGCGCCTGCTCGTCCGAGGTGACGGTCAGCGCGGTGGCGGCGGTGGAGCCGTCGCGCACACGCGTCCTGCCCTCCTCGCTGCCCTCCCCGTCCTCGCCCTCGCCCTCGCCCGCAGCCGCCGCCGCGCCCAGGCGCTTCAGCGTCACCACCAGCAGCCCTTGGTCGTAGGTGAGCGCGTCCGCCAGGGCCTGCGCGTCCGCCAGCGCGCAGCAGGGGCCGCACACGCCGTCCTCGGCGCTCACCACGCTCAGCTCCACGCCCCCACGCCCCTCCGCGCCTGCAGCGGCGCTCACGGCGACGCGCGGCAGCGCCTCCGCCGCGGGGCAGCGTCCGTCCGGGTCCGCGTAGAACACGGCCAGCAGCGCCGCGTCCTCCTCGGTGACGAGCGCCAGCGCGGCGACCTGCGACGCCGCACAGGCGGAGGCGTCGCCCTCGTCCAGGCCCCATGGGTGCGGCGGGGGCGCCTCCCAGCGGCCGCCCTTTGCGCGCGCGGGGCGCGGCAGGCTGGCGAGGAGCAGGCGGTGGGGGGCGCAGCGGGGCAGGGGCCAGCAGGACAGCGCCTCCGGGCGGGCCGCCGGCGGGCGGCCGAACACCGCCGGCCCCACGTAGGCGCGCCAGGCGAGCAGGAAGGGCGCGGGCAGCGCCACCAGCGGCGCGCAGCCTGGGCGCAGCGGCTGCCCCTGGCCCTTGGCCAGCCACGGCAGCGCCTCGCGCTGCGCGCGCCGCTCTTCCTGGGAGGCGGCAGCGCCGCTGCCGCAGGCGGCGCACTCCGCGGCGCCGAAGGGCGGCGGCTGCGCGAGCTGCGGGCGGGAGAGGTGCGCCTGAGCTGCAGCGGCAGAGGGAGGAGCAGCCTTGGATGTCAGCCCCTGCAGCGCCTCCTCCTGCAGCGCCTGCCACATGCTGCGCGGCACTGCGATGCGCCTGGCGGCTGAGCCAGGCGCGGGGCTGCCGTGAGGGCAGGTGAGCCCCTCCGCCGGCCCCCCCGTGCCAAGCCCCTTGGGCCAGGCCCCGCCCTTCCAGCTGCACCACCGCCCCGCCCACCACCGGTTGATGCACACCCAGCCGCGGTCGCCCGGCGGCGGCTGCGCGCGGTCGCCGCCGCTCAGCAGCTCCTGCAGCTGGCTCCTGAGCGCCGCGCGCGCGCCCAGGCGCTCCTCCCCGCACCGCTCAGCGGCCGCCATGTCCCGCAGGCAGGCGCGGCAGAGGGAGTGTTCGCCCAGGAGGGGCCCGCCCGCGTGGCGGCTCACCAGGCGCTCCCAGGCCTCGCAGCTGACGCGCTTGCCCAGGGCTGCAGCACGTGCCGGGTCCGCCGCGCCGTGGGCGCACAGCAGCGCCGCGTTGTCGATCTCGGGGGGCGGCGCCTCTCCGCTGGCCCACAGCTGCAGCCACGCGGCGTTGACCCAGCGAAAGGGGGCGTCCAGCCCGGGCGGCCCAGCGCAGGCCAGCACCTCACGCACCTCCCGCTGGCGCGCCTCGCGGCACGCGCGCGCCTCCGCCAGCGCGGCGGTGGCGGCGGCGATGCGCTCCTGGAAGGCTGCGTTGCAGGCGGCCACGTGCGCCAGCAGGTCAGCCGGCAGCGCCGGCTCGTCTGCCGCCGATGACGTGGCGCCATCGCCGCGCTTCTGGTACACCAGCAGGTACGCCTCCGAGGAGGACAGGTGGCCGGGGGGCAGCGGCGGCTGCGCACCGGCGCCGCCCGGGGCGGCCACCTCCTCCGCCGCGGCAGCCTGCGCGGCGCGCGCGCCAGCCTCCGCGCCGTCTGCGCCGCGGGCGGCCCGCTTGGCGGCGGGCCGCTGCGGCTGGTCGTCCACGATGAGCACCTCGTCGTTGTCCTCCGCCGCTGCGTCCGAGGCGCTCTTGCGCCCCGTGGCGGCGCTCTTTGACGCACCCTTTGGCGCGCCTTTTGGCGCAGCCCTTGGCGTAGCTTTGGTCTTCTGCGCGGCTGCTGCCGTGTCCTTGCCGTCGCCCAGCGGGTGCGCGCCCAGGCACGTGACCAGCTCGTCGTCGAAGCGGTGCCAGAGGCCGTCCGGGCCCACGCAGTGTGCCACGTAGTGGCCGCTCACGGCTGCGCTGCCCCGGTGCAGCACGACGGCCACCAGGTCGTACGGGCAGGCTGCGCCCGCCGCCGCCTGCAGCGCCGCCTGGTCCTGGCCGGGCCCCGGCGTCAGGTACGGCCGCAGGTCCAGCGTGAGCGGGAAGGCGAACTTGTCGGTCACCTTGCGCCGCTGCGCCGTGCGGTGGTCGAACAGGAAGCGCTTGAGCGTCACGTTGAGCAGCACAGGCGCGCTGTGCAGCCGGCTGGCCAGCTGCGCGTCCCGCTTGGCGCCACGGCACGCGGCGCTGTCGCACTGGTAGGCGTTGCAGCCGCTGAGCGCCTCGACGGCGAAGTAGTCGCCCAGGCTCTGGCCAAGCGTGCGACAGCCACGCACGTTCACCTCCAGCTCGTAGCAGTCCACCCGCTGGGCGCTGGCTGCGCTGGCGCTGCCGCACGACAGGCAGGTGACGCCGCGGGAGGAGGCGGCCCGGAACAGGGACGGCACGAACTGGTGCGCCGGCGAGGTGGACGCGCTCAGCGTCTGCTCGATGTGCTGCAACAACAGCTTCATGAACTCCTGCCCGTCCTGCAGGCGCGCCGCACGCGAGGGCGTTCAGGTCAGAGGCACGCGAGCAGGGGGCCCGCCGCGCGCAGAGCTGCGTGCCTGCTGCGTGCGCTCATCCAGCTGCAGCGCCCTGGCGAAGGCGGCGGGGTCGGCGGAGGTGCACGCGCCGCACTGCAGCTGCGCGAAGAGCTCCCTGGGAGGGGGCGGAGGGCGGGGGTGAGGGGAGCGGAAGGACGGGGTGAGAGAACGGCCGACGGACGGAAGCCCGCAGACGGCCTGCGCGTACGGCTGGCCGCGTGGAGGCGCGTCGGGCGTCGCACCGGAGGAGGCGCAGCGCGGGGGAGCGCTGCAGGAGGGGCTCCGGCAGCCGGTAGAGGCCCAGCCTGAAGCGGCGGCAGTGGAAGAGCACCTGCAGCACCGCGTTCACGTAGCAGGTGGCCCCCAGGTTGCCCAGCCCCGCGGGCGCGCCAGGCTGGAGACGCGTCGGGGGCCGTAGGGGCGCGCGCGCGCGTGAGCGGACGGGGGAGGGACGGGACAGGAGGAAGCGAGCGAGGGGCGCGCACCGAGCGCTGCGTGTTGCTGGCCACCGCGGGCAGCTCGTTGAGCCCCTTGGGAGGTCTGGCCCACAGGCTGCGCTCTCGGAAGGCGCCCACAGGCGGCGCCAGGCGGCACAGGCAGTTTGGCATGCGCGCCCCCGCCGGCGCCATCTTGGGGCACTCCCCGGAGCACAGCTCACCCGCGCCGTACAGCCACAGCGCGTGCGCGGGCGGCAGCGCGCTCCCGCACTCTGACGCCGCCTCAGCCAGCAGCGACGCTCGGCGAGCCTGCGCCTCTGAGACGTCGCCGTCAGCCTCTGCGCGGCCGCTCTTGGGCGTACGGCCCCGCGCAGCGCCCATCGCCGCAGCAGAGAGGATATCACTCGGCTTGCGGAGGCGCGGGCTACCTCGCCCGGCGCACAAAATAATGTCGTGCGCGCGCACTGCGCAGTCTTTGGTCAAACGCGCTGCGCTCCTCCGCGGTCTCCATGGCTGCAGCCGAGTCATGGGAGGACGCGGACCTGAGCGGGTTGAGCCTGACAAAGGCTGTGGAACCGCGGATGCCTGTGAGCCGACCCACTGGAAGGCGCGTCTGCAGGACTACTTCAGCCGGCCGGCCCCATGCAGCAGAGCCGTCCGTCAGCCTGCGTCTGCGCTGCGCGCTCTGACGTGGCGCGCGCCATGCGTTGCCAGGCCTGGGAGTCTGGAGGCTGCTGTGGCGGACCGCCTGGCGGCGGCGGCGGAGGAGGCCCTGGACGGCACGCTGCGCGAGGCGCTGCAGCGTGGCGGCTCCGACCGAGAGACGGGTGAGTGCGCTTGCTTCAGGATACGCGCCGCGCCGGGCGGGACCGGGGGCAGGAGAAACCCTCGCGCTCCTGGCGCTGCACTGCTCACCCGCAGCCTCTCACGCTCCCCGCCCAGCGCTCCGCTTCGACGCCGAGTGCGAGCGCCTGCTGCGCTCGCCCAGACAGGCGGCGCTGGAGCTTCCGGGACCCCTGAACCCGTTCCACGTGCGCTCTCGCTTGCGCTGTGCTCGCACCCACCGCACCAGCCTCACCCCACCGCGCGCCCCAACAGCGCCTGCTTGCACGAAAGGTGGCCCTCCACTACGGCATGGGGTGCGAGGCCACCGCGGGCGAGGGCGTGTGTCTGTTCAAGACGCCAGCCGGCCGCGGTCCACCCTCGCGGCTGCAGGACGTGCCCCTGGCCAGCGCCTCGGACGCGGGCGACCCGGGGGGCAGCCAGCAGCAGCCCGCGCGCGTGGTGGGCGTGATGCGTCGCACGGGCAGCGGCGGAGCGCAAGCCTCGGGGCTGGGGCTGGGGGGATCTGCGCAGCCTCAGCCGCCAAAGAGCGTGGAGGAGCGCGAGGCTGAGTACGAGCGCGCCAGGGAGCGCATCCTGGGCAGCAGCGACGGAGCGGCGGGCGTGGCACCTGCTCAGCGCGCTGGGGAGGCGCCGCCTGCGACGGGCGGCGCAGCAGGCGCCTCGGCGGCTCCACAGGAGGACGCCTCGGCCCCACAGGCGCAGCAGGCGCAGCAGCAGCCCGGTGCGCGTCAGGGGGTGGGCGGCGGCGCGCCGCGGGCGTTGTGGAGGGACCGTGAGAAGGACTTGGCGGACCCGGATTTCCGGCGGCGCAGCGGTGGCGCGTACGGGCAGGCGCAGGGGTACGGAGTGGCCTATGTGGCTGCGGGGTTTGGCCAGGAGGAGTTCCCGGCGCTTGGCGCGGCGGCGGCGGCTGCCCCGCGGTGGAGCAACGCGCAGCAGGCTTCGTATTATGGGGCACAGCAGCAACAGCAGCCGCAGCAGCAGGGTGACCCTCGCGGCCGTGGGTGGTGAGCAGGCGAGAGGGCCCACGGGTGCGCCCTCGCGGGCCATCCCGCCCTTCAGACTTTTCACTTTTGGGGGTGTGCCAAAGTTGGAAAATACACAAGGTCACAAGCTCTACAGACATCCAGAGCACAGCGCGCGGTCACAAATCGATAGAACGGAAGGTGCGTGGGAGTACTCGTTTACATACACCCCCAAAGGACGGTCTCGTGGTTTCGTCTTGGGAGCTCGCTCGCCAGCTCCTCGCTGCCTCGTGCCGCCTTCAATCCGCAGCAGCGCCGGCGCTGCAGCTTCACTCGTTCGCGCCGCCGCCACTTCTACCGAACAGCACGCGCAGGAAGAGCTTCAGCACGCCGTCTTTCTTTCGGCGCAGTAGTATCAAAGAGTGGACGTAGCGTGGAGTGCGTTCCGACTCTTTTCGCTTTCTAGTTGCATTCGGGGCCTCGCGCACTGCGCCCCTGCATCGAATGGTCTTGCTCTCGCCAGGCGAACTGCCTGTGTCGCTGTGTGTGCGTGTTGTGTCTCCTGCTGATTGCCTCGCACGGCGCCAGCAAACAGCCTCCTCTCCGTCTCTGTCTCCTCCTCCTCAACCACCGCCGGCATGCGGCAGACAGCAAAGCCCAATGTACAGTGTGGCTAGCGGCTGCTGCTGTGCGCTTGTCGGACTCCCCCCCTTTCCCCGCGGCTGCGCCGGCGCCGGCGCGCTGTGTGTGGCGTGCACCCTCAGATGCGCACCACGTTGAGGTGTCCGTCGTTGATGACCTCATCTAGGGCGAGCATCTCAACGTCGCCAGTGCTGTATAGCACCTGCAGGCCGGCGGAGGCGGGTGAGCACATGCACGCTGGCTGGGCAGCGGCGGTCGCGCCTTTGCACTGCGAGCGCGCGCGTTGAGTGACAGGATCTCGGCGCGGTACCACAGCCCGTCGTCTGGCCAGTAGAGCTCGATGGTTGCGCCCTGCAGCAAGTTCAGGTTGTCCTTGGGCGACAGTATCCGCCCGGGGCTGGGCTTGTCGTAGCACTGCAAGCAGGCGTGCGTGAGAGGCTGCGAGGCGCGGAACGTGAGCGAGCTGGGTGCAGTGCGGACCTCCGGCTCTGAGCGCTCCCGCTTGGCGCCGCTGGGCGCCGCCGCCGCCTGGGCGCGACAGAGCACGAGTCAGCGGAGGTGCGTGAACGTGGCGTTGGGGCAGGAGGGGTGGGCAGTTGCGCCAGATGAAGCACACCTTCTTCGGCTTTGCCGCGCCCCCAGACTTGTTACCGTACGTGGTGGCATACAGCTCCTCCCACACCGTCGGCAGCTGGTTGATCATGTTGAACAGCTTCAGTCTGCGGAACGCATAGGCACTCAAGTCAGTGTGCGCACGCTGCACAGGAGAGGGCACCGTCACACTATCGCGTGCAGCACGTTGCGCACCGGTCCGGCTTCTCAGCCTTCGCCGCATAGAAGTAGGCCACCGCCATGAGCCACGCGTCAGAGTGCACTGCAACCAGTTCCAGCCACTTGTAGTAGACAATCCGAATGGGAGCACTCTTGTCCTTCGCCTCCTTGTCCTGAGGTCCAGCAAGAGAGACTCTGTCAGACAGCTGCGCAGCCGCACAGCTGCGCCAGCCGAGCGTAGAGATGGGTCCAGACGGAAAAGGGAAGTCGTGTCACGGTTTCGGGGCTGACAGACGTGCAATGCACCATGGAATGCAGCCCGTGCCGCAGGCGTGAGCGAGTGCAGCGCGATACGGCACAACTCCCGTGAAGTGCACCCAGGTCGGCTGCGATGTCGGGAGTCCAGACGCGGGGCCACAAACCCTTCTAGGCAAACGGCCGAGCAGCGCCGCTTCGCGCTCGCTGCGCCGCGCCACGCAACGCCTGCACCCGGCGGCTGGACCACATGAAGGAAGACGCACCGCCATTCCGTCGCGAGCGAAGTTCACACCCAAAGCAGGTTCCGGCAGCTCAGGCGGCACTTCCTCCACCGGCAGCCTTCGGTCGGTGCGCACGCAAGCGTCAGCACGGTTCGCGGCTTCACCGGCTGCGCAGCGGCGCCGCAGCGGACGCACCCGACGCGCCAGCTGCCGTCGCTATTGCCTGCGAAAGAAGAGGACTCGCACCTCAGTCGCCGGATTGAACGCGCGCCGCCGCGCAGCCCGGTACACACGCCCCGGCGCACCATAGAGGCACAGGTTCTCCTTGTTGGGGTCACACTCGGCCCAGAACGCCTCCACGTCTGCGCGGCACAGTGCCTGTCAGGACTGAACCGATTCATCCCTTTCCCGGACTGCGAAAGCGCCGCGCCGCGACGCAGACGCAGCCCGCCGCGCGCGCGCGCCGAGTCTCCGTTTTTGCAGCGGCCAAGGAGGCGCGGCGCGGTCGCCAGGCCACATACCGTCAGTCACGGCAGCGACCAGGCCGTCACGCCGCGCGCTGTAGTCCGCGAAGATCTCCTCGATGGTGCGCACATTGGTCGCCATACTGAGATACTGAAACGCGACCGGCGGCGGCCAGCTCTGTCCGACGCGTCGTAGTACGACAAAAGGCGCGAGGAGTCCCGCCACGGCACACGGCACACGGCACACGCCCTGTCGGCGCCATGGTGCAGGAGCAGCCCGCCGGGGAGAAGGAGAAGGCGAAGGACGCGGACGGCAAGAAGGCCGAGCCCAAGGCTGAGCTAAGCGCTGAGGACGCGGAGCTGCGAGAGGCGCTGCTGCTCATGGTCACGCGCGCGTCCGACCCGGAGCCGGGCGTGCAGCGTCTGGCGCTGGAGGGTCTGCGCCGCGAGATTCGCAGCGCCACCAGGCACGCAGACTGTGCTTCGCGTTGACAACATCCATTGTGTCCTAGTGCTCACGCTCCGCTATAGCTCCATGACCAGCGTGCCCAAGCCCCTCAAGTTCCTGCGCCCCCAGTACGACACGCTGAAGGCTACGTTCGCAGCGCTGGGCGAGGGGGAGAACAAACGCCTGCTGGCGGACATCATCTCGCTGCTCGCCATGACGCACGCCACCGACCCAGCCACCATGCCCGACAGCCTACGCTTCAGACTGCTGGGCAGCAGCGAAGAGATCGGCTCTTTCGGGCACGAGGTGCGCTCGAGAGCTGCATACGCCTTAAACCTAGTGTCACCTCGGTCCCGCCCGCGCCCGCCCCGCCCCGTCTCTAACGCGCGCGCCCGCGCCCGCACGGCCAGTACGTGCGCAACCTGGCTGGCGAAATCGCGCACGAGCACTCGCGGCGCGACCTCGCAGGCGCGTCCCTTGGCTCGCCTCCCTCCTCGCATGCTCTCACGCCGCCCGAGCGCAGGCGAGGACACCTCTTTGGCCGACCTGCTGCCTCTGGTCCGTCAGATCGTGCCCTTCCACATGCGCCACAACGCGGAGCCGGAGGCCGTTGACCTGCTGCTGGAGGTAGAGCGCCTGGACTTGCTGCTGGAGCACGTGGACAAGGGCAACTACGCACGCACTGCGCTGTACCTGGTGAGCTGCGCCAGCTACCTGGCTGAGCCTGAGGACGCGGGCGTGCTGCGTGTTGCACACAGCATCTACCTGCAGTGCGCGCGGCTGCCCGAGGCGCTGCGCTGCGCGCTCAAGCTGGGCTTGGCGGGCGCGGGGCTGGTCACGGCCACCTGGCAGGCGGCGGATGACACGCAGGTGCGGCGACAGCTGGCATACCAGCTGGCGCGCGCGGGCGTGGCGCTCAACCTGGAGGAAGGCCCCTGCGCCGTCACGGACGACGTGGATGCGCTCAAAGACATCCTGTCCAACGCGAAGCTTTCGGAGCATTACCTGGCTCTGGCGCGAGACCTGGACGTGATGGAGTCCAAAACGCCAGAGGACATTTACAAGACGCACCTGGTTGAGGGCCGCGCACCCTCCGGTGCCGCCGCCGTGGACAGCGCGCGCGCCAACCTGGCAAGCACGTTCGTGAACGCGTTCGTGAACTGCGGCTTCGGGAGCGACAAGCTGCTGACCAAAGACACTTCGGGGGAGGGCACGTCTTCTGAGGTGTCCTGGATCTACAAGAACAAGGAGCACGGCAAGATGGCCGCCGCCGCCAGCCTGGGCGCCATCCTGTTGTGGGATGTGGAGGGCGGGCTGCCCCAGATCGACAAGTACCTGTATGCCGCCGACTCTCAGGTGGTCGCTGGCGCGCTGCTGGCCGTGGGCATCGTCAACTGCGGCGTGCGCAACGAGATGGACCCCGCCTTTGCGCTGCTGCACGAGAGCGTGGGCAAGGAGGCCAAGGAGGTGCGCCAGGGGGCGCTGCTGGGCCTGGGGCTCGCCTACGCCGGCCAAGCGCGCGCAGAGGTGTCCGAGCTCCTCTGCCCGCTCCTCCAGGATGACAGCACGGGCATGGACGTGCTGAGCTACGCGGCGCTGGCGCTGGGGCTGGTCTTTGTGGGCAGCTGCGACGCGGAGTGTGTCCAAGCCCTGCTCACCGTCCTCATGACCCGCGGCGAGGCGGACCTGGCGCACCCGCTGGCCAAGCTGCTCTGCCTGTCGCTGGGGCTGCTCTTCCTGGGCCGCGGCGCGGCGGCGGAGGCTACGGGCGAGGTGCTGAGGACGCTGCAGCCGCGCATCTCGCGCTTCGCGTGTGTGGCGCTGGACGCGTGCGCCTTCGCAGCCACCGGCAACGTGCTGAAGGTGCAGCAGTTCCTGGCGCTCATCGGCGAGCGGGTGGAGGGCGCAGCGGAGGAGGGGTGCGAGTGGATGGAGGAGCACCAAAGCGCAGCCGTGCTGGGCGTGGCGCTGGTGGCCTGCGGCGAGGATGTGGGCTCCGAGATGGCGCTGCGTGCGCTGGAGCGCGTGCTGCAGTACGGCGAGGTGCACGTGCGCAAGGCTGTGCCGCTGGCTCTGGCGCTGCTCAGCTCCAGCAAGCCGCAGCTCACGGTGACGGACTGCCTGGGCCGCCTGGCGCACGACCCGCACGAGGAGGTTGCGGCGGGCGCCGTGCTGGGCCTGGGCCTGGTTGCCGCTGGCACCAACAACGCGCGCGTCGCTGGCCAGCTGCGCCAGCTGTCCAGCTACTACTACAAGGAGCCCAACCTTTTGTTCCTGGTGCGCGTGGCGCAGGGCCTGGTGCACCTGGGCAAGGGGCTCCTCTCGCTGCACCCGCTGCACTCCGACCGGGCACTGCCCAGCGCCACCGCGCTGGCAGCCCTCGCCACGGTGGCCTTCGCAGCGCTGGACGCCAAGGAGACGCTCCTGGGCAAGCACGCCTGCCTGCTGTACAGCCTGTTTCCAGCCATCAGCCCGCGCATGCTGCACACCGTGGACCAGGCTGGTGCGCCGCTGCCCGTGCCCGTGCGCGTGGGCGAGGCGCTGGACACGGTGGCGCAGGCGGGGCGACCCAAGACCATCACCGGCTTCCAGACACACACCACGCCTGTGCTGCTGGCGGTCGGGGAGCGGGCGGAGCTGGGTACGGAGCAGTACCTGGCATGCTCGCCCATCCTGGAGGGGGTGGTCGTACTGCGACCCAACCCCGACTACCAGGCGGCTTCCAGCTAGCAAGGCGGCTCGTTCAGGACGCGCAGAGACTGTTCACACACGCCGTGCACTTCCAAGTGCCCTGCGTCACGTCGCATCCACCGCAGCTTGTTGCGCCTCTGCGCGCGCCGCGGCCCGTCGCGCGCGAACAACCTCCGGCTCCTCAGCCACGCGCCCCCGCGGCGCCGTGCGCTGCGGCCGTGGAGCCACTAAAAACTTCTCACCCACCCTCTGGCGTTCCTGGTAGCCCGCCCAGCTGGCAAACTGGTGAAGCACTATGCCCGCCGCAACCGCCACATTGAGCGACGCAGTGCCCGCCCCGAACTGAGGGATGTAGACGAAGCTGTCGCAGATTGCCACCTGCGCTGCTGACAGCCCGGTCCCTTCGTTGCCCATCAGGAAGGCTGTGGGGCCGCTGAACGGCTGCGTGGTAACGTCCAGCGAGCGGGGCGTGATCTCCACGCCCACCAGGGTGGCGCCTTGCTGGAGGAGGTAGCTGCGAACATCTGGGAGGGAGGGGAAGTGGCGGAAGGCGACGTGGCCGTCGCTCCCGTGGCTGCCAAAGGTGTTGAAGGAGCGCTCGCCCACCAGGAGCACCTCTGCTACTCCGAACGCAGTGGCGCAGCGAGCCAGCGTGCCAACTGAAGAGAGAGGGCGCTGTCAGCGCACGCTCTCAAGTGTCTTCTACGTTCAACGCACCGTTGTGGCGCTTCGCGACGGAGTGCACAATTAAGTAGCAGGCCGGGGGCGCGTCACCGGCAGGCGACGGCGGTCCAGCCTCCTCAGCAGCAGCTCCGGCGGCTGTTGTTGGGCGCTCGGGTTCGACGCTGTCGATGAGCGCGTCCGCCATGCTGGCTCAACACTTGCACGTGCACGCTCCCCTAACAGCTCCGTCGCCGCAGGGCGGGCGCGAGCGTAGGTAGTCGAGCGTAGGGCGTAGAGCGGCGCTGCCGGCAATCCTCTCAACGTCGTTCGCAGCGAAGATTGGCGAGGCCAGCAGCCTGCACGCCACAGCTTAAATAGAGGTCCAGGAGCGCGCCGAATCTGTCCCCAATGTTGTACGACGACGGACGACGCGAGCGTGCGTGGCACATCCGTCGTCCACCATCTCGCATCGCGCCGCCGCGTCGCCTGTCACGTGCTTGCCTGACCGGGCATGTTTGGTGGCCTCCACTCGCCGCTCACCGCTCGCGGCGCATCGCTGCTGCGGAGTCATCTCGTGCGCATCCAATCCCCCTCGTCAGCGGCACTTTCTCTCGCCCGCGGGCTCTGTCGTGCGGCCTCTGGCCGCCATGGCCTCACCCACCGTGTTCAAGGACGTGCCTCAAGCGCCGCCTGACCCCATCCTGGTGCGCCGTGTGGAGCTGTCGAGCTGACCTCAGGGGTCAGGCACCCCGCGAGGCGAGCTCGCGCGTGCTGACGCGCTGGCGGCTCGCCTCTTCTGGCGTCCAGGGCGTCACTGAGGCCTTCAAGGCGTGCGCCTCCACGGAGAAGCTGAACTTGGGCGTGGGCGCATACCGGGACGACAACCTGAAGCCGCTGGTGCTGCAGGCGCGTGCACGCCCTGGCCCCGCCACGCACGTGGCCACGTCACCGGCGGCGTGACAGCCCGCTGGCCAGCCCGCCCTCGCGCGTGGCGCTGAGCGTGAACCCCTTTTCCGTCGCGTGCGCACCGCCCGCTCTGCCCTACGCTCGCTCACGCACCGCCCGCTCACGCACCCAGGTTGTGAAGACGGCCGAGCAGCAGCTGCTTGCGCGCGAGCTGTCAGGCGCCGAGAACAAGGAGTACCTGGCGATGGACGGCTTGCCCGCCTTCAACAAGCTCACCGCGCAGCTCCTCTTCGGCGCAGACGCGCCCGCTCTCAAGGAGGGACGCGTGGCCACCATCCAGGGGCTGTCGGTGCGCTCAGGCCGCGCCGTTTGCAGCCTTCCAGCCAGTTACCAATGCTGACTGCGCGGACTTCCAGGGCACGGGCTCGTTGCGCCTGGGCGCAGCCTTCATTGCAAAGTTCATGCCCGGCCGGGTGCGCACCGCGCACCACCCGGCGCCTTTGTGCCCTGCGCGCACCGCTGACGTGTTGCTTGCCAGGTTGCGTACATCTCAGAGCCGACGTGGGGCAACCACAAGAACATCTTCGGCGATGAGCGCGTGGAGTGGAAGACGTACCGCTACTTCGACCCCAAGACGGTGGGGCTGGACTTCGAAGGTGCGAGGAGGCAGCGCCGACAACGCGGCGTGCTCGCCCCCCGCTCACGTCCCCATCCAGGTCTTCTGGCAGACATCAAGGCCGCGCCAGAGGGCAGCGTCATCGTGCTGCACGGCTGCGCGCACAACCCGACGGGCATCGACCCCACTCTGGCGCAGTGGGCCCTCATCGCTGACGCGGTGGCGCAGCGCAACCACGTCCCCTTCTTCGACGTCGCATACCAAGGCTTCGCCACGGGGGACCTGGAGGCCGATGCGGCTGCACCGCGCCTGTTCGCGGCTCGCGGGATGGAGATGTTTGTGGCGCAGGTGCGGCTGTGTGTTCGCCTTGGCCCGGACGTTCGTTGACTCACCCCCCGCCTCTCAGAGCTACAGCAAGAACATGGGGCTGTACGCGGAGCGCATCGGCGCGCTGAACCTGGTGCTGGCTGAGTCAGCCTCCACGCAGCCGGTGCTGAGCCAACTGAAGCGCATCGCGCGCGCAATGTACAGCAACCCGCCGGTGCACGGCGCGCGCCTGGTAGCCGAGATTGTGGGCGACGCGGCGCTTTTTGAGGCTTGGAAGGGCGAGCTGGCGGGCATGGCGGGCCGCATCAAGGCTGTGCGCCAGCAGCTCTTCGCGGCGCTCACAAAGCTCAATCCGGACAAGGATTGGTCCTTCGTGGTCAAGCAGATTGGCATGTTCAGTTTCACGGGCCTGTCGCCCGCGCAGGTTGAGAACATGATCGGCAAACACAAGGTCTTCATGACCAAGGACGGCCGCATCTCTCTGGCGGGACTCAACAGCGCCAAGGTTGACTTTGTGGCCGCAGCCATCGATGACAGCTACCGCAACTACTAGAGCAGAACGGGGGGCGGCAGAGATTGCAGGACGGTGACTGCGCGAACGTCTTCTGTGAATCTCTGTGGAACGCTGCGCTACGTCCTGCAGGTGGCGTGTCTTCAAGTCACCTGCGCCAGGACGCGGATGTCGGCCGTTGTTGCGTTGTTAGTTGTACGACACCGAGTGAAGACAAGCCAAACCGACGCACCTTCGCTTTCGCCGTTTCATGCCGTTCGCCATGTCTGCCACCGCTGTGCTTGGCCTGACTGCCCTGCCTGTCCGCACCGTGCGTCGCACGGTCTCGGCGAAGGTATGCACCATTGCACCGGCGCCGGCTGGCGCCGATCCGCGGCTCCGCTGCTCCCGTCTGGCCGACCGGCTGGCGCAGAGGAGCTCGCGGTGCTTCGTGGCTAGCCGTGCAGTGCGGCGCGGCGCGGGGCGTCGGCTCGCCGAGCCAGCCTTAGCCAGACCTGATTTCGCACCTCGCTCACTCGCTCGCTTCCGCAGGCTGTCAAGCCCGCTGCTGCACGCCGCGTGGCCGTATGCAAGGCCGCCAAGCTGGAGTCGGTGGTGGCCAAGGCCGCCGCGCCCGTCTCCGCCTTCGCCGCCCTCTCCGCCAGCGCGCCCGCCTTCGCAGCGCAGGCGCGTGCACCCACGCACGACCCCGATCGCGCGCGCGCGCTGCCGCCAGGCCCAAGGACATTTCGCGGCGGGCTTCAACGCACTAGCGCAGCGTCACGCAACTCTGCGAGCGCGACGCTCTCTTACTCGCGCACCCTCCTCTCTTCTGCACCTACCAGGAGCTGAGCCAGCTGGCCGGTGAGGTGAACGTCCTGGGTGCCATCGCCGTCGCGCTTTTCATCATCATCCCGGGTGCGCACGGGTGCTGTGCTCTCGGTTGCGTGCGCTGACATTCAGTGCCCCGCCAGTGTCTTTCCTGCTGATCCTCTACGTCAAGTCCACCTCCGAGGGCAACCAGTCCGGTGGCTTCGACCAGGAGTACTACGATGCGTCCTACAAGCGCGGCGACAAGAAGGCGAAGGTGCGCTCAACAGAAAGCGTGCAACCGCTGTTGGCGGCTTTGTGCTCTGATCAGGGCCTCACGCGCCCGCCTGCGCCGCGCAGTAAACGAGCAAGCGGGCAGGAGGGCGAAGCTGCGCGAGCCTTGCCGTGGTGATATGCATAGTGCTACTGTAGCGTAGCGCTGACGTATGCACTTTTGCGTGCTCCGTCCATTGTGCGGCGCTGCGGCCCGCTCATGTCCGCCGTGCGTAGTGGCCGGAACGTCCGGTCTAGCTCGGCGCGCGGCGGTCGCTAGTAGTACTTACTACGTAGTAGTTCTCAAAAGTGTCAAACCGAGTCCCTCCGCCTCCCCTGTGAGCTTGGACCGTGCTGACGGACACTGCTCATCAATGTCTGCGCTGCGCCGCGGCTCGCGGCTGGCCCTCGATGGTCAGACGCCCGTGTCCATGGCGCGACCCGGCAAGTCTCTGTTCAGCCCCACTTCTGGCCAGACGCCCGCGGGTGTGCTGGACCTGCAGCCCCGCGAGTTTGCCACACCCGCGGAGGACGAGGATGACTTGACACCCCGGAGCACGGAGGACGGGGCGTGGAGCCCGGAGCGCGAACCGGTGGCTGAGGCGCGTGCGAGCTATCACACGCGCTTCGCAGCCATGCTTGGCATGCGTCTGCGTGCGCCTGGCGCCGCCCACGGGCTCTGTGGGGGCCTCTGGCGTTCTGTGTGCTCAAAAAGCTCGACTTGCCGCCGACACTCTGACGTGCGCCGCGCACCCCCCCCAGGGCGACGAGGACATGGCGGAGGATGAGTTTGAGCTGGAGCCGCACGCGCTGGAGCAGTTCCAGTTCAGCGCGTGGGGGGGGGGCTGTCGCGGCGCCAGCGGGTTACCAGCGGCTTTGTCCGCAGGCACGCCGATGCCTGGGGGCGGGCCCTTCTCGCCGCCCCCGCCGCCCGCGCCGCGCAAGGGCCCCACCGCGTTCCCGTCGCGCGTGCAGGCGCGTGCGGATCAGCAGCCGGGTGCACGTTGGCTAGCGCAGCGCTGAGGCGCACTCACTTCGCAGGGTGGCTCTGCCAGCGCGAGCCGGTGCCGCGAGCGGCTCGCCTGCGCGGCGCGGCCGGCGCGACCACGGCGCGCGCCCGTGGCACACCGTGCTTGCTGTGTATAGTGCCCTCTGACGCCTCTCGACTTTGCAGCGCGTGGCCGCGGCGCAACTCGTTCGGCCTGGCGCCCACGCAGGAGGAGGACCACGGCGCAGGTGGTCCCTCCACTATAGGCGGGGCTCCTGGGTCGCCCGTTTCCAGGTCGGCGCCCACTGCCGCTGGCTTGCTCTCCCCGCCCTGGCCGCCTGCCCGCGCCGCCGCGGCTGCGGCCGGCGAGCAGGCTGGGGGCACCAGCATCACAGGCACGCGCAAGCGGCTGGACGACGCCCTGGATGAGGCTGTGCCCAACAGCGCAACCCCCAAGCGTGACAAGCGCCTACGCAGCACTGAGGACATCTTCGCATGCATGCGCCTGGATGGCTGAGATAGTCATGTTGAGACTCATTCTTTCATTCTGACTTGCCGAGTCACGTCAACTCTCGTTGAGCCTCTCACCGCAGCTCCTGCACGGCTTCTGGGGGCTGAGAGGGCCCCTTCACCGTCAGCAGCTCCAGGGTGAAAACCAGCACGGAGCCGGGCGTGATGAACTGCCTGCGAGAGAAGAGCGAAGCAACACCTCAGCGCATGTGTGTGTGCTGCACCTGGACTGCGGGAGCGCGCACCCGCGCTGGCTGTCCCCGTAGGCGAGCTCGGAGGGGATATAGAGCTCCCACTAGACGAGACGGGGCGAGTGAGTGGCCGCAACCTGCACGACCGAAACTGCCCTCCTTCAGGCCTCCTCCTCGCACCTTGTCGCCCTCCTTCATAAGCTGCATGGCAATCGTCCAGCCCTTGATCACTTGGTTCGGGGCAAACGTGGTTGGCACTCCGCGGCTGTAGCTGCTATCGAACTCCTCGCCGGTGATGGTGGTCCCCTTGTAGTGGCACTCGCACGGAGTGGACACGAGGGGGCGCTTGCCGTCCGCAGGGCCATCAGCGAGCACCTTGTACATAAGCCCACTGCTGTGGGTGATGACACCGTCCTCAGTCGCCTTGGTTGCCAGGAACGCCTCGCCTGCTGGAGTTGACCCAGAGCACACCGACAGTGAGGCAAACAGCAACAGCGCCGCCAGCTTCAGAGAGACACCCATCGCGCAGACGGAGCAGTAGTTTTAGGGGCGGTCGAACATTTATTGCATTCTCGAACAACGCGCTCATACATGTATGGGGCTATCGGTGCGCGCTCTCTTCTCCTAGGAGCGCGCAGTCATGTCTCAGCTGGCGCCTCTGCGTGCCCGTGGTCGCCTGACGTCACTGGGCCTGGTGCGCTGGGTGACCAGCTCGGCCACAGCTCGCGCGCAGCACGGCCACAGCCACGGCGGCGTGGAGTGCGGGCACTCGCACGGGGGGCCTATGCCGCCCGACGAGCGCGGCACGGTCCCGCCCGCGGCCGAGGAGCAGACGGTCCTCGCGCCACCCGAGCCGCCTGCCGAGGACAGCGGCCTGCCTTTGGTGCAGCGCGCTAAGAACTTGCTCGCCTGCAACTGGCGCGCGCAGCTGTCCACCATCGAGCGCGCTCTGGGCAACAGCAAGCAGCCTCGTAGGCCCGCAATCTACGGCTCCTTGGCCCCCTTTGCGTTTCTCTCCGACGGCCAGGCGGTGGTCTTCCTGGCCGCCGGCGACGCGCACGTAGGCAACCTGGAGGGCAACGGGCTGGCCAGCCTGACGGTGGGCGCCACAGACCCGGCTGTGGTGGCGACGCGTCTGCGCAGCGCCGACGGTCGCACCGTGATGCCGCGCGTCAGCCTGCTGGGCGAGCTGGCGCCCGTGACAGCTGGCGAGGTGGAGTACGCACGGCGGCGTGCGACGCGGGCGCACGTGCAGGCCTTAGGCGCTGGCGCCGCGGTGGAGCTGGCCGAGCTGCTGCCGTACCGGCTGAGCGTGCAGGACGCGCGATGGGTGGACCCCCGGGGCGGCCTTCATCCGGTGGATTTGGCGGAGGTTTCCAGCAGCTACGTGGACCCGTTCGCGCACGAAGGGAACGCGCTGCTGGCACGCCTCAACGGCGCACGGGACGCCCCCGACGCGCACCGCGCCCTGTGCTTGGCCTACCTCGGCGCTGCCATGGAAGAGGCGCACCTGGTGAGCGTGGACCGCAGCGGATTCACGCTGCTGGGACGCAGCGCGTCGGAGCACAGCGGAGAGTGGCGGGAGTTCCGCTTCGCATTTTCAAGCGAGATTAGAGAGCGGCACGCGCTCGAGTCCACGCTCGAGGAGATGGCGGCCGAAGCGAGAGCGCATCTGGCAGCGGGCGACGAGGGCACAATCGCGTGAGTGCATGAACATCGAACACGAAGAGACGCTGCTCGAAGAGTCGAACGTTCGTTCGTTTTTTTACTCTTCAGGCCCCTGGGATGCAGTTGTCTGTGAGCCGCGCGCTGCAGGGCGCCCGTGCGCGTCGGGGCTGCAGCGTGCCGCGCCGCGCCGTGCGCTGCTCCGCACAGCAGGCCGGCGCGGCCTCCGACGCGCCCCTGCTGCGCGTGGGCTTCTCGCTGCGCGCGCGCGTGGGCTTCGGCGACACGGTGAAGCTGACCGGCTCTCACGCCGCGCTGGGAGAGTGGGACGTGGCCCGCGCCGTGCCGCTCGCCTGGGCGCAGGACGGCGACGGCGCAGACGTGTGGACCGCGGTGGTTGAGCTCCCAGAGCACTTCGTCGTGCGCTACAAGGTGCGCAGGCCTCAGGGAGGCCCGCACACGGTGGGGTCGGTTAGACCCCACCTGGCACCCCTGGTTCCCCTCCCACTCGCGCGCTCACCCTCCCACGCCCGCAGTTCCTGATCCTCCGCGCCGACGGCGCGCTGCAGTGGCAGCCCGGCGACGACAGCACGACGGTGGCGTCGGCGGAGGTTACGGGGCTGGGCAGCGCAGAGGCTGCGCTGGATATGTACCGGGTCAACGCCAAGCTGCCCTTCGGAGAGCACTTCCTGTTGGTGGGCGCGGCCGAGTCGCTGGGCGCCTGGCAGCCGGACAGCGGGGTGGCCCTGCGCTGGACGCACTGCGACGTGTGGCAGGGCAGCGCCAGCCTGCCCCGGGAGCCGGAGGAGTGCGAGTACAAGCTGGTCAAGGCTGGCGGCGAGCAGGAGGGGCCGGCATGGCTGGGCAGCCTGAACGAACGGCTGCCTCAGCTGCAGGGCACGCACACGGCGGCGCAGGGGGGGCGCTGCGTGAGCCGGCACCTGCACCGCACGGTGGCTGATGGATGGTGGCAGCCCTGGTACTGGGCGCCCGAGCTGGGCAACTGCGACTGCCTGGTCTTCCTGCCAGATGTGCCCCCCGGTTCGGCATCCGATCAGGGCGGCGACTCCCAGCGCGCGTCCGGCGCGCGCGACGCCGCCGCGCTGGCGCAGATGAGAGCGCAGAGCAACGACGGACTGGCGCTGCTCACGGGCGTGGCCAGAGCGGCGGGCGCCGACTCCACCAGCGGCGCGCGGGCGGTGCTCGCGGCCGCGGACGCGTCGGCTGGACAGGGCAGCAGCGCCATCAGCCTCAGCAGCGGCGACGCGCAGGCCAGCTTCCAGGCGGCTGCGCGGACAGCCGCTGGCGCGGCTGCGGGCGTGGCGTCGCTCGCCGGCGCAGCCGCCACGCTGTCCGGCAGCGACGCGGCGCTGATCGCCCTGCAGCCGGCGGCGGAGGTTGCCGCGCTGGGCATGCTGGTCGCCTTTGGCGCGCGCAACCTGCTGTTTGCGGAGGACCGAGAGCGCTTCATCTCCGCAGCCGGCTCGCGCGCCAAGCTGCTCAAGCTCATCCGGGACAACATGAGCGCCGTGGGCGTAGGCGGCAACGCGGAGGTGGCGGCCGCTGTGAGCAAGTCAGCCGCCGAGGCCGGGTTCATGTTCGACCCGCTGGAGCTCCTCAACGAGGAAGACGAAGACGAGGGCGCAGCCACCAGGGCACAGCCACAGCCGACGGGCCTGCAGGCGAGAGACGAGGCAGAGTCTGACAAGTGATAACTCCACTTGTCGCTTGCCGACAAGGATACGACATACGAGGACGAGCGAGCCCGGATGTTTGGTGAAGAATACGGTAGCGAAAACGATCGAAGAAAACGTGGAAAACACAACGTTGCGCTTCGCACTCTGCGTGTCTCTGCCCTTGAGCTTCGCCTGTGCGGCTTGTGAGTGACGTGAGTGACGTGCGGCGGCAACACGGCGAAGAAGAAGATGTTGAGTGCCGCGAGTGGCGTGGGCGCCAGGACCCAAGCTCGTTGCTCATGCAGCCGCCGCTCGCAACGTGATGCTCCTGCTGCGCATTTGCCGGCAGCGCGGAGTGTGGCTGCTGCCTCACCTGGGCGCCAGCCTCGCCGCCCGCGCCGCCTCGCCTGGCTTCCGCTCACCCGCGCCTCCGCCGGTTTCGAAGAGATGTCCGCGTCACGGGAGCGCAAGTACTTCATGGCGCGTAGAACACGCGGTGAGGTGCCCGTCAGTCGGTCCTCGCTCACGCGTGCCTTTTCTCCCAGGTGGGCGGCAAGGGCGGCGTAGGCAAGACCAGCTTGTCCGCCTCGCTGGCAGTCAAGGCGCGGGCGGTGCTTGCGCCGCGTGCGGCCCTCTGACGCCCCCGGGAGAGCAGTTTGCCGCTGCCGGTCACCACACGCTGGTCGTCTCCACCGACCCGGCGCACAGCCTGTCCGACTCGCTGGCCCAGTCCGTTTCCGGCGGCTCGCCCGTGCTGGTGGAGGGCACGGAGGGGTACCTGTACGGCCTGGAGATCGACCCCGACGCCAGCAAAGCCGACTTCCAAGCCTTCACCGCCTCACCAGCTGGCGCCAAGGGCGTGCAGGACTTCATGGGCAGCATGGGGCTGGGCTCGGTGCTGTCGCAGCTGGAGGACCTGAAGCTAGGGGAGCTGTTGGACACCCCCCCTCCGGGGCTCGATGAGGCGCTGGCCATCACCAAGGTTGTGAGCTTCATCAAGGACGAGCAGTACGCCCGGTTCACGCGCATCGTGTTCGACACTGCGCCCACGGGCCACACGCTGCGTCTGCTGAGCCTGCCGGACTTCCTGGATGCCACCATCGGCAAGGTTGTGCGCCTGCGCCAGAAGCTGTCCGGCGCCGCCAGCGCCGTGAAGAGCCTGTTCGGCCAGGGCGACACGGGGCAAGACGAGGCTGTGCTCAAGCTGGAGACACTCAAGGCGCGGCTGCTGGAGGTGAAGGAGCTGTTCCGCGACGCGCAGCAGACCGAGTTCGTCATCGTCACAATACCCACCGTGCTGGCCATCGCGGAGAGCGGGCGCCTGCTGGCCAGCCTGAGGGCCGAGAGCGTGCCCGTGCGCCGACTGGTGGTCAACCAGCTCCTCAGGCGTTCCCCCGCGGGCGATTTGGACCTGCCCGCCATGCGCGCAGACGTGCAGCGCGAAGCGCAGGCGCTGGATGCGGCCGTGGACACCGCGCGCGGCGCCGGCGCGGCTGTGGACGACGTCTCTGCAGCTGCGCATGCGCTCGCAGCCTCCGCCAGCGCTCTCGGCGCCGCCGTCGCCGCCGACGCCTCATTCCTGGCGCTCAAGCGCAAGGACCAGGCGCGTGCAATGACGCTGGTGACGGAGGATGTGGCGGGGCTGGGGTCGTTGCAGCGCATCGAGGCGCCGCTCTTCGACCTGGAGATCCGGGGTGTGCCGGCGCTCAACTTCTTCGGCAGCAACGTGTGGACCTGAAGGCTGTGAATGAGATGCAGGTGCCTTGCGGGTAGCACTGCGAACGTGCGGTGCGAAGAGAAGAGTCAACCCACCGTGCGGTGCGTACCGCTATATATGTATCACTGTTCGACGGGACGGAGGCGCGGAATATTTGCTCGTTTGGAACGCTGTACGGGAGTACGGGTGTGCGGGAGTACGGCACGCCATCCAAGTGGCGCCCTCCCGGCAGGCCTGTGTCACTGCGCTGCATTGCCTGCTTGCTCTCAAACTGATTCGTCTGCGGGCTGGCAGGTTGCCCGTCGGGGGTGGCGGGCGCTTAGGCGACATGTTGGGTGCGTGCGCCACGCATGCTTGTGGCCCATGCGCGCGGCTGTGCGAGCGTGGAGCAGCGCCAAGACTGAGACGTGCACGCTGCAGACACCGTGGAGGAGCGGCGGCGCGCACTGCGGCTCGCCTTCTGTGTGAGTGGCATCGTGAGCTCGCTGCTGGTCTATGGCGTGCTGCAGGAGCGCATCATGACTCAGGCACGGCTCACCATGTGGGCTTACCCGTGCAGCATCCCTCGCCGCCTATCCCGGCTGCTCTGTGCGCGCGCCCGGCTGCGCGCTGCTGGGATGCCCAAAGCGCGCGCGCTGGGCAGCTCAACTGCCGCGCAGGCGCCTCCTGTTGCGCCAGGGAAGGCGTTAACCGCACGAGCTGACATGTGCTCTCGCCTGCGCTCGCTCCCTTTCAGCCCTACGGCGACAAGGGCGAGCGCTTCAAATACTCCGTCTTCCTGGTGCTCAACAACCGCTGCGTGAGCATGGCGATCGCGCTCCTGGCCCTCGCCTACAAGCGCGGCAGTGTGCGCCCCGTCGCGCCGCTGCCCGCCTACGCAGCGGTGAGCCTCTCCAACGTCATTGCAACCACCTGCCAGTACGAGGCGCTGCGCTACGTCTCCTTCCCGGTGCAGACGCTGGGCAAGTGCGGCAAGATGATCCCTGTAATGCTGTGGGGCCGCTTGATGTTGGGCCGCCGCTACCAGCCCTCCGACTACGCCGTCGCCGCCGCGGTGACTGCGGGAGCCACGATCTTTCTGCTGGGCGGCGAGGTGTCCTCTCCGAGCGTCAAGCACGGGAAGGCCGGGGAGACGGACACGAGCTTGTACGGCGTGCTGCTCATGGCGGGCTACCTGGGCTGCGACGGCTTCACCAGCACGCTGCAGGACAAAATGTTCAAGGGATACTCCATGGAGACCTTCAACCAGATGCTGTGGGTCACCGCCTGCAGCGCTACCCTCTCTGCGCTGTGGCTGCTCGGCGACAGCAGCATGACCGACGCGCTCGCCTTCGTGAGCAGGCACCCGGAGTGCCTGCGCGGCATCTGGACGCTGAGCCTGAGCAGCGCGGTGGGGCAGCTCTTCATCCTGACCACCATCAAGGAGTTTGGCGCCCTCGTCTTCGCCACCGTCATGACCTCACGCCAGTTCCTCAGCATCCTGCTCTCATGCCTCCTGTTCATGCACCCGCTGACCGGGCCGCAGTGGGTGGGCGCCAGCTGCATCTTCGGCGCGTTGTATTTCCAGGCGGCGGTTAAGGGGGGCGGGGGCGGGCACAAGGCTCCCAAGGGGATGCCGCAGGAGGGTCTGCCTGCGGAGGAGGGGCGCCTGCCGGTGACGGCTGAGGCGGCGCCGGAGGGGGGCGAAACCGTCCTGCCCATCCCCCTAGCCGGAGGCAGCCTGCCGGCGCGCACCAGCGCCAGCGTCCACGTGCAGATGGCCTCGTGAGCGATGTGTAAGAGCTTAAATTCACAGTCCGGGCAAGAGCTCGAAATACGAGTCACACCTCATCACGGCCTCAGGTGCCGGGGGGCTGGCCACGTCTCCTTTCCAGGCAGCTTTGCCACAGTGGTGATGAAGGGGGTGGTGCGCTAAAACAGCATTTTTGAGTAGTTTGAGGGGGCAATGTCCGATGGCGTTGACGTTTCAGTGCATTGGCGCGGCAGGCGGGGGCAGTTGCGGGCCCCCGGCCCCGGTAAGCTGCACAAATTGGCCTCTGCCACCCTCCTAGAGCTCCTCCTCTTCATCATCATCCGTGTGCGCCTCTAAAGCGACGGCAAATCGCGCCTCGTATGCCGCCGCGTACGCCTCCACGTCCCCCACCTCGGCGGGCGGCCGCCAAGGGAGCGCCCCTGGCTGCGACTTTGCCGCCGCCACCGCCGCGGCCACGGCGGGCGCAACCACCGCCTGCAAGATGTGTTGCGCGCCGGACGCCTGCGCCACGGCGGCGATGGCGTCGGGCACACTCCACTTGTACGGCGGGCCCGTCTTGTCGAGGAGGAGGCGCGCTGCTGCGCAGACCGCCGGGTGGGCCCGCCATCGCGTTTCCAGCGCAGCCGTGGCCAGCAGCGGCAGGCCCGCCGCGCGCGCGCGCATCTGCAGCTCCCGGTCGCTCCACGCCACGCATGCGGCGGCCCACAGCGCAGCCTCCTGCAGCCTCGAGGCGTTGCCGTGCAGTCGCAGCACCGCCGCCAGCGCCTCCAGCCCGCCCGCGTCCGCCACGCGGCGCTCGTTGGCCGGCTCACCCGCGGCGTTGCGCAGCGCGTTGCAGGCGCGCTCCGCCACGAGCGCGTCCCCCGGCCCGTGCTCCTGCAGCGCGCGCACAGCCGCCTCCACGCCGCCGCAGGCCGCCACGTGGCGCTGCAGCGCGGGAGACACCGCCACGTTGCGCAGCACGGCGCATGCGGCGGAGGCGAGCGGCGCGCAGCCGCGCTGCGCCGCCAGGCTGCCCAGCAGCGCCTCCACGCCGCCGCAGTCAGCCAGCACGGCCACGTGGGCCGCGCCCACGGACAGGTTCGCCAGCGCGCCCGCGGCGGCGGCGGCGACGGCGGCGCCGCCGGGGGCGCGGCTGTGGTTCACCAGCGCGGCGACGGCGAGCTCCACGGCGCCGTCGCCCACCGCAGCCGCCTCGCCGTCGGGCGAGTCGGCCAGCAGGGCCAGCAGGGCCAGCCCGGAGGCCTGCACCCCGCCGTGGGCGGGCGCCTCCTCCAGGCAGTCCAGCACCAGCGGGAGCGCACCCAGCTCCAGCGCCCGCAGCCGCACCTCTGGCGGCGGCGGGGACGCGCCGCTCGGGGCCAGCAGCGCGTGCAGGGCGCAGCATGCGGCGTCGCGCGCGTCCGGCGCGCCCGCGTGGGCTGTGAGGGCCGCCAGGAGGAGCGGCAGCGCCTCTGCCACGCACTCGGCGCACCCCTGGCCGCCCAGCCGCGGCAGCAGCGCAGCCACGGCGCGGCACCCCGCGGCCGCTGCGGGCGCATCGGACGCGCCGTGCTGCGCCAGCAGCGCCAGGGTGCAGCGCAGCGTGCAGGCGGGGTCGGCGGGCGGCGGCGGCACAAGTTGGCCCCGCCCGCGCCCGCCCCCGCCGCCCCCTGCGGCGCGCTGGGTGGGCGGCGGCGGGCCTGACGCTCTGACGGTGCGCTGCGCCTGCTCTGACGTGGCCGCCAGCGCAGCAGCCACCGCGCGCGCAACCCCCAGGTGCCCCTCCTGAGCCTGCAGCGCCGTCTGCAGCGCCCCCAAAGCCCCGGCGTCACCGCACCGCCCGGCGCAGCCTTGGTCGGACGCGAGGGCGGCCAAACATCCCGCACACGCCTCCACTGCCTCCGCCGACGTGCCGCCGTGGGCCCATAGCGCACGGCAGAGCAGCGAAGGCGCATCGCATGCGGACGCCCGCGCCCGCGACGACGGCTGCGCCAGGCAAAGCCGCTGGAGCGCGGCGGCGGCGGCGGCGGCGGCGGCGGCGTTGCTGCTCCCGTGCGTCTCCAATGCTGCGCAGCACACGCGCACGCCCGCGCGGCTGGCCCGCCCTCCAGGCACGACCCCCAGCTGGCCCAACGCCGAAGCCGCCTCGATGGCCACCCTGAGCTCGTGCGGATGGGCGTCCATCGCCGCCGCCAGCAGCTCGCAGACGCCGGCAGCCACCGCCGCCGCCGCCGCCGCAGGGCTGTGCTGCGTGGCGCAGCGCGCCAGCGACGCGAACTTGCGGGAGAGCTCTGGCGACTCGGCATGCATGTCGGCGGCGGCGCACGCTGCGTCCCAGGCACCGCATGGCAGTCCAGAGTCGCCTTGTGCGCCGCCTAGGAGGGAAAGGAGCTCCAGGGCGCGCTCACATGCTCGCGCGCTGGTCAGCGCGCCACGCAGCGCGGCGACGGCGGCTGGCGCGAGGGCCGCCTCGTGTGCGAGTGAGAGCGCTGCGCTGTCGCTGGCTCCGCGCAGGAGCGTCGCGGTGGCCGCCTCGCACACGCACTCCGCCACCGCCGCGTCGTGGGCGTGGCGCGCGAGCGCTGCGGAGAGCGCCGCCAGCGCGCCGCCAGCGCACAGG
>Ga0208951_1000014_pt1 | contig 62052 bp, 51 predicted proteins | sample GreLakmeMI27MSRF_FD_187702 | JGI IMG/M metagenome (GOLD analysis project Ga0208951, IMG submission 187702) | Freshwater lentic microbial communities from great Laurentian Lakes, MI, USA - Great Lakes metaG MI27MSRF (SPAdes) | ecosystem: Environmental > Aquatic > Freshwater > Lake | place: Great...
CGTCTGGTAATCCTGGAAGGAAAACGGTCCGCTAGGTGGCCGAGCCACGGGTGCTGGAGCGCGCGAGCGTCGTTGCCTCGCCACAGCCTGCTCGTGCGCGGCCGTGGGCAGCCGGGCAGCCTTGTCTGCGTCCGCGGCAACGGTGGGCGCCTGAAGCACTGCCTCCAGCTCCGCCCGCGTGCTTCCGAGCAGCAGCAGCGGAGCGCGGGCCTTGTCCAGAGAAGCGTCGCGCACGCTCTGAGACGCGCCCTCGCCGTGCAGCGGCAGCGCACGGCCAGCGACAAGCAGGCGCAGCGACTGCTGAGCGCCGCCAGTGGCCTCTGCAAGCAGACTGGCGAGTTCAGCGAGAGAAGAGTCCACGTGCGTCTCCACCGAGTGCACTGCGCCGCGCCACTTGACCGCGAGGGAGAGCATCCGGGCCAGAAGAAGCGAGAACTGTTCGCACCAGTGTATGGGATACGCGCTTACGCCTACCGAGCCAGAAGAAGCGAGCCGAGAGAGCGAGAAAGCGACGGGGCGTGCGCGTTCTTGCGAAAGATGCGAACAAATTCCGCACACGACACGCGCGCCGTATCCTCCTCTGTGGCAATGGCGCCGAAACTAGCTCCCGGAATGAACCCGCTGGGCTCCGACGACGAAGAAGAAGAGAGCAGCGGCAGCGACCGCAGCGCCCCGCCTGCCAGGCCCAGCGCGCCTGCCAAGGCTGAGGTGGACTACCAGGCGCTGCAGCGCGCGGGATATAAGGGGTGCGTGCTGAGCCTCGAGGCTTGCGTTGTGTGCAGGGCTCTCGCGGGTGCTCTCCCTCTGCTCGCTGACGCGCTCTCCTCCTCTTTGCAGCGGCCCCAGCGTGCTATACATCCCCGAGGCGCGCGCGGAGGGCCAGCAGGCCAGCTGGAACTGGTCGCAGGGGAGGCAGGGAGCCGGCGACGCAGCGCCTGAGAGCGCCGCCGAGCGAGCGGCGACAGCGCACGCGGTCGGCGCGGGCGTCAACGAGCAGATTGAGCAGCAGCTGCTGTTTGCGGAGCACGCCAAGCGGCTACGCGAGGAGGCGCGCGAGGAGGCACTGGAGCGGGGACGGGGGCGGGGAAGGGTGTGTCTCCTGTCGCTGCGTGCGTGCGTAGGCTGACGCAGCGCTGCCAGGACGGCGCAAAGGAGGACAAGATGACCTTCAACCAGCGCGAGAAGCGCAAGCGCGAGCGGGGGCAAGCAACCAGCGGCCGCAACTTCGTGGAAGAGGAGAAACGCGTGCAGCGATCCTTCGGACAAGGCGGCTTTGATTGATTCAACGCTAATAGCCTGCTCACTGTCCGGCGTTCTGCTGCTGCACTGCCAACATTGCGGATAGCATGGGCATCATCTCAGGAGGCACAACCCGTTCCCTCATGCTGCTCGCAAGCGCTGTCACCTCCTCGTCGTCCTTGTAGCGTGAGCCGCCCACCACGAACTGCATGAGGCCGCCCTGGTCGGGTGCAAAGCCGTACTTGGACAGGATAGGCGCAAGCAAGTTTGCCACAACCGGCATCACCTGCGCATAGTGAAGAGTGAGGGGTGTGCGCTCAGACTGCGGCCTCAAAAGCAGATGCGCTTCAACCCGCGGCCTCACTTGCAGCAGTGCTGGCTGCGCGGGAGCAGCTGCGGGCTTTGCCAGGAGCGGGGCAAGCTGCAGAAGAGGGCGGAACCCTCCGAGGGGCCTCCTGCGCGGCCTCACTCGCTCGCAGAACAGCCGCGCAGGCCACAGCGTACCAACATCATCGCCATCATCGCGTCAGGACCCGCAGCAGTCTTGACAGCCGTGATCTGTGCCAGAACGGCCGCATCGGCCAGCAGAGCGTCAACTTCCTTCAACGCCGCGCGTGTCTGCTCCAGGGACAGCGTGGGCGCAGGCGCAGGCGCGCCGAAAGACGCCATGGAAACGCTACGAACAGCGAAGGCAGGGGTAACGAGACTGTGTCATGCGGCGCGTGCCCGGTGGTGGCGGCGGCAACATGTGTCGGGCTGTCTGAATTACAGAGGCGGCAACATCGATCATTATCGTGGTGGTGATGGCGAGCATGCTCGCCTGCTGCTTCTCGCGACGGTCAAGGATGGAAAGCACGCAGTGGCACTTCGTTGTTTGCCGGCAGCAGGCGGATGGCCAGCCGCAGCTTGAACTGATCCCCGGGCGAGCCGAGCTCCAGCATCTCCGCCAGCATGCGCATTTCCTCGCTGGGTGCCAGCGCCGAGTCGGAAGCGAGCAGCGCAGCACGCAGCTGATGCATGTTGTCCAAGTCCAGACGGTGGCGCATCGCAGCAGCCACAGCGCCATCCGCATCGCTCAGTGAGATGCTGCGGAGGAAGGCCTCCATGCCCGCAGGGACGGGGCCAGACGCAGGCGCAGCCGTCGGGATGATTGGGGCAGGGATGATTGCCGCTGGCGCGATGGCGACTGGGGTAAGGCTGGGCGCAGGGGAGGCCGCCGCACGAGGGGCGTCCCGCGCGCGTTTCTGAGCCGTGCCCGGCGCAAGATGGAGGTCATCAGAGTCGTAGCCGGCGGCGTAGCCGGGGGCATCAGCACACCATCCTGCGTGCGTGCCTCGGAGGCAAAGCTCTTGCGCTTGCGCTTAGGATACCGCCCCCGAACAGCCCCTGCCGAGTCAACTTGACCCTGCGGCTCCTCCTCCTCCTCCTCAACAATGCGCTCGGCAGCAGCGGGCTCGGCGTCGGTGGGGAAGTTCAGCGGCTTGGGCAGTTTGTGCTCACGAACCAGAGCGTCGTAGGCGCGCGCAGCCTCCTGCGGGCTGGTGTACCTCCCACCATAATACCTCTTGCCAAGATGCTCCGTTTCAACTTTGTAGGCCCGCCCACTCATGTGCACGCCAAAGTAGCCAGAGCGCGGCGGTGCAGTACGCACGGGAAGTACAGGAGCCGCGGGCCCGGCGTCGTTGGTGAAGTTCAGCGGATTGGGCAACTTGTGCTCACGCACCAAAGCGTCGTAGGTATGCGCAGCCTCCTGTGGGCTGCTGTGCATCCCACCTTCATACCTCTTGCCATTGTGCCGCACTTGAGCCCTGTATTTTTTCGTTTTGCATCGAGGATACTTGCTCACGCCGAAGTAGCGGCTGTAGCGGCCGCCCGAGCGGGGCGGGGCGTCGTCGTCAGCCTCCTCCTCATCGCCACTGTGTGCACCCGCATCCGCCGGCAGAGCGAGGCCATTGTGGCCGCGAGATGCAGGCTCCCGCTCAAACGGTCTCTCATCCAGCGGCGCTGTGCTGGCCAGCGGCTCGTCGTCGTCGCTGATGCAGATGACTTCGTCCTTGGGAACCTCAGCTGGCTGGGCAGCGCCAGGTGCAGCTGGGCGATCCTCCGCATCGTGCTGCAGAGCAGCAGAGGGCACGGCGCCTGCGGTGGCGTCGTTGTGTACACAGTGAGCCGCAGCAGGCTCCAGTCGCAGGTAGTCGTTTGGCAGCGTTGGCAGCGCAGTCGCGGCCCCAGCCGCGCGCGGAGCAGAAAAGTCCTCCAGAGGGCGGTTGTACCACGGAACCGCTCGAGGCTGCTGCTGGCTCGCCACGGGGGGCGCCCAGGGGTGGCTCAGAGAGTACTCCATGTAAGGGCGAGGCACAGCGGTGCTGTCACCCAGCAGCCTCGCCGGCTCGGCCACTAGGTACCAGCCGGAGCGGCCACCCAGGCTGTGCGTTGGTGACGCGGCAGCGGGCGCGTCGATTCCAGGCACGCGGGCGCCCCAGGTCCTGTCGCCCTGCATCTCTCTCTCGCGCAGCCGCACAGCACGCAGCTCACAGCGCACAGGCAGGTGACGGCACGTGAACAGGCTATGCGGAGGGTGGCGCAGTGGTCTTTATCTCCCGTACGTTGTTGTGACAGTGTGAGACTGACTGAAGCATTCGCGTTCGACCCCGCCTACATCTGTCGACCTCCACTAGAGTATCAAGTATCGAGTCATTCCACCGCTGCCGGAAATGCGAGCTCGCCGCGGTGCATTCTCTCCATCGGCAGCAGCACGCTGAGGAGCACTGAGAGGACGGGTGTGGGCACCCCCTTCTCTCTGCCCAGCCTCACCACCGCCCCCGTCTGCTCGTTCAGCTCCGAAGGGCGCCCCGCCAGCATGTCGCGCATCATGCTGGGCGTGACTCCCGGCGGTAGCGCCGCCAGGGTGTTCAAGCTTGCTTGGACGTCGCTGTCTGTAAGCTCAACGCCGCAAGCCCGTGCCACGCACGCAGTCTCCTCAATGCACGCCCGCACCAGCGCCCTGGACTCCGGCGCCTCCATCAGCGGCCCCAGCGGGCAGCGAGCTGCAGCACAGAGGGTGCTGAACGGCGCCATGGTCGCCAGCTTCTGCCACATTGAGTGCAGCACGTTCGGCTCCACCACAATCTTCAGGTGCGCGCAAGGTGCCAGAGCGGCCACGCAGCGCTGCAGCTCCGCAGCGCACCAGGCTCCGCTGGTGGGCAGGAGCCCCGCGCCTTGCACCACCGGGTGCACACTGGTGTGCGTCACTTGGCCAGGCGCAGTGAGGAAGCTGCTGATGCGGGAGTAGCCGCCGAGCACGTGCTCGCACCCACAGAGCTGGCCCAGGCGAGTGGGTGTGTCCACCCCGTTTTGCGTAGGAAGCACCAGCGTCCGTGGCCCAATCAGCGCGCTCAACTCCACGCCGCCGCGCTCCAGCTGCCACGTCTTCAGCGCCACGATGCACAGGTCAACCACGCCCACGTCCTCAGGAGAAGCAGTGGCGCTCGCAACGCGTGCCTGCAGCGTGGACTTGTCAGTGTCGGGAGAACAATGCACACCTCGCACGCGGCAGCGCACGCACCGAGGCGTCGCCGCCGATGGACGTCACGCAAATGCCGTTGTGTGCGATGGCCTCCTGGTGCGCGCCGCGGCAGACGCAGTGCACCTCAACGCCTGGGATGGCGCACAGCCTTGCTGCATAAACGGCGCCAACACCGCCTGCGCCAATGACCGCCACGCGATACACGCGCTGGGACTCCTCAGCGGGAGCAGACATTGCGCAGGCGGAGGGAGCAGGTGGTGATAGGAAGCAACGAGCGGAGGACCGACAACTGGACCACAGCGTTGTCGTCGCTCGCCTCATCTCTCGATCGTGTCTGAAAACGCGTCGTCAGATTTCTAGAGCGTCTGACGACGACGAATGCTGGATGGAGCACGCAGAGCGGGTCCGTGCTTTCACTGAATTTTCAGACAATCTGACAAGCCCGTCTGCGCTATGCAGCGCTGTGTGCTGCCCCAGAGCAGTGTGACTCCGGCCTCAGCGCGAGTGAGGGTGCACCCGTCGCAGCGTGCGCCCGTCGCAGCAGCGCAGGCCCCACGCCAAGCGCCCTCGCACGCTCGCGTTGTTGCACGCCGCGTGGCTGTGTCGGCGACGGGAGACGGCGCCGCTGCCGCTGCACGTGCGTGCGTGCTGTGCGGCAAAGTGCCACCATGGCTGACGACGCTGCCTCACGCGCAGCCTCCTCTGTCAACGTGACGCTGGTGAAGAGCTTCTTGGAGGAGTTGAAGTCGCTGGGTGACATACGCTTGATCACGAACGACGGCTGCGCGGTGAGACAGCTGAGGCGCCGTGGCTTGTCAGTCCTTTGCTGACGCCCTGGCCTGCTCAGGTTCTTGAGAGCGTGACCACCTTTGACGGGCTGTTCTACGCGCAGGTTCCCAACAAGTGCGTCCTCAGCAGCCGAGCATAACGGGGATGCTGCCAGTGCTAACAACTTGCTCACTTCTTCTCACTGCGTGTTCACAGGGGCGAGTACGCCAACCTGATCAAGGCCAAGGAGAACATTGATTTCCACCTGCTGGTGGACAAGGTTTCCAAGGCGACCCTCGAGTCAGCGCCTGGGCGCGGCGACTACACTTCGCACATCATCCGCCTGCACAACCTGGCCGGCACGGTGTCTGTGAGCCTCTACGTCATGTGGCCCGCGGACGCGCCGCGAGGCAAGTACGCACCGGGCCAGGTTGAGGCGTTTCAGGCGCTGGTTGCAAGGCACGGCGCTGAGCTCAACTTCCTGGTATGAAGATGGTGGTGTGCTCTGTATGTGTCGTCATCATTGCAGCCTTTGTACCAGCAGCAGGCGCCGCGGATGTCCCCGGTATCCCGCCTCTGCTGTGGTCTCCTGGCTCTCAACCTCGAAACCGTTCCCCAGGTACAGACAGCGGGCCGCCTCGTTGTCGGCAACCACGTGCACGTACAGGTGGCGCACCCCCGCGCGACGAGCGCTCTGCGCCGCAAAGCGCAGCAGCGATCGGGCGACGCCCCTTCTACGAGCGCCGGCGGCGACGGCGACGTTGCTGATGTAAGCGCGCTCATGCGAATCCCCGGCCACGCCGCCAAGCTCCTCCGCGGGCAGCGTGGCGCCGCGGTTGAGATCCAGTGTGCCCACCACCACGCACGGGGGAGACTGCGCAGCGGCGGGCAGCCGGCAGGAGGCGTCCAGGCCCGCGCAGAGAGCCAGCAGAGCCTCGGGGTCCTCAGGCAGCGGCAGCACTGGGCGGGAGGACAGCTCTCTCAGCAGAGCACTCAGAGCGAGAGAGCCCAAGCAGCGCACCTCCCACGAGGCAGCTCACCGACACAGCTTTGAAGGCTACGTCCTTGCCGCTGGTCTTCGCCTCGATGGCAGCCCACTCGGCGTCCATCTGCGAGCTCGCGGGCGGCGTCAGGGCACCCATGGGCAGCGACGCCTGTTAACAGCATGCGCCGCGCCTTCATCCTCTGATGAGAGCTGGCGGCGAAGGCTGAGCGGTCCTTCGGGTAGGTGTAGAAAGCGGAGGCGCGCACTGCCGCGGCTGCGCGGAACTCGGCGCTGGAAGAGGGAACGTGAGGGCGGCATGGCTCGGCTGTGCGTCCGCAGAGCACGCGCCTGCTGCCGGCCACGCGCAGGGCCAGCTCTGCGGGCTCCGAGGGCGCTGCTGGCGCGGAACAGCGGAGCGGGCAGCCGGCGGCTCGTCTGTGCGACGCAAGCACGCTGGCAGGAGAACTGCTGGCTGCAGCTCCAAGGCGCGTTCCTGCGGCGAGAACACGCGCAGGCATGACACGGCCTGTTTATTCCGTGTGAGTCTTCTTGTGTCTTTCTGTCTTTTTGGTTTTGGGCTTTGGCCTCACAGGCTGAACTGCTCGCCCCCGGGCGCGTTTGGCGGCGGCGGGGGCGGCGGCACCTTCACGGCGGGCACGGACCACGCCCCTCCCGGCGCCGGCGGCGGCGCGGCTGCCCCCCCGCCCGGCGTACGCCACTCCTCCCGGCCCAGCGGCGGCGTGGAGATGGCCAGCAGCTGCTGCGCGGTGCCCACAACCTCCGCCCAGCCCATGGGCGCGGACCAGGCGTAGCGGCTGGGCGCGGGCGGCTCCAGCGCGTCCCAGGCCTCGCCGGAGGTTGAGCGGCCGTACTTGCGCACGCCGCCGTCTGCGCCGTGCTGCTCGCCCCAGGTCCTGGACCAGCGCTCCCCGGAGGGGGACACCCGCCAGGTCTCGCCCTGCTTGGCGCCGCCGGCGCTGGTGCGGCTGCGCTGGCCGGGCGGCCCACCCCAGGCAACGGGCGTCTGTGCAGCAAAGCGCTCCTCCCACTTGTCGCCCCAGCGCGCGCCGGAGGGGCCTCCCTCCGCCCACTTGTCCGTCCACTTGAGCACGCCCCCGTCGGGCGCGTGGCGCTCGCCCCAGGTCTCCCACCACGCCTGCATCTGCGCGCGGCCGCTCTTGCGGGCACCCTTCTCGCACCCGCCGTCCCTGCCGTAGCGCTCCCACCACTGCTCATGCCACTCGCGGCTGTCGCCGTCGCGCGCCCACTTGTCCGCGCTCTTCTCCAGGCTCGCAGGCCCTGCGGCGGCGCCGCCCTCTCCCGGTCGCGACACCTCACGCCACGTCTCCCACCACGCGTCACCCTCTGACCGATAGCCGCTCTTCTCGGCGCCCAGCTCCTTGAAGCCGCTGCTGTCAGCCTTCTCCCACCATGTCTCCTTGTATGCCCAGCTCCCGTCGCCCGCACCGCCGCCCATCACGGTCCATCGGCAGCGGTAGCCGCCCTCGCCGCTGTCCTCACCGCTCTTGCGCCACCTGCGGGATAAGCGTGTGAGAGTGAGCCAGCAGGGTGATCATGCGCTGCGGCTGTGCTTGCGCGCACCACGTGCTGCCGTCCTCGTTCACGCCGCTCGCCGCGTCTCCACGCAGCTCGATGGCCATGTCCTTTTCCAGCGCAATGCCAGTGTCTGCCGGAAGTTGGTGGGCACAAATCAAAGGGGTCTGCCCGCCGCGCGGCTGCTCTGGGGCACGCACCACGCAGCGGAGGCTTGGGACGCGCCCCGGTGGAATCTGAGCCATCGGCAGGGCCCCCGGTGCGCACTCTTCGGCCCGGAGCGGGCACATAGGCGCGTCTGCAGCCGCGGACGCATTAGGGGCTGCGCTGCGCCCGTGCTGTGCAAGACGCAGGAGGGGCCCTCGCACGCGCGTCTCGGCGCCGCGCGGCCGACTGGCCTCGCACGCGGCTGCGGGCACGCACCGTGGTGCCCGGAAGGCGCAGCCTCGGCTGTGCCGGCCCGTCGCCCCGGGCGATCGAGCCGGCGCGCTCGACGACGCGAACATTGAGTGCGCGCCAGCCACGGGCACACGACCCAAGCGGCTTGGCAGCTGCCGCGTGCGCCCAAGCGGCTGGGTCAGGCCGGCTCGCCGATTCTCAACAGACCGATGGGCCCTGAGTGCAGGGCTCCCCTGCTCTCTAGACGCCACGCACGGTCGCGGCTCCTCTACCACAGCATAGCGCGCCCTAAGGGACGGTGCCCGCGCCTGTGGCCGTGCGCAGTATTGTGCCACACTCCTTCGCACAATACTTGCTCAATATTCACGCGAGGATCAGTCCATCTGCATGCCTGGGCGTCGGCACCTGCGGCGACGCGGAGCCGACGCTGTGCTCCGAGAGCGCCGGGCTGGAGGCTGCGGCCTCGCTGAGGGCTGTGAATCCGCCGCCGCTGTCTGCGGGCTGCGGCGAGAGCGGCGTCTGCGTCTGCGTCTTCTGTGTCTCCTTCTCCTTCTCCTGCGCCTGGTGGTGCCTGAGCACGAGGTCGATGTTGAAAGTTGCCAGCTGGCTGAGGTTCTTGAAGGAGAAGTTTGCGAAGAACAGGTTGGCCGCCTGCAGGCTCCACAGGCCAGCCTCGCCACCCGCCGCGCCGTCCTTGGCGTAGCCCTCCGCAGCCAGCAGGTCCTCCGCGGTGTCCCCCTCCTCGCCCTCGCCCCCGCCCGCCGCGCCCTCTCCCTCCCCCTCCAGGCTGCCAAAGCGGCTGCCCAGGCACCCGCGGCTCCAGCTGCCGCTGCGCGCCCACGAATCGCCGCGCCCCGCCACGCTGCCGCGCCGCCCGGTGCGCTGCACGAAGTAGCTGGTGTCGGTGTCGCACTCCGTCACCGGCACAAAGGCCGCCTCGTGCTTCTGCCGCGCCAGCGTGTCCCAGTCCACGCCCGCGAAGAACGGGTGACGCTTCACCTCCCCCGCGCCGCCGTGGCCCAGCCGCGCCCCCGGATCACTAGTCATCAAGCTGTCCATCAGGCTCACAGCCTCGCGGCCCAGCGCCTCCTCCCCGCTGGGCCACAGCAGCTTGCGGTTCAGGATGTTGTCAAAGATGGCCTGGGGGCTACGCGCGTTGAATGGCGGCGCGCCGGTGAGGAACTCAAACAGGATGACGCCCAGCGCCCACCAGTCAGCCTCGGGGCCGTGGCCGGTGCCCAGCAAAATCTCGGGGGCCAGGTAGTCGGGCGTGCCCACGCAGCCGCCGGCGCCGCGCGGCGCGGGGCTGCGGGGCGGCGAGAAGGGGCCAGCCGGGGCTGCGGCCAGGCTGCGTGCCAGCGGCGAGGCGGTGGCGGTGGCGGCTGGCGCGGCGGCCAGCAGCGCCGCGTGGAGGGGGTCCGCGCCCGCGGAGGGGCGGCGCGGCGAGGAGAAGGGCCCGCTGCCGCCCAGCGTGAGCGGGCTCGGGGGGGAGCCGCTCAGCCCCGCGCTCAGGCTGACGCTGCTGCCGCTGCCGCCCAGCCCGCTGCCGTCCGCGCCCAGCTCGTCGTTGGCCTGGTCCGCCAGGCCCACCAGGCTCAGCCCGAAGTCCGCCAGCTTGAGATGCCCGCTGGCGCTCACCAGCAGGTTGTCTGGCTTCAGGTCCCGGTGCACCACGCCCCGCCCGTGGCAGTACTCCAGCGCCAGCACAACCTCCGCCGCGTACGTGCGCACCATGGCCTCCTCCAGGCGCCCAAGGGTGCGCAGCAGCGAGTAGCAGTCCCCGCCCGGCGCGTACTCCATCACCAGGTACAGGTTCTGCGCGCTGCAGAACGAGTAAAACAGGCGCACCACGAAGGGATTGACGCCGCCGCGGGCCAGCGCGTCGCGCTCCGCAAGCGCCGCGAGCATGAGGTTCTTGCGTATCAGGTCGCGCTTGCGCAGAACCTTGATGGCAAACAGGTCACCCGTGGTCTTCTTGCGCGCCAGCATGACGCGCCCAAAGGCTCCGCGGCCGATGGGCTTGAGCATGACGTAATCGGTGAGCGCCATGCCGTTGGGCGGCTTGGCTTGCGCCCCCTGAGCTGCGTCTCTGGTGGGCGTGGGCGGGCAGCCATCCTCAGATGCGCCCTGCACTGCGCTGGCTGCGGCGTCCTCCTCCAGCCGCGTCAGGCGCTGGGCGGCGACCAGCTCCATGCGACGCCCAAAGGCCTGCACGCACTCGCAGCGCCCGTGTGGGCTGTGCGCGTCGGCCTGCAGCGCGTGGCGCAGCTCCGCCAGCGCCGCCGCGCACTCCTCCACCGCTCCATCGCTGCCGTTGGCCACCACCTCGGCGCAGCAGCCGGCGGCGGCCACCAGCTGGAGGCGCAAGCCGCGCAGCTCCGCAGAGCCGCACCCCTGTGCCTGCAGCGCCTCCGCCAGCGCCATCAGACGCTCTTCGCAGCTGCCCTCCGCCGGGTCCGCCTGATCAGCCAGCGCGCACACGCGGCTGTGCTCCGCCATGCGCCCGATGGCCACAACCTCCTCGCAGATGCGGCACAGCATGTCCTTGGGCGGCGCACAGCCCAACGGGGACTTGCCCAGCGGAGACAGACGCAGCGCGCCCGCGACGCCGGAGCCGATGGAGACCACCTCTCTTTGCGCGGCTGCGTTCCACTCAACCACCTTGTCCACCATTGCGCCCAGCACGTTGCCCAGCACCGCGATGCCCTCCGGCGCGTGCCCCCCGCCATGCGCGCCGCCCGGGGAGGGGGTGGCTGGGGGTGGTTGGGGCTGGGGCTGGGGCTGGGGCTGGGGGGCTGGGGGCTCGGCGGGGGGCTGTGGCAGGGTGGCGTGCGCGCTGCGGTGGCGAAAGGGCCCGCGCACGCAAGGCTCCAATTCGCCCGGCAAGCTGCCCCTGGAGCGCCTGCGTTGTGGCCCCGGCGAGGCGGCGCGCAGCTGCGGCGCGAGGCGCAGCGGCGGCAGGGTCTGCGGGTCTGCGCCTGCAGGGTCGGCTGGTCGGGCGCATGCTGGGCGGGGCTCGGTGCGGGCCTTGTCGGGCTCCGCATCGCGCAGCGCCTGCTCCAGCTGGGCGTCGGGCGCGTCGGTGGCGCTGACGCGGCGCGTGCCGAAGCTGAAGTCTGCTTCGTCGTCACCCTGGACCTCCCTGAGCGCACCGGAGCGAACGGGCAGCAGGCGCGTGCAGCGGGTGAGCGAGAACAACATGCGCGTCACCAGGCTGCGCGCGATGCGCCCCTCCGCTCGGCGGCGCTCCTCCTCCAACGCCTGCGTCGCCTCGCGGCAGTAGCTCTCGAACTCGCGCGGGCTGCGCGCGCAGCAGGCGGCGCACAGCGCGTGCAGCCGCGACGCCAGGGCCTGCAGCACAGCCTCGTCGGGGCAGCTGGGCGCGCCCTGACAGCGGCGAGAAGTGCGAGGGAGGGTCAGCCGGGTGTGGTGGGGCCACTCCGCTGCGCCCTCCTCGCCCCACGCACCTCCGTCAGCGCCTGCGCCTCGCGCGAGAAGCCCGCCAGCTCCACGTCCAGCTCGTGCTTGGCGCGCGCGAACTTCTGGGCGAGGCCCTGTGGGGTGGTGTTGGTAGGGCACCACACAGGGAGCGAGCGGCGTCAGGCGCTGTCAGCCCGCCGCTGGGCAACTGGGATGCAGCGACGCGCAGCTGTGGTCAGCCGCGCGCCGGCCGACCGAGCTCAGGGCGCGCTCAATGGGCGCTGGGAATACATGCCTCCGTGGGATGAGGGGAGGACGGAGACGACGACTCGTTGAAGGTACTGCTGTACGCGAAGGTGACGCGCGGCGTCTTGAAGGGCAGCTTTAGCGCAGCCTGGGGCTGCAGCCCGTTCTCCTGTGGGGAAGAGACAGCACTCAGCAGTGGGCGTACTCCGCATGCTCCACGCATGCTTCAATAGTATCCAAGCAGACCAAAACAGCGCGCAGAGCAAAAGCAAATGCCTGATAGGCAAATGCCACCCATGAGCGGCGCCTGCGCGACGCCATGTGCGGTGTGGCCGTGCGTAGGAAGAGTGTGCTTTGGGAAGAGTCAGGGAACACGCGCCTGGCTGCTGTCCCTTCCGGACGTGCTTGGCGTGCTGCTGTCGTCACCGCTAGCGGAGCTGTTCATAGACAAGTTGTCGGCGCTGTTGCTCCGCAGCAGCCCGGTGCGCGGCGAGACGGCCTCCGGACTGGAGTCGCCTTGCACGGCCTCGACTCTCACATTCCGCAGCACAGAGCTCTGCGGAGCAGCCCGTAGACGCTCTAAGCCGCTGTCGTCCAACGCGCGCAACGACGCCGCGAGCAACGCGAGGCGCTGCTCGTCGGCAGACATGGCTCAGGGCTTAACTGCAGCGACCTCTCATAGCGCGTAGCCAGGGCAGCCCGGGGCCGCTGCAGCTCACACAAGCGGAACAGGGCGACGCAGGGTGACGCGCGGTGCCGCGGCCGGGCGGCGCAGGCCGTATCGCGCAGTCCGAGCTGTCGTACTTTTCTCCCTGAGATTTCTCCTCTGTCGTACAGTTTCAGGGACGACTCCACGAGGGTCCAAGCAGGTCACTCAGTCTTTTCCACTCAGGTCGCTACTTCTCAAGATTCGCTGAACTCTTCCTGCAGCTGTTCACGCTCGGCTAGCTGCTTGGGGCCGCAGTGCAGTGTATGGCCCCAGAGCGAGCAGAAACTAACAACGACGACGACGAGCGACCATCGAAGTTGTGCGACAGAGAAATCACAGCTCTCGCCCCCGGCTGCCAGTGCTGCTGCTGCTGGTCGTCCATCCGCCGTCCAGTCTCGCCGTGAGTGGCCACAGCCGGGGCGCGTGTGTGGTCCTCCACCTCTGAGGTCGGTTGACGCACGTCGCGAGCAACAATGGACGGGACGCCCGCTGAGGAGCAGCCGGCGGTGCGCCTGCCAGAGCAGTGCCGTGCAGAGGAGCTGCGCGGGCCTTCTGACGACTGCGCCGCCCGCGTGCAGGCTGCGCCTGCGCCGACTGGAGCGACGGAGCAGGAGCAGGAGGCGAAGCTGCGCGCACGCTACGGTGGGCTGGTGCCCAAGAAGGGCCTGCTGGCGGTGTCGCGCAAGGCGCGTGCGCTGTAGGCGCCCACCGAGAGAGGTTCCACGACTCAGCTCCCACTCTTTTCCTGGCCCGCACAGGCTGAGCCAGCCTACTTCGACTCCGCAGACTACGCGCTGTCAAAGGCGCGTGCGGCGCGCGCGGGGCGGCCTGCGCAGAGGGCCGGCCGGGGCTGAGAGCCCACTTCTCGCCCTGCAGCAAGGCCTCCCCGCCACACACAAGCCTGCGCACACCCAGTCCTCCATGGCGCACCACGCGCAGCAGCAGGCGGCGGTGGCGCACCACGCCAGCGCGGCGGCGGCGGCTCCCGCTGGCGCCGCAGAGAGCGCGCCGTGAGCGCGGTGAGCTGCGCTGGGTCCACGGGAACGAATACGAGTCGGGTGACGAGCCGGGGTGCATGGACGCTGGATAAACGAAGAAGGAGGGCGACGGAGCCCGCGGCGAGCCCAGCACTCGCATGGAGCCCTTGGCGCGGGGTGGTGCGCAGCGTGAGCAGAGATGTTCGTCTGTCTCTACGTAGCCTGGGACAGACTGCTCGCATCGATGGCACGCTCTTTGCAATGCACAGCTACGTAGCATAGCAAGCTGCGCGCTTCGTCGCCGAAACCCGCTGCCCCGCGCTCCCGGGCGCCTCAGGTGGGCACTTGGAACCCACCTCCGGCGCCCCCCACCGCGCCGTTGCGGAACTCCATGGGTGTGTCCAGGTTGAAAAAGCCCGCAGCCGCGTCCAGCGCCGCTCCCGGCGTCAGCCCAGCCGGCGTCCAGCCCATGCCCATGGCGCCGCCCAGCCCTTCCTCCCCGCGCCGTGCGAAGGGGCGCAGGCCCGCCCCCTTGGCGCTGTCCAGCAGCGTCATGCTGGCGCACACCATGTCGTCGTCCGCGCCAGCCAGCACCGCCGACAGCGGCATGCGGCCCAGCGCAGTGGTGGGGCCCATGGTGCCCAGCGCGCCCATGCCAGACTGCTCGTAGTCGGCGGAGGGGATTGTGAGGCGGGGGGGCGCGCGGAAGGTAGGGCGCGCGGGGGGCTGCATTGCGCGCTGCGGGGCGTGGGCACGCACAAGCGGCCCCGGGGCGCGCGCCACCAACGCGCCGCTGGCTGACGCCGCCGTGCGCAGCGCGGCGCTGCTTTGGCGCGGCTGCGCGCTCTGGCGCTGCTGCTGCAGCGGCGGCTGCGCGTGGTCGTGCGCGTGCTCGTAGGTGGTCACCACCAGTTGCGCGTCCACGCTGCTGCGCTCCACGTGCTTGCGCATGGGGCACCCCACGGTGGTGCACTTGTAGTAGGAGCGGGGGTGCTTGGAGCCGCGCACGAACTTCTGGCCGTACTTGCGCCAGCGCCAGCCGTCGTCCAGCAGGTCCTCGCCGCTCTCAACCAGCACCGTGCGCTCGCCGCTGCACCCCGTCACGATGCCCTCCTCCTCGCCATCGACGTCGCCCACCTCCTCCGCGGCGGCGGCGACGGCGGCGACAGCGGCTGCAGCTGCAACGGCCGCCTTGCGCCGCTTGCCGGCCGCGCGCTCCTCGCCCCACCCGCCGCCATCCTCGTCCGACCCCCCAGCATCGCTTGATTTGGGCTTGCGCTTGCGGGTGCCGGAGGCGCGCTTGCGCGGCGCCGCTGCGCCCTCTGCAGCCAGAGCCTTTGGGGGTGGCGCCTCGTGCGTGTGCTGGCCCTCGTAGCGCAGGAAGCAGACGGTGCCCGAGGAGTCAACCTCCAGCTGAGAGGCGGGGAAGGCGCGGCGCGCCTCAGCCTCCTCGGGGCGCGACCAGTCCAGCGAGCGAACGCAGCGCGCAAGGCGCACCAGCTTTCTCGCGGGGCAGTCCGCAGTGCCACACTTGAAGTACTGCCGCGGCGCCTGCGCGCCCGTGATGCTCTTCTGGCCGTACTTGCGCCACACGAAGCCGTCGCCCTCGTCCTGTGGCCAGCAGCAGGGCAAGCGAGGAGGCTTCAGGTTTCGGTCAACCGGACACACCGCGCATGCAGCGGGCCCGGGATTGGCCGCAAACCGGGCGCATCGGCACGCACCGCCTGCTGCGCCTCGGCGGGCGCCTCCTCCGCGCCTAGCGCTGGCAGCAGTCCAGCCAGTGACTCGCCGACAGCCGCCTCGGCCGTCTCGACACTCTCGCGGGCCGCACACGGAGCAAAGAAGGTCCCCGGGTTGGCGGGTGCATTGCCCGCGGGCGACAAGAGCATCTGCGAGCCACGGGGCGCGCGCGGCGCGGCGAGTCAGCGCACGATTGACCAGGGTCTGCCACAGTCTTCCGCCGCACCATGCTGCCCGGTACCAGCGCCGGCGAGTCCAACGTGAACGCGTTCGAGAGCGCCCAAGGGATGCTGAGCGACGCGGGCCGCGCCATGCGAGCCTCCGCTGACCGCAGACGAAGAGGCGGACTGGGCCGATGCAGGCACTCGCGTGCGAGCCAGGAGTCGGCTGCCAAGCGTGCTGTGCAGGAGTGCGACAGACAAGAGACCACGCAGGCGCGGCAACGGCGGGCGCAGCTGAATTTCGGACTTTCGGCCAAAGATGCGCGCTCTCCGCTCCATCAAAGAGCACGCAACCGCATCTCCTCACGTCCTCGCGGGCACGACAGCATCAGTAAGTCTGTGAATGCTTTAGCTTCAGGTCACGCTCAGCTGGTCGCCCGAATGGAATCCGCCGGCACTTGCCAGGCAAGCATCTTCTCAACGAACCACGCAACCACCGTACCACCTTGTCCAGCTCTCCCAGGCTGCCATCGAGTTGGGTGACAGAGGCTGCCGATTAATGAGCCCTTACGTCGGTGGCCACCACTGGATGTCGGCCGAGAAGGGGGGTGGATGAGAAGAGCTCGGCCCGGGCAGGCAGCAGAGGGGTGCACGCTCCTCGCTCATGGCGGCTGACTGGAGCCACCCGGCCGAGCCTGCAGCTCAGCGCAGAGCTCTGCGCCGCCCAGCACGCCCAGTCCAGTCAGCGCCGCCGCCAGCGCTGCAGCGGCGTCCGCTCCCTCCTCCAGCGGCACAGCCAAGCCGTCTGCAGGCCTCTGCTTGAGCAGATCCAGCACCGCGTGCAGGTGCAGCGCTGCAGCTCGGGGCGGTCAGCGCGCGGGCGCGCGTCACAGGGGCTGGGGGCACGCACGCTTGTTGCCTGTCAGGAGCACAGCGCCGCTCTGTTGCGCAAAGACCACCACCGCCAGAGAGCCGGGCCCGCCGTCGGCCTCGCCCCGCCACAGCACCGCGCGGCGGCCTTGCACGTCCAGCGGCGCCTCCCCCGTGCGTCCCCGTGGCCGCGGCTGTGCTCTGAGCAACACGGGGCGCCTGGGCAGCGCTTTTCTGTCGCGCTGCGCCGCCGCCACGTGCTGCTGGCCGTAGGGGCAGTGCCTGCACTTGCTGCCGCAGCAGCCGTTCTGCAGCAGCAGTCCAACTTCTGTGAAGACGCTATAGGACGTTGCTGCGTCCACGTAACTGCTCTCACCGCAAGCGCACGCAGCCGAGTGCAGGGCACTCCAGGGTGAGTCACACGCTTCAACCTCGACCTCTGCCGCGCCGCCAGATGCACCGCACACCCGGCTCATCCCTCGCGCCTCGCGCAGCGGCAGAGGCGTGGCGCTGCGTATCGTCTGCTGCACAGCGGGCAGCATGCGATGGCAAGGCTGCAGCATGTGCGCAATCTTTGGTGCCTCTTTGGGAGTTGGTGGCTGCTCGGCGATGCGGGACTGTCTGAGAGTCGCCCTCGGGTGGCGTGTACGCGTGTCAAGCCGCCAGGCGCTTCCCTCGAGGCGCCTGCCGCGTCTGTGATGCATATCAAGCAGGCGCGTTCCGGGTCTGTCTTCCCGCCATCTCCACAGCCTCACCTCGCACGCGCCTGCCGCCTGCCCGTGGCGCTGGCAGGTCATCATCGAGGGCTTCAAGAGCTACAAGGAGCAGACGGTGACCGAGGCCTTCTCGCCCAAGCTGAACACCGTAGGTAGGAGAGCGAGCGCTGCCGCCTCCGCTTCCTCGCCTCTTACCCTCACTCTCCCGCTCGCAGTGGGCGCCAACGGCGCGGGCAAGACCAACTTCTTCCATGGCGCGTGGTGCCTGCCGCGTGCGTCACCGCGCTGGGCCACTGAAGCGTGTGCGCATTGTTTGCGTTGCCCTCCCCTGCCTCTCCAGCCATCCGCTTCGTCCTCTCCGACCTCTTCGTCACCATGCGCGCGGAGGACCGACAGTCGCTGCTGCACGTGCGCGCCCCGTTGTGCCTGCGCGGCCCTGGCTCCGCGCTTAAGTGTTTACCGCTTTTGACACCCCCGCCCCCGCTGCGCTCCACAGGAGGGCGCCGGCCACGCGGTGATGACCGCCTACGTGGAGATAGTGTTCGACAACAGCGACAACCGCATCCCGGTGCGGATGTAGAGCCTGGCTGCGTGCACTGTCTGCGCTGGCCTGGCTCACTCGTCCCGGTGACTGCTGGCTTCAGGTTGACAAGGACGAGGTTCGCCTGCGGCGCACCATCGGTCTGAAGAAGGACGAGTACCACCTGAACGGCAAGCACCTGCCGCGCAACGAGGTTGTCTCGCTGCTCGAGTCCGCCGGCTTCAGCCGCAGCAACCCCTACTACGTGGTGCAGCAGGGCAAGATCACGGCCATGGCGACGATGAAGGACGCGCAGCGGCTGGAGCTGCTGAAGGAGATCGGCGGCACGCACGTGTACGAGGAGCGGCGCGGCGAGTCGCTGCGGCTGCTGGGCGAGAGCTGCGCGCGGCGTGACGCGGTGGCTGACGCGCTGCGTGTGATGGAGGAGCGGCTGCGCGAGCTGGACAGCGAAGCCGCGGAGCTGCACCAGTACAACGACCTGGACAAGCAGCGCCGTGCGCTCGAGTACGCTAGCTACGACTACGAGCTCACCGAGGCGCGCAAGCAGGCCGCGCAGGCGGACAGCGGCCGCGCGCAGGCCGCCGAGCGCGGCTCGCAGGCGCACGACCAGGCGCGCTCGCTGCGCGAAGCGCTGGCTGAGCTGGACGAGCGCCTGGCGCAGGAGGAGCGCACGTCGGAGCGATGCGTGCAGCTGCGCGCCGCCGCAGACGAGGCGCGCGGCGTCGCCATCCGAAGCGCAACCAGCTGCGAGCTGGACGCGCACGAGGCGGAGGAGGCGGCCAAGGCTGCGCAGGCGCACGTGCAGCGCCTGCGCGCCATGCTGGAGCGGGTGCGCGCCGAGGTGGACGCCGCCACCGAGCAGCTGGCACAGGCGCTGCCCGGCGCAACCGCCGCGCAGCAGCAGGACGCAGCCGCGCAGGCGGAGCTGGCGGACTGCGAGCGCCAGCTGGAGGCGCTGACGCAGAAGCAGGGACGCTGCGCGCAGTTCAGCAGCAAAGCGGAGCGCGACGCGGCCATCGACGCGGAGCTGGCGCAGGCGCGCGACGCGGCGGCCAAGAAGCGCCGCGCCATCGACGCGGCGCAGGGTGATCTGACTCGCCTGCGCTCCACGGCGGAGGCGCGCCGGGGCGAGGCGGAGGCGCGCGAGGGGGCGCTGGCGGCGCGCGATGCCGCCCAGAAGGACGGCGCGCAGCAGCAGAAGGAGGCTGAGCAGCGACGCGACGCGATGGCGCAGCAGCGCAAGGAGGCCTGGCGCACCTGCGACGAGCTGCGCGAGCGCGTCAAGGCTGCCGCCGCGGAGGTGAAGAAGCGTGAGGGCACGCTGGAGCAGTTTGTGGCGCGCGACATCCAGCGCGGCCTCGCCTCCGTCAAGCAGATCGTGGCCGCGCACGCCATCCAGGGCGTGCACGGCGCCCTGATCGAGCTGCTGGACGTCGAGGAGCGCTTCGCAGCCGCCACGGAGGTGACTGCGGGCAACCAGCTGTTCCAGGTTGTGGTGGACACGGACGCCACCGCGTCGGCCATCACCAAGCACCTCATCCAGCAGAAGGGCGGCCGCATGACCTTCATGCCGCTCAACCGGCTGGCGCCGCGCGAGGCTGTGCAGGCGCCCCCCGGCGGCGACGCGGTGCCGCTGCTCAGCAAGCTGTCCTTCCGCCCAGCCTTCCGCGCAGCCTTCGTGCAGGTCTTCGGCCGCGCGCTGGTGTGCAAGGACCTGGACGCCGCCGTGCGCGTGGCGCAGAGCGCGGGCGCCGACTGCGTGACGCTGGACGGGGACACGGTTGGCAAGAGCGGCTCGCTGGAGGGGGGCTTCAACGACACCCGCCGCTCCCGCCTGGCCGCCTTCAAGGCCATCCGCGAGGCTGTGGCGGCGCACGACGCTGCCGACAAGGAGCTGCGCAAGACGGAGCTGCGCTGCGCTGAGCTGGACGCGTCGGTGACGCGCTGCGTGTCGGACCTGGCGCGGCTGCAGGAGGCGCGCGCCCTGGACGCCAGCGGCGCGGAGGCGCTCACGAAGGAGGCTGCGGCGCAGCGCGAGGCGATGGCCGCCGCGCTGCTGCGCTGCGAGGAGCGACAGCAGGCTGCACAGGCGCTGAGCGGCGAGCTGCAGGCGCTGAGCGCGGCGGAGGCTGCGCTGCTGGCGGAGCGCGCCACGCAGCTGCACGCGGCGCTCAGCGGCGACGAGAAGCGCGCGCTGCAGCAGCTGCAGCCGCGCATCGCGCAGCTGAAGCTGGCGGCTGGCACCGCGGCTGGGCTCGCCGCCGAGGCTGGCGCCGTGCAGGCGCAGCTGCAGGCGCGCCTGAGCAGCAACCTGGAGCCGCGCCTTGCGGAGCTCCAGCAGCAGCTTGCCGCGGCGCAGGCGCAGGCGGGCGCAGCGGCGGTGGCGGCCGCGCGCGACGCAGCCGCAGCCGCGCAGCAGCAGGTTGAGGCGTGCGTGTCCGAGTGCCACTCCTGCGAGCGCGCCCTGGACGCCAGCAAGCAGCAGCTGGCGGCGCTGAAGCTGCAGCGCGAGGAGGCGCGGGCGCGACGAGACGCGGCTGCTCGCGCGCTGCAGGACGTGGCGCGCGACGCGGAGGAGGGCGCGGCGCTGCGCGGGCGCGCCATGCGCCTGGTGGACGAGCTGGCCCACAAGATCGCAGCCCTGGGCTCCCTCCCCGCCGACGCGTTCGAGGCGCACGCGGGCGTGGCGCCCAAGCAGCTCGCCAAGCGCCTGGCCGCAGTCACGCAGCAGCTCAAGGCGTTTGGCGCCGTCAACAAAAAGGCGCTGGACCAGTACGTCTCCTTCCAGGAGCAGCGCGAGGCGCTGGAGGCGCGATACAAGGACGACGCGGCGGCGCACGACAAGATCAAGGAGCTCATCGAGGTGCTTGACCAGCGCAAGGACGAGGCCATCGAGCGCACCTTCAAGCAGGTTGCGCAGAACTTCCGGTCAGTCTTCGCGGAGCTGGTCGCCGGAGGCACCGGGCAGCTGGTCATGCAGCGCAAGCGCGGCGCGGATGGCCCGCCTGCGGGCCCAGAAGACGAGGACGACGGGGCGGGCGATGCCGCCCCCGGCGGCGACGCCAACGGGCGCATCGAGAAGTACAGCGGCGTCAAGGTGAAGGTCAACTTCGGCACAGGCGAGGTGTCGGTGCTGTCTCGCCTCTCTGGTGGGCAGAAGACGGTCGTTGCTCTGGCCCTCATCTTCGCCATCCAGCGCTGCGACCCCGCCCCCTTCTACCTTTTCGACGAGATCGACGCGGCGCTGGACGCGGCGCACCGCACGGCTGTTGGGCGCCTGGTTGCGCGCGAGGCTGGGGAGAAGGGCACGCAGTTCATCGCAACCACCTTCCGGCCGGAGCTCGTCTCCGTCTGCGACAAGGTATACGGCGTCTCCCACGCCGCGCGCATCAGCCGCGTGGACGTCATCACAAAGGCGGCTGCGCTGCAGTTCATCGGAGACGCCGACGCGCAGGAACAGGCTGCGGCAGAGGCTGCTGCGGCACAGGTGGCGCGCGGGGAGTGAGGGGCTGCACGCACAAGGAACACGCAAAATAACTCGTACACACACTGCAAAGGATACAGCAAGAAGCTAACAGGTTGTTGCACCAGCAGGTGAGCGACGTCCTGGACAGTAGAGCGAACGAGCAAGATTCGCGCGATGGCACCACACCTCGGCCCCTATGCTTTCTATCGCTCCTGCTTCTGTATGCTGCTGCCCCAGAGTGCCGCATGCAGCGCCCAGAGTGCCGCTAGCAGTCCCTTTGCGCCAACGACGACATGCTTCTCGACTCTCTCAGCGCTCCTGCTGCTTGAGCCTGTCCGCACTGTCCGAAGCCTCATGGGCGCCGCTGATACAGCCTGCAGACAGTTGGGGGTTGCTCGCGGTTGTTTCGCTAAGCGCTGCCGGCGGAGCCGCTGCCGGCAAGCACACAGTGCTGGGCCGCGCTCTCTCTGGGCCGGTGTGCGCCATGCTCCTCGCCTGGGCTGCGTTCCTGGCCGGCGTGACGCCGGGCCCGGGCGTGCACTTCTCAAGCATGCAGCTGTCCTTCGTTCAGCTGGCCACGCCTCTGCTGCTCCTGGGCGCAGACTTACGCGGGGCGTTCTTGCGCACGCGGAGCCTGGGCACAGCCTTTCTGCTGGGCAGCGCCGCCACCGTTGCGGGCGCGTTGGCTGCCTATGCTCTCCTGTCTCCACTCCTGACGCCGTTGGGTGCGGCCGGGGATAGCTGGAAGCTGGCCGCCGCGCTGGCTGCCAAGAACATCGGCGGCGGATTGAACTACGTGGCGGTGGCCAGCGTCACAGGCCTCAGCCCAGCGGTACGCTACCTTGTTTCCGACGTTCACAAACCGCCTGACTCGCGCTATCTCTCCCGTGCTCAGGGACTGTCAGCGGGCCTGGTCATCGACAACATAGCTGGGCTGCTCTATTTCCCGCTCTGCAGCTTCTTGGGCCGCGACTCGCGCGTGGATGAGGCGGGCACCGAGGCTGAGACGCTGATTGCAGCGCCCAGCGTGGAGCACACACTCGCGGCACTGGCGCTGTCCTGCTCCATCGTGGCGGTCTCGCGCAGCCTGGCGCCCAGCAACGCGCTTCCGCTGGCCACCGCGATTGCGGTCGCTGTGGCGACTGCCGCTCCACAGGCGCTGCGGCCTGTGGCGGCGGCGGGCGATGCGCTGGGCACCGCTCTGCTGTACCTGTTTTTTGCCACCGCTGGCGCTTCGGCGGGCGACCCGGGCCGCGCGGCGGAGTGGGCGCCGTTCTTCGTCTTTGTGGCGATCCTGTACGGTGTCCACCTGTCCGTCCTGTTCTTCGCCAGCCGCGCGCTGGGCTTCTCCACGCCCGAGACGCTGCTGGCCAGCAACGCCAACATCGGGGGGCCAGCCACCGCCGCGGCGCTGGCGGACGCGCAGGGCTGGGCGCGGCTGCGCACACCTGCCGTCCTGGTGGGCACGCTCGGCAACGCGGTGGCCACATTCATCGCTTTAGCGCTCGGCTACGGACTGTTGCGCAAACTCTGACTCGTGACTCATCGCATGCGCACGTGTCCCAGAGCGGAAAACCAACTCTGCGACGGCTGCTGCATTCCCTCCTCCCAGGCCCCCGGCGGCAAGCTGCGCGCCTGCTCGGCCTGCCAATCCGCGGCATTCTGCAGCACAGCTTGTCTGGCGCAGGCCTGGCCGGGACACCGCGCTGAGTGCCAGCGCATCAAGGCGGTGATCGAGGAGAAGCGCCGTCTTCACAACTTCCCACTGCCCATCTATGCAGGATTTTTTCTTCGGTTGCAATGTTGTAGTGTCGTACCTCATGCGACGGACTGTTTCTCGCTCTCTCCGCTGGCCCTGTGAGCGTGATGTCTGTTGACGGAGGCCTGCCATTGGGTTGGATTATCGCGCTGCTGTGGGTGGCACTGCAACTCGTTGGTGCCTGGAAGCGCAGCAACCAGCCCCCGTCGGGCCCGCCGGGCGGTCGTGTGAGAGCCGTGCACAGCGAGGCTGAGTGGGAGCAGTTTAAGTCTGAGGCAGAGGCCAGCGGAGCTGTGGTGCGTTGACAACGGCTTCAGAGGCTCTCCACACGTGTTGACACTCTCACATGCAGCTGGTGGTTGACTTCAGCGCGCGGTGGTGCGGTCCATGCCAACGAATCACGCCCGTCTACGAGGCGCTCAGCGAGAAGGCGCGTGCCTGGAAGCTTGCCTCTTTGTTACGCTTGTGCGACTGACGCCGGCGCGTCCGCAGTACCCGGCTGCCGTCTTCCTCAAAGTTGACGTGGACGAGGCGCGCGGCGTGTCGTCGCAGTGCGGCGTGAGAGCAATGCCAACGTTCCACGTGCGTGAGCTGCTTGAGCCAGACGCGCTGCTCGCTCGCCTCTCACGCACTGCTCCTCAGCTCTACAAGGCCGGCAAGCGCGTGGAGGACTTTGCTGGCGCGGATGAACGGCGCCTGGAGGCTGCAATCGTCAAACACAGTTCTGCGTGACAAGGGCAGGCGTGACCGTGTGAGGCTCTAACGGACAGGACAGCAGGCTGCGATTGTGATTCCTTACATCTTTACATGCCAGCCATCGCGCCCAGCAGCGCGCGCATCTGCGGCAGTGTGACAAGCAGCGAGCTGGTGACGCCCATGGTCGCATACGCCAGCGCAGCCATGGGCAGCGCCTCCGGCTCCTTTGCCGCCAGCGCAGCCGTGCCCAGCCCGTGTGCGCTGGCTGCGGTGGCCAGGCCGCGCACCACTGGGTCTCGGAAGCCCGCTGCGGTGAGCATCGGCTGCGCAAAGTTTGCGCCCAGGAGTCCGGTGAACATGACGGCGGCGGCGGTGAGGCTCGCGTGGGACGAGGCGCCCAGCATGCTGGCGATGGGCAGCGCCAGAGCGACGGTGACGCTGCGCGGGGCCAGGGCCAGGCTGAGCTGCGGGGGCAGAGCGAGAGCGGTGCCCAGGACACAGCTCAGCGCCATGCCAACGAATGAGCTGCTGAGCACGCAGCCCATGATTTCCGCAAAGTGGCGCCGCATCAGCTGGCGCTGCGCAAAGACTCTGAAGCCGAAGGAAAGGATCACGGAGTGCAGGAAGGCCATGAGAAAGTCGCCCGCGCCCAGCGCCGCGCCAGCCTTGCCCTTGGTGAGATAGGCGCGCAGCACGGAGTCGTAGCCCGCGCCCGAGCAGAGGCCAAGCAGCCAAGCGGCGCCGTTGGCAACCAGTCCGGTAGTGATGAGCGGGTGCAGCACCTTCTGCACCACCGCGGGCGTGGCGCTGCCGGCCAAGAAGCCACACACAGTGGCGGAGAGCATGAAGGCTGCGCCGGCGGCGTGCGCCAGCGCCGGCGGTGCGGCCAGCAGGCCCAGCGAGGAGGCTGCGAGCGCCAGCGCCCAGCCCGCGCGGTTGGCGTCTGAGAACCCCGGCGGCTTGGGGGCTGGGGGCACGGGTAGCAGCTCCACGTTGGTCACCGCCCGGATGCGCACCGTTACGAAGGCTGCAAACAGCAGCGACGCCACCCAACCGCAGCACAACAGCCCGAACACCTTGAACAGCAGCGCGCCGGGCAGCGCCTGCAGCGCCAGCGGCAACGTGACGAGGGAAGGGACGTAGAAGAGGGGTAGCCAGCGTCCGATCCAGTCGATGCCAGGGGACATGGCTGAAGTCACCCGCTCAACCGCCGCCGTCCCGAAGCGAGCCTCGTAGAGCAGCAGCGCGGCGATGATGGCGAACATGCCCAGCAGCGGGGGCGGGAAGGTGACGCCTGAGTGCCAGGCGCGAGCGTGAGGAGAGGTGGAGGAGCGAGCGACAAACTCAGTAGATCTCAGAGCGTGAGCCCAGCACGCACGGGCGCGGAGCCGCACCGTTGGCCGCGGCCACGCTGAGGAGCAGCTGATCGGCCAAAACAAAGGCTCCCAGGGAGGCTGCCCAGTGGGCCCAGGGGCGCAACTGCTCAAAGCCAAAGGCGGCAGGAGAGGCGAGAAACGCAAGCTCGCCCGACGCGCCCTGCACCGCCTGCATCACGCGCGAGCGCTGGGGCGAAGATACGCGCAGCGAGGCCGGCGTTGACCGCGGCGCGCTGGCAGATGAGAGAGCCGGGGTGCGCTCAGCCACAGAGACGTCACAGGTCCAGCGCCGCGCCGCACCTCCCACTGCTGTGCCCAATTAGCGCCGCGCAGGTGCGCACGAGCGAAGGCGTCGCCTGCGAGCGCGCCAGCGACACGCGGGCAGGTGCGCGAGCGCGTGGCACCAACTGTTGGTACCGCCGAAGCTGGCACAGCGACGAACAGCCGACAGCAGCCTGCATATCGCTCCCTCCGCCTAGCAGCTGGGCAGCCGCAGCTAACTCACGCGGCGTCCGAGGGCGGGAGCGAGCCTGGTGCGATTTTGGTTCTTCGTTGTACTGGTTGTACCGCTGTTATGGCGCCTCGCAAACAAAGATAGCCAAGCTGGTGGGACGTGCCTCGTGCCACGTCAGCACTTGTTGTTCCCGCCGAGCTCTGTGTCACGAGTGCTGCGAGACCATGACCAGCTGAGTGCGCTGCTGTTGTGACAACAGATATGCCCAAGAAGGCGGCCAACCCCTGGACGTCGCTGCTGGCGGACGGCCTGCACGCGTCCGTGGAGGACCTGTCGCCCGCGGGCACGCTCGACGCCAAGGCGCTGGTGCGCTTAGTGGACCGACGCTGGCGTGGGCTGGGCCAGGAGGGCCTGCAGAAGTGGGAGGAGGGCAAGCGGCAGAGCCTGGCCAGCATCGCGGAGCTGGCGCAGCGCTGGCCGCTGCAGGGCACGCCCGGGCTGGGGGCGTTCAAGCTGGCGCCACAGGGCGGCCCGCGGCCGGCTCCTCAGGCTGACTTTGAGCACTTCGGAAGCAGCTTGCGCGAGGCTGCGGCCAGCATGCGCCGCTCCGCCTCGGACAGCCGCCTGGGCCGCACGCTGGCGCGCAGCCTGAGCGGCAAGGAGCTGGCCAAGTGGACGGGCGGCGAGGCGCCGGCGGAGTGGGATTTGTTCAAGAGCCTGGATACGAACCTGCGCAGCCTGGAGAGGAGCTTCCGGGAGAGCACGCAGAAGCAGCGCAAGCTGGCCGCCCGGCGGCGCGTCAAGGCTACTGCGGGCGAGGAGGTGCGTGCTTGGTGGCGCGAAGCGTACCGTCGCTTGCTTGGGGTTCACAGCCTTCGCGCCACATGCCGCGCCTGGGCCCCGCGCAGCCCCGGCATAAGCGCTCACGCGCGGTGCCCGGCCCTTTGCAGGGCGGCGTGAGCAAGTCGCTGCTGGTTGCGGCGCCCTTCGGCAAGGCCTCCTTCTCCGACTCGCTCCCCGACCTCCAGGCTGCGCTCAAGGACTTCCAGAAGACCGTGGAGCGCCACATCCCAAAGACCGCCGTCGTGGGTGCGTCCCGTCGCGCCACAGCTGGCTCCCGGTGCGCGTGGGCCTGCGCTGACGCAGCGCGCCCTCGTCCTTGCTATCTCGCCTAGACCCGGGCGCGCTAGTGACGGAGTTCATCCGCACGCGCACGCCTCTGAAGCTGCCCGGGCGCGACAGCGACAGCAGCGTGGCCCGCGGCGGCGAGGAGCGCGCCAGCACCAGTGAGTCTGAGGCCAGCACCTCCGCCCCCGGCCCGCTCACCCCAGCCTGGCAGATCCTGGGGCCCATGCTGCGCCTGCCCTTCGAGGCTGCGCTGGCTGAGCGCCAGGCTGCGCAGGCTGAGGCGCCCGAGCACGGCGGCGGCGGACTGTCGCAGCTGCTGCGCAAGCGGCGCCGCGCTGCGGAGGAGCGCCGTCGCCAGCGCGGCGGCAGCGTGCGCGACCCCGGGCGCAGCATCGCCATCGTCACCACCGCGTCGCTGCCCTGGATGACGGGCACCAGCGTCAACCCTCTGCTGCGCGCAGCCTACCTGGCGCGCGACGGCACGCGCCGCGTCACGCTCCTGCTGCCCTGGCTGGCGCCCAGCGACCAGCTGGCGGTGCACCCGGGGCACACGTTCAGCACGCCCGCGGAGCAGACCGCCTACGTGCGCGAGTGGGTGGCAGACCGCGTGGGCTTCGCGCCCGACATCAAGTTCACATTCTACCCGGGGCGGTGGGCGCCAGACAAGTGCAGCATCCTGCCGGTGGGCGACATCACGGCGTACGTGCCCGACGCAGAGGCTGACGTGGCTGTGCTGGAGGAGCCGGAGCACCTCACCTGGTACCACCACGGCGTGCGCTGGACGGACAAGTTCGCGCACGTGGTGGGCGTGGTGCACACAAACTACCTGGAGTATGCGCGGCGCGAGGAGAACGGCGGCGTCAAGGAGGCTGTGCTGCGCTTCGTCAACAGCTGGGTGGTGCGCGCATACTGCCACAAGGTGGTCAAGCTCTCCGACGCCGTGCAGCAGCTGCCGCGCGCGCAGACATGCTTCGTGCACGGAGTCTCGCCCCGCTTCCTCTCCATCGGGGAGCAGCGCGCGCAGCGCTTCCACGCGCAGCAGACCCGCGACACGCAGCCCCCCGGCGCGGAGCAGGCTGGCGAGGCTGGCCAGGAGGAGGGTGAGAAGGACAAGGGCGTCTACTTCATCGGCAAAGTTGTGTGGGGCAAGGGCTACACGGAGCTGCTCGACCTGGTGCAGAAGCACTGCGGCAGCGCGGCGGGTGCCTCGGCGCCGCTCAGCGTGGACGTGTTTGGCGGCGGTGACGACCTGGCTGCGGTGCGCTCGTCGGCGCAGCAGCGCAACCTGCCCCTGCACTTCTGCGGCCCGCGCGACCACGCGCACGCCAGCCTGCGCCCGTACCGCGTGTTCGTCAACCCCAGCCTGTCGGACGTGGTGGCCACAACCACCGCGGAGGCGCTGGCCATGGGCAAGTGGGTGGTGGTGGCGCAGCACCCCAGCAACGCCTTCTTCACGGGCCGCTTCCGCAACTGCCTCACCTACAGCAGCGCCGCCGAGTTCAGCGCGCACCTGGCGCGCGCTCTGAACGAGGCGCCCAGTCCGCTGAGCGAGGAGGAGCGCGCGGCGCTGAGCTGGGAGGCGGCCACGGAGCGCTTCATGGACGCAGCGGAGCCCAACAGCGTGGACCGGGGCCGACGACCCGCCGCGTTCGTGGAGGGCGTGGCGGACTGGGCGGCTGCCCAGCTGCACCAGACGCTGACGGGGGTGGAGCCCCTGCGCGGCCTCGCGGGCGCGGGGCCAAACACGCTCAGGGCGCCCGAAAACCTGGACACCTGGAGGCCCTGCCGCTGGACGGGCGGGCCGCTGGACCGCCCCTCGCTCAAGCGGTGACGGGGGTCAAAGCTGCAGCTGTACGCTAAGTCGAGTGTAATGAGGTGCGTCTAGCGCGTCTCACCCCCTCATGGCAGCGGCAGGCAGCTGAGCGCAAGGGAGGCCAGCACGGCCAGCGCCAGCACTGCCACCTGTGCACCGGTGGAAGCTGCACCACTGCCCCCCCTGCGAGCAGCACCCACCACTCGCTCGCGCTTTCGCTGCGCCGCCAGCGCAGCAATGCGCTCCTCCTCGGGCGGGTACGTCGGGCGGCCGTCGGCGCTGAAGTAGCGGTTGCGCAGCATCGGCAGCATGGCGAGGCGCATCGCCGCGCGCGGGATTGTGAGCACGCGCAGATGCGGCAGCCGCGACTGGGGCTCGGCCATCGCGCGGCCGTGCGCACGCCGCAGCGCCGGCACCAGTTGCGCAGCGCACGTCTCCGGCTGCTCCGCGAGCGCGTTGAACGCGGCCTTGTTGCGCGGCGTGGCGCCCTGGAGGAGGAGCTCGGTGAGCACCATGCCCGGCGACAGCAGCCCCACGGCGGCAGACGGCGGCCCCTCAGCCTGCAGGCTCCTCGCAAACTGGCGCACGCCAGCTTTGGCGCTGCCATATGCAGCGTACATTGGCGTTGCATCGCCGCCGGAGCCAGCGCCATCGGTGAGCCACAGCGTGCCGCGTGCATCACCGCGCCGCCGCTGCTCGCTGAAGGTGCGCAGCGCCGCGTGGGCACAGAGGACACTGCATCCCAACGTGGAGGAGATGACCTCATCGAGCACACATGCGTCAGCATCCTCGAACGCTTTGTAGGCTCCGCTGCACCCCGCGTTGCAGATGAACATGTCGACGTGGCCGGCCGTCCCCAGCGCGTCCACCATAGCGCTCATTGCCCGCGGGTCGCTGCAGTCAGCCACGGCTGCGGTGATGGCATCTGGCGGGCATCCGGTCTGCTGGCGCAGCGACGTCACCGCCTCGAGGGCAGACGCAGAGTGACGGCCCGTGATGAGCACCCGGTCGCCACGCCACAGGAACTCGCGAGCCAACGCCTTGCCGATTCCCTTCGTGCCGCCAGTGATGACCACGCAGAGGCCTGGCGGCGGATCGTGTTCGATGCTGTGGGCGACCAGCACGCCCAAGGCAGCCCCGACGGCCACTGGCAGCAGCGCAGCCGCCCCGATGGCAGTGCTGCTCAAATGGGCCACGCCGGCGGAGAGGCCCGCGGAAAGGGCCGCAAGGCGCGCGCGTCCCGCCTGATCCTCCGTGAAGGTGGCTGGCCTTCCGCCCTGCTTGCGAGAAGGCGAGATGGGCGCCTCCTCGCCTCCCCTCTGCCCCCCTCTGCACGCCACACGCGGACGCTGCACTCGCAGCGGCGTTGCGCTCGCGCAGCACGGCACCAGCATAGCAGCGTGCGGCGCAGCACCAGTGTGGCGGGGGGTCCTCCCAAGGCTGACCGCCTGACCCTTGGCCACAAAGAGACGCCCTTGATGTTGTGTGCAGCGATGCCCGCTCGTTGGCTGCGGTGCAGCGGTTGCGCGACTGTGCGCCGCCGCGCTGCGCCCGCGCGCCATGTGCCACGCGCGCAGGGCAAGCTCCCAGCCGACTGGGGCTACGACCCACTGCGCCTGGGCCGCGACCGCGAGACGCTGCTCCGCAACCGCGAGGCGGAGGTGCTGCACAGTCGGTGGGCGATGCTGGGCACTGTCTTTCTCCTCGTGCCTGACTTGCTGGACGTTGAGTACGTCTCACTCGCTCCAGCGGTGCTGGCCTCTGTGTTTCTCGTCGCATACACCGAGCTGCTGCGCCTGCGTCACGAGCGCCGCATTGCACGTAGCCATGCAGCTGCGGACACGCGCGTCTATCCTGGTAGGCAGTTCGATGCGCTGGGCGTTCTGAGCACTGAGGTTGAGGGCCCCGGCCTGGGCGTCTACTCTTCGTGGCTAGGCCTAGGCGCGCTGGACTGGGTGGCCGGGGGCTGGTGGTACACGCGGCGCCGCGTGAGCGATGTTTCTGCGCAGAATGTGCTCAAGGCGGCGGAGATCCACGTTGGCCGCGTCGCTATGGTCGGCTTCGCAGGCATCCTGGCCTCGCTGCTGATCACCGGAGACGGCCCCGTCACGAACCTGCGCATCCACGTCGCCGACCCCGCGCACACAACGCTTCTGCGCGCGTTCAGCTCTTCACCCTCACCACTTCGCGGCTTTGGCGATGGCGGCCAAGACCCGCTCGGCTCGGCGCCATCGCTCCGACATCGCACCTGCCGGCCCACGTGCATCTGGGGCGAGGCTGTCTGCAAAGCGCTGCTGGGTGACCGCACTGGTGAAGAGTGCGACAACGACAAAAACGACTCAGACCAGAGCGAGGCACCGGCTGACAGCGCGCAGCAGCCCGTGCCCTTCATGCGCACCCGCGTCGAGACCTGATGATGATGATCGTCAGTTGTTCGTGCGTGGCAGCGTGGTTCTGAGAAGCCTCGACACTTGTCAGTCTGTCGGCCCTTCGCTGTCTCGTCCCTTTGTAGGTCCCACGCACGCCGCATCATCACCCGCCGTATTCCGCGAAGCCACTCTGCGCTCCTATGGACCTCCAGGACGAGAGGGGATGGGAGCTGCGAAACGGGGGCGAGGTGGATTTTGGGGCACTGTCTGGACTGAGCCTGGGCGAGGCGCTGGAGGAAATGCTTGACGACGGCGGCACGGCAGACTCGGCGCACGAAGAATGGGCGCTGAACGGGCCAGCCAAGCGAGAGCTTGAGCTTCCGGAGAGAGCGGCGGGCATCCTTGGTGCCACCACGCTGCCACAGCACGCGGGCCTACTGCGCTGCATCGACGACTCACACCCGCCAACCTGCGTTCGGTGCGTGCTGCGCAGGGGCCTGTCGCGACAGCCGGCCTGAGAGAGCTCGCTTGTGCCTCTTTTGTCGCTCGCAGCTGCACGCCTGCTCCTTCGGACCCGGCCGACGTGGAGCTGATAGGCGACCGAGGCCGGAAAAACGGGGAGAAACGCTTGAGGTGAGCCTCGCTGCTGACGCTCTCTCGCTCACTGCTCCTGCACTCACTGCATGCTCCCTGCTTGCGTGTCTCAGGTCGCTCATGACTCGCGTACCCGAGTGGAACCTTCTTTCTGAGCGGCGCAAGCTGATCCCCGTTGCACAAGCGGCGGGCATGGCGTCGCTGGCAGATGCACTGGAGACAAAGAAGACTTCTGCTCTGCGCAAGGCGCATCTGCTGCTGATGGCTCGCGAGTGGAAATACCGCTCCGACATCTGGTCTGTACGCCACGACCGCGCCGCCGAGCGCGCCATTGAGGAGATGAAGCGGCGTGCGGCGGCGCCCGCGCTGCCACTCTGCCGCTTCGGCGAGAGCGCCTGCGCCAGCAACGCGGGGGTGTGGGACGAGAGCAACCTGCAGCCCGAGGCTGTGTGGCTTTTCACGCGCAAGGAGCTGCGCCCGCTGAGCCTGCGCGTAGCCGCAGCATTCGCAGGCGACGCCGCGCGCGCGGCCGCGGCTGCGCATGGGGATGCCCACATCACGGCCATCAGCGTCGCCGAGGTGCACAAGGTCGCGGAGCTGGCCCCGGGGATGTTGTCGCAGCTGGGCTTTGTCCACCAGGCGCTCTGCACAGCCTGCCGATCCCTGCCCCCGCACCTGGCCGCCACCACCGCCTGGCAGGCGCTCGGCTCGCCGCCCTTTAGCTCCGCCGAGGCGATGCTGCGCAGCGTGCTGGACGCTGGGCTGTCGCAGGTGAGCATGGTGGCGTGCGTCAGCGCGCGCCGCCTGCGCCGCGGGGGGCTGTCGCCCGGCGAAGCAGCCTGGCTGTCCGAGATGGAGAGCAGCCACCGGAGCACGCTGGCGCTGCTCAACCAGGTTGCCCGGGTGCTCAACGCCTTCCGTTCGGCGCCGCTGGAGGCTTTCCTGGACGTGGCGGGCACGCTCCTGGAGACGCTCATCGTGCTGGTGACCAGCCTCGGCAGCGCAGCCACCTCGCGCGAGCGCTGGATGCGCGACATCGTGGAGGCGCGCCACAGCTCCGGGGCGCAGGCGGATGCAGAGCGCACACAGGTGCTGGTCTGCTGGCCCGCAAAGCTGGAGGAGCTGATGGAGGAGGATGGGGTGGCACAGCCACAAGAGGCCGGCAGTGCTTAGACAGACGCTTTCAGCGCAAGAGGACGCTCAGACGCACACACATGCAATCAGTTCAACGGCGGGACGAGGGTCTCTGTTGGTCACACCTTGTCCTGCGACACCGGATCCCAGCCGGTGATGAGGTTGCGCTCTAGAGCGTCCAGCGTCGCCATGTGTGCCGCCGAGAGCGCAAAGGACCACACGTCTAGATTGGAAGCTTGTCTGCCCGGACGCACCGATTTGGGAAGAGGCACCAGGCCCTTCTGCAGCGACCAGCGGATGAGCACCTGCGCAGTGCTCACCTTTAGCTCCTGCGCGACAGCCACCAGCGAAGGCTCCTCCAGCACGTGAGCCTTGGCCAACGGTGAGTAGGCCTGCACAACGATGTCGTTCTGCTGGCAGAACTGCACCAGCTCGCGGCGCTGCAGGAAAGGATGAACCTCTAGCTGGTTCACGCAAGGCGGCACTGAGCAGCTCGCCAGTAGCTTCTGCAAATGGGCTATGCCGAAATTGCTGACGCCGATGTTGGCCACCAAGCCCTCACTCTTGCAGTGCTCCAGCGCCGCCCACGCTTCTTGGCGACGTACCGCGTCGCCGGGCGCGTGCAGCAACAGGAGGTCTATGTGCGGGAGTTTCTCGAGGCTCGTCTGCACAGCCTCCAGGCAGGCATCGTAGCCCCAGGCGCTTTTCCACACCTATGGCGCGAGAGGGTGAGCAGCAGAGCTCTGGTCACTGCTGTGACCCGTGCCTTGGTTGTGATGAACACCGGCCTGAAAAAGGCCTGCGTCTCAGCCTCCGTCGGCTCCTTCTCCACGCCTGGGGGCGCGGCCTGGTGCTGCCGCCAGTGCTTGAGGGCGGAGCGCTGGAGGTAGCCCAGCTCGAATGCCGTCACGGCCCGTCCCACCTCCGCCTCGTTGCCGTAGACCTGCGCTGTGTCGACGTGGCGGTAGCCCAGCTCTAACGCCGAGGTCACACATGCCTCCGTCTCCGAAGGAGCCGCGCGGTACACGCCCAACCCCACCGTGGGCAGGAAGCCGCCGCCGCGCAGCGGCACGACGCGCGGCAAGGCAGCCATTGGGGCTGTGATGCTCTTTAGAGTGACGCAGGCGAGTGCTTACGACGACCAACGAACTCGGGAGCACTTAAGCAGGGCGGTGGCCGCAGTGTCAGCGCCTCGGCCTTAAGCGAGCGACAAAGGCGAGAGTGGAGGTAGCGTGTGGCACACGGCGTTTCACGGCCATCATCGGCCAAACGCCGCCGCCGCGTCGTCGTACGAAAAGTTCGAAAACGCCACCTTGCGCGCCCTCGGCCGGTTGGTTGGCGCTCAGCATGGCGGAACGCGGCGAGGAGAACCGGTTCGCGCACCTGTTGGCGCCCATCCGTGACCTGGGCCAGAACTGGCACACGGACATCGCGGCGGAGCTGAGCGACTACCTGACGCAGCTGGAGGAGATAACGTTCACGTTCGACGGCGGCAACACGAACTTGAACTTCGCGGAGGGTGAGTCGTGGTGCGGCGCCGGTGTGCCGGGCACTCACTCACTCACCGGCTGCTACCTCCGCCCACCTGCGCAGCCGCGCTGCTCATCCAGGGCTCCACCTGCGTCTACTCGCGCAAGGTGGAGTACCTGCACAAGCTGGTGTACAACGCGCTGGAGGCTGTGGCGCACAAGCGGTGCGTGCGCACGAAACCTGCGCTCGCCGCCTCGCCTCACGCGCGCCGCCCGCAGCCGCGTAGCCTCCGACCCGGACGCGGCCGCGCAGGGTGAGTACCTGGATGACGGGGACGAGGACGTGGCCGCCTTCCTGGCGCTGGACGACGCGCTGCAGGGTGCGTGCGCAGGCTCGCCAGTTTGAAATCCCCGCGGCCCCACACGCCTCACCGTCCCGTGGCAGAGGGCGCTGGCATCGACCTGGACGAGAGCGCCGCCGCGCGCGTGGCGGTGACGCCCAAGGCGAGCGACGCGGCCTTCTGGGCACTGCGCGAGGCTGGCACGGCAACGGAGGGCGAGGCGGCCTTCAAGGCGCGTATCCGCCCCCCCCGCGCGCGCCCCGCCTGCCCAACTGACCTTGGCGGTCGCGCCCCAGATTGCGGGCTGCTGCGTGCACTTCACGGGGGCGCTGCTGCTGGACCCGCGCGACGCAGCGCTGCTGGACGAGCACCTGCAGTACCGCCCCCAGGCGGAGGCGGAGGCGCAGCCTGCGCCTCCCGCCGGCGAGGGCGCCGCGGCGATGGAGGAGGGCGGCGGCGGCGCGTGGGGCGACGAGGACGGGGGCTACTACCCCGGCGACGACGCGCCCATGCAGGAGCCCGGGGGCACGCCGCTGCGCGCCCTGGGCCACGACGGGGAGGAGGAGGAGGAGGAGGCTGACCCCTGGGAGCCCCTGGATTACAACGACCCCGACGGTGCGTTCCCCAAACCAAGACAAGCACTCAGTCTGTGCGTCGCACAGGCGGCGCCTCACATCCCCTGCCCTGCTCCGCCCAGGCCTTCCTGTGCGCCCCTTCCGCAAGGGCCGCACGCAGCGCCGCGACGCGCCGCCCGTGGCTGGGCTGGGCGCCTGCGAGGCTCGCGCGCAGCTGGAGGCGCGCGCCGCCAGCCGCCTGGGCGCGCTCTTCCCCGAGTTCGCCTACGCCCACGAGGCGCGCGCCAAGACGCGGCAGCGGGAGCGGGCGGCGGCGGCGCGCGCGCAGGCGGGCCGCCGCGGTGCCCCCGGGGCCCCAGGCGGCGCCGCTGGGGCCGGCGCTGGGGCAGTCGAGCTCGAGGAGGAGGGCGACTTTGACGACTTCGCGGGCGGCTTCGGCGGCGGCATGAGCGACGACGACGCGGGGGCTGGGGCGCCGCTGGACAGCGAGGCGCTGGAGGCTGCGGCGGCTGCGGGCACTGGCCTGCCCTCCCTGCTCGGCCCCCGCGCGCCCCAGCCGCAGCGCGCCCCGGGCCAGGAGCTGTCCTACGAGGACGCGGTGCGCGCCCACGTGGAGAGCTGCCTGGCCAGCGCGGCGGCGGCGGAGACGCAGACGGAGCTGGCGGCGCGCGTCGCCGGCTGGAAGGCCAAGGTTGAGCCGGCGCTGCTGGAGCAGGAGGCGCGACCCACGTTCGACATCCACGCTCTGGGCGCGGACGTCATCAGCGCCCTGGAGGAGCGGGCGGCGGCGGCGGCGGGGCAGCCGGGCACCCCTGAGGGGGCTGACTGCGCGCCCGCCCCGCTACGCTTCCACGCCCTCATGCAGGGGCGCCCCGTCTACCAGGTGGCGCGCGCCTTCGCGGCCACGCTGCAGCTGGTGAACGCGGGCAACGTGCGCGTGGAGGGGGCGGGGGAGGGGGAGGGAGCCTTCACGGTGCACCTCCTCTCCGCCAGCGAGGCCTACGAGGTGCTGGACGCCTACAGAGCCCCTTCTATGCGCCAAGATGACCAGCTCCCAGTGGCGCACCCTAAAAAGGCGACCGCAGGCAAGGGCAAGGCGGCCAGGGCGAAGGAGGCACCACCACCCGCAAAGCGCCGCGCAGCGCTCGCGCAGCCGCAGGCGTCCGGCCAGCAAGATGACTGAGCGCTGCATGTCATGCTATCTATGCGCTTGCTGCCACCCTCGCCCGAGTCTGTCTGCACCCTGGCGACGTCTGTACCAAGAGCTTAAGCAATGTACGTCACACTGCGGGCGGCCCCAGCTCCTGCTCCAGGCTGCGCGCGTGGAAGAGCACAGCCTTGAGCGCCTGCAGCGAGGCTGCGTCCACGCCAGCCAAATCTTCCTCGGCCAGCAGCGCTTCAGAGTCGCGCACTCCAGTCCAGATTTTGCCCACTCCGCGGCTGATGTTCCACCCCTCAGCCTCCAGCGAGCCCACCACGTCGTGGATGAGGTAGTGCCTACGCGCGGCACCCTCCGGCGAGCAGGGCAGCCAGGGCACAGCAGCCACAGCGTGCAGCAGCGGATCCATCGCGGCTAGAGCCTCGGCCAGGTCGCGCGCATCACCCGGAGGCGCGCGGCGCGGGGCGACCGCCTGCGCGTCAAAGGCTGGCGGCAGGGGCTGTGCAGGCGGCTGCTCCGACACCGTCTCTTCTGCGCCGCCGCGGTTGTCGCGCGCCGCACGCTCGCTCTCGGACAGCACGGACCAGTCGCCGGCGCCCCACCTGAAGCTGGGTGGCAGGCCCAGCTTGGTGAACAACTCCGCCAGCGAGCGCTCAACCACCAAGCGACAGTCGCCGCCCGTCGTCTTCAGCACCTGCTCCACCACGCGCGTGCGGTCGCCGTCGTGAACGTGGAAGCGCAGGCGCTGGATGCCAGCCTTGGGGTGAGAGTCTTTGCTCTTCTGCACCGTGCTCAGCAGTCCCTGCAGCACGCTCAGACTCTCCTGGTTCTCCTCAGCCGCGTGCGGAGCCGCAGAGAAACGGTCCGGGTGCACCAGGAAGGCGAGCTTGCGCATAGTCACGCGTAGGTCAGGCACCTGTGGAGCGAGCCGTCACTTGCCGGGCGTGTTGGTGTGCTTACACAGCCGCACCTCCTCCGCAGCCGCTTTGGCCTGCCGTGCGCGCTTGCTAACGCTCGCGAACAGGCGTGCGTGCAGGCTCTGCGCGCCAGCTCTGGAGGCTGGAAGCATGGCGGCGCAGGCTCGTCAGGCTCAAGACGGCCCACGTGCGTGCACTGGCGGTGGTGAGAACGAACACAAGCGACAAGGGCACGCAATAATGTAGTCGTCAGGAGTGTGCGGCGAGTGTCCATGCATCGTCCGACAACACCGTGCCATGATCCTCTTTATATGCTCTAGCGACAGCTCAACGTATGGCTAAGACTCTTTGCATCGTGCCCGTCGGCGCGCTCGATGCCTCGTTCAGTCAGGGGTGCCGCAGGGTGCGAGGCGCTCGATGACTGCGCCTAGCTCCTGAAGCAGGTCGCCCGCTACCATGCTTCGCTTCCTGGCCGCAAATGCTAGAGCTGCAGCCTGTCGGGTGACCAGGCAGGCGGCGTAGGCGGCGAGCTGCAGATCGGCTTCGCCGCCGCCTTCGCGCTGCGTGGCCGCAACAGCCCAGGCTGCAAACACGCCCGTCGTGCCGGCCAGCACGTCGCCCTGGCCGCCGCATCGCCGCGGAGAGCCGTGCTCGGCGCAGCGCATGACGGGCGCGTCAGCACAGGCGATGAGGTCGACAAGCCCCTTCTGGACGATGCAAGCTCCCTGCGCAGTGATGTCAGCACGCAGCAGCGTGCTGCACCAGTCACGAGCTCACCCCAAGCGCGCGCGACATGGATGCCAGCGACGCTGCGGCGGCATCCAGGTCTCTGGGCGCTGCACCAAGCAAAGGCGTGAGTCGTCCAGTGGGCAGGCGCTATGTAAATGCGCGCCTGGCTCAACCATCCCCAATGCGTCCTGCAGCCGCCTGAACTCGTTAACGTTGGGCGTCATCACCACGCGCCGCTTGGCGCTTGCGTCGCCGAGCAGAATCTCGGGCGAGCGCGTCACAAGGAACAGCCCGTCTCCGTCCAGCACAAGCGGCAGGCGCCGCTCCAGAGCCCTTTTCACCTGCGCGTGCGCTGAGCAGCAAGAGGATGCAGCAGCTGGGCACGCACCACCGCCTCTGCGACTTTGAGCACCGACTCGTCGCGCCCCAGTCCGGGGCCAACCACCAGCGCGTCCAGTCTCGGCAGCCAGGACGCGACGTCGTCGCACGCCTTGGCCAGCGCGGCGTCGGAAGCTGTCCCAGTCAGCTCTTGGCTTTCTCGGAGAGATGGGTGCACTATGAGCTCCGCAGAGTAGGACTGAGCAGGCGTGACGCGCGTCAGCAAACGACGTTGCCTGGCCGCACTGGGCCAGCACGCGCCTTGATGACCGGCGCAGCGGCGGTGACGCAGAAGACGTGAGACAGGTCGGCGCCGACACGCAGCGCCGACATGGCTGCAAAGAACGGCGCGCCCGTGTACTCGCGGCAGCCGCCCACGACGCCCACACGCCCAGCCTGGCCTTTGTGGCGCGCCTCGTCGAGCGGCGGGACGAGCGAGCGCACGCGGTCAACCTGTGCGTGCGTCATAGCCAAGCTGCGCTTCGGCTGCAACGCGCCAGCAAGGAGGCGCAGGCTACGGGCGGCGACAACAGGAGACGGAGGGGCGCGCATCGAGAGCGTCGAACAAGATAGAACACTAGAGTCTCTCTAGAGTCCTCTAGACTGACTAGAAGCAAGAACAGCAGTAGTACAGCAGTACACGTTCGTCACGCGGCGGCGGCACTGATCTCGCCCTCCGCCTCCTCGTCCGAGACGTCAAAGAGCCCCCCCCTGGCGACTGACGGAGCCCCCTCGCTCGGCACCTCGCTCGCTCGCGCGACGGCGTCCAGCGGCGGCGGCAGGCACCAGATGTGCGGCGCGGCCGCCTCCAGCTCGGCGGGCGGGCGCATGCAGGGGGCGTGATAGGCGCGGTCAAACACAAGGCCGTTCTCAGTGTCGCCCATCTCCGCGGCGGCGCTCAGCGGAACGCGCTTGAAGATGGGCGCGAAGCGGCGGCGGTAATGGCGCGCGAAGACGGCGACAGTGAGCGGCAGCGGGATGATGGCCGGCCCAGCCAACAGCGTGATGCTGAAGCGATGGCCCACCACCGGCACCGCGCCCGCCAGCTTGAGGGCAAAGACTGCAGCCAGGGTTGCGTGTCCCACCACGAGCGAGGCGAGCAGCCTGTTTGCGATGTGCGGCCACCAGGCTCCATGCGACTCATAGACGCGCGCGTAGACAAAGAGCACCTGGTGGCGCCACACCAGGCCGCCCAGGAGGAAGAAGAGCGCAGCGAAGGGGAGAATAACGGGCGCGATGGGCGCATAGACCAGACCCAGGAGCGACACCAGGAGAGCGTTGGGGATTTGCGTGCCGTACGCCAGCGGTCCGGGCGACCACACGCCCGGCTGCTGCAGTGCAGCGCGGATCCCGGCTGCGACCATTGTGCTGAGTCGCGACAGCTCCAGCGGCAGGCCCGCCAGCGCGCGCACGGTGATGAAGCCAATGAAAAGCGGCGCACTGTTGCTGACACTGGTGCCCAGCAGCGCCAGCACGTCAGAGAGGGACACGTCCCACTGCAGGCTGCTCAGACTGGCTATCAAGCTCACGATGGCTCGCGCCACGGTGCCGCCCAGAAAGACGTCCAGCAGGAGGACCGCGAAGACGCGTCCGGCCACCTGACGGTCCGCGTCGCTCACCGACAGGCAGCCCTGCCTGCGTGCCAGGTGCTCGAAGATGAGTGGCATGAGCGCCAGGGCCAGCGCCAGCGCCAGGCCGGGCAGGAATCCTTCCAGCAGTCCCTGTGTGATGGGCAGCGCCTCCTCAAAGTGGCGGATCAGCGGCACCGCGCGCCTCAGACGCTCCACGGTGGACAGGGAGCTGATGGCGGTGACGGGCACCAGGAAAAAGAGGACTGTGAGGGCGGAGACAGCTGCCGAGGTTGCGCCGCGAACCCGCCGCTCCCACCACCGCAGGCGCAGGTTCATCCAGTGCAGCTCGCCCGGCGCAGGAGCGGCGCGCAGCTGCCAGTGTAGTGGGTTCGCGTGCAGCAACGACTGCGCGGCGGTGCAGCAGGCGCGGCGGCTGCGGAAGATGATGAAGGCGGTGCTGCTGGGCAGGCAACGCGCGGAGGCCTGGGCGCGCTCCAGCGCCCCGCGCGCACGCGCAGCCTCACGCGCAGCCTCCATCGCCTGCGGGGCGCCCGTCCAGCGCCGCCGCCACACAGACACGGTGGCTGCGAGCAGCGGCGCGTGCAGCGACTCCTCCGCCTGCGCGCTGTGCAGCTCCGCACCGTCCAGCTGCTCCTGCGCAGCCGCCTCGCGCGCACGTACCAGGGCATGGCGCCAGGCTCTGAGCGCAGCCTCCACGGGCGGCAGGTGGGGCACGCACACAGCCCGCACTTCCGCCGAGGGGTGCAGGCGCAGCCACTCAGCCTCGATGGCGCTCGCCGTCGCGCCCGCATCCTGAGCAGTCACCGTGTGCCCGTACGCCACCGACGCCGCTGCGCGCGCAGCCAGGTCCGCCGCGCTCTCCGCCGCGCGCGCCAGCGCCCTGGCTTTGCTCCCCCCGTGCACGCTGCTCTCCGGGCTGCCCTCTCGCGTCTCAAAGGACGGGATGTCCAGGCACAGCAGCGCAAACGCCTCGGGCGTCGCCTCGCGGCTGCACAGCTCACGCAGGCGCAGCACGGCGACCACCTTGTACTCGACGCGAAGCATGGCGAGCGTGAGCGCTGTCACCAGGTAGGCTGCAGCCAGCGGGTACCACAGCCGCGGCGAGCCGCGCCGCACGTTGCCCAGCGACACGGCCGTGACCCAGGCTGTTTGCTGCCCCTGGGCGTCCGCTTGAGCGCCTGCGGAGGTCCAGAAGAGGCGACCCAGCGAGGGGCACAGCAGCAGGGAGAGCAGCCCGAAGAGGCGCGCGCCCAGGCGGAACAGCCGGAGGAAGACGAGCGCGTCCAGGCCAGCCTGCGCCAGGAGCTGCTCATCGCTGAGCCTCAGCAGGGCGGGCAACCAGCCGAGGCCCGCAGGCAGTGCTCTGGGCACAGCCAGTCGCCCGCCATGCTCACAGGGGCTCTCCGCCGGGTGGTACAGCCGCGGCGCATACCACTTGGCCAGCCAACGGCCGCGCAGAGCGCTGAACAGCGTCAGGAAGGAGAGGCCGAAGCTAGCGTTGACGCCCGCGCTCCAGCACAGACTCCACAGCGAAGCATAGTTCACCTGCTGGTCGCCGCTGGACATCACAGCCCTGGCCTTTCTCGTAGCCATTCGCCACTCATAGTTGATCGAGAGGGCGCAATCTCAGACGTAGGTCGTACCTCGGACGACAGCCGAATACTGTAAAGCGTGCTCGCTACGCGGGTCCGCGCGAGCGCAAGTCAGTCACGTCTTCCGCTGGATATACAATGCTGGCGCAGGTGCCCGTGGCAGGGCGGGCGAGGGCCAGTCGCGTCGCGTCGCGCCGCGGCTTGTCGCGCCGCTGCGTTGCGCAAGCAAGCGCAGCCTCGGAGGCGCCGGAGGTTCGCGCCAGGGTGGTCTGCTTCGTTGAGAGGGGCGCGGAGAGTCCCTATGTGCTGCCGTCCGTCTACGGGGGTGGAAAAGCGGCTTGGGAAGAGGCGCTGCCACACCTGTGCGAGCGACTGCAGTGGGCGGAGCCGTCCTTCAGGGCCAGTGTCTTCGCCGCCGACGACCTGTCTCAGAGTGCGCGTGAGGCGGTGGCAGAGGCGGACTTTGTCGTTTCCGTCGGCGTTGCGGACAGCCACCAAGCCAAGCTGCTGGCGCAGTGCATTGCGGGCGTGCCCTGCGCCGTCGCCTACGGCGGCTGCGCGCCTGAGCTAGCCGGTGCGCAGAGGCTCCACTTTCAGCCAGCCTCCCAGTTGCTCTCGGTGCTCGCCTCGGCGCTGCCCTGGTCGAGAGCAAACAGAGATGCGCTGCTTCTGGAGTCCGCTGCTGAGCTGGTTGCGCGCGCTACGCCCAACGACTTCGTCTTTGCGCTGCTCCTGCTCCTGGATGCGGCGGTGGCGCCTGTGCGCACGCTGACTGTCAACAAGCAGACGAGTCTGGCCAACATCTTCTGCATGATGCGAAACTGCGGCTCAGAGGTCCTCGCCTGCGTTTCAGATCCCCGCTGTAAGGCCGCGCTGGACTGCCTGGAGGCATGCTCTCTGAACGACCAAGTGTGCAGCTACCGCTGCATCGTCTCCTACGAGTCGCCGCTCTTTGAACAGTTCAGCCTCTGCGTGCTGCAACGCCACAACTGCCTGGGCAACAACGCGGAGCGACCAACGCTTCCCGCCATCACACCCATGCGCGCTTTTCGTGGCGCCCAGCTGACGCACGAGGTTGCTGAGTCGCTGCTCATCGGCTGGCTGGCGACTGAGGGCAGTCTGGCGCCGCCTGCTGAGCAGATTGCCTGGTCGTGGCGCGTCTGCACGGGTCAAAATCCCGCCTATGACGCCTTTCCTGCCCAGCACCAGATCTTCTACCGCGGCAAGGGGCGCTCCACCTTCTGGTACGACCCGGTCTTCCGGGTGCGCACGCTGGAGGGCGCCTGGGAGTGGCGCAGGCGCCACTACCGCGTCAAGCGTGGTAGCGAGCCAGGGCGCTTCCTCTTCAGCGTGCTGGACAACGGAGTGACGTCGCTGGAACACTGGGCGGTGATTGATGTGGCTGACGACCTGTCGTGGGGCCTGTTCGCCTACAGCGGCGCCGCGTCCGCTGCAGGGCAGGCGTACTCTGGGGCCGTCTTTGCCACTCCCAGCGGCGCCTGGCCCGCTGCAGAGCAACTGCCCCGCGTGCGGGAGGCGCATGAGGCATGCGGCATCAAGCTGTGGGAGCTGTACGCAGTGGACAACTCGCCTGCACTCTGCGATGGGGCGCCTCTGGCATTGGAGGAGTAGCGACGACGTGCTGGACATAATGCGCTGCGTTGACGTGAAACGATGCGCACCTGTCTCGTCACAGTGGAGCAGCGAGGAACACGCGAGCGACGACAGCGCCCGACGCCGCGACGCGCGCGCCAGCCCCGCATCCAAAAGGTCACATCTTCGCGCCTTCGGCGCGACCATGTCGTCCGGCTTCCGCGTCCTGCACCTGGTCAAACCGTTCCTGTCGGTCTTGCCAGATGTGAAGGCGGCGGAGCGCAAGGTACCCTTCCGCGAGAAGGCCCTGTACACGGTCGTGTCGCTCGCCGTCTTCCTTGTCTGCTCGCAGTGCGTGCCCGCCGCGTGCTCGCCGGCCAGGCTGTTGCCGGGCGCACCCGCCACAGACTGCCACGCGGCTGCGTCGCGCGCGCGCCTTGCCGAATTAGGGGTGCCGGCCCGTGGCTCACGCCCGTCGCGCCGCGCCCAGGCTGCCGCTGTATGGTATCCATGCGGCCAGCGGCGCAGATCCGCTGTACTGGGCGCGCGTCATCATGGCGAGCAACCGCGGGACGTGCATGGAGCTGGGCATTTCGCCCATCATCACCAGCTCGCTGGTGATGCAGCTCCTCTCCGGCAGCAAGATCATTGAGGTGGACAACAACGTGAAGGAGGACCGAGAGCTGCTGTGCGTGCCCCTAGCGCGGGCCTCGGCGGGGCGTGGGCGCTGACGTTCTTTTCCTCGCCTCCGCAGCGCGGGCGCGCAGAAGCTGCTGGGCGTCCTTATCACCATTGGCGAGGCGGTGGCCTATGTCGTCTCTGGCATGTACGGCGACGTGCGGGAGCTGGGCACCCTCAACGCGTTGCTGATCATTGCACAGGCACGCACTGCGCTCTTCCAGCTTGCTCACCCGCGCTCACGCCCTCTCCCGCGCCGCAGCTGTTCATGGCTGGCATCATCGTCATCTGCCTGGACGAGATGCTGCAGAAAGGTTGGGGGCTGGGCTCCGGCATTTCGCTGTTCATTGCGACGAACACGTGCGAGCAGATCATCTGGAAGGCGTTGTCGCCCACCACCATCAACACCGGTCGCGGCGCCGAGTTCGAGGGGGCTGTGATTGCGCTGTTCCACCTGACGCTGACGCGCAGCGACCCGTGGAAGGGGTTCAAGGAGGCGTTCACGCGCAGCCACCTGCCCAACGTGACCAATTTGCTGGCCACCGCCGTGGTCTTCCTGGTGGTCATCTACTTCCAGGGCTTCCGCGTGGACCTGCCCGTGCGCGTGAAGAACGCGCGTGGCCACGCAGACAACTTCCCCATCAAGCTTTTCTACACCAGCAACATGCCCATCATCCTGCAGAGCGCGCTGGTGAGCAACATCTTCTTCATCAGCCAGCTGCTGTACAAGCGCTACAGCGACAACTTCCTGGTGCAGCTTCTGGGCAAGTGGCAGGACGCCGGCGAGTTTGGGGGCCAGGCTGGGCAGTTCATCCCCGTGGGCGGCCTGGCCTACTACATCAGCCCGCCGCACAGCCTCTCCGAGGTCGCCGCCAACCCGCTGCACGCCCTCTTCTACCTGGTCTTCGTGCTCACAGCCTGCGCTCTCTTCAGCAAGACCTGGATCGAGGTGTCCGGCGCCTCCGCCAGGGACGTGGCCAGGCAGCTGAAGGAGCAGGGGAGGTTCATCCAGGGCCACCGCGAGTCGAGCCTCTACAAGGAGCTCAACCGCTACATCCCCACGGCTGCAGCCTTTGGCGGCGTCTGCATCGGCGCCCTCACCGTGGGCGCCGACTTCCTGGGCGCGGTGCAGGGCGGCACGGGTATTTTGCTGGCGGTGAACATCATCTACGGCCTGCTGGAGACGTACGACAAGGAGACTGCGGCGGAGGGGGGAAAACTCATGTGAGGAGGACAGGGGGGTGGGGCGTGGGGTGGGAACCAGGGCGCGCGCGCTGCGGGCTCGGAGCCGCAGTCGCAGCAGCCAGCGTTTTTGTGTGTATGGCGTGTGACGACTCAAGTGTTGTCCGCTTTGCGCGTGCGGTGATGTACTTACCTTACCTTACCTTACCTTACCTGTGGTGGGCCGAGCAAAAACAGGTAAAGCATCAAAGAGCGCAGACCAGAGGCGCCTTGTTCTTTGCGTTGGCGCTCGTAGCACGCACCACACCACGAGGCGAAGCGCAGCAGCAACTTGCGCACCACATTCGTAGCGCAAGTTGGCGTCCTGCGCCAGGTGCTGCGGCACCGGCAACCTGCAATGGGGCTCTCGCGCGCCTGGCTGCTCCTGCTGCTGCTCGCCTGCGCGTGTGGCTGCAAGGAGGTGAGAGCGCAGCGAGGTCTTGCTGGGAAGCTCTCACACAAGTTTCGACGCACGCAGGCGCACGGCGCGCGCCCGCAGACTGCCGCAGGCAGAAGGGCACTGCAACTCAGCCCTCCGCCGGCGGGCCCGCCGTCAGGCTCCTCGCGCTTCGGCGGTCTGGGGAGCGCCTGGCGCCTCCCGGTTGTTACGACTTCTCCCACGGCGAGCAACGACGGCGCTGTTGCTCTAGTCGCTCTGAAGCTTGCCACGCCAGCTGCACCCCCGCCGCCTAGCGCGCCGCCGTCGCCGTTGCCTTCGCCACCACCTCCGTCTCCATCACCCCCACCCCCGCTCGCTCCTAGCCCGCCTCAAAGCCCGCAGGCACCGCAACCGCCGCACCCACCGCACCCGCCGCACCCTGGACACCCGCCGCCGCCCTTCGCGCCACCGAGGTGCGAGCTCCGCGAGCAATTCATTTTCTCTTTTGCACAGCGCCTGACAGCCCTTGTGTGCTCGCAGGCCGCCGCCAGTGCCTCCGCCTCCACTCCCTCCTCCGCCATCCCCGCCGCCGCCGGCCCCCCCTCCGCCGCAGCCTCCGCTGCCGCCTGCCGTGGAGCCTGCGCTGCTGGCCCGCCTGGCTGCGCTGAAGAGCCAGGAGGCTCTGATGGGAGGTGGCGCGAGCCCCGCATCCGCAGCAGTGAGCAGCACGGATGCGACTGCCGAGAGGCCCTCCGCGGCGCCAGAGGCTGCGCCTGCGAGCCTCAGCGCCTCCAGCCTCAAAATGCTGGAGCTGAAGAGTGGGATGGAGGGGGGTGCCGCGAACGGCGCCTACATGTCGCGGCTGCGCAGCGGCGCTTACTACGCCTACGCCTCGCCGCCGCCACTGGGCTTGGCCTACCTCTCCTCCCCGCCACCGGTGGTCTCGTACGTTAAGGAGGTGGTCACCACCGTCACCACAACCTACCCGGCGCCGGAGGCGGCACAGCCACGCGAGGAGGATGGAGACGTAGAGTTTGAGCCTTACGATCGCCAAGAGGAGGAGGGGACTGACTCCGCCTACGCCGCGCCCTGAGGCTGGGATACAGACTGGGTCCGAGCGTTGAGACATCGCAGTGCTGAGAGCGAGAGGGCATGCACGTTCTTGTCGTTTTCAGCACACGTCGAAGATAGAAGAGTCGACGACCAGTGGCGGTCATCATCAGCGGTCGGTCGAACCTACCACGCGATACCGCCTGCTCCGCCTACTCACGCCACAGCGAAGCGTCTTGCCGGCAGTGCTGACGCTACAGCATAGTGGTCTCAATGTGCGCAGGCGCAGGGCCTTGGGTGCTTTGTTGGCGCGGGGTCCACAACTGTTGCTAACGTCACTGGCTTTGCTGAGGCACCTGAACGCGCACATGAACTTGGCGCGCTCGCGAGAGCTGGGCATCCAGAGACGGCTGGAGCCCGGGTTCCGTGGTGTCACGCATTACCACACGCCACGGAGAAGAAAGGTGTGCGATGAGGCTCCAGTTGCAGAGTCTGTCGCTGCCGCCTCCGCGGGCGAGCAGTCACGCACGTCCAGCGAGGATGGAAGCTGCGTCGAGGCTGTGGAGGGCTGTGAGGAGGCGGAGGAAGGCGAGGCGCTCGAAGGGTTGAGAGCCCCTGCTCTGGTCGACACGCTGCCCTCAGCACCTCCAGAGACCAGCGTGGCTCCGGTTGTGGCCACTTTGCCGCACCTCCTGGGCGACGTATCGTTCGCCCTTGACCTGGCGAACTGGCAGCAGCAGTTATCCCCCGTGCTCTGGCCCCTGCCTCTGCAGCGCATGCGGCTGCCCGGCACGCACGACAGCGGCGCGTATGCGCTGTCGCGGCGTCACATGGCGCCCTCTAAGCTCCCGCGCTGGCTGCTGCGCCTGAACCGACGCGCCTGGTGGCTCACGCGCCCTTTCTCCGGCCTGGTCGCGCGATGGGGCGAGGCACAGCGGCTGGATGTGCACGCACAGCTGTGCGCGGGTGCTCGCTACCTGGACCTGCGCATTGTGAATGTTCAGGGCACATTCCACGTTGCGCACGGAATGCTGGGCGCCACAGTGGACGACGTGCTGGCGCAGCTGTCGCGCTTCCTGGACGAGCACCCGGGCGAGGTTGTGGTTGCTGACTGCAACCACTTCCACCACTTCCGCGGCAAGGTGGACCACCTGGCCTTCCTGGCGCTGCTGACGCGCGTGCTGGGGCGCCACCTGGCCCCCAGGGAGGCGCGGCGGCCGTGCGACGTGCTGCGGGTGCCCCTGGGCGAGCTGGTGCGCGCAGGCACACGCTGCCTGCTGCTCCACGGCGGCTGCGACTTCCTGGGCGTCGCCGCCGCCGCCGTCACCGCCGGGTGCTGGCCGCGCACAGAGCGCGAGGTGGTGTCACCCTGGCCGCGCGCATCCTCGCTGCCCGAGCTGCGCGCGCGGCTGCTCGCCTTGGACGCAGCCTCGCGCCGTGCGCCGGGGCTGTTTGTGCTGCAGGGCGTGGTCACCCCTTGTGCGCGCCTCGTGCGCCGTGGCCTGATGGGCCGCCCGAACAGTCTGCGCCAGCTCGCTCAGACGGTGACCCCCGAAGTTGCGCGCATGGTCACCTCTGGCGCGCTCAGCGCCAGCTGCGTGGTGCTGCTGGACCACATCGAGCTGGCTGACGTAGCCCAGATGCTGCTCAGTGCCTACGCGCCGCACCTCTCTGCGCAACGCGCCACGGAGCAGCCGCCGGAAGCTGAGTTGCTGGAGGCTGATGAGGACGCGTGCAGCGACGACGAGGAGACGGAGTGGCTGGACGGCGCGCTGTCTCTGTCGGAGGGCACGCCGCTGCTGGCCAAGCTTTCCGAGATGGCAGATGCCCTCCAGCAGACGCAGCTGGGGAGCGACTTGGTGCCAGAGGACGCTGGGGCGGACGATGTATGATGTAGAGAGCTCTATCGATTGCAGTGCTGTCGTCAGGCTCAGGCGACGCCCCAGATGCGCAGCATGCCCTGGCCCCCGCCCCGCTCGTATATCGCCCCCTCCTCATTCACTCGCGTCTCGTCGCCCGTGGCGTAAGCGAGCAGCAGGTAGCGCGGGTTCCAGGCAAGGCTGTTCATCTCCGCGCGGGTTTCGATGCGGTGTGCCTGCTCGCCCGTATCCGCCACGCTGACGTCGATAAAGTGGTCCTGGCTGCCCGCAGCCAGGAAGCGGCCGTCGTGGGAGAAGGACAGGGCGCGCACGGGCTTGTCCAGGCGCGCCACCGTGCGCAGGCAGCAGAGGTCGTCCAGCGCCCACAGGGAGACGAGCGCGTCGGCGCTGCCCACCGCCAGCGTGCCGCCGCGAGGGCTGATGGCCAGGCAGTAGCAGCTGGCGGTGTGCGCAGCCAGCGAGTGCCGCGCAGTCCAACCCGGGTACGACAGCACCTCCACGCTGCCCGCGCCGCTCGTCACGAAGAACAAGCTCCCGCTGCGGTCCCAGCTGAACTCGTTCACCTCAAAGCCAAACTTGGTACTGCCAAGCGAGCGGTGCGTACGCACATCCAGCACCGTCACGCAGTCGTCTCTGTCCCCCACGGCCACGTGCTTGCCGTCCGGACTCCAAGCAATGTTGATGTTCTCGCCGCTCGTGGCGATGGGCGCCACGCACTTTGCAGAGCGCGCGTCCCAGAAGCGCACACTCTTGTCACCGCTCGCCGTGGCCAGCTGGTCCTGGTGGCTCGGGTGCCAGCACAGCTGATCCACGCCGTCAGTGTGCCCCTTCAGCTCCGCCTCAGCCTTGTCGCCCCTGCCCTGGAGAGAGAGAGACGCAGCGGCGTCAGGTGGCAGGGTTGCAAGCATGTGGGCCTCGCCACTCCAAGGCTGTAGCACGCACGTGGTGGATGTCCCAGATGCGCGCCGTCTTGTCCACGGAGCCCGAAGCCAGCTTGCGTCCGGTGCAGTTCCACGCCACAGAGTGAACCTGCGGGGGTGAGTCTCGTGAGGTCGCTACCCAGCTCTGCAGCCCTGCCTGCAGCGAAGCACGCGCGCGCCTTCTTAGAGTGCCCAATCAGGTCGCACGTCCTGGCGCCTCGGAACGCGTCGTGCGACACTGGAGGCGGCGCGCGGTCCATCCGCAGAGCCCTGGACACTCCAAAAGCTCCAGCAGTTGCAGACACAGCGCAGCAGGCAAAGGTTGTCAACAGGCTCAGCGGGGGCGGCGCGCGTCGATATGAAAATCCGAAACAAAATGCACCACAACAACACACACACCACGCACGCGAGCGTGCAGGACTTTGGAAGAGCGCTCAGCGTGGGAGCGGCTAGTAAAAGCAAACAGAATGTGTAGCAGAAGTGTGTGCGTGCGGTCCATTTAGAGCTTGGCCAGCTTGGCGTCCTTCATGGCCTGGCGCACCGCCAGGTCAGCCATGATCTCTTCGCTGCCGCCAGGGATTGCGTAGGCTCGAACTTCGCGGTAGAGTCTCTCGACCTTGCGACCGGGAGGAACGAGTCAGCGCTGGCTCAGCCACAAAGCAGCGAGCGAGCCGCACCTTCTCGCCCTGCCCTCCACGCACGTACGACGCCCCCCCGAAGATCTGCGCAGCCTCGCGCGCACATAGCTCGAACACCTTGGTAGACTGCACCTTCAGCAGCGCGGTGGGGCCCCCGAGCTACGCCAGACGCGTGAGAAGAGCCGCAGCATGCTTGCAGCACTGAGCGCACCTTCTCCATGGCGTCCTTCTTGCTCAGCGTGCACATCTGGTAGGTGATGTTCTCGAGCTGCGCGTGCGTGCACTCAACCTGGCGCGCCATCTCCGCAATCTTGGAGCGAATAACAGGGTGCTCGATCAACGCCTTGCCGAACGTCTTGCGCTTGAGAGCATACTTGAAGGATTCCTCCAGGCACACGCGCGCGAATCGGCTGGCCTGGATGGTCAGCGCCCAGCGCTGCGACAGGTGCGCGTCAGCGCCAGCGAATAGCTCAGGTTGGTCGACGCCTGCCAGGCGGCACAACGGACGCAGCACCACGCTCACCTCGTGATTGAAGTTGTACATGATGCACTTGAAACCGTTGTTCTCGCCGCCAATCAGGTTCTCCACGGGCACCTTCACATCCTCCATCGTGATGTAGGTTGTGCCTGAGGGCCACACGCCCATGCACTGCCGCACAGCACGCGTCAGCCGCGACGGCGCGATTGCAAACTGGGCGCGCGCCTTCATCTGCTTCGTCTCCAGCCCCTTCATGCCACGCTCCAGCATCAGCAGGCTGATGCCGCCCGCGCCCTCGCCGCCGGTGCGCACGGCGACGGTGAAGAAGTCGCAGAACACGCCGTTGGTGATCCACTGGGAATGGGTGAGCGTGAGATGGCTGCTCATGCGAGAGCGCCGGGAGCTCCTCGCCTTTTTCTCGCCGTTCACCACATAGAACTTGCCGGAGGGGTCCTTCACTGCCGTAGTGCGGATGCTGGCCACGTCGCTGCCGGCCAGCGGCTCCGTGATTGCGAGGCAGATGAACTTTTTGCCCTGAAGGCAGTCCTTGACCACCTTGTCCTGCAGGTACTTGCTGCCGAAGTTCATGATCGGCGGCAGGCCTAGAGAGCCGGTCAGACGACTCTGTCGCGCGGTGCAGCGCGGCACGCACCGATTGAGAGGCCGCCAAAGAGACCCCAGAGCACTCCGCCAGAGCCGCAGCGCGAGAGCTCGTCAATCAGGACCAGCTCGTGGAAGTAGTCCATCTTCTTGAGCTCCTCCGGCGGCTCGCCCACATACGCCTGCGCGTGGGGCGTGAGCGCCGCAGTTGGCGTCGCACATTAGCCGTGACGGCGACCGCGTGGCCGCAGTCGGCGTCGTCCGAGAGCGAACGCACCGTGGGCCAGGCGCCCACACAGACGGGCAGCCAGCCGGCTGCGGACGCCTTCTCGAACAGCGCCTTTGGGAGCGTCTTGGCTTCGTCCCACTCGTGGCAGAAGGGCATGATATGCTCCTCCGTGAAGGCGCGGACCTTGGCGCGAAAGGCACGGTGACTGTCGTTGTAGTAGGGGCTGTTCCAGGAGCGGTACCACGACTGCGACGAGCCGCGTCAGGATGCTGACACACCATGCCTAACCGGCGAGGGTTCTCGGTGGCGCCACGCCCGCGCCACGCCCGCGCCAGTGCGGGCTGCAGGGAGATATGCGCGGCAGCGTGCTGGAAGCGGCGGCAGAGCTGTGGGAGAGAAGGAGAAGGGTGACGCACCGGGTCGCCGAAAGGGACCAGCTGTCCAAAGTCCTTGCCGTTGGCGGCCATGGCTATTGTCGCAACTCTCAACGGACGGAGGAGGCGTTGACTGTCACTCGTTCGACACCTTCAATCAACTTGTTCGACTTTTGTTCTACACGACGCACTTTCTGGCGCCCGCTTGCGCTTTAACGCGTCTCCAGGCCCGTCCGCGCTCAACAACCTCCGGAGTCCAACACAGCAACGCTGCATGGCCCCGTTCGCGCTCGCACCTTTCGCTCGGGGCGGGCTGCGCCTGGCATCCTCGGGCAATCCTCTGATCTCCGCCTACACCGCCTCGCTGATGCTCGCCACCGCTGTTTCCACTGTGGTTGTGGCGCGCGGGGGCCCCGTGCTGGCGTCGCTGTCGTCTGCGACCGCGGAGTGAGCCGCCGGCACAGAGCGGGTGGTCGACACGGAGGCACAGCGGCGCGCCCCTGTGAGTCAGCGCGACCGCCCCGATAGCTGGCACGCTACGGCTGCTGCTACTGGCGACGCGCTGCTTCGGGGCTGCGATCTAGAGCGTGGCAGCCGGGGGTGGGCTGCTTGTGCGCGCGGGGCAGACGCTGGGCACACGCTGAGTTGGACTTTGGACTGCGCGGCTTGCAACTCCTCACCACCTTCCGCTTCTGGCTGCTGGCCTGCGCTGGCTGCTGCCCTACGCTGCTGCTGTTGACACGCTGCTGCTGTGCATATGCGGAACGAGCGATGTCTGTACATATAGCCACACGTCTGCTCTCCGCGCTCGACACCCGCAAGCGACACATAGCGAAGAGCAGTGTTGTATGTACACAGCTTGTCTCACGGCGCTCACCTTGTTGCGCTCACATCTTGCTGGAGGCGCCCACCGGGCCCAGGCACGCAGATGCGGGCAGGTACTTTGTGAGCACGTTTGGGTCTGTGGGGGCGTCAGAGGGGCGCGCGGGGCGCCAGACGGGCAGGGCGGGCGCGCACTGTGCAGCATGTTGAACTCCTCGGAGGCATCCTTGCCAGCGTAGAGCACGATGGCCTTCTTACCGCCCGGGTGGTCCGGCAGGAAGGCTGTGACGTCGTACACCTTGCCGTTCAGGATCACCCAGCAGTCCTTGTCGCTCGCGTGCTGCGCCACCTGCTCCGCAGTGATGGGCCCTGCGGCTGCGGCTGCTGCTGCGGCGGTGGGCGCGGGGGCGAGGCGCGGGGCAGCAGCTCCCGCGCGCACGCGCTTCAGGGCGTCCTGGAACAGAGTGCGCGACACCGCCGCGCCGGAGACGCGGCCGAAGACCACGCAGTCCAGCAGCGAGTTGCCGCCCAGCCGGTTGCGGCCGTGGATGCCGCCCGCCACCTCGCCCGCCGCGTACAGGCCCGGGATGGGCTTCCCCGTCGCCTCGGACAGCACTTCGCCGCAGGGGCTGATGGCGAGCCCCCCCATGCAGTAGTGCACGACAGGGGTGATGACGGCCACGTGCAGCTCCTCGTTGGCGCGCACGGGCGCGTTGGCGTAAAAGCGCGTGCCGAAGGCGTCAGGCGCCCCCTTGGCCGCAGATGTGTTGTATTCGGACAGCGTCTTGGCCAGCACAGCGGGCGGCAGGCCCATGTCGGCGGCCAGGGCGGCTGAGTTGGGGTAGGCCTTCATCAGGCCGCGCCCCTTGTAGTGCTTGCAGTGCCACTCGATGGCGTGGGCAGCTGCCTCGTTAAGCACCAGGCGGAAGGGGCCGGTGTTCTTGTTCATCTTGTCCGTGACGTAGTCGCGCTTCTCCATCTCGTCCACGAAGCGCTGGCCCCGGGAGTCCAGCATGATGCCGCCCACGCCGCGCAGCGCCTCCGCCGCCAGGAACTTCACCTTTGCGTCCGGCTCATCCGGGTGCACCAGCCCTGTGGGGTGCACCTGCACGGAGACCATGTCCACGGTTGCGGCGCCCGCGGAGAGCGCCATCTTGATGCCATCGCCCGTGCAGTGCTCGCCGTTGGTGGTGGGCAGGTGCATGAGGTCCGGCCGCACCTTGGCCAGGATGCCAGTGGGGCTGAAGTCCGCAGCGAAGCCCCCCGTGGCGATGACCACAGGTCCAAGCTCCGTGAACTGCTTGCCCTCCTTGCTGTAGCGCACGCCCACCACCGCGCCCGCGCCGTCGCGCAGCAACTCCGTCACCGTCGCCTTGTTCAAGATGCGCGCCTGCTCACCCTTGCTCTGCTCCTCAATCTCCTCCAGCTTCTCCATGAGCGCGTAGGTAATGGTGAATCCAGGGAACTTGGCCGCGCCGCGGTGCGTGCGCGGCTGCGAGTGCCCGCCCAGGCGAGACACCAGCGACAAGTCCAGCCCAAAGCTGCCGCACAGCCAGTCCACGGCGGGGCCGCTCTCGTGCGTGAGCACGTGCGCCAGCGGCGCCGTGTAAGCGGGCGCCTCGGTGCCGCCCAGGCCAGCAGCGCTCTTGATTGTGTCCGCCTCAAACAGCTCGGCGCTGTCCTTGATGCCAGCCTTGATCTGCGTCTTGGTCAGCGCGCCGTTGATGCCGCTCGTAGCCTTGACGCTGTTGCCGCCCATGAAGGGCATCTGGAGGGTGACAGACGTGTCAGCGCCGAGCGCGAGGCGGCGCAAGAGAGGCCGGCCTTGTGGGGGGTAGCCGGCGGAGCGGCAGCGCGGCAAGCCTGCGCGAGGTGCATGCTGCACGCGCCTTGTCCAGCATAAGAACACGACCGCCGTGCTCGAGGACTGTGTGTGCAGCGGACAGGCCGGCAAGCCCGCCGCCCACGATGATAACCTGTGAGGCCATGGCTGAAGCGACAAGCGTGAGCGGTGCTGAGCGCAGCTCCAAGGACCCATGGTCCTTGCAGCGAGGACACGAGCGCCAACCACGTATCTGTCCGCACCTCTGACTGCCTTGACACCGAGGAGTCACACGGGCGCGCAGCAAGGCGCAGGCGAAGGAAGCGAAGAGTGGCATGGGCACGCGCGCTTCGGCCAAAGTTGGTTGCACGCCTAGTCAGCATGCATCGCGCTAACGCCCTGAGCTTACGCTTACGCCCGATGGCGGCCGCACTCGGCGCCTCGGCAGCGAAGATTGCCGCGCAGGATGGAGCGCCTCTGCCGCGGCGCGCCATGAAGCAGGCGCGTCCCTGACGTTGGAGCGCGCCGCGTGTATCAGCCTCTGCGTCGCACGCAACAGCAGCACTCTGCGCGAGGCGGCCGGTGACTCAGCGGGGCGCATCTGCGAGCAGCCTGCAGCGGCTGCAGCGGCTGCAGCGACTGTGCATGTGCGAGTGAGCGCCTTGACACTGAGCGTGTCCCTCGCAGTGGGCGGCTGTTATCAACGAGCTCGCGTCTGGCGTGCGCATGGAGAAGGACAGCATGGGAACCGTGGAGGTTCCAGCATTCGCCTACTTTGGTGCGCTGCGAGCGAGCGAGCACGTTCCGCGCTGACATGGCTTCAGGCGCGACAACGCAGCGCGCACGCCTGAACTTCCCCATCAGCCGCATGCGCTTCCAGCGGTGCTTCATCAAGGCGCTGGGCCAAATCAAGCAGTCTGCAGCGCGCGTGAACCGTGAGCTGGGCGTGCTCGACCCTCGCCTCGCAGAGGCCATCATCGAGGCTTCGCAGAAGGTGATTGACGGGCGGTACGACTCCGAGTTCGTGGTGGACATCTTCCAGACGGGCAGCGGCACAAGCACCAACAGTGAGTAGAGCCAAGCGCAGGCTTGCCTGACTCCTTGCTCGTTCTCACTCTCTCTCACACACCAACAGTGAACGCAAACGAGGTCATCTCGAACATCGCCATCGAGGCGCTGGGCGGTGTGCTGGGCAGCCGCACCCCAGTGCACCCAAACGACCACGTCAACTGCGGGCAGTCCAGCAATGACGTCATCCCGACGGCGATGCACTTGGCCGCGGCGAGCGCCATTAGTACGCAGCTACTGCCCGCGCTGCTGGAGCTCGAGGCCGAGCTGCGCGTCAAGGCTGACGAGTTCTGGCCCATCGTCAAGACGGGGCGCACGCACCTGCAGGACGCGACGCCCATCCGATTGGGCCAAGAGTTCCTGGGCTACGTCGGCATGGTGGAGCTGGGCCGCCACCGCTGCGAGGCGGCGCTGGGCGAGCTGTGCGCGCTGGCGCTGGGCGGCACAGCGGTTGGCACGGGCATCGGCATGCACCCCGAGTTTGCAAGCCGGGTGATTGAGCAGCTACGCGCGCTCACCGGTCTGCCGCTGGTGGAGACGGGCAACCACTTCCAGGCGCAGGCCACCATCGATGGCGTGGTGCAGGCTAGCGGTAGCCTAAACACGCTCGCCTGCTCTCTCATGAAGATTGCGAACGACGTGCGCTGGCTCGGCAGCGGGCCGCGCGCGGGCATCGGCGAGCTGACGCTGCCGGAGGTGCAGCCCGGGAGCAGCATCATGCCGGGCAAGGTGAACCCGGTGATTGCGGAGAGCGTGACGATGGTGTGCGCGCAGGTGATGGGCAACAACACGATCATCTCCGTCAGCGGGCAGAGCGGCAACTTTGAGCTGAACGTCATGCTGCCCGTCGCCGCGCACGCGCTCATCCAGAGCGTGGAGCTGCTCGCCGCGGCCAGCCGCAACTTTGCACGCCAGTGCGTCAAGGGGCTGGGCGCCACCAGCAAGGGGCCAGACATGGTGAACAAGGGGCTGATGACGTGCACCAACCTGGTGCCGAACCTGGGCTACGACAAGGCGGCCGCGATCGCCAAGAAGGCGGCGGCGAGCGGGCGCACAATCATGGAGGTTGCGCTGGAGGAGACGACGCTCAGCGAGGCGGAGCTGCGCGTGATCCTGGACCCGCTCGCCATGGTGGGCGGAGGAGGGAAGGCGAAGCTGTAGCGCGTGCGGGAAGGGTGCGAGACATCTGTGAATAGATACTCAAGGGTTTAGGGTTTAGGGTTTAGGGTTTAGGGTTTAGGGTTTAGGGTTTAGGGTTTAGGGTTGGAGGACCTGACGCGCGCTCGGAACTGGCAGTTAACAGGATGAAAATGAACGCTCCGAAGCGAGTGTTTGCTGTCGCTTGCGTTTTTCTTGCCGTTGGGCAGGCAAATGCTGCGTTTCAAGGCCTGTGCTCATCCACGGCTTTGACGGGTAGCGATACTTGCGTCTGTCCTACCGGCGTGGGCAAGTCAGCTGTCGCGGATGCTGCTACCACTTCGACTCCAGCTAGTGCAGCTGCTGGCGTGACGCTCACGTGCTTTTCGGCAATCCCCTGCGGCATCACCATCACCGCAGGTGGTGGTGGCAACGCGGTCACTGGTACAATTAAAGACTGTGACTCTCTCATCCAGGGGTATGCTCTTGCTGTGGGCGCGTCGTCTTCCACCTCCGCCACCCTCGGCAGCACTGCAGTGATCTGCCCTGCTGGCTACTACTGTGCAGGCTCTTTGACAGTTGTTCTCAATGGGTTGCCCGCCAGCGCTAACGCAGTTGTCCGTGGAACTTCTGATGGCGCAACTGCTTGTGTGGGACAGACCAGTCTTGGCGGAACCAGTGCGATAAGCGCAGCTCAATGCGTAGGCCTGAATGTCTGTGGTCAAAACTCCCCTACTTCATTCTTTGGAGCGGGAGTGGCTGCAGCAACTAATGACGTCTTATTTTCCGCCACAACCAGTGCCGGATCGTCTTATCAGTGCACGTGCCCTCCTGGCACTGGAAGGAGCTCTGGAGCTTCAGGCTCAACACTCCCTGCCGCTCTTGCTTCACTTTCGACTCCGTTCACGTTGGCTTCGTCCATCACATATTCAGTTACTGCGGGATCTGGGGCCTCCCTGAGCATTGTGACCCTGACAGGCGCCACTGGTATTGCCGCAGACAACACTCTCAAGGCTGCATACATTCCGCAGTTTTGTACCGACCTGCTGCCTGGCTATGATTTCGTTGCGGTAGACATTGATGTACCTGACGCAGTGAATGCTTGTTCAGCTGGACAATATTGCCCAGGAACGCCGGGTTTGTTCGGCGGAGCGCTCGTCTCTGGCTCTGGCATAACCGGAAGCGGTGTAGCCGCTGGACTCGTGGTAGCTGCGGCGTCTGATTTCGCGTCCATCTCAAACGTAGACGCCCCCGGCACGTCAGGAACTGCTGTCGGAACCCCCTGCCCGACTGGAACGACCAATGGAGGCGCCAACACTCAGACCACGAGTTCCTCTTGCACTCGGCTTGCTGCTGGCTACTACATTCCTGCTACTGCCGCGGCTAATGTCGCGCCTTCGCCGTGCGCTGCTGGGTACTACTGCGCAGGTTCTACCACGCCCGTCCCAGCGCTCGCCGGAACCACCAACGCCGCTTCTTCCAAGATTTTCGGAGCAACCTTGTGCACTGCGGGGTCTACGAATGGTGGCGGCGCCTTGAATACAGCCATCGGTAGCTGCACTGACCTCGCACCGGGGTACTACCTTCCGGCAGCAACAGGCACTGCAGCACCCTCTTCGTCGTGCAGTTCATCCACCGCTTGCAGTGTGCCAACTGTGTGCCTGGCCAATTATTACTGCACTGGCCTCGCTAACGTCCTTGCTGTAGCTGGTAGCAACGGGAACGTATTGGCTTCCGTTGCAACCCCTACTAACGCTGTGGGAAGTGTTGTGTGCGCAACCGCCGGAATTGGGAGCGGCGGCGCCACGGCTGTTTCCGCTGCCACGGGCTGCAGCTCGATCACTCCTGGTTATTACCTGTCCGCAGGCTCGGTCACTCCTGCGTCGTGCTCTTCATCCATTGCTGTCGCTGGGACTTACTGCCCTGGTTTCTCAAGTGGCTACACTGGCGTCACGATTAGTGCAAATACCATCACTAATACCGCCACTACTGCTTCGGGCGTCGTGTCCTGCCCGACCGGTGTGACTGGCACTGCCACTGGTCAGTCCTCCATCTCTTTGGCGTGCACGAACCTGGCGGCTGGATACGCGCTCGTGCCGGGCGTGACGACAGCCACCGTCAGCCTGAGCAGCCTAATCTATGCGTGCCCGACTGGCGCGACTTGCGCTGGGGTGTCGACTTTTTTCGGAACTTTGGGCGACGGCAACTATGCTGCAACTGGAGTCGTCGGCGGACTTGACGCCAACATGCTCCTGGTCAACGCCACCAGCATTACGACTGCAGTGGCCACCGCCATCCAGACGGGCACTGCCTTTGCTTTGGTCAACGCCGGCTACTTCATCGCCCCAAGCTCCTACACGCCGGTGGCGTGCCCGGCGGGCTCGTTCTGCGCCGGCGGCGACAGAGTCGGCGACAGCACCTCCATGGTCATCCCAATTCCTTGCCCGGCAGGCACCACTTTCGTTAGCGCCATCGGCTGTGCTCTCAACGCAAACTTTTACGCACCTACGGCAAATACGGTGTTGGCGTGCGCGGCAAACTACTACTGCCCTGGCAGCAGCTACCTCGGCTTTGCTGGCGGAGGATTCCTGTGCCCAGCAAGCAACTCCACCATCGAGGCATGCAACACCTACCTGGACAATGTCCAGTCCAGCTCGTACGCCGCTGGTGCCTCCACCACAAACGTCGCCGCCGCAGCGCCTGCCGTCACCGTCTCCCCCGCGGCCGTCACCGTGACGCCCGCACCCATCACCGTGACTCCCGCGCCCATCACCGTGACGACTGCGCCCGTCTCCGTGACGCCCGCCTCGCAGCCCATCACAATCAACGTTCCCGCTCCCGTCTCGGCAGCATCCACCCGCTCCTCGGCCCTGGTGCTGGTGCTGGCAGCGCTGGCGGCGCTGGCCGCCTTCTAGACGACCCATTTTTTTCTCTGGGAGGCCGCCCTTTTTGATCCGCCGCCGCCACCCGTTGTGAAGAGCTGTGCAAGCCAGCCCAGGGCACGTAGAAGCCGTTGTGCCTCGCAACAACTGGAGACGACTTTTAGCGACCGTTGTGTCATTTTATAAACACGCGTTGCAATCCCTGCAGGGTTGTCCTCTGCCACTTGTCTTCTGACTGAAGCGTGCGGTAGTAGCAGCTCAGGGAACGACTGTGATAAATAGAGCCTCTACGTTTGCATCAAGAAAGAGTGATCGAACGTGCGGTGGGTGCCTTTTGGGGTTGAAACAAGGACGGTAGCGACCGCGCACTGAGGCGGCGGACGTCCTGGTGCCTGCCACTGGGTATGGTTTTTCGAGCTATCGCGCCTGACTTGGTCAGCCACGGCTTCCCGACTTGGTCAGAGGCTTTTGATTGGCACTCGCCTCGCCAGCCCTGTGCGCGCCACCGCGCAGAACAAAGGCTGCGCCTCCGTGCAGTGAAGGACAGGCAGAGGTTCAAGGCAAACCCAAGCTCTGAAAGCGCGCCTCCTGCGTCGCCCCTCGTCTTTTCAGCCACCGGTGACTCACATTGGGCGCAGCGCCAAGGCGTTCAAGGCATACGCCACCCGGTCAGCCGTCGGGCGCCGCCTCGCCTCGGGTGCCCAGCATGCGCCTACAATGTCAGCCACCCGTTGCGGAGTCTTCGCGCTGAGAGGTGGGCGCTTGCCGTCCAACAGTTGTTTGATGACGATCATCTCTGGCATGCGCCCAAACGGAGTGTCTCGCTCGAAGATCTCCCATATGGTCACTCCCAACGCAAACACGTCGCTCGCGTACGTCTTAGCCTCCCCTTCCAGCAGCTCCGGCGCAGTCCACTGCACAGTCAAGCCCCCGCTGGATCCCAAGGAGGCGCGCGTCATGGTCATGCTACGGTCCTTGGCCTCAGCCATGCCAAAGTCGCAAAGCTTGGCGTGCGCGTCGGCGGGGTTGCTCGAAGTGAGCAGCACGTTGTCCGCTTTGAGGTCACCGTGAACGATAGCAATGTCTGCAATGTGCAAGTACGCCACGCCGGTCGCTGCTTCCGCCGCCAGACGGACTTGGTCATTGACGACGACCACATGCTCAGGGTCCATGAGCACAGACTTGAGCGAGCCGCCTGCGCAAAACTCCATCACAATCCAGCCGCGCTCTGGCACCGCGCCGATGATCTGCAGCACGTTGGGGTGGTTGAGCGTGCACATGACTGCAACCTCTCGCTTTACTTTTTTAACGACGTCTGGAGGGATGGCTGCGTCGTCCACGTTGCTGGCTTCTGCAGCAAACAGTGCTTTAATCGCAACAGGTCTGCCGCACAGCTCGCCCCGGAACACAATCCCGTAGCCTCCGCGGCCAAGCGTGTTGCTGCGGTCGAGCACGATGTCGCCAACCTGCAGCTCTGGCGTGGTGTCGAGCAAACGAGGAAGCTTCTGCTTCACCATGAACGAGTGCAGAGCTTCCAGCTTGACATGCATGTTTGCCACATCCCCGTGCACGTCGGGCACGAGAATATTTGCGATGCGCACACATTCATTCTTGAGCAGAATGCGACGCAAAGCGGGCTTGAAAAAGCACATCATGATGGACAGCACAGTGCCTGGGCCAATGACGCCGGCACCCACCACGGCACCCACAATTTGACCTAGAGAGGATGAATCGGTGGATGCCGATGGCGGCGGGGGCGGCGCCGCAGCAGGCGAGATTGTGGAGGCTGAAACAGTCACCCCAGTCACCGACACTCCAGCGGGGAGCCCTGCGTTGAGCGCAGCGACAAACGTGCTCGCACCGCTCGTGTCCGTGGCGGAGATTGCAGCCCGAATGCTACTGGCCGACTCAGTGGACGAGGCAGCCACAGCAAAGTTCACCACTGCGGCTGTTTGCAGCAGGTGGCGCCCGCCAGCGCTGGACACATCCGTGATGCTGATGATGCTCACTGCACTGCTTGCAATTCCGGCGGTGGATGCAATCGCATTCTTGAAAGCGGTTTGGGCGGCAGGGCTGATCATTTGGTTGGCAGAAACACCCTGCAGCGTCGCAGAAAAAGCTGCGACGGCCAGCGTGGAGGGCGGCAAACAGAGGGCGAGCTTGGCGGCGGCGATGGAGGCAGCGGATGCGGCGGCGGTGGATGCGGTGGTGGTGGCGAGGGTGGCAGCGGCGGTGGCAGTGGCGGTGGCAGCGGTGGTGGCAGCGGTGGTGGCAGCGGTGGTGCAGGCGGTGGAGGGGGTGGCAAAGGCGGGGGCGGTGAAGGCGGGAATGGTGGTGGCAGAGGTGGGGGTGGAGGAGGGGGTGGAATAAACAGCACTCGTATCTTCCAGTTCGAATTAGTTCCATTCCAGGGTTCCAGGAACGCAGGTGCACCTGTGGGTGTCATGAAAAGTAACTGGGGAAAGATGGATGTGTCAGTGGCCAACGAAGCTGTTGTGGAGCTAGTGGAGCCAGACCACCGGAAGGGGCAGTTGGGTATCTGGGCGGTAACTGGGCGGGTATCTGGGAAGGGCACGGGTATGGTTGGCGGGTTACAACCGGCTATGCGACTAACCGCGCCAGCAAGCGTAATTTGCCACAAGCTGTTATATCCAGCGATAATGACATTACCGCTTGCGTCAACTGCCGGCACGGAACCATACGGGGGAAACCACCCATCGTAAATGCTAGTGTTGTCAACTGGAAGCAGGGTACCGGTGAAAATGGTACTGCCACTTGACTGAGGCATTTACTTCCAAGACTTCACGGAACCATAGCCGGGCTATGGCATAGCCCACATCCACTTTACCGCGCCCCCCCGCGTCTCCCTGCGCAGGAAACGATACCCCT
>Ga0208951_1000015_pt1 | contig 61321 bp, 76 predicted proteins | sample GreLakmeMI27MSRF_FD_187702 | JGI IMG/M metagenome (GOLD analysis project Ga0208951, IMG submission 187702) | Freshwater lentic microbial communities from great Laurentian Lakes, MI, USA - Great Lakes metaG MI27MSRF (SPAdes) | ecosystem: Environmental > Aquatic > Freshwater > Lake | place: Great...
TGGGCGCCGGTTTGGGCGCGGGTTTGGGCGCGGGTTTGGGCGCGGGTTTGGGCGCGGGTTTGGGCGCGGGTTTGGGCTTGAGTGCCGTTTTTTTGCCCTGGGGCGCCTTTTTTGATGTCATATATATATGTATGACGAAAATTTTTCTGTCAACGACGCGCAAAATAATATATATATATATATATCACATCGGCCACCGCCGGCGATACCTTCCATATTGGAAGTTCTCCGATTCCACCAGAGTTCGAGCACACTTTTCGATCGCGGCACTTGTGGTGACCAAGAGGTCGCGGTCCGACGCCGGTACATCGTGCCAAAAATCGCCGTCCCCTCCTCGAACTCTGAGGGGAAGTGCAGCCGACCTCTTGATGTCAAGCCGCGGTTTGGGGTACCCATGCGCATTGTATGCGGCAATTCTGACACCGACTACTCTGGTCTGGAACCTCAGCTCGGGATAATCGTGTTCAAAATAGGGACAGAGCACGACCTCTGGATACGTATTCCGTTCGATGGAAATAGGTCGACGAACCCATGCCCTCACTCGAACAGGTGTCCCTTTCACTGACCCGGCAAAGATGTCGGTCACGATCTCGATGTTGCCCGCAAAAACGCCATCAGGACGCCAGTACCCCCGAGGGAATGCCACGCTCGGAGTCTGCAGGGGACTTCCCGGACTTCCCGGAAGCTCGGCGACCGCGAGCTTGGCGTGATGCAACGCGTCGCTCGCATAAATTTCGTCGCCTTGCGGATACCTGTCTGGCAAACTGCTTATGTACTCTGCGATATTGAACGCAGCGCGGATGCCGAGACACAGCCGGGCGCGGGCGCTAATATCCATCGGTTCGCTCGCGCTTTTAACGGCGTTTCTCGAGGCTTTCGCCGTCTGTTTAAACATCTGCCGGTTGCGGTGTTGCATGCGAGATGCTATCTCCACGAGGACTTCGCGAGGGAGGTTTGCCAACGACTTTGAGTTGGGCGCTGGCCGAGTACCGGGCGCGGGCTTTGGCGCCGGTTTCTCGTCCTGGTTTCTCGTCCTGTTCTTCATAATAACACCGTGCGAAATTTAAATTGTTAACAAGGTGTATATGGTCGCGGCCGGGTCTTCGGGTGCGTCGCGCGGCCTCACGCACTTTCACACCTGGGGCCTCGTCATCCCGCTGCTGTGCGCCATCAGTCCCATGTGGATCTCCAAGTACGCGATCGCCGGCGTCCCCGCGCCGTTCAACGCCGTCATCTTCGGTACGCTCGTCGGTGCGCTGGCGTACGCGGCGATGCAGTTCCCGCCCTTTACGGAGAAGCACGCGCTCAGCAAGGCGGTGCTGTGCGGGTTGCTCGTCGCCGAAGTCCTGACGCTCGAGGCGGCGTGGGGCAAGGGCAACTTGCCGCCGATGGCCAGCATCACGCTCTGGCTCTTCTTTTATTTTCACACGATGGAAAGTAGCCACTAGACGCCACGCTTAAATCGGCATCAGCTTCTTGATTTTGCCGTGCGTGCTCAGCGTGTACTTGGACTTCCACAGCCGCATGACCGCGAGGAGCGCCGCGTGAGACAACCCGGCGCGCGTCGCGACGTCGGCCGCGGCGTCGACGTCGCCGCGCGCCAGGGCCGACTGCACCATGAGCCGGACGTAATCGATGCCGGCCTCGGGCTTCCAGTCCTGCCGCGACCCGCCTTCCATGATGGATTTCGTTACGATGCGCGTGCTGTTGGTCTTGGCGTACATCGCGTTCGTCTTGGACCAGACCGTCCCGAACGTAACGATCTTTGGAATTGTTTGTGTGTTGGCAAAGACGCGTGCGGCCGTCGACACCGGGACGAACGAGTACGGGTCGTCGAACGCGCCGCCTCGCCGCAGGCCTTCAGACACGACGTCCGACTCGCTAAAGGCTTCGGCGATGCGGCCGGCCGACTCGAGGCCGGCCGTGCCCGAAAGCGTCGCGAGGTAATTGTCAAAGACGCCGCCCAGCGCGATGCCGTCGCCGCGGTACGCGTGGTCGATGCCCTTGAGCGCTTGCTCGGCGCCCTCCAGCCCTTTGTCGCGCGTGGTATCGCGGGTATCGCGGGTGATCGTCGGGTCGACTGCAAGATGAAAAAACGCGTGTCCCTTGGGCAATTCCGACGCTTTCGAGCGAAACGAATTGCCCACGAGAACGACGGGAACTTTATTGGTTTTGATCGCTGCGGTGATGTGCAGAAACGTCGTCGGGTCATTGCTCACGATCGCGTCGAATTCGTTGACTATGATGACTTTCTTCTTGAACGTGACGGCGATCGGGCACTTGGCCGCCGACGCGATATCGACGCCCGCGACGCCGCCCATCGAGAGCCACACGGCCTCGGCGCCCGCGATATCGACGGCTTTTCGAATAAACTCGGACGACGCCCCCATCGGCAGCTGCACTGCCGCGACTTTCGTGTCGTGATCCCCCCGGATCCACGTTGCGAGGCCGTCGATAATTTCTGCTTCGGAAGACATGGTACCGATCGGCGCGATCCAAGAGATTGCCGAGCGTTACATGACGCTCGGCATCGCGAAAGTTGCCGAGTGCGACGCCGTGCGGGCGCTCTTTAAGATCGTCGTGACCATCGCGATTACGATGGTTCTTCAGGTATGCGTTTTGGCTTTTATTGCTTATAAACTGAACGCCACAGCGGCTGCCGGGTTTCTTTAACTGCCGGAAACTCCCGGAAGCGTCAGCGCGCCGACTCAAACTCCCGGAAGCGTCAGCGCGCCGACTCAAACTCCCGGAAGCGTCAGCGCGCCGACCAAACTCCCGGAAGCGTCAGCGCGCCGACTCAAACTCCCGGAAGCGTCAGCGCGCCGACGAATTTGGCGGCAATCACGACTGCGGCGCCTCGCGGTATGGCGTCAGCGTAGTCGACGTCCAGGTACCGCAAGACGAACGACCCGCCCACAAAGAGGATCATGTACGTGGCGATATTTGTCGCGTATGCCGGGCCGGGGACTTGGCCGTCGATAAGGTACGCTGCCGCGACGTACATCAAAACGAGGGCAAATCCGTCGATCGCGACTTGGCGAAAGCATTTTCCCGTATCCGTCTTGCACGGCGTGCTGCGATTATGCGTATGTCTTGCCGCGTCTTGGGCGCCGTTCATACTACACGATCGCAATTTAATTTGTGTGTCTTGAGTATCTCCGGTAATGTCTGGATTCGTGTCTCGCATCGGACGCGACATTAAGTCTTTCGTATCCGGCAAGGATCTCGTCATATTGGCGATCGGTCTCGCGCTGTCGACGGCGTTTCAAGCAACGATCAAGGCGCTGATCGACGCGCTCATCATGCCGTTCGTGTCCAAACTGACCGGCCAGGCAAACTTGGCGACTCGGGCATACGAGCTCGAGACGCCCAAGGGCAACAAGCTCGGCATCAAGCTCGAGTGGGGCAAGGCCGTCGAATCGGTCATCGTCTTTGGCATCACGCTGGTGATCATGGTCGAAATCGCGCGTCTCATCACGGTCAAGTACGTCAAGAGCTCGTCTGTGTCGTTTAATTAGTACCGAGCACGACGGTCGCCGAGCACGCGGTTAAAACCAGCATTTCAATTCAACGATCTAGAAAACCATTGAATCGAAACGTCGAATACGCGGCCGCGCGGCGTTTCTGGCTGCGCAGATATTATAATAAAAACCATAACAACAAGTTCGACGCCTCGCGCTTTGGGTGGAAACGCATCCTGGACGCCGCTGCCGCGTCAATCGAAAAATGCGCGCGGGATATCGACGTCCCGGACACACGCGCGTTTACTTGAGCCACGTCAACCACGTGTTGAAGCGCCCGGAAGAATAGGTCCCAATTTCCGTCTTGCCTTTGAGCCAGACCAATTTGTAGAAGTCGGAGGACCACGGAGTCCTCCCCTCTACGAGATGCACGAGATCAGAGGCAGGTGCGTCGCGCAGGGCGCCAAGGTCCTCTCCAACTCCTGTGCGCGCGGCGAAAGGCACGGCCTCGTTTTGGTGGTGCAGCTCAGCGGCTTCTTCGATTATAGACTCTGCATCATCTGTATTCTTCAGCCGGGTGGCCACTAGGTCGTCGAATGAGCGATTCTGTGCTTTCTCGTAATACGCCGAACTGTAATCCTCATCCCCCCAGTTGAATACGACCAAATTGACTTTCTTACCCGGCGTAGGTAGCAGTTTCTTGAGCAGTTGCCGGGTCACGCGCGTTGCGCCATGCTTGATCATCCATTTGACGAGGACTTTATTGAAGCCCGTCCCATGGCCGTCGAGGAGATTAAAATGGGTTTCACGAAAATTGTCGAGTTCGCTGTATGCGCCGCTCGATTCCAGGTGTGCTACGATTTCCTTCTGTGTCATCGGTTGCGTGCCGTTCCCCTTGGGTTTGACGCCCGTCTTGGCCGTCTTGGGTTTGACGAGTTTGCACCGTCCCGTCTCCGGGTTGCACGCCCGCGTCCGGCCGTCGGCGTGAGGAGGGCACGTCTTCTTTGCGCACTTGTCAGGCATATATACTTGGTGCGAAAAAAAAAACGGCCCCGACAAAAAAAAAAAAGAAAGTCAATCGAAGAATGCGCGCGGGATATCGACGTCCCGGACAAACGCTCTAATAACGAGTGATTTCGGGAGGGGTTTCGTCGCGATGCGGTCGGCCCACACCTCGAGAAACGTAAGTTTTTCTGAAATGGCGTCGATCGAAAGGAAATCGACGTCGATGACTGCGGCCGCGAGGTTGGGCATGTGCATGTCGACCGACCATACGAGATCGCATTGCGGCAATATCGCGACGAGCGCCGCGACGCCCGGGAAATGTTTCAGCACGACGGGCGTATCGTTGGTCGATTCGATGTGTAAATACGTGATTGCCGGCGCGGCGAATCCCGGTCGGGGTATGCATCTCCCCGGCGTCTCCAGCTGGAGTTTTCGGACGACGCCCGTATTCCCAAGCAGAATGTCCGGTTTATGGAGACCGATGCCGTATGGCGCTTTGAGCGTCAACGAGACGATGTTTTTGGTGTCGTCGACGTCAACGGCAGTCCACGAATCGTCGAATTGCAACGCGGCGCTCGTCAACGTACCCGGCAAAACGGACAATTGAAAAGATGTCGGCATGTCCCACGACCGTTTGAGACGGGAGATCTCCAGGCGTTTCAGTCTCGGTCCGACCATCGACATCCAATTGAGGTTCCATACCTTGCAGTACAACATCGAGATTGACTGGACGTTTGGGTAGGCGTCGAAATTGCGATACAATTGCGTGCGCCGAAACGATACTTTTGTGATGCGAGCTTTACGCGACGCCGAATCCGCCCATTCCCAAATGCGGGGAAAGTGCGTCGGCGTCACGTGAAGCTGGATCGGCGCGCGCTGGGCCGCGGCGCGCGTTTCCTTCGAAACGCACTCGAGTCTCGCCAGCGTTTTGGCATTGCATTTCGCAAATATGAGATCGACCAGCTCGGGCGGGAGACCGTCGGGCCCAACCAGCATCTGATGGATTTCTGGGCCGACCGTCCAATGTGTGCCCTTTCTACGCTTTAAGCTCTTTACAACTGGCCGTTCGCGTTTGCATGGACGATAAAGTCTTCGATCATGACGACGCGAATCGTGTCCTCCGGATCGGCATGAAGAGATCGGGGCGTATCCGTGAAGCGTAATTCGATAAACCCGCGTGTCGGAGATTCGTACTGGATATCAAAGGGGATGTGCACGTCGACGTGTGCGAGATGTCTCGCAATGTGTCTGACTCTGTGCCTCACGTACGCCATCACCTCGCGCGTGAGAATTCGACGCGTATGAGGTATGCGGATAGGAGAGCTCGTGTGCATGACCCGCATACCGTGTGCATGACCCGCATCCGGCGCGAAGATGACGAATTCGATGCGGAACACGTGTGAGAAATTGGATCGCTGAAACGTCGGCCTGGGATGCGAGTCGTACGAGTCGTATGACGAAGCCGATGACATATATATAAGTAACATATGGTCACAAAAAAAACGTGGCGTCGTTCGGCATGCGCTGGAAAAATATGGGCCAGTCTCAATGTCCGTCGAGCTCTACGTCGCGACTCCCTGCTACGGCTGCCGCCTCAATGCCGCGTACGTCGCCTGCTTGCTGCAGCTCCAGGGCGAGTGCATGAAGCGCGGCATCAGCATGGCGTGCCAGCTTCTCGGCAACGAATCGCTCGTGCAGCGCGGCCGCAACATTCTGATCGAGCAGTTCTACCAATCGAACGCCAAGTTCTTGCTCTTTCTGGACGCCGACCTCGCGTTCTCGGCAGACGCGATTCTGGACCGTCTCTTGCCCTTTGCGCGCGCGCACCCCCAGGCCGTCGTGACGGGCGTCTACCCCAAGAAATCGTACGATTTCGGCCGCATTCAGAAAGATTCGACGGAGCCGATCCATATGCAGACGGTCGATTTCAACATCAATATCGTCGAGCAGAACGCCCAGATCGAGGACGGCTTTGTGCGCGTATTGGATTCCGCAACCGGCTGCATGATGATTCCTCGCGACGTGATCACGAAGATGAAAGAGTCCCACCCGGAGCTCAAGTGCGTCAACGACATCAACCCGGGCAAGCATCCGGTCAAGGAATATGTCGCGGTCATGGACTGCATGATCGACGACGTCAGCCGCCGCTACTTGAGCGAGGATTACGCTTTCTGCCGTCGTTTCCAGAATGTCGGCGGCGAGATCTTCGTCGACCTCGCCTCGGGTATGTGTCACATTGGAACGCACACGTATTCGGGCGACATCCGCGAGCGCTTCACGATGTCTTTTGCCGGGTGACTCCGCGCGATGGGCCCCAGCGCGCGCCGGACAAACCCACTTTAAGAAACAACCAAAATAGAAAAAAAACATGATTTTCGAGCCGACGTCCGTCCTCGTCACGGGCGGCGCCGGTTTCATCGGCTCGAAAATCGCGTATTATCTCGGGGAACTCGGGATCAAGGTCGTCGTTTTAGATATTCTCGATGCGTGTTCTAGCATCCGCAACCTCGAAGGCTGCAAGATCCGCCGCTTCGTCCAGGGCGATATCCGGGACGCCGACGCCGTGCTGGACCTCCTGGAAACCGAAAAGATCGACGCCGTGATCCATTGCGCAGCGCAAACGCACGTTGACAATTCGTTCGGCAACTCCATAGAGTTTACGCTGCACAACACTTTTGGGACGCACGCGCTTCTGGAGGCATGTCGCGTTTATTCCAAAATCAAGCGGTTCGTCAACGTCTCGACCGACGAAGTCTACGGCGATTCTCTTAAGCAAAAGACCGAGTCGTCATTGGTGCAGCCGACCAACCCGTACGCTGCCGCCAAGGCCGGCGCGGAGCTCATGGCCCGGGCGTACCACATGTCGTTCGGCCTGCCCGTGATCACGACGCGCGGCAACAACGTCTACGGTCCCCGGCAATACCCGGAAAAACTCGTGGGCAAATGTTTCGTTCGTGCCGCGCGCGGGTTGCCTCTCGAGATCCACGGCGACGGATCGGCGCGTCGGTCGTTCGTGTATATCGACGACGCCGCCCGGGCCTTTGTGACGATCCTTCAAAAGGGCGTCGTCGGGGAAATTTACAATATCGCATCGCCCATCGAAAAAACCGTGCTTGAAGTCGCGCAATCGATCTCGTATAATATCCGGCACGTCCGGGACCGCGCATTCAACGATTTGCGGTACTTTATCTGCGACCGCAAATTACACGATTTGGGATGGGTTCCTCAGGTTACGTGGGAAGACGGTCTGCGTCTCACGGCAGCGTGGTATGCCGCGCACGCCGACGCGTGGTGGCCGGACGTCGACGCCGCGCTGGACGCGCACCCTTCCGGCGTTCGGTCCGTGTAAAAGTAATCTGTGTCAAAACACAATGGCCGTGCCTTACAAAACCGTCGTGCTTGCCGTCGTGACGATCACCGACGAGCTCTCGCTGAGCTGCACCACCAGCCTCCTCAAGCTCCAGCAGGTCGCGGCGCAGCGTGGAGATATCAAGCTGGACGTCCATATCGTCCACAGTTTCCTGGAAGCGCTCAACGCATTCACGACCGGCGATTACATTGTTGTCATGGACGGCAATACCGGCGTCTCGCCCGAATTCGTCTTTGGGATTCTTGGCACGCAGCACGCAGCAATCGCGGGCGTCTACCCCCTCCCGCGCGTCGATTGGGAGCGCGTCGCCAAAGTCCTCAACGATCCCGCCGCGACCGAGCCATTACACCATGCCGGGAACGTCTACAATGTCGTCCCAGTTCCCGGCAAATCCCTCGGCCGGTACGTCCCCATCAAGGACGTGACGGAACTCAAGGTCCTGGCGCTCGATTGCGATGTCTTACAAAAGATGGCGGGCCCGGACATTTCGTACGATGGCGGCAAAGGCTTCCTCTTTGCCCACGAATCCGTCTTTGAGGACGCGTACCAGAACCCGTACCAGACATTCGCGCGGAAACTCGGCGTCGAGATTGTCGCCGACCTCGAGGCGCCGTGCACGCTCGCCGCGCCGGCGCAGTTTGCCGGATGCATTGGAATGCGCAAGACGGTTCGTTAAATGTCTTCAAACACCACGTCGGTCTCGGCCGTTTCGCCTTGTAATGAAGTCACGAGCTCGCCGAGTCTTTTGAGTTCGTGGACTTCAGCGTCAGTATACTTGCGAATAATATCGTGTGTCTCGCCGAATTCACGGAACGCGACCAACACGATATCGTTCATATTCACCCATTCGCGTTTCCGCATGCTGCCGCGAATCGAGCACTGCTTCTCGCCGGCCGGCACGCCGTTCTCTTCCAGCATCACCACCACCCGGCCGTGGCCCAGCAATTTCGTGACGGTGCCGTACGATTGCGTTCCGTCGTAATCCTTGGTGACGAAATCGCGTTTTGGCGCTTTATTGATCGTCCTCGCGGTCTTGACCCCACGCGGCATGGTGGTGCTGCAGCGGCGCTCCGGCGATGACGGCGCTCGCGATGAGCAGTGGACTCGTCCGGAGCGCGCACAGCGTCTTGCGGACGATGCCGCAGTACCCCGATTCCGCGAACGACAGCCACGTGTTGCAGCTCAAGATGTAGTGGTACGTCAAGAGCTGGTGGAGCGTCGCGCAACTCACGCAATATGCCAAGACCGCGAGATGGTATCGCCAACGCATACGTTCTCGTTTTGTGGATGCGATTCTTAAAGTCACTTCACTTCGCGGAAGCGCTTGCGGAAGCCGGGAAGCACGATTTGTTTTTATGAGAGGCACCGGGCTTAAAGCCCACTACTTCAAGGAAAAGCACCAAAGGACCAAGAAACCGCCTCCTCCCTTCAAGCAAAAGCAAGCAACGATGTCGGTCATGCTCAGCACGAACTTTGACGCCAAGGCGATCGTCTTTGGCGGCGTCGAGAAGAACAAGAAGGGCGGCAAGATCGTCTACCTCGGCCTCGGCGCCGGCGGCAAGGAGCGCATCGCCATCGAGACGCCCGCGATGGTCATGCCCTTTGGCGTCACGCCGTACCAGGACTCGGCCGGCGGCGAGATCCAGTCGTACAGCCTCGACGTGTCGTTCCGCACGGCCGACGTCGACCCGCGCGTCGCCGATTTCCAGAAGCGCGTCGAGAGCCTGGACGAGCTCCTCATCCAGGTCGCGACGGACAACTCGGCCGAGTGGTTTGGCAAGAAGGTGCGGCAACGGATGTGTTATTTCATTGGCCCAACGGCCTCCAATTTCATTGGCCCAACGGCCCTTAACGAACGAATCCTTCTTTTTGACACACATCCGTTGCCGTGCAGATGAACAAGGAGTTGATCACGGAATTCTACCGTCCCCTGATCAACGCCCGCAACCCGTCCTACCCGCCGGTCCTCAAGGTCAAGTGCAGCGTCGACCTCAACGGCCAGCCGTCGGCCCAGTTCTTCGACGAGACGCCGGCGCACAAGCCGGTATCTATCGAGTACCTCGGCAAAGGCTGCACGACCAAGATGATCGTCGAGCTTTCGTCGTTATGGTTTGTGAACAAGACGTTCGGCGCCACGTTCCGTCTCGCGCAGGCCGCTGTCGTCAGCAAGCCTCGCCGCATTCAGGGGTACGCCTTTGCGTCCGACGACGCCCCGGCCGACACCCCGACTGACGCCCCGGCCCCGACGGAGATGTGACAACCTGGACTCCAAAAGGCTAAAAGCCCACCCACGACCCGCCCTTTTGCGGCCGCGTCGGTGCTGATCCGAAGAGCCTTGTAAGCCATCCGCCCATCCCTGATCCGGAGCCAGAATATTGAGTTTTTCCCGCGGCCGGCGCTCCTGCCCGAGGCGGCTGAGGGTACGCCAAGATGCGGGCCTCCGGGCGCTGCGCGTACTTTGCCGTCGTGCCGTGGCGCGCGAGCGTGCGATGTACTGGGGTTGTTGCGTGGTGTGCATGGTTTGTGCGGTGGACTGGGGTTGTTGCGTGGTGTGCATGGTTTGTGCGGTGTACTTGGGTCGTTGTGTACTGGTGGAGCTGGTTGTACGCGCTCGGGCCCGACGCGTTTTTGACCGGCCGGCTTCCCGACGTTTTAACGGCCGGCTTCCCGACGTGCCCTGCCGGCTTCCCGACGTGCCCTGCCGGCTTCCCGACGTGCCCTGCCGGCTTCCCGACGCCCGATGCGTGTGCAATTCCAACGCTTTTTTTCCCAGGACCACCAAAGAATCCACCGAGCTTCTTCGGTGCATGCGTAATTTTATTCGCGTGTTTTCCCGGCGCGTGTTCTTCAACAATCAAGTCACCTTTGGCGTTCAATTTGACGTCGCACCTCTGGACACCACACCGCGTTTTTTCCCCATATTGCACGGCGGCCAAAATACCTCCATTGTTGCCGTTGGCCTCGCATTCGATGGATTGCCCACGGATACACATCATGAAATCCTTCATCGGCTTGCCTCGACGAAGCGCGTCTTGGTACACGTGCATGTTGACACCGCGCTCGTCTTTGTTCGCCAGCGCCTCCAGGCCCATATCGATGGATTTCTGTTTGGCGGGCTTGGCGTTGACGCCGTCGAGAGTTTTGGGCGCGATGCCAAAGTACCTGTACACCGCAACTTCCCTGGCAAACGGGTCGTGGCCACAGTACCGGAGCGCTCTGCCAACGGCCTGGTCGTCGTCTGCCGTCGAAGGTAGTGGGGACGCCAAGTGCACGGCCTGCAACCACCCCATATCTAAACCTTCGAACACGGTCCCGACAAATAGCTTGATGCGCTCGCCATACTTGTTTTTCGACGATTTGAAGAAGTCCAGGACGGCTTTCATCTGGTCGGCGTCTCCCGGCGTGCCGTCCATAGTTCCCGGGTAGAACGCGTAAAACCGTTTCTTTTCGCCGAGACCTGAATCGATTTCCCACGCTTTTTTTGACCCTTTCGTCACCTGTCGCAAGTATTTCTGGTCGCTGGTGATGCGTTCGTACCCCAGCCGGCTCTGCATCACCTCGACCGTGGCTTTCAGGACGTTGGGGTCGGGCACGTACAAATACTGGCACCCCTTGGTGCTTTCGATCGCTTTGAAGATGGCTTCCATTTTGGAGCTGAACACCACCTCCGTTCGCCCGTTGATTTTGGCAGCTAACAACTTTTCGAACGACGCTTCGTCGCCCTTGTACATATCCTTGACCTTCTTGGCGCCCAAGATGCAGCTGCCCACCATGGATTTGATGTAAAATTTCTTGGAATCGCCGGGGTTGGAATTCAAATTGGTCGCTTCGTTGTACCCCTTCATCTCGGCCAACAGCGCCGCAAAGTACCGGGGCTCGAACGTCACGAACTTGTTGATGGGTTTCTTGTCGGGTCCGGAGAGGTGGCCATAATGCGTCTGGTCCCCGCGAATGTCTGCATAACTCACGAGGCCGCGAATGCTTGCGGGGTTGGCCACAAACTGCTGCGGCGTCACGGCAGGCATCCCCCAGGGCCGCACGACGTTGACCATGCTGAGCACCTGGCCCGCCGTGTCGCCCGGCGTGGCGGTCAGAGGGAAGATGAAAGATTTCTTCATATAGGCTTCCGTCGGCAAGTGTTTGGCCATGTACCCCAACGCATCCGACTCGGCGCCGGCGCTCCGGGGTTTGTACATGTTTTGAGATTCGTCGATGATCAGCACGGCGCCCTCCGTCTTGAGCTTGTCGATTTTGTCCGCCCTGCCCGCGCCGGCAAACACCCAAAAAGTGATGATCTTCCCACCGGATAAACGTTTCGAGATGATGGGAGCCCCGATGTTGACGCACCAATCGACAAACGTGACGTCGTGCCCGTCCGGATCCTTGAACGTTTCGCGCGCCTTGTACCCTGCCACGGACCACATCTTCTTCGGCGGCAAATACGCCGCTTTACCGAAGATGACGCTGGCGTACTCCGGGTAAAACACCAGGGCGAGCTTGGCGTATTCGGACAAGGGGTTATTCTTTGAGTTTTCGTTCGACGTCACGAAGAAGATCTTCCTGCCCGTGTGCCAAAACGCGGCGATAATACCCATGGCAGTCACGGTGTTGTGCGACACCGTGAAGTCGCCGAGCAGGTACCGGTGGTTGTCGTCGACGGTGAAGCCGTAGTAATTGCCCCACCCGGCCGGGACCACCTTGAAGCCGTAGTGCAGCGCGTTCTTAATCTGCTGCCGGGGGCTCGCCTTCTTGCGGTCCAACACCACCGGGATATCTTCGAGTCCGGCGCCGCTGATCATCACGCGCTGGTACGTCCCGGTCTTCTTTTCGCCCTTGTACATGCACGATTTCTCGACCGAACGCGTCGTGGCCAAGAACCCGAGACTCCGTGCGACGAAGACGATATCGTTGGCCAATTGCTTGTTCTTCTGTGTGATCTCGTAGCAATTTCTATCATAGTACCCGTCGGTATCCAATAACCCGGCCAGGACTGCGAGGCGCGTCTCCCGCGTGCCGGTCTTGATGTGGTGCGGAATGTGTTTGTTCTGGATCATATCGCGAGCTTTTAATACGTCACGAAGCACATTGACGTCCCCTGTCATCGTAAACTGGTATTTGGCCGCATACGGTTTGACATACATATTGTACGGCTCCAACCGGCCTTGCAGTTCGTTGATGATCTCGACGTCGGCTGAAGTGAACCCTGTATTAGCTGACGTTCCGTCTCCGAGCCACGCTCCCAAGACGTACGGGTCAAAGCACGGCTCTTCAGTCTGGACGAAATCAACGCCCGTCCGGTACATTTTCAGCACGTGTTTGAGGTGGCTCCCGAGGAGCAGGTAATCTTTCAGTTCGATCTCAACGATCGCAAGATCGTCCGAAATGGTCTCTGCGAAGAGCACAGCGTCATTTTCACGCTTGAAGTTCTGCGTTTTGAAGATGCCGTTGCCCTGGTGCCAATGCAGACAAAAGGTATTTGATGGCGTCTTCGTGACTTGTTTATGCCGGATAAACTTCAAGACGAGAATGTGGGATTCGTTGCATCCCCACGACTCCCCTTTGGAAGGGACGATAGTGTACATGGCCTCCTGCCCGCGCCCGAGATCCAATACGTGCCTCGGCCCGGAGTCGTCGCCCATGACCACGTCGCCGACGGAAATGTCCTGGACTTTTTTTATCGTGCCGTCGTGCATCAAAATGGGCGTGTCATACGCCATGCATTTACCGCTGCCGGTGTTGTGAAACACCATCAACCCCCTCCGATCACCCGGTCCGGGATCTCCTGGCGTGTTGGCCATCAGCTTGGCGGCTTCGGTGGCGACGACCTGATGCGGCCCCAGCGCGTCTTTTCCACAGAGCCAGGCCCCCTTTTCCACGTTTGAGAGGACGGGGTCCATTCTCTGCTTGATGCCGTCGATCCAGCACGGTTCCACAAAGGGGTTTTTGCCTTCGCCGACTTCCGCTGCGCACAACCCCACAGGCGCGGCCCCTTTCTTTCCCATCTTTTCCGTCTGGATGCTCGTCTGTTTTTCCTTGCGCTGCTGGGGCGCGATCCCGGAGGCGCGCATAGCGTTGGCTTTCGCGATGCGTTGCATCATGATTTTCTGGTCGTGCCCAGTGTACTTGGCCAGCAACGTCTGTTTCAGAGCCGCGTAGTTGGCATTGCTCACGCCTGGCCGGAACAAACCCTGGACGTTCATCACGTTCTGGTCGGTTCGTTTCCCGAGACGCGCGTGGACTACCGACGTTCCTGATGTTCCCGACGCGCGGCCCGACCCTGAACCCGACGTTCCTGATGTTCCCGACGCGCGGCCCGACCCTGAACCCGACGTTCCTGATGTTCCTGACGCGCGGCCCGACCCTGAACCCGACGCCTTGCCCGACCCTGACGCTGCAGGCGTTCGCTGCGGCGACCGCGACCGTTCCCTGGATTTCCGCCGCTTCTTGACTTCCGTCATGACTTTCGACTTGTAGTGCCGAGATGGCGACGCGGATCGTCGTGCCATTCCTTTTAGTATGAGCACACATTTTTTTGCGCGCGTTCCCCGCCGGCGCATAATTTGTGGCGACTACACAATGGCCCCTGCCACGTGCTCCCCCGCAAGCGCCCCCGTGCCCTACCGCCGCGTCGATTTCGACTTTCAGTACGCGAGCATGGTCAAGGACACCTCGGCCCGGTTGTACGTCGTGCCCATCGAGCCCGCCGTCGTCATCCAAACGACGCCGGTGACGCTCGCGACGTCTGCCGAAGACGAGACGGTGCCTTTCGTGTACCTCGCGCCGGACGACTCCCTCAAGGCCTTTTTTCAAAAGACCGAAGAGGCCATTTGCGACGCCTGCGTGGCCAACAAGAACGACTGGTTTGCCGTGGCCAAGAACCTCGAGGACGACGTCCTGCGCCGCGGCTTCAAAAGCTTCTTTTCCAAGGACGGTTTCAAAATCAAGGTCCCCTCTGACGTCGCGTGCTTTGATTCGGCCAAGAACCCGCTGGGGCGCGAGGACCTGCCGGCCGGGTCTGTCGTGCGCGCCGTGCTGGAGCTGTCGCGCGTGTGCTTTGGGCGCCACGAGTATGGCGCGACGTGGAAGGTCGTCCAGTTCCAGAAGGTCGAGACCGAGTGCCTCATCCAGGACGCGGTTGACCACCCAGAGCCCGAGGCGGACCACGAGAGCGACTCGGACGTCAACGAATTCCTCTAGGAAGAAGAATAATAATCTGACGTTCTGGGTATATGGTGTCCAAGGAGCTCGTCATCGGCGTTGCCGTCGTCCTTGCCGCATTCGCCATCATGTCTGTGAACAAGACGGAGGGGTGGCGGCCGTTCGCGTGGTACGGCTACCCCGGCACCAAGAAGGGGACGCTCGGGTACCAGGCACGCGGCGACTGGTGCGGCGTCGACCCCGCCACACGGCGCGTCGACAAGCCCCTCCCGCTGATCGCGCCTCGCCGCAGCATGCTGAACTGAAAAAATTATTTTCCTGCGATAGATAACATAGGGTGATGGACAACGGAAACCTCAAATTCGTCCTCGTCGCGGGCCTTGCGTTTTACCTCCTCACGTCCATGTCGCGCGGTTCCGAGCTGTACAAGGCGTATACCGAGCCTGCATCGTACTCGGAGACCAAGGCCGCCAAGAAGGCCAAGAAGGCCACCAAGAAGGCCGCCAAGGGTGCCGCCAAGGGCCGCGAATCAGCGCTCCTCAAGGCCGGCACCCGGGTCAACCTCCAGGGGACGTCTGCCAATCTGCTGCCCAAGCCGGCCGCCGACGCCGGCTTTGGTCAGTTCGCGCCGGACCCGGCGATGCTCTCCGGCCAGAACTTTGTCGACGCCTCGCGCTGGGTGTCGCTCGGGTCCATGTCGTCGCGCCGCAACATCAACCGCGACATCCGCGCCGACATCCCCATCCCCAAGAGCAACGGCCTGTCGCCCTGGAACCAGTCGTCAATCGAGCAGCAGAAGGCCGGCAAGGCGCTCGACTGCCCCTGAGGCGTTGGATTTCTAGTAAAAACACCACACTTTGCCTTTTTGGATTCCATCTGCTCGGCGAGCGGATGAGAATCCAAGAAGACACATGTCCTAAAAATTCAAAAGTATACGTCATATATATTACATGAAACCCGAGAAATCCTTGCAATCACGTATTACGCGGCTTAGGAGGATCCTCAAGGACCGCCCTTGGAACGCGCAGCGCGAGGGCCAGCTGATGGAAGCGGAGCGCGAGCTGGCCGAGATGCTCCGGGTCCACGCCGCACTGGAACGCGCACGCGATATCCGGATGGCAGATGCATATCTCGCGCACATCGCGTCCCGGCGCCGCAGGTAAGATAAGAAACTTAAAGGACGACGTGCGACGCGCGGGCATGTCGGGCATGTCGGGCCCGCTCTCCGAATCGACCTTCAAGGATGCTGTCCGCACGTATATCGAGCTGTACGACGAGCTCGGCAAGTCGTCCAAGACGCTTCGCGAGATGAAGAAGAAGAAGGACGAGCTCGGCGATGCGATCCTGGCGTTCATGCGCAACAACAAGATTGACGAGTTCCAGATTGGCGACGGCAAGCTGATGCGCAAGAACACCAAGCGCACGGAAGCTCTTAAAAAAGAGTACATTATCAATTCGCTCAAGGCCGCGCTCGGGGACGAAGGCAAGGTCGAGGCGATGATGGTCCAGATGAACTCGCATCGCAACATCACGGAATGCGAATCGCTGCGGCGCACGCGGCAAGGCAAGTCGACGGCAGACTAACGACCGGCACCGGCACCGGAACCGGCGCGGGGGCACCGGCAAGTGTAACCGACTTAAGAAAGCCCGAATCAGAAATCGCATGACTCAGAGCGCGCAGGACGACCATTTCGAAGGCGTCGGCGAGTCGGCCAGCGATGACGATTTCGATATTTCCGGCGGCGCGCCGTACGTCCCCGCGATCGCGTCGCCTCTCAACCCCGAGGATTTCGAGTATTACTGGTGCGACGAGCTCGTGACGATGTATCACCTGGTTAAAGATACGGCGCACGACAACGGGTGGCAGCTCTTTGAAGGCCTCGACCTGTGCGCGTTCTGCAAGTTTGCGTACGCGATGTCGTCAAAGGCCAAGCCGTCGTGCTAAACCCTGAGAATGCACCCGGAAGACGTCGTCCTCAGCTCGGGCGGCGCGCGCGGAATCTTGGCCCTCGGCGCGGCGTCCGAGCTCCTGAAAGCCAAGGTCTTTGACCGCGTCCGGTCGTTTTGCGGGTGCTCGATCGGCGCGGTCATCGCTGCGGGATTGGTTTTGGGCCGCACGCCTCGGTCGATGCTGGAAGTCGCGATCAAGTACCCGCTCGAGGCGGACATCGCGCCTTCCAATTACGGCCTAGATTCGGGCAAGGGGCTGGCCAAGTGGATTCGCCGCATGCTGGGCCTCAAGCAGCCGACGACGTTGGGAGACGTTTTCCAGAATCACCGCGTGCGCTTGGTCATTTGCGTGTGCAACGTGACGGACCGCGTGGCCGAATACTGGTCGCACGAGACGCATCCCGATATGGATCTCGTGTACGCGCTCCGGGTGTCGTGCAGCGTGCCTCTGGTCTTTGCGGCCGTGGAGCGCAATGGAAAAATGTACGTCGACGGCGCCGTTGCCGATGCGCTTCCGATCGCACGGCCCGAACGCACGCTGGCCATCGCCTTTGCGTCGCCAAAGCCCAAGCCTATCGATACGATCGAGAGTTTCGTCCGGGCGCTCCGCGGCGTGCCTTCGTCGTGTTTTGCCAAAAAACCGCGCTTCTCGGTCGACGTCGACCCCGGGGACGTCGACCCTTTGGACTTTACGCTCGACCCGGACCGCATGCGCGCGGCGTACACGTCCGGCAGGCGGCAGGCGGCCAAGTGGCTGAAAAAAAACGTGTGACGAGACTAGGACACTATGAGCAGTACCCAAACGTTCGTTATCACCGTAACGAACGACGGCTCTGGGAACGTGTTTGTTGTCAACGGAACGAACAGGCCGATATTGTCGCTCGTTCGAGGTGGCGTGTACATTTTCGTGCAAAGCAATGCCACGAACGGACTTGAACAGGACGTCACAGCCGCCGTGACGCATCAGATCGCGTTCAAGGATGGGAGCGGAAACGCGTACGTTGCAGGAATTATAACCACCGGAACGCCGGGATCGCCGGGAGCGCAAACGCAATTCACGGTCGCCGAGAACGCTCCTTCCGATTTGCGGTACTACTGCGTCGTGCACGGAAACGCGATGGGAAACGCGATCGTCGTGACGTCTGCGCCGCCGCCGCCGCCCGCGCCGGTCTCTGCGTATATCCAACAGCCGGGCGGCGGCTCGAGCAATCCGGGGACGGGCGCACGGCTCCAGCTGGCGGCGCGCGGGTTGCAGGACGCGTACATTCGCGGCCCGTTTTCGATGTTTGCGAGCGTCTTCAGGCGGTCGACGCGCTACGCGATGTGGACTGACGAAATCGACATGGAGTACACGACCGGCAAACGGTCCCAAGTCGACATCCCCAAATCGGCCGACCTGCTCGCCGACATGACGCTGCAAATCACGCTGCCGGCCGTTCCGGGCCAGGCCGGGTACTGGTCGCCGTCGGTAGGCTACACGTTTCTCCGTCGCGTGCGGCTGCTGATCAACGACGCCGAAGTCCACAATTACGAGCGGTTGTGGTACGATCTGTACGATCAACTGTACACGTCCTCTGGCCATCAATCTGGCTTGGCGCAGATGGTGGGCCGCGCGCCGCTGCCGCTGAACAAAAAACACGTCTTGCACGTCCCGCTGCGGATGCTGACGGGCCGCAAGGGCGCGTCGAGGCCGCCGCTGCCGCTGCAGGCCATCCCGCGCGCGTCGCTCAAGCTCGATATCGATTGGGAGACGCCTGCGAAACTGACGCGCCAAGCAAACGGAACGACTCTTCTCACGACCGATCCGGGCATCAAGGTCAAGGTGTTGTGCGATTACGTCGAGCTCGAAGATCCCGAGAAGACCAAGGCGGTGCGCGGGACGACGCTGGCGTTCGAATCCGTGATCGATTCCGACGCAACGTCGTATTACATCGATTCCGACGGTTTCATTCGGGACTCGCCGGCGATCAAGGTCAATTTAGGCAACGTTCGCTTTGCCGTCAAACTCCTGGTTTGGGTGGCATACAGCGAATCGGGCGAACTCTTTCAATACCTGCGAAAACCGCTCGATAAGATCTTCGTATCGTTCAACAACCAGGACCGGCTCTTTCCGCGACCTGCAGACTACTTTGACACGATTCAAAAGTACCAGCATTGCGCCCGCAGCCAGCCCGGCGCGCCGGCCGTCTACAGCTTTGCGCTCAACGCGACGTCGCGGTACCCCACCGGGACGGCCGATTTCGGGGCGTTGTCGTCTGCCGCGCTGCAAGGGAATATCGTCCCTGGAAATCCGCGTTTCAAACTTAAAGTGTTTTCCCTATACTACAACTATTTGGAGATCAAAGGGAGCACCGCCAAGCTCGTATTCGTATAATTCGTATTCGTATAATTCGTATTCGTATAATTACTTGGAGAGATGGAAGCTTTTTCCACGGGGACCCCTAATAAAAAAAAAGGAGGGCACACAGGCATAAAAAAACTGGAAAAAAAAGAAAGATGGAAGCTTTTTCCAATCCCGTCAAGCTCGGCGTCGACATTGGCATGAAGCCGCACGTGTTGACGCCAGACGAACGCCGCCTCCTTCGTACCATGTCGTGCTCGATGGTCCACGGCGTCTTCGAGGAGATTTTCTGGAAGCTCGTCGTCACGAACCATGACCAAACCGTGCTCGACCGCTTTGAAGTCTTCCGTACGGAGATGGCCGAGATGAGCAAGAAGAAGATGATCGTTACGACGGACTACCTCATCGACTCGGGGCCGCTGCAGCTGTGCAAGGAGGCCGCGCGCGACGTGTTCATCGCCTCGGTCGTGCGTCGCGCCGGAATCGACAACCTGGAGGCGTTGGTCGTGTGGGCGTCTGTCGCGCTGGGCGCTGACTTGTAACTGCCATGCTATGTAACAGTTACAAGTCAGCGCCCAGCGCCTTGAGGCAGGCAGATCGCGCGGTGGTGCGCTAAGATGCGATTGTGCAAAATACCCCAAAAGGACTTAAAGGTCTGTGTAGATGATTGGGCGAATCGGGCGAATCTGACAAAATGGGCAAGCGCGTGGTTATCGTTATGGCGCAGTCCAAAGGGGCACGAGGTCGCGAGTAATCATCGTTGTTGTGCGGAACGGCGTCTCATCGAGTCCTTTATTGTCCGGGCTCGACGACATGGCGTTGGAAATCATGGGATCGTATCGTGGGTGCGCCGCAAGCTGGGAGGTCGTATTGATGTCGTACGAACGCGCGCCGATGGGTCTCCGGGATGCAGCCTCCCGTGTATTTTGTGTCGACGTACGCTCGAGACATTCGACATGAAAATATCGTGTTGTACAGATAACGTCGGCGGGATGTACACGGGTCCGATCGACCACGCGCCCGCATCCAAGTTTACGAATCTCCAAGAACGGCTTTTTGCACCGAAATTTTAGGGCACCACCCCGCGTTTCTGCAGCTCTGTGTAGGCTGCCTTTTGGACGCGGCACGCCGCCGACCCGACGGCCGCCGCGCCTCGGCACACCTGCGCAATGGCCCAGTTGGCGTCGTTCGAGTGCCGCTTCCGCTCGGCCCGCAGCATCGCCTCGCGCCTGCGCCGAAACTCGTCAATCCGTTTGTTTTGGGCCGAGTTCTGCCGCAGCTTCGAGATCATCTTGCCGTTGCGGTCGAACGCCCATCCAGCGACGGTCGCCATGTAATAACCAAACAAAATTAGCGCAGCGCCTTGTCAGCGCAGCAGCGCCTTGTCAGCGCAGCAGCACGTAGAGCACGAGCCCGGCGATGACCATGAGCATAAAGTCCGAGTCGACGGCGTGGCGCGCATACCACAACGCCATATCGCCCCGTGCGCATTCCGGAACGAGCTTCCACGCGGCCGCGGCGCCTCCTGCGGCGTATGCCGTGGCGATGCTCTCTGCGATGCCCTCGTGCGCGCAGCACCGCGCGCCGGCGCTGCACCGGAACGAGTCGAGAGGCGGGCGGCTCGGCGATATCTGGCTGCCGGGGCGCCCCGCGACGGCCGTCTCCTTGATCGACGCGTTCATCTTCTTGTGTCGTGCATCCGTAATTTTTCCGACGTCACCGCGCAAGATTGGGGGCTCCGGGGCCAAAAACGACGACACTCCAAATGCCTGTTCGAGCGTCGCGTATTCGCTCATTATATTCTATTTTACTGGTGCGAAAAAAAAACTAAATCACAATCACGTTCTTGGCCTCGGCCTTTTTGCCGGGGCGTCCGCGCTTCTTGGGGGCGGCGTCGGTGAATTCGATGACTTTCGTGTTCGTGTTCTTGGGCGCTTCGACGTCGGATGAGTCGAGGTCTGACGGAACGTCGTCAAGGTCCGAGGGGATGTCGGACAGCCGCTCCGACCCGTCTTCCGACCCTTCTTCATCCGACCCGTTGCCCGGCTTGGGGCTGGCGTCGCGCGCTGGGGCCCGCGTGATCTCCTTGATCTCCGGCTTGCGCGCCTTGTCGCGCGTGAATCGCGGCGCGAGGTCGGGCACGGGCACTTGGGGCAAGATGCTACCCGCCAGCCCGCCGAGACCCATCATCGACCCGACGTCAAAGCCCGGGCCTCGCATCTCCACGGGCGACCGGCGCCGTCCGCCCTGGGGGCTGGGGCTCGCGCGCCGGCGCGGTTGGCGCCCCCGGTTGGCGTTCTTCTTCTTCTGGGGGGCGGGCCGAGCGTACTTGCGGCGCTCGCGCTCGCGCGGTGACTCGTCAGCTGATTCCTCGGACTCGGACTCGGATTCGGACGAGCTTGGCGATCGGGCGCGGCGGCGCTTCGAGGGCTTCTTCTCGATCGTCTTCTTCCCGCCGCCCATCATCGTCTTGGTGAGGTGCCACGTCATGGCCGACCCGCCAATCATCATGATGAGCTGGATCTCCGGCGGGATCGACATGCGGCTGGCGTGCTTGGCGTGGAGTTTCTCGAACACGCCGTCAAACTTGCCAATATCGTCCATCATACTCTCCGACCAGCCGTCGAGCTCCAAGTCCATGTACGAAAATTTGCGGTTGGCGAATTCGAGGCCCGAACAGATCGTCATCAGGATCTGGCGCTGGAAGGCGATCGACGCATTGACGTCGTGCTCGGCCTTGGCGCGCGCGACTTCGGACCGCAGCTCCCGGATGTCGGCGTTGTACCCAAAGGGCCGCGTCTGGACGCCGTTGCGCGCCGACCGCTGGAGCTTGAACATCAGGTCTGCGCGCTCGTCCTCGAGTGTCTCAAAGGGCGGCAGCGGCTCGATTTCGACCGAGCGGTATTGCGGCCCGTCGTCGTCCTGGAAGTCTTCTTGGTCTTGGAAGTCTTCTTGGTCGTTGAAGTCTCCCGGGGACTGCTCCATCTCCAGCGAATCGTCGATCTTGTTCTTGTTCGCGAAATCGTTTAGCTCTTCAGGCTGCGGCTGCGGCGGCGGCGGTTGCTGCGGCCGAGGGGGCTGGGGGCGACGCTGGGGCTGGGGCTGGGGGCGAGGCTGAGCCGACCGGCTCCCGCCCGCTCCCGCCCATTGTTGCGGCGGCTGCGGGACTGCGGCCGCGGCCGGCGCGCGGGGCATCTCGAACGCTACGTCGAAATCGAGGTCGTCGCCGGCGTCGAAATCCACGACGTCGCGCGTGTCATTGCCATCGGGCCTGACCAGCGTCACGTTCTGGGCCATTCGATCTCACTAGATCAGTGGGAGATTTTGTGCGCGTCGCGGGAACGCGTGCCGTGGCCGCGAGCGCCGAGAATCCCGATGGGCCTGCGGCGGCGATGGTGTGCAACGCGTCCCGGTGCGCCAACAGCGTTTCTTTAAACACGCTTCGCTTGGGAAAGGAATCGGAAAAGAGCTCGTTCAAGCTTACATAGACTATATCCGTCTTCTCGATGTACGTCCTGTGCACGTTGCGTTGCCGCATGAAGGCCAGGTGTTTCCGAAACGCGTCCCTCAGGTGCGGCACAAACGGAATCTCGCTGACGAAGCAATAATAAGGATGCAGATTCTGCGTCCTTCCTTGAAGCTCGATATATTGGCCGGGCACGAGCCTCGACCGCATCGTCTTGGCATCCATGAGGACGCCGTACGATTCTTCCCAGAATTCGCGCGCTGCTGTGGATTCTTTATCGCGGTCGATCTTCTCGCATTTCCCTGCAAAGTCGCTCCACGTGTCGTCCCGGGCATCTCGGCCGACGAGGACGTAAAGTTGTTCGCGGATCCAGCAGATAGGAAGCACCCCGGCAGCGTACATGTCTCCGGGCTTTCCACTGCGCGACATTTTTAGGGGTGCTATTGACCGCGTCTGCCTACACGCGGTCCTCGTCGCGCGTCTTCACGAGTCTCAATATAGTACCGGCCATTCTCTTTGTGGCAGCATCGCGTCTCCCACGTGCGCGGGTACGATTTCCCGTAGCACAGCGTCAACTCCTCGCCTTTTTTTGCCAGGTGCGAGTCGGTCCATATTTCGATCCTCCCTCCCTCAACAAACGTGTTGTACACCCACGAGCAATTTGCTTTTTTGCCAGGGGGTGGCTCGTTGATGCGCGGTGTCAGCTCGTGCGCAAACATGGGGTCGATTCCGTGTCCCATCGACGGATCGATCACCAGGTGACCCTCGCGGATTCGGCCATTGCCTGTCAACGAGAACATATCCACAGAATACACGGCATTCACGATTCCCAATGCGTGCAAATCCTTGTGCTGCTTGTTCGTGTACACTCGCCCAGGATACACTCCAACACACGTGAACTGCTTGATCATCGCCTTTGTCGTCCGCACACCGAGCCCCGTATTCGAATCGAATATCTCAAATGGCGGTGGCGTTATTGGGGGCGTGCCTTGGATCACGCGCTGCGCCCTCAAAACGTGGCGGGACGTCAAGTCGTACTCCTCGTCGTCGTCGTCGACCTTGAACTTGATCGTTCGCCTGTTGGAGCCCAGCTGCGTGACAGACCCGGCCCAGCCTCCAATATCTGCAGGCGCAGGATACTCTGGCCAAGACGATGCAGGCACGAAAACGCGATCGCCAATTTTTGCCATCAACCGCTCGGGCAGGGCCTTCACACGCGCCGCATCCGGCTACCCGGCCTACGAGGCTACCCTGCCAGGCAAGTAGGAGGCGGGCGGGGATGTGTGAGCGGGCGGGCGGCGGGCGGCGGGCGGCGGGCGGCGGGCGGCGGGCGGCGGGCGGCGGGCGGCGGGCGGCGGCCGGGTTGGGCCGGATTCGAGGCCTAGGTACCCTGGGCGCCGGCCGGTCGAGCCACAGGCTTCCACAGGCTTCAGGTCGAGCACCCTGGGCGCGCGCGGCGCGGTCGAATGTCCGCGCGCGCCCGGCCGCACCCAGGCGCCCGTCCAGGCCTCTCGATCGAAGGACCTCGCTCACCTGGCTCGAAGGGAAGCGACCCCAGCTCCAAAGCTCGACTATATTTTGCTCTAGGCCATTCCGGATTTTTCTGGTTCGAGTCAGCTTCTAGGCAGCTTCTTTACATATCGAGGGTCGAGTCAGCTTCTAGGCAGCTTCTTTACATATCACCGGAGGGATTGGCCGTGGACGCATTCCAAAAAGTGTTCGCGGACGTCCATCGCGTGCTCGACGTAGTCCACGGTTGCCATGGGGCACTGCGCCTTGAGCGCGCGCGTCATCATGCCCTGAGACTTGAACGCGCCAGGGCACAAAGACGAATAGATCGGCTTGGGGCTGTCGTCGCCGTGCACCACGATGATCGCGCTGACGTAGCTGCCAAGCGCCAGACGCAAATTCGCCACGATGCGTTTCTCGTCGCACCCCTGGTGCATGCCGAGGTACACCGCGATACCGTTTGCCGTCTTCCGGTGAATTTGGTGCACTGGCATGACGATGTCCAAAATTGTCATGTCGACGACCAAAACCTCGATCGTCGACCACATATCAGCGTACGTAAAGTCGACGTCTTTGTAACACGAAAAGTTCGGGAAGACCATCGTGCGAATCACCGGGTTCATCGAGAACGTCTGCGGCGTGATGTCCGTCCACCACATGTCGACGTCCTGCGCCGTGCTGGGCACCACGCACCCCATGCACGTCTCGCTGACGCGCAGCGCCGTGATGCCCGTCTGCGAAACGTCGAATTCGCCCTCGACGTCCAGGCAGTTGTCGATCACCAGACGCTTCAACGACGTGCTCTTGGCGAAAAAGTTATCGTGGACGAACCACGTGCCGTTGCCGGAGATGCGGAGGGTCTCGACGTTCGGCATCGGGTCGAGCGTGAGGTCGACGTCGTTCGTCAAGGTGATTTCCAGGGCTTTGACGGAAACCGGCACGGCGCACGGCGGCACGCCTGCATGCCCGCTCTTCGACACGATCACGTGCTCGGCGCCGGCGTGGTAGTACACCAGCTTGCGGCACTCGGTCGGTTCGTGCGCAAGCCACCGCGTCAATTGCCGCGCGTCTCCGGCGACTTGCACGACGGCCATTTTGGGATTCCAAAAAGTATTTGTGGGTTATATTTGTGCTGGCATTCGACTGTGAGTCGATGTATATAATCCAAGTCTATGATTTATATTATGTTTATATGTTATCATGCCCGACAAGTGCGCGAAGAAGGTGTGCCCTCCCCATGCCGACGGCCGGGCGCGGGCGTGCAACCCAGAGACGGGACGGTGCAAACTCGTCGCCAACGCCAAGGCCAAGGCCAAGGCCAAGGCCACGCCGAAGACGTCGAAGCCGGCCGAAGCCGTCATCAAGCCCAAGAAGAACGGCACGCGTCCGATGACCGTCAAGCAAATCCTCGCGTACCTCGAATCGAGCGGCGCATACAAGGAACTCGCCAAATTTCCTGCCGAGGACGCCGCGCGCGGAAATAACCGCAAGGGCTTGGGGCACCTCGTTGGCCGATGGGTGCAAAAGTACGGCGCCACGCATGTGAATCAGAAGCTGCTCAAGAAGCTGCTCGACAAGCCGGGCAAAAAAGTCAACTTGGTCTTATTTGACTTTGACACGGAGTTTGATAATGATCTCTACGAGAAGGCAAACGAAGGCGACTTTGACGAGGTGGTGGCCACCCGGCTGAAGGATACGGACGATGGACACGCGGAAATCATGAAAGCTGCCGATTACGGCGGCGGGTGGGATGATGAAGATCACCCTGTGCTCAAGGAACCTGATTTGAAATCTGATCTCGTGAAAATCACAACACGAGTGGGCGGCGAGTTCTTCGCGTTGGTCTGGCTCAAAACCGAGCCCGGTTCGAAATGGGAGTCGAAAATTGGGCGGTACGACATGGTGTTTACGTGGCTCACGTAAAATTAATCGTACAAATAATGCAGCAAATCGAGCACGTGGTGCCGGCAATCGCGGATGCCGATGATGTACTTGGTGGGGAGACGCGCCTCAAACTCGGCGATGTTTTCAATCGTGTTGTGCACGCTCGGCAATGGGATGAAGATCGTCGGGTCGTGCAGAGGCGAATCGAACCGGCTTCATCGTACGCGATTGGCCCGTGCTCAAAGACGCGCTTTGCGTCGCCCGACCGTGCCACGAGCCCTACGTGGTACAGCATCGGCGGACACAAGACGCCTGGCCGAACGCATATCTTTTGCTGCACCAGAACGACGCTCGTGGTGCTTCCGGTCCGCTCGGCGCCTTGCACCGCTTTGAGCACTCGGCCGTAGAACGCCCCGTTCAAATACATACATCCCCGGCAGTAATTTTTTCCCATGCTTTCCTAGGAACGGAAGCAAATGAAGTCGGTACAAAACACCGACGAGACGTACTCGAATCTCATGTACGCAAACCCCGTCGGCACGCGAAACAACAACTGTTACGCGTGGGCGATCAATTATTACAAGAATTCAGGCGACGAAAAGCTGCAGCCGGGCGATCTTGCCGGAATGCCTGGAGGCAACAACACGAATTGCGACGATCTCGTCAAGCGTGCACTGGCCGATGCCAAGGCCATGGGATGGTCACTACGATTCATCGGAAATTCAAAAGTCCCGTGCTGTAACGGCTACAAGATTGTCGCGGTCGTCGCGCCAGGCAACGACTTCCATTGGTATCGTCAACATAAGGATCTCCTGTATCGCATCAAGACGCCCCGGAGCCTTAAAGAGCTTGCGAAAGAGTTTGGCGTATCGTCCAAAGACATCACGATTCCAGGCGCAAAGAAAAAGGCAAGCGTAGGCGATCTCGTGCTCATCAAGAATGCAAACGTGTGGAGTCACAAGCAAGGCTTCAGCGGCGACGGCCCGCTTTTAAAAGACGCACTTGGGAGAATTATCAAGGACCCGGCCAAAGCGTGCCGCAACTACGGCAACGGTCTCGATTACAAAGTTGTATGCGGCGCCTTTTGCTTTAAAAAGAAGCCTTAGAAGAAATGTTCTCGATTCCTCAGAAAACAGTCGTCAAGATTACCGGCAATTCGCGGACTTCCGATGAGCTCATCGATCGCATTGGCGTCGTATGGGAAACGCCCGATTCGTGTTTAGGAGGATGGCATGTCGTCGAGCTTATCGGCGGCACGCGCATCAAGATCCAGAAGAACGCCCTGACGGTGATCGATTCGGCAGGCGTCATCACGAATTACCGCTGCGGCGACCGCGTCCGGGCACGGCGGTCGCCGCAGCGCAGCTCGTTTGAATGATGTATGTAACGATTCACAAAGTCAGCATCGGCGTCTGTTGCTGCGCGAGAAGCTGCAACTCGTGAATCTTGGTCTGGTACCCCTGCATTTCGATCGCCAGCCGCTTTGCGTTGTTTGTGTTTCCCGCCGCAAGGACGTGGCGCGTACGAAGTACCTGAAGCACGAGAAACATCTCTCTGAATTCGCGTATTGCCTCGGCGATCACCAGAGGGTGGAGCGTCATTTTTGCTTCGCGGTAGATCTTTTCCATCCGTTCAGTCTCGTTTTTCCGCGCCTGAAGTCTCGCAACGAGCGCACGTGCCACGTTTCTTTTGTGGACGGCGTGCGAGTGGTTTGATTGCTGCTTCCGTACCGCGCGCTCGAGAATCTTGATGACGGCCGCAGAGCGCTCGTCGTTCGGATTATGGTCGCGCTTCCTTGCGATCAAAACTTGCTCGAGATTATCATTGACATGCTTGATGTCCGATTCCGCATACCTGAGCTCCGCGAGCGCGCGCTGGTAGTTTCGCTCGCGCGGCGTGTACGTCTTCTCCTTTTCGCGCCGTTCTCCATTTGAAAAGTAATTCGGGCCACCTGTGTGACGGCGATGGGCTCCGTATGGACCGTGCCTGTGCCGCGCTGTCCTGTCCGCTTCGAGCCATTTCATGTCGCGCCGTATCACGTTTGCATGCGGGCTGTGAAGAGCCAGCGCCTGGAGACGCGCGACAGTGTGGTCCGTCCCATGCTTGCGCGCGTTCGTATTTAGCGCACGGTATCTGCTGTCGTAATGGTGCGTTGGAGCGTAGCCTTCAATCGTAACGTTTGCCATTATATTGGCCAACACATTTTATTCCGCACACAGCTTAAAGCCTGCCGTGATGGCGTGCACGTATGGCGACGGAGGCAGATCCGGAAGCCGTTCGGGCCAAGGTCGCCGCGCGTTTTGCCGAGACTTTGAACGATGCAAGTCTCGGCAAAAAGCTCGAGATCGTCTTGTGGAACTCTGTATTAAAAACGTGTCAGGCCGACCACGTCCCGCTGGAGTGGACGTCGACGTTCGCCCAGAGCTTCCGGGAGCGGTACACGGCCCGGGCGCTGGGGATCGATATGTACAACTTGAAAACAAACGAGACGTTGCGGTCCCAACTCCAATCTGGCGAATTACCGCTTAAAAAGTTTGTCGCGATGACGCCGTACGAAATGAAACCCGCGCTGTGGGAACCGATATTCGAGAAGATCGCCGCCAAGAACCTGCGCAACCAGTCGCGCGTCGACCCGGACTTGATGCCGGACGGATTGCTGGAGTGCCGGCGCTGCAAATCGAAGAAGACGACGTACTTTCAAATGCAGACGCGGAGCGCGGACGAGCCGATGACGGTCTTCGCGAGCTGTCTCAAGTGCGATAACCGCTGGAAGCAATAATTACTTAAATTACTTAAAACCACGACGACCATTTCGACGAATCACATATTTTCTCTTTAAACTCGTTGACTAATTTGGCGAGAAAGTATTCGGCCCGCGTATCTCTGGCATGCGCCGGGACGAGGCGGTGGGCGTTCAGGTGCCTCGACGCGCGCGTATCGAAACAGCGCAGCAGCCCATCGCGGACGTTCTTGAACGCCTGGACCGGTGCCGCCAATTCACGAATGTGGCCGCGCCGCACGAGTTCGAGGAACGCGTCGTACGCTGGCGCCGTGAGCAACCCGTTCTGGCGGGCGTCGACACCCCCAAGTTCCGCGACGCGTCGAATCTCGTCAAACAACGCTTTCCCGGCATCGTATAGCTCTGGCATGACGGTCCTGAGACGACTGTGTGGACCGACCAAGTAATTCATCGTCCGAATATCCGTCTCGATCGCCGCGTCGCCTCGGAGGATCTTGAACGCGTCGAGGAACGGCGTCTCCCACATGTTGCGCAGCTTCGCGCACCCCCCGGCAGGCAGCGCGCACTGCTGCATCGCGGCCAACTTCAGGTTCCAGAGGGCTTCGATGTCTGCGCCGCGCACTTCAGGGAACTGGGACCAATGAACTTGACCCGCCGCGCGCATGCACAGCCGCTGCACGATCGGGCGCTGGACGTCGGTCATGACGACCGGCGCGCGCGGTGGCCGGTCGGACGCGAACCCGGTCGGACGGTGCGGCTTTGGCTGTGGGGTGGGCTTTTTTGCGGGCTTTTTTGTGGGTTTATTGGCGGGCTTTTTTGCGGGCTTTTTTGTGGGTTTATTATTGGCGGGCTTTTTCGCGGGCTTTGCCGGTTTCTTTTTCGGCGGCCGGCTGTAGTGCTTCTGCGCGAGTTCCCACGCTTGCCCGAGCGTCTGGAACGCCTCGGTCGACCCTCCGGGCTTATTGGGATGACGCGCGAGCGCGAGCTTGTGGTACTTCTTCTTGACGTTGTCGAAGCTATTGCTCGGAACGACGCCCAGCGTTTTCTTCCATAACGCGCTCATGATATATACTTGACGCATACATATAATTATCTCGGGTCATGGTATGAGCGGTCGAGGGGGCGGTGTGTGGACAAACTCAGACGGACAACAACACATCAACTACAATGACACCCAAGCTGGTCCGATCGACAACACCGTGGAGGGCGGTTATGAGGATTCTGTGGCGTGGCAGCGGAGAAAAAAGATCAAGATCGTGCTGATCGTCGTCGTTCTCGGCGCGCTGGTCGCTGGCGGGCTGTGGGCAGCTGGATATCTTGGCGCCGACAAGAAGAAAGAGAAAAAAAAGCCGGACGTAATCGCACCTGCGCGGTCTGTAAAGGCAAATGTGCCGGTTTCGAAGCGACCTGTTGCCAAGCCCGCGCTGTCAGCCGCGATAACGACCAAGCCCGACGGGCGCCCAATCACGCAAAAGCCGGCAGGCGTCGCCGACAAAAGTAAAAAAAAGTCCGCAAAGGCCAACAAGAATCGGAAAAAGGCCAAAAAGGACGACGATGCGTGAACAACCTCGATCAAAGATTCACAAAAGACACGCCTTTCGGCACCTCGCGCGGCGTGCCGAGGCGTAGCAAGTCACGGAGGCTTTGATTTTTGTAGCGGACATCGCGCGCGTTCGGGTCGTAGTGCCATTCCGGCGTGACGAGAACCGACGCCTCGATCGGGAGGTAGACGGTGACGCGCGCGGGATGCCCCCGGGGCTGATGCGCGCCGCTGCGGCTGCTCGCGCTGTCCACCACGTCCATCACGGCTGCGAGGTACGACAAAACCGCCATGCGTGCCATGAAAGCAAGTCGTTTAAGCGACTTTAATAAAACCTGGGCAGATAAGATGACGACGCAGCTGGCGCTCCGGCGCTTTGATATTACCAAGACCGACGAGAAGCGGGTCATTTTGGTGCTGGGCAAACGCAACTCCGGTAAGTGCTTCCAGCGCGGGTCGCGAATCATGATGTGGGACGGGTCCATCAAGACCGTCGAGACCATCGAGATCGGCGACCGACTCATGGGCGACGACTCGACGCCCCGAAATGTCCTCGGCCTCGCGCGCGGGCGCGACGAGCTGTTCTGTATTAAACCGAAACATGGGGCACAGCACGTCGTGACAGGCGATCACGTCCTTTGCCTACAATACAACCGCCCAGCAGAACCGACGATTCCCGATGCAGAAGTAACGGTGAACGAGTTTCGGGCATTGCCGCGCGCCACGCAGCAGCAGCTCTTGTGTTACCGCGTCGGGCCTGCGCCGTCTAAATACGCCTTTGAGGTTATTCCAGTTGGCGAGGACGACTACTACGGCTTTGAGACGGATGGCAACCACCGCTTTTTGCTAGACGATTTCACTGTATCGCATAATTCCCAAATGAGCGCCGATTGGCTCTTTCACAAGCGCCGCATCCCCGTCGGTATTTTGATGTCGTCGACCGAGGAAGCGACCGGTTTCTTCAAAAGCGTCTGCGGCATACCCGACACGTACATATACCCGGAGTGGAATCCCGAGGTCATCGATACGATCATCGCCAAGCAGCGCAAGCTCGCGAAAGCCGGCAAATTGCGCAACTGCTTTATCGTCTTAGATGATCTCGCTTTCGACAAGGCGATTTTCAACAGCAAACAAATGCGCGAGCTCATGTTCAACGGCCGGCATTACGGTATCATGCTCATTATCACTGCGCAGTTCCTGGGCGATCTCCCGACATATTTCCGTTCGAATGTCGATTACGTGATCACGTACCGCACGCCGTCGATCCAGGACCGCGATCGTCTATACAAGAACTTCTTCGGCGTCGTGCCGACCTTCGGGATGTTTCAGGCGATCATGGATTCAACGACTGAAAATTACAGTGCGCTGGTATTAGACAACACCGTCCAGAGCAACGCGCTCGCCGACTGCATCCAGTGGTACAAGGCCCCGTTGCGCGGCCCGGCGATGGGCAATTTCCAGATCGGGTGCAAGGCGTTCCACACGTTTGCCAGGCGACGCGGCAAAAAGGACGATCTCCTGCCGGAAGAATCGCCCGCCAACCCGCACCGGCCGACGACGGCAAAGAATCCACGCGTTCTCGTCAAGAAGCTCGGTGCGGCGCCGCGTTAATTTCTTGCGTACTCATAATGCCCCAGTCGTCCCGGTCGTCCCGGTCGTCAGCACTGAATGCGGCGCTGGCGAAGATGGCGAAAGAACAGCACCTCGATCACCTCCGACGCAGCCGCAAGGCAGCGCAGTTGGCCGAGAAAGCCCGGACGCCTCACTACCGTCCCAAGCCCGGGAACAGGGACCAATTCGGCATTGTGATGCCCTCAAAGGAAGAGCTCAAGTGGGTGCTCGCCCATAACGCAGAGCTGAAAAGGGCGGCCGAATGGAAAGCTCTCGCAAACCGGTCGGGCGTCCGGGCGCCGTTGAAGCCGACAAGAATCGCCAAGCAAGGACACCGCGCGCACGAGGTGGTGTACGACTACAAATTGCGAGCATACCGGCCGATCGAGGAAGGTGTGAACTTCCGGAAGGCGTGAACTTCCGGGCTTAATAGTAATCCGCCTGGAGGAACGCGAGCGCTTCGGCGCACCCGGCCTCGGCCGCCTCGCCGACCGTCGCGTACCTCGGCGTCCGGCCTTTGAGGATTCTCGTGTCGGCGCGCAGCTGGTAGTCGCCTTTGAGTATACGCAGCTTGGACGCGTACGTTTCCGGGTTCAGGCGCGACGAGTTTCCCGTGGCGGCGCGCTGCCCGATCCAGTCCGTCGAGTCCACAAAGCCGAAGCGGATGATATTAAGAATTTGCAAAGAGTAATTTATGGTCAGGAGCCACGTGCTTCTCGATTTCCCGGATGTCGAAGCTATGCCGGCCGACGAGCACCGGTTTCCGAAAACTGCGCGTCCGCCAGATTGACCGCACGTCTTGAGTTCGAAATTATACACTGGGTCTTCAAAAACAAAGTCGGGATCTCGCGCGTGCCGCGGCGCGTCGGGGTGCCTCCACCTGGCATCTTCGTCGTGGAGCGCGTACGCGAGCAGTTCCTGGAAAATCTTGCCGGTCGCCTGGGCGTCGAGGTGCATTCGAGCGAGCGGCAGCGGCCCGATGCGCGCGGTCCACAGCGTCGTCCACGACTTTTCGACTGCCCGGACGATATACGGCAGGGCCACGTGCGCCATGTGTCGTGGGAGGCAAAGGCCTTAAAGCCCCTTTTCCCCAAAAAGAATCATGAAATTCCGAGATACGATCATCTGCCCCTGCCCCTGCCCCTGCCCCTGTCGAAGTTGAAGCGACGACTCCCGTTGCCCCAGCCCCAGCCCCGGCCCCGGCCCCGGCCCCGGCCCCGGCCCCGGCCCCGGCCCCGGCCCCGGCCCCGGCCCCGGCCCCGGCCCCCGCCCCGGCCCCGGCCCCCATCGCCCTCGACATCGACGTCGTCCCGACCCGCAAGCCCCGGGCAAAGAAGCTGCCCGCCGCACCTGCCGCACTTCCCGAGTAATACCAATGAAAAAAAAATGGGTGCCTAGGACATGAAGAACAAAGAGTGCCGCGCGTGCAGAGAAGACCAAATTTGCAATCCCGCAACTGGCCGATGCGTCTCGAAACGTGGCGAGATTGGTAAAGAGCTCGTGAAAAAGGCGGCCGTGCGACAACGCGCCGCCCTCCTGCGAAACACGCTCGCGGGGCGCCCCTTGATCGCGAGGTCTGTCAGGGAATTGAGCATCGATGAAATCGTCGAACAAATTGTTCCGCCGGCAGGCAATGTTTTCAATAACGTGAAACGCATGACGCATGACCAACAACTCGCAGTGAACCTGACGCCTTATATCCGCGCAATGGGCCCCAGCGCGCGCCTCCTCACGACCAAGCTTGCATTTGCGCTCGCTCCCAACCCCGGCGACGTCGCCGAGATGAAATATATGGTCAACGAAAAGACGATGAAACATGTCGTGCCGCTTCTCGTCAAGACGAAAGAGAAGAAGGTTCGCGGTGATGATTATTACCCCGGCGATGGTGATTGGGAATTCAGGACGGCACCGCATCGTCTTCACCGGATCTTTATCACGCACCCATTGCCGGGCGATCTGGAAGCGCCCGACCTGCGTCAGTATGGCCCCTTCACGTACCCAGTTGACGAATATCTGATTTTTGATCATGGTCGAAACCTCGCCGAATTTCAATACCGCTGGGTGCAGCACAAATCCACGGAATTGGTCATGGACCCTGCTGGATATCTTGGCGCTGGGCGATGGGCAATACTCGCGATGGGCAATACTCGCTGGGCGATGGGCAAGACGTACGTGTGGGTGGATTCGCGCGCGCTCGACGCGGCAGCCAAGATCAAGCGCGAATTGTGGCGACGCGTCCAGAAACGGCAGCAGATGGCTCTATTGAACGAAATCTATCGCCCCGGCGGCATTGGCGCGACGGCCGCCGTGAATCGCCTCGCGCGCCGATAACGGGGTTTAAAGCCTCAGTTGCATCGCGCTCGTATCGCCCCCACAATGCAGGCATTTGCGTACGGTGCCGTATCGTTCGCGTCGCGAGGCAATTCGACGATCCTGAAACCCCCGCCGCCCCGCCCGCCCGCCAAGCCAAAGGGTGAATACTGTTGGCGCGCGACCGTCGAGGCTACTGCAAACGACACAACGACCCGGTGAACGCGTTTCGTGTCCTCATATCGCGAGATGGCGCTGGATCATTTCGCGATATTGGGAGGTATACAGAGTATGCCGAAAGCTTTGGACGCATCCGCGTAGCGTACCCGACGACGTTCGGGACGGCGCGCGTCACGCTCAAGCCGCAGGGCGCGTCGCGCATTTCTTTTCACGGCACGGGTCCCTTTGGCGTCTCGTTCCAGGGCGCGTGGACGCGGAACGGCAACGTCATCACGTTGGACCAGACCGTCCAAGGCATTCCGTCGTTTGCGACTGGTCTCGTGCACAAGAAAGTCCGCCGAGCTCTGGACGACTTGGCACGCGTTTGAAACCTGAAGATTACGCGGCCCGGGCGGCGTTGCCCTGTCCGCTCCTGTTCTTGAAGTTCGCGGTCGTCTTGGAGTTGAACGTCGACAGCTGCTTTTCGTACGCCTTGAGCGCCAGGGCAAATGTGGGCGTCGGCCAGAACGTCTCGTTCTTGCGTGACTTGATCGCGCTCATCGCGTTTTGCGCGGTCAATCCATACTTGAACATCAAATAGGCGGCGACCGTCGCGGCGCTGCGCTGCATGCCGGCGCGGCAGTGGACGAGGACGCCTTTGCCGCGCTGCAGGACCGAGTCGATGGCGCGGACGACGACGGGAAAGTGCGATAATATGACGTCGTTGTTGTTGGTCGCGTCGTCGATGGGGATGCGGTAATATTCGACGCCAGGGACGTTGAGCATGGGGATGGTGTTGCTGCAGTTGACGACCAGTCCGATATCGTGGTCTGTAATGAAGCTGGCGTCGGCCGAGTCGCCCTCGGACCCGATCCAGAGGCCTGGCCGGATTTCTTTGGCCGGGAAGTATCCGACCATGGTGTGCAGATACAGTAGAGCACAGAAAAAAAGACGGATTTCCAAGCTACTTCCGCAGTTTCCAGCGGTACTCGCCATCCGACCAACCGCCCGCCCGCCTCGCAATCTTTGCAGAGACGTACATCTGGCCGTCGACGCCCATGCGCGTCTGGTTGGGGAATTCGGCGGCGTGGTCGTGCGGCGCTTTCTTGCGGCTTGCGACGATGGCATCGCACTTGGAGACCTTTGGGTTCCAGCGCTTGCCCGGCGGGCACCGGGGATCCCCCAGGTTGATGAGCCCGTTTTTGTTGGGTTTGGTCGCCACGCGGGGCGCGTTTGCTTTGCCGGGGTTGCCGATGAACACGTATACGGGATCTGAGCCGCTTCCGGTGACGGCAATATCGTGATCAAAGTATATAAAGTCCTCCTCGTGGCCGTTGTAGAGGAAAATCAAGTTATCGTCGTCAGGGATCGTTATCGTCGTGTTACCGGTCGTCCCCCCCCGGCGCCGTTGGTGATTTGTTCGGGGCGCCGGCCCCCTGTCAAAAGATCCAAACATTACAGGGTGGATGACGACAAGTTCCTTCCACCGGTCCTGCGGCTTGCGGTCGGACCAGCCTTGGCCTTTTTGCAGCCCTACGAGGCCCGTCGTTCCGGCCATGTACTTCTTCGCAATGTTCTTGGTCAAGTACGTCACGTACGGGCCGTACCCCTTCTTTGCCAAGTCCATCATCAGACGCCGTTCCTCCTTCTGGCTCATCTCGACGTCGTCATATTTGGCATCATAAAACCCTGGAATGTTGGGAATGTTGGGAAACGACGCGACGACCTCGCCCTTGGTGAGGGGACGCGTCGCGTTGGCGGCCGGCTTTTTCGCAGCTGCCGGCTTTTTCGCGGCCGGCTTCTTGGCGTTCCCGGTCAGCTCCTTGCCAATCTTGCCGCTCTTGAGGACGCACCGGCCCGAGGCGGGGTTGCAGATCTTCGCTGTTTCGCACGGCTTGCACTGTTTCGCCATACCGAATGCAAGAAAATAATAATCAGTGGACGTACGGCTCGTTCACAACAATTCGCAGCGTGAACGACGTCTGCACGGCGGCGTTTGCAGATTCGCCGGCATCGGATCCGAAATTGAAGACCGTTCCCTGAGTCGTCTTCAGCGACGGCGTCAGCTTGTCGATGCGCACGCCCGGCGCATACGAGATCTTGCGCTGCGGCGTGCCTGCCGACCCGGCGTCGCCGTACGACTGGACGAATCCTCCAAAGACGCCGGACGGCACGAGCTTTGCAAACGCGCTCGCGCTCGTCGGGTTGGTGCCGTCGTAATTGCCTTTGAGTTCGTCGAACGACAGGTACAAGCACGGCTCGTTCAGCACATTGGCGGTATTGGGGAAGGAGCACCCGATCAGCTCGATGCTGGACACGTTTTTGAAGCTGCGCGGCACGTTGGCCCCGGCATACCCTGGCGCCGTAAGCGTGGTCGGCGGGACGCCTTCGGCATTCGCGACGGTAATGGTCGTCGACGACGATACCGCGCCAAACTTGACTTCAAAGCGGCTCGATTTGGGCCATGCCGTCCTGTCGCGGTCGACGCTGTCTATGGTCACGTAATACTCTTTCTGCAGGGTTTTGCCTGACGACGGGTTGAGGTACGCAGTCATTACCTTGAAGAAAGAATAAATATTTTGGGTTTGGAATTACCCGACAAAGCCGCCGACCGTCGAGCGCATGACGGCCATCCCCAGGACGAATGCGATGACGCACGCGCTCGGGAGCCACGCCAGCTTGACACACCCGTTTTTCAACTTGGAATTGAAGCTGACGACGCGGCACGTGACATTGCCGGTGAATGCGTAGACTCCGTAGATCGAGCACAGGATCCCGATGATGGACGCGATGATGAGGAGCATTACAGGAGCACGAGATTTATTTTTGGATTTTCAAGCCAAGTTGTTGACGAGATCCGTGGTCGACGGCATGATGTCTTCCGCTTGATTTGCGCGCATGATGACGAGCGTCGTCAGGCCCATCCCAACGGCAATGACGCCGACCGTGATTGCAAACGATTTCTGCGTGCACTTTTTGATATTCGTCGACTGTGCGCACGTGATCCCCTTGTGCGCGCCCCACACGCCCCATGCGGCCATGATAACCACGACGAGAATCAGGATTGTCCGGAGAGTTGACGCCGTGCAGGAATCCATGTTTATCTGCAACATTTTTTTTTGTCTCGTAAGCCTATGCCGGGCGGCCTCCTCCAATTGTCGGCATACGGAAGTGCGTCGACGTATCTGCACACAAACCCGGAAATCACGTTCTGGAAGCAAGTCTGGAGACGGTCGACGGCGTTCGCGCTCGAGTCGATCGAGATGCCCTTTTCCGGCGGCGCGGCAAACTTTGGCGTCAAGGTCACGGCTCCGATCTCCAAGGGCGCCGACATGGCACACCGTGCGTGGCTAGAAATCACGCTGCCCGACCTTGCGGATTATAGCACGTCGCACATCACCGCAACCAGCTCGCAGCCGCTCATCCAGCGCGCGTATATCGACGGCGACTTTGTCAGGATCCGCGTCGCGCCGCCTGCCGGAGGGCCGCCATCGGGATCGTGGGCGGCGTTGGTCGGGATATCCGGGTGGTACAAAATCAAAGCCAACGGCACTTTTCTGGGCACGGATTCCGAGAACGACACGCTCTTCCAGATCGGGAGCGGGGAGTACACCGACCACGCGATCCCAAAGGCCGACATTCCGGCGGCGTGGACCAACGTACCGGTGCAACTCACCGCCGTGGCCGTCGACTCGTCGTTTGCAAACCCGTCGACCGAGTCCATGGCCCGGACGGTTCTCAACCTCAAGTGGACGAACAGCATCGGGCACGCGATCGTCGAGTCGGCGGAATGGGAGGTGGGAGGCACGCGAATCGACAAAATCCCATCGGACTTCATGGACGCCTGGAGCGAACTCACGGAAAAAGAAGAGAAACGACTCGGGTTCAACTCCATGGTGGGCAAGTATGATAATTATGATATCTATGACGAGACGAAATCGAATCGCGGTGCCAAGACGTACTTTGTGCCTCTTCTCTTCAGCTTCTGCCAGAGTCCGTCGCAATCCATCCCGATTATCTCGCTGCAATTTCACGATACGCGACTGAATATCAATTTCCGCGAAGCCCTGGATCTCGTCAAGTGCAACTTGCCGGTCTCGGCGCTCATCGGCCCGACCGGCCTCCCGATCTCCATGACGAATTGTCAGCTGTATGCTGACATGGTGTTCTTGGACACGGAGGAGCGTCGGCGCATGAGCAGCATGGAACATGAGCAGCTTATAACGCAAATTCAGTACCTGGGAGACTACACGATCGCACCGAACGATCCCGGGCTCGTGAAGAAGATCCCGCTCGACGGCCTCAACCACCCGATCAAGGAACTCATATTTATTTACCAAGGGTACACGAGGTATCAGCGCAACGCCGTGACAGGCAACGATTGGTTCAATTACCAGCTGGCAGATGCTCACGAGGACGCGTTCCTCAACGTGCGCTTGACGCTCAACGGGACGGAACGCATGCCGCCGCGAACCGGCCAATATTTCAGACAGGTGCAGCCGTACCAGCATCATACGCGCGTGCCGACCAAGCACGTCTTATGCTACAATTTTGGCCTCGAGCCGGAGAGCGCAAACCCGACTGGATCGTGCAATTTCAGCCGTCTCGAGCAGGCGTCGCTCAACGTGACGCTCAGCCCGAACATCGACGTCAACGGCGGCAAGATCAAGGTGTACGCCCTTGGGTACAACGTCCTGCGGTACGCCCAGGGCCTCGCTGGCCTTGCCTTTTCGTCCGGCTAAAGTTTTTCTGCCGGTACGTATGGGCAATTGGGTGCGTGTGCATTCGACGGTCATGGACAGCATGATGCTCATCGGTCTGCTCCTCGTTCTATGGGTTGCCTTCAAGGCCGAGCACGACCGGAAGTACATTTTCGACCTCGCGTTCCGCAGCCTGTGGTTCGCAACAGCCTTTTCGCAAATGTTCGAATGATTTTTTTGTGCGTATACCATATATGCCCCGGTGCCCAGAGTGCGCGTCGACGAAAATGTGCAACCCAGCCACAGGCCGGTGCGTGCTGAAAAACGGCAAGATCGGCCTCGCGCTGACCGGGAACGCCAAGCCCAAGTCTAAAAAGCCCGCCGCAAAGAATGCCGTGCGCCCCCTCACGAAAGCCGAGGTCGTCGCATCGTTCCCCAAACTCCAAAAGGGATGGTCGGACGATCTGGATTTTAATTCCATGAAACAGGTTGCAGAAGTAGGGTACGGATCCTTTGTACGACCTCTGTCGAAAGCACTTGCTCTCAAGTATATGGGGAAAGACCTCGTATCTATCGGCGGGCGGTCTCCGTACCAGTACGACCCACGGTTTCCCCATAAGTATGACCGAAAGGAGATGAAGATGTACTCGTGGTCATATCCTGACCCTGCCGAACGCGTCAACGAGCTCATGATTATCCGTCCAATCATGTTCACCGACAATCGCAAAGAACTTGCCATAGATCGGGACGGCGACCGAACGGTCCCAATTTACTTCCCCACGGCGGCGCACGGCGTCACCGGGTACAAGAAACAGGACCCCATCTACGTCTTCGTCGGCAAGCCCAGCCAACTGAACGTCGATCGGTTCGCGCGATTAATTTTCGATTCTCGCGCGTAATTCAAACGGTACTGTATTGAAAATTGCGAAACTTACACGATGCATTCTTCGGCGCCGCAGCATCTTTCGTGCTGCCGCCAAAGAATGTCGCGATCGCGACGCCTTCGACCATGCACTTCTTGGACGCCCGCCACACAAAGGGAAGCGTCGACACTTTGCCATTGATGCCGAGCTCTAAGATGCCGTTCTTCTCTCCGGGGTCGTTCATTTTCAGACGGAGACGCACGTCGTTCCACGCGCCGCGCTTGAAGGTTCCCGCGCTGCCGTCGCGCCACACGTGCGTTCCTTTCGACGTGTGCTGGACGACACCGGCAAATGCGGGTCCCTCGACCTTGTCCAACAGATCGCGGTCGTCTTTGCCGCCGCACACCTGAAGAGGGACGTAGACGTACGCCACCGCGTCGCCCCCTTGCTTGAAGACGACGCGCGCCGACCCACAGTCGTCGGACCAGTTGCCTCCGCTCGCGCCGACGCCGCCCACATACAGCCCCGGCAACTTGCCGCCTTCCTTCCAGTCAAAGTGTTCGTTAAAGAAAACCTGATATGTTAGCGTGCACTCGGTCGCCGGGAACCCTTTGGGCTGCGCGTGGAACGTCACGCCAGAGTCGCTGCCCACTTTGCCTGCGACGTAGTCCACGCACAATTCCCCGTCTTTGACCGTCATCTTGCCGCCTCCGCTGCTTCGCCCGAGCATGCCCCATGGCGCCGACGTCGTAGGTACTTTTGATGTCGGCAACGGCGGCATAATAACTTTAAGGAATATTTTTTCTGGCCAGACACTAAGAACGCGCATTATGGTGAGCCGACCAGAATCATCTTTAGGGTGGGTCATTGCTGCTGTCATTTTAGTCATCGTGCTTGCCGGCGGGGGCGTCGGGATTTGGCTGATTGTGCGTGCCAGCAAGAAGAGCAAGGCAAAAAAGGCCTCGCGGAGGACGCCGGTCACTTCGGCCACTGCGCCAGCGCCGGTGGTCCTGCCGCCCTTGGCCACTGTGCCGGTCGATGCGCCAGCGCCGGTGGTCTACGCGCCGCTGACCACGCCGCCGACCATTGATTTGGGACCCAAGACATCCTCGCAGTTGGGCTTTGAAGAGGCCGTCGCCAGATCTCTTGCCACAGCTCCTACGACGACGCCCGAGCAACAGGCCAAGAACGCCCAGTCGCTTGCCAACTGGAAGAACGAAGTGCCTCTCGTGCTCACGACGCAGCAGATTGAAAACAAACAGGTCCAGACGGCAAAGCGCGAAGCAGCAATCGCCGTTTTGTCTGCCAAGCTTAAAGAGAAAAAGTTGGCAAAACCAGTCGAGGCAGGAGAAAGTAAAGTGCCCACCGCGGCAGAAACCGCAAAGAAATCCCGAGATGCGAAGAACGCTGCTGCATGGGCCGCGGTGGGTGCGAAACTCAAAGCGAATAAGAAGCCCGCACCGGGCGCGGCTGCCCCAGGGGCCATCCTTCCCACCGCGACAGGAACTGCAAAGAAAGCCCGAGATGCGAAGAACGCTGCTGCATGGGCCGCGGTGGGTGCGAAACTCAGAGCGAATAAGAAGGCCGCACCGGGCGCGACGGTTGCCCCAGGGGCCATTCTTCCCGGCGGCAAGGGCAACAATTTCGTCATGACGATGTACACGTTCCAGGACAACACACCGAGTAATTCAACCTCGTCTGCGTCGGGAAGGACGCTCATTCCGTTTGTTTCAGTTGCGATGTTGCGGCGGATGATCAAGCAATTCGGCGGCACGATAAATTACGGCGATTACTTGCACGTGGCCTTCTTGAAAGGCCGGAAGATGCCGAACGGGAAGCTTCATACGGGCTGGGTCCGCGTCGACGACTTCTGCGGCGATGGGGGCGACGACTCGTATTGTTACCAAACCATAGCCGGCGAGAAGTATCCGGTCATCGACCTCTGGATCGGCGATATGACAAAGAGCGGAATGGATACAAAAGGAAAGTGCACCGGGCCGGCAGGCAGCGGGCAGGAAAAGACGCTCGTGCACCGCGGCAACCCGGGCGCATCGTTCGTGACCGATTACGGCGGGCAGAGCAAAGGGATTGGGCGGTGCGGCGACACGGCAAGCGGTAAAAGGGATCACGGATCATGCTACTATTACGCCGCGTCGGCGAGTGATAACCGCAATATGTGCCTGGATGTCAAGTGAATCACCTTACACCCCGAATCGCTGGCGGTACGCCTTGACGGCCGCGTTCACCGTCGGCTCTTCCCATAGAATGTACCGAGATAACGTCGCGGGCGTCGTGGGGTCGGACCAATCTTCCGTGGCGCCGTGCCGCGCGATATACTGGTCTCTCTTAGCTCGCGCATTTTGGGAAGATACCTTTTTGCGATAGAGCGTGTAGTCCATGTACGATGCAGCGCCGAAATGAACGCGAAACGTCTTTGCCCCATCTCGAAAGATGGCCATGAATTTCTTGGCCTGTTTCGTGCTGGGAACGATATCTACCAACTCCATACCTTAGAACCGAATATTATCCTCGAAGATCGATTTGAAGACGGCCGACGGCTGGTTCTCTGGATCGCGAAAGTACGTGTCCATGTCGCGCGGAATGTACTTGACGACAACTTGCGACTTTCGTTCTGTCGTCAGCTCGTTGAGAGCAATCAACAGCACTCCAAAGACAAACATCAGGCTTATACCTTGCATCTGCATGGTTTCTCGTGAGAAAAAAGGGGCGGGTACTCGAGCGCAGACGTCTTACCGTAAAACATATCGATGCGAATCGTCATCTTCCGCGCAAACTTCCCGGCCTCGACGACGGCGTCAAACGCTTGACGGTCCCCGGTGATTCGGGGGCACGTATCGGTCGATACGTCCATGCTGGGAATCCACATGGGAGAATTCCACGAGTGCCACAATTCCGCGCGCTGCGTCCTGGTTTGCACGAAGATCCGGACGTCCAAGCACTTGGCCATCTTGGCAGCGTTGTCGATGCCGTGCGCCCAGACGACCGCGACGGCCCGATCTTCGAGCGAGAACTTGAGCCATTTTGAGAGGACGATGCGGCGGCGCGGTGGCGTCCCATTGAGAACCAGCATCGTCGACGTCGCACGGAGGTCGTGGTACATGATGATGCTCCCGCTCATGGCCGTGCAGCTCAGCGGCGCGACGTCGTACGTCTGCATCGCGGTGTACATCGACTGCAAGAAGTTTACGACCGGGCCCGTCTGCCCTGCGTACGCGTCGCACAAGTACGATGTAATATACTTCGTTTCGATGGGGTGGATGTACGTCCCGCTGCCGCTGCATCCCGTGATATCGAGCGCTTGCTCGAGCGTCAGGCCCGGAACGACGGCCGCGATGTGCGTCACCAGCGCGGCGACGGGGTACAACCGCCGCAGCGATGTGGCGAGGTAGGCGCCGAGCTCCGCGTCCGGCTCGATGCTGTCGATCGTATCCAGTACGTCATCAAAGAGCGGCGCGAGCGTGATGACGCGCTGCAGCAATGTATCGCGATCCAGCAACTTTGACCGCATGAGTCTCGGGAGGCGCGGCCTGATATCCACGATATCCAACGACTTGACGAGCGTCCATATCCGGACAGTCGTATCGATATCGCACCCGAGCACGTCAAACCCTGCCGATGCCGCGTCGACATCATCCAACAGGTAGTCTTCAAGCGTCGCGAGGCCGTGGACGATATCGAGCGCGCACTTGAGATTTTTCGATGGAATGTTGGGGAACGGGATGCTTTTTGTAGCCGTATCTTCCACGACCCATTTCAGCACCTGGCACCGCGTCGACACATGGAAGCGGCTGCACGGGATCTTGGTTTTGTCGTCGCACGTCACGAAAAGGTCGGCGCATTCGGCCAAAAGGTCGCGCGTATTCGTCATCGCGCGTTACAATGATCGGGACAAAATGTTTTGCAGGGATATGACGCAGTCGGAAACGAATGTCGAAACGAATGTCGTGACGAAAGAAGCTCTGGAGGCGGTCCTTGGGTTCCGCGTCCTCAGCTGGCCCGGGTCGTACGTCACCGCATTCACGCACAAGACGGCTGTCGGGTACCCCGGCGCGGCCTCGCAGTCGTTTGAGAAGCTCGAGTTTTTAGGCGATGCGGTATTGGGATTCATCGTTGGCAGGTACCTCTACGAGACGTACCCGACTGCCAACGAAGGATTCTTGACGCAGATGCGCACGAAACTGGTGAGCGGCAAGGCGTTGGCCGACATTGCGCTGCGCATGGGCCTCGCGCATCTCGTGATGATGTCGCCGAAAGCGATGCGGTCGAGTTTCAACACCAACCCGCGCATCCTCGAAGATGTCCTGGAGTCGCTCATTGGCGCGGTCTTTCTGGATGCCGGCATGGTTGCTGCGCGGTCCTTTGTGCTCGACATCATCCGGAGGCATGTGGACCACGATTCGTTAACAAAAAATACGAACTATAAAGACCAGGTCATGCAATACTGCCAAGCGCGCGCGCAGCCTTTGCCCACGTACGACAGCTCTCCCGTAGAATCCGGGTTTCGCGTCGTTGCCAGCGCGTGTGGAGCTCAAGCGCACGGCACAGGCAAAACGAAGCGAGCTGCCGAACAATTAGCTGCCCGGGGCGTGCTCGTTGCTCTTGGAGTCCGTGTCGATTCGTAAAAAAAAATCGATACATGTAAGATGGAGTACGAAGAGTATCAATCTTACGAGGGGTATAGGCGCGGTGGCGGCGGCGGCGGTGGTGGCCGCCCGCCCCCGCCGCCTCAATGGAACCCGCCTCCGCCCCCGCCGCCTCAATGGAACCCGCCTCCGCCCCCGCCGCCTCAATGGAACCCGCCGCCGCCTCCGCCCCCGCGTCCCCCGCCGCCTCCGCCGCCGCCGCCGCCGCCGCCGCCGCCATATGTGTACCGCGGCCCACCTCCATCTGCTCCTCCGCCGCCGCCGCGCCCTCAGTCCAACCCACCTCCGCCGCGCCCGCCGCCTCCACCGCCGCCATATGTGTACCGCGGCCCACCTCCATCCGCCCCATCAAGCGGGGCAAAACCAGTCGCAAAGACGGCTATTAAGGGTGCCGCGCCCGCAAATACACCTTCTCAGAAAAACGAAAAGGTACAGAAGGCTGCTGAGAAGAAGGTGACGCCGGCGCAGAAGGCTGTTGCTGAGAAGAAGATGACGCCGGCGCAGAAGGCTGTTGCTGAGAAGAAGATGACGCCGGCGCAGAAGGCTGTTGCTGAGAAGAAGATGACGCCGGCGCAGAAGGCTGTTGCTGAGAAGAAGATGACGCTGGCACAGAAGGCTGCTGAGAAGAAGATGGCGCTGGCACAGAAGGAGGACACGAATGACTCGTCTGATGACTCTGACTTTGACGACTCGTCTGATGACTCTGACGTTGACGACTCGTCTGACGACTCTGATGAGAAAGTTTCAGTAGAAGACGAATCTAGTAACTTTGACGAAGAGGACTCTGAGGACTCCGAGGACTCTGAGGACGACTCTGAGGACTCCGAGGACTCTGAGGACGAATAGTTAGCCGGGTTCGAGACACGGGCCAAGGCGGCAAGACGAAGCGCGAGGCGGCTGCCAGGGCCGCATTGGTGCTCGGCGTGCCAGTCGACCTCGTGAAAAGATTTTCTCTCTTCATGTCAGATACATGGGTGATTGTCTCGTATGGATTGGGAGCTCGTGTGCGTATCGTGCCCCGGCAGGCGCTCCGCCCCCACCGGCAAGTTGGGGCATTCCTTCTGAGCCGAGCCCTCCACCACCCCCGCCGCCGCCGCCCCCGCCACCTCCGCCGCCGCCACCGCCCGCGCAGGAGCATGTGTGGTGGAACCCCGTGCCGACATACACGTACACCCCGCCTCCGCCTCCGCCTCCGCCACCGCCTCCGCCTCCGCCACCGCCGCCACCGCCACCGCCGCGCCCTCCACCGCCGCCACCGCCGCAACCATCTTATGGCGGCGGATGCCCCGCCGGTGAAAAGTGGGATTCCGGCAGCCGTAGTTGCAAACCATGGTCTGCCCCTGCAAACCCACCGCCTCCGCCATATGTGCACCGCGGCCCACCTCCATCTGCTCCGCCGCCACCGCCGCAACCATCTTATGGCGGCGGATGCCCCGCCGGTGAAAAGTGGGATTCCGGCAGCCGTAGTTGCAAACCATGGTCTGCCCCTGCAAACCCACCGCCTCCGCCATATGTGTACCGCGGCCCACCTCCATCTGCTCCGCCGCTCCCTCAGTCCAACCCACCTCCGGACAACAGCAAGTCCATCCCGCTGCCGTCTAAAACGGCTGCAGCAAAAGCAGAGAAGAAGGCAGAAGCCGAGGCCAAGAAATCAAATTACCCTCAATCGAGCGGGGCAAAACCAGTAGCAAAGACGGCTATGAACGGGGCTGCACCCGTGACGACCCCGGCCCAGCAGAAGAAGGACGACAAAAAGACCCCGGCCCAGCAGAAACAGGACGACAAGAAGACCCAGGTGCAGCAGAAAAAAGACGACAAAAAGACCCCGGTGCAGCAGAAAAAAGACGACAAAAAGACCCCGGTGCAGCAGAAAAAAGACGACAAAAAGACCCCGGTGCAGCAGAAGAAGGCAGAAGCCGAGGCCAAGAAATCAAATAACCCTCAATCGAGCGGGGCAAAACCAGTTGCAAAGACGGCTATGAACGGGGCCGCACCCGTGACGACCCCGGCCCAGCAGAAGAAGGACGACAAAAAGACCCAGGTGCAGCAGAAAAAAGACGACAAAAAGACCTCGGCCCAGCAGAAGAAGGATGACAAAAAGACCTCGGCCCAGCAGAAGACCCTGGTGAAGACGTCCAAGGGCTGTCTTCCGGGGCAGATTTGGGACGCAGGCTTGAAAAAGTGCAGATTGCCTTCATCCGTGCAAAAAAAGGGCAGATTACCCTCGTCTGTGCAAAAAACGACCCCGGCTTTGTTGGTAAAAACCGAAGAGGAGGACTCTGAGGACTCTGAGGACTCTGAGGACTCTGAGGACTCTGAGGACTCTGACGACTCTGACGACCCTGAGGACTCTGAGGACTCTGAGGACTCTGAGGACTCTGAGGACTCTGAGGACTCTGAGGACTCTGAGGACTCTGAGGACTCTGAGGACTCTGAGGACTCTGAGGACTCTGAGGACTCTGAGGACGACTCTACGGACGACTCTGACCGCTCTGACGACTCTGACAACGACGACGACTCTAGCGACGACAGCGACGGCGAATAAGAAAAATGTATGGTCATATAAATGGACTCGTATATGATCGTGGCCATCGTGGTCGCATTTCTGGTCATGCACTTTGGATTTGCGCCGCCAAAGTACGGGGTTTTCAAGGTTGTCAATGCACAAGACGACTTCTTACCGCTGCTCGCTCTCGGGGGTGGTGCAGGTGCATTGGCTGGGTTTATGACGTCTGGTGCGAAATGGTCTGAAGGGGCGATCCCGGCAAACCATGTAAGCTTTTTCAAGGACGCAAACTTCAAGGGGCCGCGTCGCGATTTCCCTGCCGGTACGGAGCAACGATCCCTCAGCAAAGGGATGTTTGGGATCAACATCAAAGGCATGTCGATGAATGCAGAGAACGATACGTATTCCAGCATCATCGTGCCTCCTGGCCTCCAGGCGATCGCGTACGCCGACTTCAATTATCAGGGGCTTTCTCAAGTGTATAAAGCAGGCAAGTACGCCAACTTGGGAGCGGTCAACGATACGATCTCGTCCCTGAAAGTCATGAAAGAAGGCGCAGCAGATACGTACGCCGCGCGCTTTTACACCGACAAGAACTTTGGCGGCAAAGCGCTGTTGGTCGGGCCGGGCACGTCGCTGCCGTTCCTCAACAATATCCCGGGCCTCGATTCGAGGGACAATGCGATTTCGTCGTCGATCATTTCGCCCGGGTACATGGCGTACATCTACCCCGAGCCGAACTTTGCGGGGACGCCGAACAAGCTGCTTCCTGGGTCCAAGGGGTACATCGGCGACTTCTGGAACGATAAGATCTCGAGCATCAAGATCCTGAAATTAGCCTAGCTTTACTTTTTACACGGACGGAGCGGGTCGATGGTCTCTGCGCGAACCGCCTCGATCTGCGCGACCGTCTTCGGCGCATCGGCAAACCGCTTTGCCACGATGTCGAAAATTTCGTCTCCCCAATCGATCAGGGTGCGGTGCATCATTTCGTGGTACCGGCTCACCACATCTTTCATTTTACCATCGCCTCGACCATCCTCAGCAGCGGCCTCCAGGGCGCCGCTGAGCATGTTTTCGAGGTTTTCATCAGACAGGTTACGTTTGGGGACGGATCCGCTCGCAGCGCATACATCCTGCGACTGGCTCATTGTCGGCGATGAACCAGTGCGAATGAAGCAGTCCAGGAATGCACGCTGCAATGACGTCCGGGTCGATTTTCGTCTTGAGCGAGATCTTCTTCACGATATCAACTGCAAAGTCGACGAGAAGCTGCTCAGTCACCACATCAAATTTCATTTGACTTTTTGAAGAATGCATTTAAAGGCAAGAGCGGCTCTATGTCCCTATGTCTGTGCCCGGAGACGCGTTCGTCAAGACCGAGGACGGCCCCGTGAGCGCGCGCGATTTGCATTTTCGTCAAAAGAGACTCTGGGTGTTCGAGCCTGCCAAACCCGTCGGGTCGTGGCATCTTATCCCATGCCCTACGATCGTCAAGACGTCGGCCGACCCGGATCGCCAATGCATCCGCGTACACTTCAAGGAAACGCACGAACCGATTTTGTGCACGCCTGATCTGCGATTCCTGAGGGCAGATCACTCGTGGGCTTTGGCGTCGTCGCTGGCAGTTGGCGATTGGGTCGTTGGCGCGCGCGGCACCTTGCGCATTCACGCCATCACGCGCGCGTGGCAAGATGGCGCAGCTGTTGTCTACTCTCGCGCGTGCTCCGGCCACACGTACGAGATCCAGGGAAATTACACGTTATACGACGACGGCCCGGTCGTTTCCGGCACTGCGGTCGTCCAGCCTGCTCGCGTCACGACCGCTCCTATCCGGTGGATGTAAACCTCAAAGAATCATGCAGCGAGGGTACTTCTTCGCGACTTCAGAAGCGTACACGAACCCCGCCTTGCGGTAGTACGATTTGCGCTTGGCCGCTTGTGCATACGCCACCGAGAAATCGTCCTGGATATCTATAATGACGGGGTTGATCGTCGACGATCCCCGGAGGATCCGCCCGGCAGCTTGCGTCACGTCAGAGCACGGCGTTGCGAGGACCAGGGCGTTCAATCGCGCGTCATCGTATCCTTCCGATGCCAAGGCGTATGTCGCGCACACGACCGGCGCCGTCTGGTGCGACGTGTCGACGACGCCTTTGCGTTTCTTCGCGCCGCCCAGGAACGCAACTGCGCCGGGGATTTGCGCGGCAATATCCGTGCAGTGGTCCCGGCGATGCGATAAGACCAAGACAACGCGGTCAGGATTCTCCCGGAGCCGGTTGATATGCTTGACGATCACCGCAGTCCTCGTCCGGTCGTCGGCCATATCCGTGAGGACGGCCGCAAAGTTGACGGTCCCGAACCGCGTCATTGGCGGCGGGTTGGAGTAGCCAGGACACGAATACTTGACCATCTCGACGGTGACATGCTTCATCTCGTTTCGCTGAGCCGTGTACGCCGCCGGGCCCAGGAACCAGTGCATCACGCGCGTCAAGCCGTCTTTCCGCGTCGGCGTCGCGCTCAGTCCCAGCGAGTATGGCGCACAGAGCCCGCGCATCGCTGTTGAGAACGTCTCGGCCGAAATGTGGTGGCAATTATGGACTACCGGCCCGCTGCCGCTGATGCTCGTGCACACAAAGGTATGCGTCCCTTGGACCTCCAAATCGTATACACGCGTATCTTCAGGAATGTGCCGTTGTGTCGAGTCGACACGGAGCGTACCATATGGAAGGAAAGCGTGGTTCCATTTGTAGGTGCCAACCATATCTTCAGAGATGAGAGCGGTAGTGCGCCGAGCTCGGGGGTTGATGACCTTGTACGCCATGCTCGGGTGGATGTAGCGCGCGATCAGCTTCGCAGCAATACGCCCAGAACTCGTCGAAAGCCAGATGTAGAAGAACGACCGGCCATCCTTTTTTGTCGCTGTCTTGTAGGTTGCATCGATACCCATCTTGGCCAGCTTGAGGCACATGCGCTGCTGAGAATTCTCGTCGAACGCGTTCGTGTGAATTCGTATGTCGCCACAAGGACCCAGGCTCCCGTCGTCCATGATCCATATCGCCAGTCCGCGTTCGTCGAGCTCGTCGAGGACCCATTGTGGGCAGTGCGTCTTATGGGACTGGAAGGTCTTGTGCGATGGAAGGTCGATGACTCGAGTTTTGAATTGGTACTCGGTATCGTTCAGGTACCCGCCAACAAAACCCCTCGTCTTTGCTCCGAAGATACCTGCCTTCCATTCGATATACTTCAACTGCTTTGGCCCATGCGTCACAGCCAATCTGTACCGTTGGCTCGGAAGGGTCGCAAGATGCCCGTCGCCGAGAAGACTCCCAAGGAAGACTTGGTATTGGTCAGAGTTCATTGCCAGAGCGACGGCCTGCTCCTCGAGGCCGAGGGCGTACCGCGAAACGAGCAAATCCCCTGGTACGATGTCTCCCGTCGCCTTCCACCCCTCGGTGGTCAGCACGGGGTGGTTGCTCGTTGCGCGGTAGTTTGATTTGCTGTAGGAAACCTTCACCAGCTCGGTTGCCTGCTTCTCCCATGCGTAGGTCACATCGCGCAGTTCAAAGGCCAATGTCTTTTCGTTGAACGACTGGACCCGAACTCGTGTGCCACTCTTCCAGAGGTTGTAGATTTTTCCAATACGTGCTGGACCGTCTTCAGTCATGATCAGCTGGTTGTACGGGAAGCATTCGTCCGCTGCCACCAACCCAACGCCCGAAAAGTCAACGGGCGCGCGGCCAGGCGAGACGAGCGTCTGGATCATTGCAATCACGATATCCCCAGACGTATCGCACGTCGTCCCTTGTATGAACGATACCTTGGCTTTGGGGAGGAACTGCGCGATGCGTTCGGCCCATTGGGTCCTCAGGACGTCCTTGTGCACCAACACGACAGTCTTGCACTTGAGCTGTGAAATGACCCAGCACGCGCACGTCGTCTTGCCTTGCCCCGTCCCCAAGCTCAGGATTGCGCCTCCCGTTTTAAGGAGCGACTTCATCACCGCTTCTGTCGCCTTGAGCTGGTCGAGATCGTCGCGCAATTCCCCGGCAAAGTCGACGTCGGCCGGAACGATCGTCCCGAAATCTGTGGGCAGCGCGCCGAACTTCTCGGCCGCCCAGAATCTCGGGACGATGATTGTATCGCCAGATTTCCACCATACTTGGAAGTAACGAGGGTACTTTGAGCCGGAGTTGTCGATCGGCGCGACGACGAGCTCCCGGCGCAGCTGTGCCCGGGAATCGTCTGCATCGAGGCAAAAGCCCTGGCGAGTCAACATTATTGATGGTCGGTCTGATTGTTTGCTTTTCTTTAAGCGCTTTATTTCCGCTTCGGTGCTTTCTTCATCGGCCTGGGCGCTTTGCGCGGTGGCGGGGCCTTGCGCGGCGGCGGCGCTTTCATCATTTTACGCTGTGGCGGCGGGGCTTTGCGCGGCGGCGGCGGGGCCTTGCGCTGCGGCGGCGGGGCCTTGCGCTGAGTCTTCATCATTTTGCGCGGTGGCGGGGCCTTGCGCGGCGGCGGCGGGGCCTTGCGCTGCGGCGGCGGGGCCTTGCGCTGAGTCTTCATCATTTTGCGCTGTGGCGGCGGGCCCTTACGCTGAGGCGGGCCCCCGGTCTTCGGGCGGACTGTGATCTGTTTCATCGCCTGTGACTGCATAGCTTTCTGTTTCATCTGTTGACGTTGTGCGCCGGTCACAGGCTTGCCTTGCGGTTTGCCTTGCGGCTTGCCTTGCGGCTTGCCTTGCGGCTTGCCTTGCGGCTTGCCTTGCGGCTTGCCCTGCGGCTTGCCTTGCGGCTTGCCTTGCGGCTTGCCCTGCGGCTTGCCCTGCGGCTTGCCTTGCGGCTTGCCTTGCGGCTTGCCTTGCGGCTTGCCTTGCGGCTTGCCACCCGGTTTCTGTCGAGGATTCAAGACGCTGCTTGGTTGTTGATACAATGGCAGAACCTGTTTCGTCTTCGGGTTGCACATCGTGCCGGGAGGCGCTGCGACTCCGAGACGTTTGCACCCGACTGCGCCTGCCGGAGGCCCAGGCTTGCCTTGCGGCTTGCCCTGCGGTTTGCCTTGTGCGCTAGCACGACGGGCAGCGGCGCCTTTGATGCGGCTGATCGCTGCGACGTTGCCTTTGTATTTAGCTTCGAGCTGTTGGACCCTACCCTGGAACTGTTCTTTCGAGACGGCCGGGTTGGCAGCGGCCGCGTAGAGCGCCTTCATGTTTTGGACGTACGCCTCTTTGCGGCCGCCGGGCTTGCCTTGCGGCTTTGGCGGCTTCCCTTGCGGCTTCTGCCCTGGCGGGCGCGGCTGCTGCTGCGGTGGCAGAGGCTGTTTCGTCTTCGGGTTGCACAGCGTGCCGGGAGGCGCTGCGACTCCGAGACGTTTGCATCCAACTGCACCTGCCGGTGGCCCGCCTTGCGGCTTGCCTTGCTGCGGCTTGCCTTGCTGCGGCCTGCCGCCTTGCGCGTGCATCTTCTTAGCTTGTTGGAGGCGAGCTTGCACGGCAGGGTTGTTACGATGTTTCGCTTCGAGAGCCTGGAATCGTTCATCAAACTCGGGTGACGCTGATCCGGCGGATGCGAAGAGTTGTTGCATCTCCTGTTTGTACTGCTCACGGGGATCGTGCGAGACGGGGTGCGATTGCAAGTTGTGCGGGGTCTGATGCTGTGGCGATTGGTGCCGTGGAGATTGCTGCTGCGCTTGGTGGTGTGCTTGCTGCGGTGCAAATATCTTTTGGAAGAACGGCTGTTCTTGTGTCTGTTGGACCTGACTATTTTGCTGCTGATATTGCTGCGACATCGTGCCTTGAGATTGCTGCGGTGCAAACTGCTGAGATTGCTGCGGTGCAAATACTTTTTGGGGTTGAAAGACTGGCTGGTCGTTTTGCTGATACGACACGCTTTGCGATTGCGTGAGTTGCCGAGGGCGCACTGGTCGTTGAATGGCTTGCGGTGTAACGTCCTCGATTTCTACACTTATCGGGGATTGGCGTCGTCCCGCAGGCGCGTTGCGGGGTTGCCGCAGGGGCGCCAGCGCATCGTGGAAGACTGCCGGCATGACTGCCGGCATGACGTGAGCCTGACCACCCATGGCTGACGTGAGCCCGGCCTGCGCCGCTCTGGCAATCTGCGCCTTGGCAAGCCCGGCAGCCTCTTTCATGAGCTCCTTCTCGAGGTACGCCGCGAGGGGGCGCATTGGAGCCATTTTGGCATATTCGTCCATATCTCTTTCCTTACACCTTGAATAGAAATTAGTTGACGTCGAGTCAAAACTTGAGCATGAAGTACATCAGGATCAGAGCGACGACGACGCTCGCTGCAGCTGCAATCAAGCCGATGAATGACGCCAGCCCGATCGCGCCAGCCCGATCGCGAGGACCGCAAGCAGACCCCAGAAACCGATTGACACACCGACATTACGCATTACTAGAGACGGAAAAGAAATTCGTGATTGCATGCTGCCTGTTCTTCGCGTTTGTGTTGACGCGCTTGACGCCGCGCACGAGATCCTTGCGCGTCTCCCTAAGCGATTCGAGGACGCTCGCAATCTCCGGCGTCTCCAGGACCGTCTTGGCCGGGTCGGCAACGAGCACTTCCAGCAACGCTTTGATCGGCGACATGAGCTGGTTATCCAGATAATAGAGCACGTCGATGGGGAGGTTGTGCTCGACGACGTACGCGGGATCTTCGGCGCGCTGCGAGATCTTGGCGCTGTCGATATGGTTGTCGACGACAAAGACGAACGGCACGCGCTCCCCGGAGACGACAGATTCGCCGGTCCGTTCCTTGATCTTGCGCGCGACGACGACGTGCGGCTGGGCTTCGGGGTTGACGTAGCTGCCTCGGAGTGCCTTGGTGGTCACGAAGCTCTCGATGGGCTCGTTGCCGGAGATGACTTGCATCACCGACTCGCGGGCGGCTTTCAGGGCGTTTTCCGTCGACTGGCCGTACATGATCGCGTCCAAAATAGCTTGTGATACCTTTTTCACGATTGGCGCGTTATCTCGGCGGACGAGCTGGAGGCCTTTCACGTCGATGTAGTCGGGCTTTTCAGGTTTCGTCCACATGAGGCCCGCGTATCGTTTCTTGGAGTATAAGCAATACGGATAATAGCACCTGCGTGTGCAATAGAGGCCTCGTTAGTCCTTAGTGGGTCACTGTTGTACGACACACAGCTTCGTACTTTTCAAACTCGAGCTCGATGCATCCCGGGAACGTATCCGAGATTTCTTTTGCGATTCGTTGCGCCAGCGCGAAATGCGTTGGCATATCGTGCTTGAGATCGTCGGGCACCTTGAACTTGACCATCACGGAATCTGCATGCAAACGAAGGATTAATAATGGTTTCAAAAGATATGTTCCCAGTCAAGTCGTACCCGTGTCTCCTGCGCGCGGCGACGGTTGGGTCAGTCATAGTTCTGGATTGGCCGTTTGCTTTTTTCAAGGGTGCGTACCGTAGACCACCTCCGAGCCCGGGCACAGCGACTCGGCCAAATTCTTCGTCTTCTCAATCATCATGCGACCTGCACCGGACATATGGGAAACACGATGAATGCTATTCGTTCATGGGCGGGCCAGGCATGTTTTAACGTACCCGTTGCCGTGACTGCCGCGGCAATGGGCACGCATGGGAGGTAGCCTCGGCTCGCTCCCAGGAAGCCGTAGACGCTGTTCATCGACACCTTGAACGCGCTCTGGAGACCGTCGTACACCGCGGCGCCGAAGACGTCTCCGTCAGCCTTGCACGTTGCCATTTTTGCCTTTGCTTCCTTGCGCCACACGGCCAAGTTCTTCAGAAGCTCAGGCACGATTCCCGGCTCGCATTGGGCAAAGCGGTAGACGCCCAGGCCGGTGTCGACGCTATACACTTGGTCGGCCGGCGGCTCGGGGCTTCCCGGCAAGATGAGCGTCGAGTAGCAGAGGTTGTACGACCTGAGGATGGACGGGTATACTGCAAAAAAAGGCGAGTGAGCGCTTTGTCGAGACAATGAGACAACGAGACAACGGCAACTTACGCGACGCGAAATCCAGCCCGGATATGACGTCAAAAAACGCGCCCTTCTTGGCCTCTAGCACCGTCGCGCCTTCAAACTTGCCGTCAATCGTGATTGACTTGTCATCCGGCAACACGAACCCCATCGTCCGCGCCTGCTTCAAGATCAACGAAAAGACCTTGATCTGCTGCCCGCGCGAGAGGAGGTAATCCATCGGCACGCACGTCGCGACGCTCATCTGCGCCAGGTTTTCGTACATGTGGAGCTTGTCGAAGAGCTTGAGCGGCAGCAGCACGTCCTGCACGGCATACCGCGCGATATCGGCCCGGTCGTCTGCCGTGCCTCTAAATTTGGCGAAGATCTTGTGAGGCGGCAAGTCGAGTTTCGTCTCGCCGCCGAGAAACTTGGCCGACACTTTGCCGAGCGCGTAGCTGTCGAGCTTGTGCTCGCGGCGCGTCAGCTGCATGAGGTCCAAATCGAGCACGCCGGGCATCTTGAGGAGCACAAACGTGTTTTGGCCGTACGCCCCGCTGTTGAGCTCCCATGTCCTGGTCTCGCCGGCGCCATCAGGCCCGCGCCCGAGGCCAGACAAGTCCACGGCCTCGTTGCCAAAATCGTCTGTCAGGACGCCGACGCGGCCTGCGATATACGACCAGTCGAATTGCCACGTATTCCAGCCGATCATGATGTCGACGCTCTCGTCTTTCAGCACGCGGACCCATTCCGTGTACATGTCCACCTCGGTCGCGCACGATACGATCTCGACGCCGTCAACATCAGATGTTTCGTGGAGGCACACCACCACCTTCTTGTACGGCTCGGCCGCGCCCAGCTTTTGGAACGCGCACGCGATCTGGATGACGGCGTTCTCGGGGATGCCGGGCGTTGGAAATGCGTTGTTGTGGGAATATACTTCCAAATCCCAGGAACACAAGACGATCGGCGGCGGGACCGTGCGCGACGACGGCCCGATACCGGTGAACGGCACGAGCACCTCGATGTCGGCGTTGGGAAACGCGCGGTCCTTTGCACCGACGGCTCCAGAGACGGTCAGCCACCCCGTTGGCGAGACGCCCCGGACGTGGCACATGCGCACGACCGGGTCGACGCTCCCTTCGTATGTCGACATGGTCTTGGCAAGGCGGGACCGGGCCGTCCGCTGCGCTTTGAGCGTGTCGAACGCCAGCTGCACGAAGTTTTCTTTGGCTGTCGAGTAGCCCCATGCATCCTTGCGCACGACCGGCAGGCAGTATGCATCGTTGGCATTGAAGTTCCTCACGCAGTCGTTGATGAAGAGCTTTTGGCGCGCCGGCGTCCAGCCAGGCGTCTTGACGAAGAAGTAGGGGTAGAATGCGATTCGCAAGACGACAGACTGGTTGTCTTCCGTCTTGCCAAACGCGCGGATCTCAAAGCGGTTGGCAGGCGCGCCTGCCGACTCATCCAGGTCGATGGTCGACCACTCGACGACATAGACCTCCATGACTTTGATGGCTTCGAGAGACCATGACGGCAGTCCTTTAAGCTCGAGAAATATGTGTGTTGTATATCATGGACCTCTACCAAGTCTTCTCCAATGTCGGGCACGTCCAGGCCGAGCTCGGCGTCATCATCGCGTGCGTGCTCTCGTGGATCGTTGCTTCGACGGGCATCGCCTCGCCGCCACAGCGGTCGCGTCATCGCCAGACCTGGACCGAGACCATCGTGCGCGTCATCGCATCGCTGTCGATCGGCTACGCGATCCTGTGGTTTGCACTCTGGAACGCTGCTCAAGTCGATGCCCGGCCAGGGTACGCCGTCGCGCTCGGTGCCTTGGCCATCGCGAGGGCCGTCTTCATGCTGATGGCTTAGCCGATGAATCCAAAAATGGCCATCAGAGCGCAGAGCATGATCATCGCACACACCAGTGCGATGATGACGCAGGCAATGGCCATGCCGTACACGCCGCCAAACCAGTACCCTGCAAAGAGGCCAAGCGGGATCGCGATCGTCACCAGGGTGCTGCGGAACCGCTCCTTGGCCTCGCGCGCTGCAAGTTCGTCGTTCGAAGAACTCATGCACGTGGAGGACATATTATTTGAAGGCGCCTGGCGAAGGCGAGCACGTCAGGCATTCGATGGCTTCGATGGCATGACCGCGAGCATGCTCAGAGCACGATTCTGAGCTCGATCTCGACTTTGACATCGTCCTGGCGTCAAAACGACCTGCATCTTGGTCCCCTCGATGCCATGATGCCCCTTCGATCTACCTACAGAGGTGCTACATCGAAGGCATGCCTGGTCAAAGGCTGGTCAAGGGCGTGCTTGCATCGAGGCATCGAAGCCATTGACCTGCTCGCATCGAAGCCATCGAAGCCATCCAGAGTTCGAATCCGACCATTGCTCCCAGCGATTTGACCATCTAAGAGCTCGCTTGTGCTCTTAGATGGTCAAAACCACGGTCAGGAGCAACGACGACCTGCTCCTCGAGCCGGCCGCGCTCGCTTTGCCCTTCGAAGGCCGATGTGGCGATACCAATGCTAGAATCATGCTCTGATCATGATTCTGAGCCTGCTATCGACTTCGACGACCTCCTAAGACCCGAACGAGCTGCAATTTGGCCGGGATGTTCGAGTTGATGCGAGTACACCGGCGATGCGCTCTGCCGCGCGATTCATGGACTGGCTCTGCTGGTCGAGCGTGGTGAAGGACCTAGCCAAGCCGTCGAAGCCCGTGGCATGCTGCCACGGGCCTGTTGGGCGCGCGAGCTTGCTGCTTGTCGACCCGCGGGCCTGTTGGGCGCGCGAGCTTGCTGCTTGTCGACCCGCGGGCCTGCTGGGCGGGCGAGCTTGCTGCTTGTCGACCCGCGGGCCTGCTGGGCGGGCGAGCTGTCTGCTTGTCGACCCACTGGCTGCCGGGGGCGCGAGGTGATCACATGTGGAGCGGGCGCACATCCGCGCGGCACACATCCGCGCGGCAGCGCGGGCACTTGCCAGGCGCGCGCGCGTGTGTGCCGGCCAGCACGCGGTCCCAGCAGTCGCGGCAGTAGACGTGGCGGCACGACGGGCACATGGGGGGCCTGGCATTGCCGTACGCAAGGTAGCAGATGCCGCACTTTATGATTTCGTTGCGCTGGGAGACGGCGGAGCCTTCCCGCAGCAGCAAGACGCACTCGCCGTGCCCGTTTTGCAGCGCAATCTCGAGCGCCGTCTTGCCGGCGTCGTTCTTGGCGTCGACGTCGGCGCCCTTGCGCAGCAGCTCCACGATGCACTCGCCGTGCCCCGCACGTGCCGCGAACATGAGCGCCGTCTCGCCGGCGTCGTTCTTGGCATCGACGTCGGCGCCTCCGTTCAGCAGCGCCTTGACGCACCCGACGTGCCCATAACGTGCCGCATACACGAGCGCCTTGGAGCCCACGTTGGCGCCGTGGGTCAGCAGCGCCTCGACGCACTCGGTGTGTCCATCCCTGGCGGCAAAGACGAGCGCCGTATCGCCTGCTTGGTCGTGGTCGGTGGCGGCGCCACCGACCAGCAGCGCCACGACGCACCATTCGTGCCCGTTTTCCGCCGCAAACGTGAGCGCTGTGAAATGGTCCCCTGTTCCCTGTTCCCAGGCGTCCACGGCGGCGCCACCGTTCAGCAGCGCCGCGATGCACCCGACGTGCCCGTTTTCCGCCGCAAACATGAGCGCCGTCTTGTCGGTGTAGTCAGTAGCGTTCACGGCGGCGCCACCGCAGAGAAGCACTGCGATGCACCCAGCGTGCCCGTTTTCCGCCGCAAACATGAGCGCCGTTGAGCCTTCTTCCGGGGGCTCATCATCATCGCCGCGGTATTCCTCTTCACCCATGAGGACGTACTGACATAAGTCCTCATCGGCGCCACCGTGGAGCAGCGCCGCGACACACGAGTCGTGTCCCTCTTCTGCCGCCCACATGAGCGCCGTCTTGTAGGTGTCGTCCTTGGCGTCCACGTCGGCTCCGTCGCGAAGCAGCGCCGCCAGGCGATCGGCACGCCCCTCCTTTGCCGCGGCCACGAGTTCATCCGCCATGCCGGTCTGCGGGGGCGCGATGGTGCGTTAGGGAGGAACGCCGGGCGAGGATAGCAGGCGGTAAGAGGAGGCGGCGGCGGGCGGCGGGCGGCGGCGGGCGGCGGGCGGCGGGCGGCGGGCGGCGGGCGGCGCGGCCGGTTTGGGCCGGATTCGAGCCTAGGCACCTCTGGGCGCCGGCCGGTCGTCAAGTCGCGGTTTTTGTAAAAAATAATACAAATATTCCGAAAAAAAATCGGAATAAATTTGCCTGAGACGCGGCGGGGCGTGGAATTGAGGATCGAAAAATGCCACATGGCAACCTGGAAGCTGCCTAGAAGCTGAGTCGGAAAATTTCCGGATTTTTTGACCTAGCACAAAATATATCGACCTTTTGGAGCTGGAACCGCCTCGGTTCGACTCAGGGGAGCGACGTCCTTCGATCGAGAGGCCAGGGCGCGCGTCGAGTCGCGGCCGGCGCGCGCGCGCCAATTGGTCGCGCCGCCGTGCCCGGTTTCGAAGGCCTGACAGACCGGTCGCTTGGCGGCACTGGACAGCCGGGGTCACGTGCACTTTTGCGGCGTCGACTGCTTGCGTTTGTCCACGTTGGAGGACCTCGCCGGCGCCGCGTCCCACGCAGGCTGACTGGGCATGTGTGGCTTGATTTTTGGGGGTGGGTTACAGGCGCGCGCAGGTGTGCGCGCGCGTTTGCGAGAGCGCGCGGCGATGGGAAGGTCCGGGAGCGAGCGCGGTGAAAAAGCGCGCACCGTCAGGCATCGGGCGCCGTCGCGCCGCCCCGCGCGCGCTGCATATGCTTGCAAAAGGCCTTGTGCTCGCGCCAGTGCGCGCGGAGGCACGCGGCTTCGCAAAACCACGCGAGGCTGCATCCAGAGCAGCGCTTCATCTGCCCGTTTGCGCCGCACCCTGCGCACGTCGTCGGGCACCCGAGCGCGGGGCACGCGTACTTGTCGCCAGTCGCGATGTCGCCCGTTCGCGCGGCCTCCTGCAGGCTGGCGCGTATATCCTCCCACTCGCTGCGCCCGAAGAACAATGCTGCGTCGCTCGGAAGCGCGATTGTGACCGTCAGCACGGCGCGCGACTTGTCCGTCACCTCGAGGCTCAGCGCGCAGTCGGCGGCGGGGTCGAAGTCGCGGTCGACCCACGTCACCGTCGGCGCCTCGGCAAACGGCACGTCACCCAGGACATGTGCGAAAGAGCGGCCCGTGGCGCCGCCCGTCAGCACCATATCGCGCGTGGTCAGGACCTTGGCGACGCAGACGTGACCGGCGACGGGCGTGCGCGCGAGCGGCGGGTAGTGCGAGTAGACGAAGCCGGCGGCGGCGTAGAGGTAGCACTGGAGCGCCGCGCGGTCTTCGGTCGTCGGGAACGCCGCGCGCGCCTCGGGAGTCGTCGAAACGTGACTCAAGAGCCGGATCACGGGGTGCCGGGTGGTCATTGCAGAGCGCAGGGTGCAGGCGCGGCGGCGGCGGCGGGCGGGCGCGTGTGCGGCGGCTCTCGGACCTCTGTGGGGCCAATTGGCACGCTCTGTGGCCGGCGGCGGCGGCGGGCGGCGGCGGGCGGCGGCGGGCGGCGGCGGCGAGCGCACCCGGCCGTTGTCGGGAATTCTTCTGGGCAGATTCGACAGGTCGGTCGAATTTATTATGGCAAAAATATGTTTACTCGAGCCTCGAGGTCGGAAATTCTCAATTGGCCCGCCGCTGCCCGCCGCTGCCCGCCGCCTGCTTTGGCCGGCTCAGGAATCACGCCACGACGCGGCGCCGCGCAGAACGTTTTCGGTGCGACGCGACGCCGTTCGAGGCCGCGACCCCCCCCCCCCCCCCGCCCGGCCGCCAAGCCAACGCGTCTGCCTCTCCACCTCCTGCATGACGTAGTCGTAGTCGTAGTCGTCTCCTTCCTGCCCGCGTCTCGCAGGTCGCCGACGCGCGCCCGCCGACGCCCGTTTCCTTCGAGCTACGACCCCTTTTCGTGGTGTCGTCTTTGAGTTTTTGTTTTATTTTATCGTCATACGATATATGGGTTCGACTCTCGCCCGTGGTTTGAAAGAATTTATCACACACAAGTTTTCGTCGTTGCGCCCTGAAGAC